>Ga0208823_1000110_pt1 | contig 68217 bp, 60 predicted proteins | sample AD_UKC075_MetaG_FD_184440 | JGI IMG/M metagenome (GOLD analysis project Ga0208823, IMG submission 184440) | Active sludge microbial communities of municipal wastewater-treating anaerobic digesters from USA - AD_UKC075_MetaG (SPAdes) (version 2) | ecosystem: Engineered > Bioreactor > Anaerobic >...
CGATGACCCGCTGCTCGCGACCAGCGGCCGCCTCGATGGTCGGCAGCCACGGTTCTTCGTTGAGCAGCAACGGCAGGGCCTGAGCGGGGAAGAACGGCCGCTCGGACAGGGGGAGCAGATACAGCGTGTTGGGCAGGATATCGGCGGCGGGAACGATGGTGGTGATGGTGGGCGTTTCGTGCTCGTCATCCTCGCGTACGACTTCCGCTTCAATGGCTTCGTGGTCGGTCATGGTCGTGAATACCCGGTGATAGGGAACTTCACCCTAAATGCGGGCAGCATGGGCAATTATCAAGGGCTGCGGCGTCATGCTGGCAAGAACGGAGGACCGGGCGGTTGAACGCGAGGCCCGACGGCGACCGATTCACGGCCCGGTCTTGCGCAGCACGAGATGCCGGAACCAGCCGCCGGCCAGGGCCGGCCGATCGGACAGCAAGCACAGTTCCGGCGTCTGGGCCAGCGCCTCCTCGAACACCACATTGGTGCGGGTTGCGAACGAACCCAGCACCGGACTGAGCAACCGTCGCAGCGGAGCTTTCTGCCGGGGCCGGAGGAATTTGTCGAGGATCACCATCTGGCCACCGGGCCGCAGCACCCGCGCTGCTTCCTTCAACACCCGTTCGGGATGGGGCGTGACCGCCAGGATAAGATGCAGCGCTACGGCGTCGAAGGCCGCATCGGGGTAGGGCAGGGTACGGGCGTCGTCTTGATCGAGGCGGATGTCCAGGCCCAGCGCCTGCGCCTTGCGTCGAGCGCGGCTCAGCATGGCCGGCGTCAGATCGAGGCCGGTGTAGCGCGGCCCGCGCGGCAGCAGCGGGAGATCGAGCCCGCTGCCGATCCCGATCAGCAACACCTCGGATTGGGCAGCCAGGGGCAGAGACGCCAGGCTGCGCCGTCGCATGTCGATGGTGAACGGCGCGACCAGGGCGTCGTAAAACGGCGCGATCAAGGTGTAGCTGTGGCGCAGGCTCAAGCGATCCGTCTCATTCAGTGCAGGGTGCGGGGAATGGATAAGACGAATGCTGGAATGTCGGCTTCGAAGTTGGCGCCATCGTCGGCCACCATCTGGTAGCTGCCGCGCATGCTGCCGACCGCCGTTTCCAGAATCGCGCCGCTGGTGTACTGGAACCCTTCGCCGGGGCGCAGATAGGGCTGTTCGCCGACCACGCCTTCGCCGCGCACCTCCTCGACCTTGCCGTTGGCGTCGGTGATGATCCAGTGCCGGCTGAGCAGTTTGGCGGGTACGGCGCCCTCGTTCTGGATGACCACGGTGTAGGCGAACACGTAGCGCTCCTGATCGGGATCGGATTGCGCTTCCAGATAGAACGCCTGGGCGGTGACCTTGATGTTGTAATGGCTGATCTTCTTCTCCATGACGGGGTTCCAGGTGGTGGCGATGACTACGGGATTCAGGCCGGAAGGGCGCTGGTCTTGGCTTCTATGGCCGCAAGTAGTTTGTTGAAGGATTGGATGAAGGCGTCGATCCCCTCGATTTCCAACTGGTCGGTCACAGCACTCAGGTCGATGCCCAACTCCGGCAAGGCCGCCAGATGGGCCAGGGCGATTTCTACATCCTGCTCCAGGGTATCCGCGACCACGCCATGGTCGCGGAAGGCGTCGTAGGTGGCGGGCGGCAGGGTGTTGACCGTGTCGGGACCGATGAGATTATCCACGTACAACAGGTCGGGATAGGCTGGGTTCTTGGTGCTGGTGCTGGCCCACAACAGCCGCTGTGGCCGCGCACCGGCCGCACGCAGGGCGGCGAAATGACCGCCACCGAAGATCTCCAGGTATTCCTGGTAGGCCAGCTTGGCGTTGGCGTTGGCGATCTTGCCCTGTAGTTCCGGCTGCCGCTCGGCCAGCAGGGGATCAAGGGTGGTATCCAGTCGGCTGACGAAGAAGCTGGCTACCGAAGCGATGTGATCCAGTGGCAGACCGCGGGCGCGGCGGCGCTCCAGACCGCGCAGGTAGGCTTCGGCCACCGAGACATAGCGTTCCACCGAGAACAGCAAGGTGACGTTGACATTGATGCCATCGGCGATCAAACGTTCAACGGCATGCAGGCCGGGGACCGTGCCCGGCACCTTGATCATCACGTTCGGCAGTGCCAGGCGGGCGAACAGCTCGCGCGCCTCCCGCACGGTTGCGTCCACATCGTGGGCCAAGTCGGGCGAAACCTCCAGGCTGACCATGCCATCTACGCCTGCAGTCGCGTCGTAGGTCGGACGCAGGGCTATAGCGGCGGCGCGAATATCCTCAACGGCTAGGTTGAAGAACAGCTGGCGGCTGGTTTGTCCTGGATCGCGCTGCAGTTCGCGCCGCAAAGCGTCGTCGTAATCGCTGCTGCCGGTGATGGCCTTCTCGAAGATGCTGGGGTTGGAGGTGATGCCGCGCAGATCGTCCTCGGCGATCAGCTGCGCCAGCCTTCCGGAGGTCAGCATCGAGCGCTGGATATGGTCATACCAGACGCTTTGACCAGCGGCGTTCAGCAGGCGCAAGGGATTGTCGTGGCTCATGACGGTGTCCTCGATGACAGGCGGCGATAGACGGTGATGGAAAATGTGGTCGATAAGAAACACATTGTAGCAAGGGTTGGTCGTGGTTTAGACCATCCGCGCCGATTGGCGGATTGAATCGCAGCGCAGTCACGGCATCGATGCCATCTTTAGGAATGTTGCCGGTCGATGCGTGCGGCAGCCCGTCTTCTTGGGCCGGATTCAATCCGCGATATGGTCGGTGATGTGGGAGGATGCGGAATCGATGTCGCCCGTCGCGCCGACCGCGTCGCTCAGGGCGGCGAATGCAGCCAGATCGAGCGTTTCCGGCCGCGCGCCGGGGTCGACTCCTGCCGCTTCGATCTGGTCGGCGGTCAGCAGGCCGCGCAGAGCGTTGCGCAAGGTCTTGCGTCGTTGGGAGAAAGCGCGCCGCACCACTTCAGCCAGGCCGCGCTCGTCGCGCACCGCGACGGGAAATGTTTCACGTGGAACCAAGCGCACCACGGTCGACCAGACCTTGGGCGGCGGGCGAAAAGCCTCCGGCCCGACATCGAATAGCGGTTCGACCCGGCAGCGGTATTGCAGCATGACCGACAGGCGGCCATAGGCGTCCTCGCCCGGACCGGCCGCCATCCGGTCGACCACGTCCTTTTGCAGCATGAAATGCAGATCGTGCAGGTGTGGGGCCTGAGCCAGCAGATGAAACAGCAGGGGAGTGGAGATGTTGTAGGGGAGATTGCCGGCCACCCGCAGGCGAGGGCCGTTGCCGCGCAGAGCGGCGAAGTCGAAGGTCAGGGCGTCGGCGTGATGGATCCGCAGGACGCCGAGTCCGGCGCAGCTGGTGCGCAGCGGTTCCAGCAGATCGCGGTCCAGCTCCACCACATCCAGTTCGCCTGCCGCCGCCAGCAGCGGTCGGGTCAAGGCCCCCAGACCGGGGCCGATCTCGACCAGACGCTGACCCGGTTGCGGCCGGATCGCGGCGATTGTCCGATCCAACACGTTGGGGTCGCGCAGGAAGTGTTGGCCGAACCGCTTCCGCGGCCGGTGTGAATGTTCGCCCGCTGGTCTGGCGGCGGGAACGCTCATGGTTTCTGGGCGGTGGGGGCCGCTTCCGCTGGCGGGGCTGTGGCGCCTGCCGGAACCTGTGGCAGGCGAATCTCCACGTAAGCCTCGTCGCGCAGGCGGCGCAGCGCCAACTCCCATTCTTCATCCGACCGCCGCCGCATCAGCGTTTCGCGGATTTGTGCGCGCTCGGCCTCGGGTGGCGGGGGGCCCTGACGGCGTTCCAGCACTTGGGCGATATGCCAGCCGAACGGCGATTTGAAGGGTTCGCTGATTTCGTTGGGTTGCAGCGCGTTCATGGCCTGCTCGAATTCCGGCACCAGCATACCCGGCACGACCCAGCCCAGATCGCCGCCGCGCGCCGCCGAGCCCTTGTCCTCGGAATGCGCTCGCGCCATCGCCTCGAAGTCGTCGCCACCCTGGATGCGCTGGCGCAATTGCGCCAATTGTTGACGGGCCTCGTCGTCGGATAATTGTGGCGAAGTGCGCAGCAGGATATGGCGGACATGCGTTTGCGTCATCACGGTCTGTGGCGACTTGGCGGATTGTTCAGCGCCCGAAGCCGGTCCGCTACCCTTGCCTTTTCGTGCAGCGACGGGTTTTTCGGCGCTTGGGGCCGCCCCGCCGCCCTTGACTTCCAACAGCTTGACGATGTGGAAACCGCTGGGACTGCGGATCAGGTCGCTGAACTGGCCGGGCTTCAGCTTTGGGACCACATCGACGAACAGGGTAGGCAGCTGACTGGCATTGCGCCACCCGAGGTCGCCGCCTTCCAGCGCTTGTTGACCGGCGGACGAGCTGACGGCCAGTTCCCGGAAATCCGTTCCCTTGCGCAATTGCGCCAATACTTCGTTGGCTTGGCGTTTGGCTGCTTCGATCTGGGTTGGCGTGGCAGCGTCCGGAACCGCGATGAGAATCTGGGCAATGTGATATTCGCGTCCACCTGCGCTGCCTGCGCCGCTGTTGCCCGCACCGTTGTCACCGCTGACGGGTTCGCCAGGACTGCCGGAATTCTTGGCACTGGCCAGCTGGGCTTGCAGGTTATCCACATCCTGTTCGGAAATTTGAATCTGACTGTCCACCATCTTCTGGCGCAAGCGCGCCGACACCAGTTCGCGGCGCACGTCATCGCGGAACTGGGCGAAACTGGCGCCATCCTTTTCCACCGTCTGCCGTAGCTGGGTCAGAGTCATGTTGTTACGCCGGGCCAGATTTTCCATGGCAGCGTTCAGGGTGGCGTCGTCGATGGTGATGCCGTTGCGCTCGGCGGCGCGCGTTTGCAACTGCAGCAGGATCAGTCGCTCCAGCACCTGTCGTTCCAGCACCGGCTGGGGTGGAACCTGGACCTTTTTCTGTTGCAGCTGGCGTTCGATTTGCGCGGTGGCCGCGTCCAGCTCCCGGCGGGTGATGACGTCGTCGTTGACCACTGCGACGATCGCATCCAGGGCGTTGCCCGGTCCTTCAGGGCCAGGGCCGAACACCAGTTCCGTCCGTCCGGGAGTGGCCAGGACGGATAGCAGGCACAGCAGCAGAGACGGGAAGAGTTTCGTTATGCGGATCATCGGGGCGTAGGGAATCAGTTAGTAGCGGATCGTTTGGTAACCGAAAATGGAATTCCGAAGCACGTTTTCCAAGCTGCTGCCCACTCGGGACAGACCCTTGAATTCAAATTCGAAATAGAACGCACTCTGGGAGTCGACCTGCACCGGGGTGTCGCGGTACTGGCGCGCCACGGCCCGCACCGCCCAGCAACAGTCTTCGTACTCCAGGCCAACCAGGGTATCCAGGTTGCGATCGACATTGAGCGCCTGGTTCCAGCGGCCGACCAGCCGCCATTGCGAATTCAACGGCCACATCGCCGATACGTCTACCGAATGAATCTGGTCGCCTGTGCTCAGATCGGATTGGTAGCGATCGAGCAGATAGGACAGATTGATCAGCTGGCGAGTGTTGGCGTAGTAGCGTAGATCGAAGCCGGTGCGCTGGATATCGCTGCTGGCCGGCTGCAGATTCACGCCGGCCTGGACCATCCAGCGAGACGACAGATTCAGGATGCCCTGGGCGATCAGGCCGGAATTGTCCCAGGTTTCCGGCAGACCATCGGCATACAGGGTCACCAGTCGGTCGTCGAAGTATTGGATCTGACCGATGCTGGCCTGCAAACGTTCATGGCCGCTGGGTCCGTCGATCAGGCGGGTGGTCAGCGCGGCGGTCAACTGATTGGCGTCGCCCATCCGGTCGGCGCCGGTAAAGCGGTTGAGGCGGAACAGCCAGTTGAAATCGTGATCCATCTGCCAGCTGTCGAACAGCGGGATATCGTCCTGATTGCGATAGGGCACATACAGGTAGAACAGCCGCGGCTCCAGTGTCTGGGTTCCGGCGGTGACGCCCAGCCAGTCGGCTTGGAAGGGGCGGTCGAAGATCAGACCGCTGTCCAGACTGAGCACCGGTAGGGAGCGCGAGGGGGCATCGTTGGCGCCCGGTTCGGTGTCGTCGAGTTCATAGCTGGTGTAGCGGAAACCGGCTTGCGGCTTGATATAGCCCCAGGGTCGTTCCGCCGTCCAGGTAACGGATGGCCATAGATCCACCCGCAGACCGGTCACCATGTCGGTTTGCTGGAAATTTACCAGCTCACCGCGCATCTGATAGCTGAGGCCATAGCTGTCGGTGGGCCAGCCACCGGTGAACAATAGTTGCGGCAGGCGTTGGTAGGGATTGCCGGTGGTGGCGAATACCGCCGGGTTGAGGACCTGAAAACCCTCCACGCGCGCCAGTCCCTGCCACCAGTCGCCGTAATAGCGGGCATCCAGGTGGCGTTCGAGGTAGTTGGGCGTCAGGAAGCTCAGGTTGTTGCTGATATCCCGGATGTAGCTGTCGTCGGACACGTATTCGTAGCGCAGATCGGTGTAGACGTTGTCCAGCGGCGCGGCCCGGTCGGTGATGTTGATCGAACCGCGGGCGCTGCCGTAGCGGCGATCGTCCGGGATGTATTCGAGCCCGATTTGTCCTTGTTGCCAGGGTTGGAGAAAGCGGTATTCCACCCCCAGCAGCACCCCGCGTTCGGTCATCAGCCGGGGCGTGATGGTCATGTCCTGGTTCGGCGCGATGTTCCAGTAGTAGGGAACGGCCAGATCGAAACCGGTTTCGCTGCTGTAGCCCTGGCGCGGAAACAGGAAGCCCGATTGGCGCTCGTCGTTGATGGGAAACGACAACCAGGGGAAATAGAACACTGGCGTATCCTTGATCTCGAGCACGATGTTGTCGGCCGTGCCGCGCTGGGTCGCCTGGTTGAGGTTGATCGCGCTGGCGCGCAGCTTCCACATCTCCTTGCCCCGTGGGCAGGTGGAATAGGTGGCGTCTTCCATCTGACTTTCGTGTTGACCCTGATCCACCTGTACTTCCGCCGCATGGCCCTGGGCGTTGCGGCCTGGGAAGTAATAGTCCGCGTCGGCGAACCAGCCGGTCGCCGTATCCATGTCCACCTCGGCCCGCTTGCCGCGCAAGGCCAGCCGGGGGTCGCTATAGGTGAAACCTTCGTCGGCCGTGGCGTGGTTGGCGGTGCGATCCAGCGTGATCCGGTCGGCGCGCAGGCGTTGATCGCCCCGCGACACGGTCGCGGCGCCTTCCAGCAGAGACTGGGTCGGGGAGGATTCGCCGTGCTGGGCCGATGCCTGGATCGGCAACTCGCTCGACGGTGGCGCATTCGGCGTGGCGGGCACGATGTCCGGCGCCAGTTCGTCGGGTTCGCACTGCAGCCATGCAGTGGGATCCCGGGGAGGGCTTGCCTGGGGGGCGGTCAACGGCAACAGCGCCAAAGCGATGCCAATGACTAAAGCTCGGTCATACAGCGTCACGGAACGGGATTTTACGTGTTGGTTGAAGTGCCCTAACATCGCATAGATTGATGATGCCTGCAACGCGCAGAAATGGAGCGATTTGACGTGAACGACCGTGAGCAATTGCTGCTGGAATGGCTGGGGGAGGTGCTACCAGCCCCGCTGGCGCGCATCGCCCCCGCTTCCAGCGACGCCAGTTTTCGCCGCTATTTCCGGGTGTGGTGCGGCGATCAGACCTATATCGTGATGGATGCCCCGCCGGACAAGGAGGACTGTCGGCCCTTCGTCGCCATCGCCGAGGCATTGCGCGAGCTGGACTTGAACGCGCCGGAGGTGTTGGCCAGCGATCTCGATCGGGGGCTGCTGCTGTTGACCGATCTCGGTTCCCGGCAATATTTGGTAGCGCTCGACGCCCGCAGCGTCACCAGCCTGTACGGCGATGCGTTGACGGCGCTGGCGCGTTTGCAGGTCGGCGGTGATCCCGATACGGCGTTGTTGCCGCCCTACGATGCGGCGCTGCTGCATCGGGAAATGGAATTGTTTCGCGAATGGTTCTTGGGCCGGCTGCTGGGTCTGGCGCTGAGCAAGGACGAACAACGCACGTTGGACCGGACGTTTGCCCTGTTGGCCGATTCGGCGCTGGAACAGCCACGGGTCTGGGTCCATCGCGATTACCACTCCCGTAACCTGATGGTCACCGATGCGGACAATCCTGGCGTGCTCGATTTTCAGGACGCCGTGGTAGGGGCGGTGACCTACGATCTGGTCTCTTTGCTGCGCGATTGCTATATCGCCTGGCCGCGCCAGCAGGTCGAATCCTGGGCGCTGGAACATCGTGCCCGGTTGCGGGCGTTGGGGATGGGCGGGCTGGATGACGCCGATCAGTTCCTGCGCTGGTTCGACTGGATGGGCGCACAGCGCCACCTCAAGGCTATCGGCATCTTCGCCCGTTTGAAGCTGCGAGATGGCAAGTCGGGCTACTTGCAGGACATCCCGCGCACCCTGGCTTATGTGCTGGAGGTGGCGGGGCGCTATCCCGCGCTGGTCGGGCTGCGCGATCTGCTGTGGGCTCGGGGCGTCGAACAGTGGAAGCCGCCGGCATGAAGGCGATGATTCTGGCCGCTGGTCGGGGTGAGCGGATGCGGCCACTGACCGACCATACCCCCAAACCTTTGTTGCCGGTCGGTGGCCGGCCGCTGATCGTCCACCATCTCGAAGCGTTGCGCGCTGCGGGCATCCAGGATCTGGTAATCAATACCGGTCATCTGGGCCAGCAATTGCCGGCGGCTTTGGGCGATGGCCGGAACTGGGGCGTTCGCATCGCTTGGTCTCCGGAGCCGCCGGAGGCGCTGGAAACCGGCGGTGGCATCTTCCAGGCCCTGCCGCTGTTGGGCCCAGACCCTTTCCTGGTGGTCAACGGCGATGTCTGGAGCGACTATCCTTTCGGGCGTCTGCCGGCCGCGCCTGCCGGTCTGGCGCACTTGGTGCTGGTCGACAATCCCCCGCATCATCCCCAGGGTGATTTCGCCCTGGCGGCCGATGGTCAGGTGATGAATGACGGGGTTGTGAAGCTGACCTTTGCCGGCGTCAGCGTGCTGCGGCCGGAACTGTTTGCCGGCTGCGCGCCGGGCCGCTTTCCGCTGGGGCCGTTGCTGCGGCGGGCCTTGGCGACCGGACAGGTGAGCGGCGAGCATTACCAGGGCCGCTGGCGGGATATCGGAACCCCCGAGCGGTTGGCCACGCTGGATCGCGAATTGCGGGAAACCGACCGTCGTCCCGCTTAACGAGCGTGGCGGACATCCTGGCCTTCGACGATGAAGATCACGTATTCGGCCAGATTTTCGGCGTGGTCGGAGACTCGTTTCAAAGCCCTGAGCACCAACACCGCATCGATCAGGGTCGCCAGGGCCGGGCCACCATCCAGCGCATGGGTGCTGAGGGCGCGCAAGCTGTCCTCGAATGCAGCGTCCACGGCATCCTCGCGCTGGTTCAGCAAACCCCACGCCTGTTCGGCGTTCAAGGGAGCCAGCGTTCCCTGCACGGTCTGAAAGCGTTGCAGCACCAGGGTCGCCAGCCGATTGACGTCGCTGGCGATATCCCGCCGCAGGGCGCTGCCGCGCTGCTGGATCGTCAGCGCCTTGGTCGCGATGTTCTTGGCTTCGTCGCCGATGCGCTCCAGATCCTGCACGGCTTTGCTCAGGGAGATGATCAGCCGCAGATCCGTGCTGACCGGTTGGCGGCAGGTCAGTAGCCGGATACAGCGCTGGTCGATGTCGATATCCCGCCGGTTGATGATGTCGTCGGTCGCGATCACGTCGCGTGCGGTGTCGACATCGCCGAGGCGAAAGGCGTCTACGGCCCGCGCGACTTGCTGGGTGGCAGCCCGCGCCATCTCCAGAACCTGCATGACCAGGCTGTCGAGTTCGGCGTCGAAGCGTTTGACGGTGTGCTGACTGCTGGTGAAAGCCATGGTGGATTTTCCTTATCGCCGTGGAGGGTCGGTGACCGGCGCATCGACCTGGATCGTGCTGATGCGGGTCATGGTGGTTTCGATCCAGTCCTCGACCCGTCGACCGAGTGCCTGCGGCGAGCCGCCGTCACTGTCGAGCAGGGGGCCAAAGACGACCTGGATCGTCCCCGGATGCTTGAGGAAACCCCGCCGCGGCCAGTATTCGCCCGCGTTGTGGGCGACGGGCAGCACGGGACAACCGCTTTGCACGGCCAGCATCGCCCCGCTCATCCCATAGCGTTGACGGGCGCCGGGAGCGGTGCGGGTGCCCTCGGGGAAGATCACTACCCATTGACCCTGGCGCAGATGAGCCATCCCTTGCCGGATCACCTGCTTGATCGCCGAGGTTCCGGTCTGACGGTTGATCGCGATCGGGTGCAACAGCTCCAGCGCCCAGCCGAACAAGGGCAGCCAGAGCAACTCACGCTTGATGACCCAGGCCACCGGCGGCAGTTGCTGATGGAGAAACATGGTCTCCCAGGTCGATTGGTGTTTGGCCATCACCACGACCGGGTGCTGGGGGATGTGTTCAGCGCCGCTGACCTGATAATCGATCCGGCAAGTGATCCGCAGCCACCAGACGTTGAACCGGCTCCACAACTGGGACACCCGATAGCGCTGGGTCAGGGGTAGCGGGAAACACAGCATCACCAGCAAGGCCACCATGCCGGTCGTAGCCAGCATGCCGATCGAAAACAACAGCGAGCGCAGCAACAGAATCAGCGTGGAGGATTGGACAGGCGCTTGGGCGGGCATGAGCGTAAGGTCACGAGAGGGTGATCAGGTAATCGGCGGCGGCGGCCAGGTCGTTGAACACTAGGACGTTGGCGCAACTTTCGGCCTGTTTAGCCAAGGTCTCGGCGCCCTTGCCGGTTCGCACCAGCAACGGCCAGGCGTTGGCGGCGCGGGCCGCCCGGATGTCGCGCACGCTGTCACCGATGGTGGGCACGCCCTGCAGGTTGCATTGTAGACGGCGGCTGATTTCCAGCAACATGCCGGGATTGGGTTTGCGGTAGGGATTGGCCTCGTCCACGTCTGGACAGAAGAACACCGCTTCGATCGCACCGCCGGCGTCCTGCACCATCCGATGCATCTTCTTGTGAATCAGGTTGAGGGTTTCCAGGTCGAACAAGCCCCGACCGACCCCCGATTGGTTGGTAGCGATCACTATCCGATAGCTGGCGTGGGTGAGCCGGGCGATGGCGTCCAGACTACCGGGTATTGGTGTCCATTCATCCGGCGTTTTGATGTAGGCGTCGGAATCTTCGTTGATGACGCCGTCGCGGTCCAGAATGATCAGTTTCATCGGAGGCGGCTACTCAGGTTCCACCGCGTGGGCGGAACGGGTCGGTTCCACGGAAAAACGGGTGATGGATCGCCGGTCGATGTTTCACGTGAAACCGAGCCTCGCTGCGCTTGCCGGTGTTTCACGTGAAACCCCAGGCTGGAATCACAGACCGATGTTTCACGTGAAACCTGCCGCGCTTCAGTCTTGCAGGCGGGAGAAGTCCGCCACCCGCAAGAACAGGCTACCCAGCTCATTGAGCAGGGCGATGCGGTTGTCGCGAATGGCAGGATCGTCGGCCATCACCAGCACCTGATCGAAGAAAGCGTCCACCGGTTCGCGTAGCTTGGCCAAGCGGTTCAGGGCCTCGCCGTACAGTCCGGCTTCCATGAACGGGATCACCTCGGAGGACAATTCGACCAGTCGTCCGGCCAGCGCCTGTTCGGATTCCTCGACCAGCAGATGGGGCTGTACCTGGAACGGCAGCACCGTCTCGACTTTCTTGAGGATATTGCGAATACGCTTGTTGGCGGCGGCCAGACTGGCCGCTTCCGGCAATTTTCGGAAAGCGCCGACTGCGCGTACCCGGCGATCGAAGTCGAGGGGGCGGGTTGGCCGGCAGTCCAGCACTGCTTCGAAGGTGTCGGGACGCACGCCCTGATCGAGGTAGTAGCCGCGCAGACGATCCAGCATGAAATCGAACACGGTCTCGATGGCGTCTTCGGCCCGCACCGAAAGATCGAAATGGTGTGCGGCGCGTTCCAGCAGATCCAGCAGATCCAGGTTCAGTTCGCTTTCGATCAGGATGCGCAACACCCCCAGCGCAGCGCGGCGCAGGGCGAAGGGATCCTTGGCGCCGGTGGGTGCTTGCCCGATGGCGAAGATGCCGAGCACGGTGTCGAGCCGATCGGCCAGCGCCAGGGCGCGACCGGTGGCGGTCGCTGGCAAGCGGTCGCCGGCGAAGCGGGGCAGGTACTGTTCCTCCTGGGCCTGGGCGACCTCGAACGCTTCCTGGTCATGGTTGGCGTAGTGCCGCCCCATGATGCCCTGCAGTTCGGGAAATTCCTGCACCATCTGGGTCATGAGGTCGCACTTGGCCAATTGCGCCGAGCGCTCGGCCCAGTCCGGGGAGGTCTGACTCTGTTCGGCGATATGGCGCGCCAGCGCTGCCACTCGCGCGCTTTTTTCGGCGACCGTGCCCAGCCGCTGCTGGAACACCACATGCTTGAGGGTTTCCATGTGGGCCGCCAGCGGTTGCTTGCGGTCCTGATTCCAGAAAAATTCGGCGTCGCTGAAGCGAGGGCGGATCACCCGCTCATTACCGGCGCGCACTTGGGCCGGATCACGGCTTTCGAGATTCGCGATGGTGATGAAGTGCGGCAGCAGCCGCCCGTCGGCGTCGACCACCGGGAAATAGCGCTGATTGTCCTGCATGGTGCTGATCAGGGCTTCGGCCGGCACCTCCAGGAAGCGTTGCTCGAAGTTGCCGGCCAACGCCACCGGCCATTCGACCAGGGCTGTCACCTCGTCCAGCAGCTCCGGCTTGATCACCGCTGTCCCACCCAGTCCGGCGGCGATGGCTTCGGCCTGGCTGTGGATAGCGTCGCGACGGCTGGCGAAATCGGCGATCACCCGGCCTTCGTCTTGCAGTTGCCGGGCATAGCCGGCAGGGGAGGCGATTTCGATCGGTTGCGGATGATGGAAGCGGTGGCCTCGGCTGATCCGGCCGGTCGCGACTCCCATGATCGTGGCGGGAATGACCTCATCGCCGAACAGCAGCACCACCCAATGCACCGGCCGCACGAATTCGTCGTCGCGGTCGCCCCAGCGCATCCGCTTGGGAATGGGCAGAGCGGCCAGAGCATGGTCGACGATGGCGGGGATCAGCTCGGCGGTCGCCGCGCCTGGTTCGACGCTGACATGGACCAGCCAAGCGCCCTTGTCGGTTTCCTGGCGCTGCAGTTCGCCGACTGGAACGCCGCAGGAGCGAGCGAAGCCTTCGGCAGCTTTGGTCGGCTGGCCGTTCGGACCGAAGGCAGCGCTCAGGGCCGGGCCGCGTCGTTCGAGGCGTCGATCGGGTTGCCGGGTGGGAAGTTGGTCGATCACCACCGCCAGACGGCGTGGCGTGGCGAAACGGCGGATGGCGTCGCTGGGTAGGCCAGCTTTCTCCAGTCCTTCGCGGATGCTTTGCTCGAAGGCCAGCGCCAGGTTGGCGAGCGCTTTGGGCGGCAGCTCTTCGGTGCCGATTTCGATCAGCAGATCGCGGCTGTCAGCCATGGGCCACCTCCATACGGTTGGCGCTGGCCGCTTGCCGGGCGCACATCGGGAAGCCGAGCGCCGCGCGGGCGTCGTGATAGGCTTGCGCCACTGCCCGCGCCAGGGCGCGGACCCGCAGGATGTAGCGTTGGCGTTCGGTGACGGAAATCGCCTTGCGCGCATCCAGCAGATTGAAGGTATGGGAAGCTTTCAGGGTCATTTCGTAAGCGGGTAGGGGAAGCCCCAGCTCGATGAGACGCTGGCTCTCGGCTTCACACGTATCGAACCAGCCGAACAAGGAGGCGGTATTGGCATGCTCGAAGTTATAGGTGGACATTTCGACTTCGTTCTGGTGAAACACGTCGCCGTAGCTGACTCGCCCCAGCGGACCGTCGGTCCAAACCAGATCGAACACGCTTTCCACGCCTTGCAGATACATGGCGATGCGTTCCAGGCCGTAGGTGATTTCCCCGGTGACCGGTTTGCAGTCCAGTCCGCCGACCTGTTGGAAATAGGTGAACTGGGTGATTTCCATGCCGTTCAACCACACTTCCCAACCCAGTCCCCAAGCGCCCAGGGTCGGGGATTCCCAATTGTCCTCGACGAAGCGCACATCGTGAATTAGGGGATCGAGGCCCAGGTAGGCGAGTGAGCCGAGGTAAAGCTCCTGCAGGTCCAGCGGCGACGGCTTGATGACCACCTGATATTGATAGTAGTGCTGCAAGCGGTTGGGGTTCTCGCCGTAGCGGCCGTCGGTCGGGCGGCGGGAGGGCTGCACGTAGGCCGCGCTCCACGGCTCCGGCCCGATGGCGCGCAGAAAGGTCGCAGGGTGGAACGTGCCTGCGCCCACTTCCATGTCGTAGGGTTGCAGCAAGACGCAGCCCCGTTCTGCCCAATAGGTTTGCAAGGCCAGGATCAAGCCCTGGAAAGTCGAAACATCGCGCACAGGCGCCTCCCTAAACGGAAGGGAACGGCTCGGCCGCCCCCAGGTGATCTCATGATAGCCAGCGTCCAAGTATAGCCCGGCAGTGGGGATGGATTCATCCTGTGCCAGACGGCAGTGGGCGAAGACGATCATGGCGCTTGCCGTGGAACCGGACCGCTGCATGTTTCACGTGGAACCGTGATTCCGCACCCCTCCCGTTAAAATATCCGCATTTCCACCGGATCTGACGACGCCCATTGAACCCTAACCGACCTGACGTAGCGATTGCCCCTTCCTATGCCAGCACCAACCTCGACCACCTTGGCTTGGTGGCGGGCATGGTCGATGAACTCGGGCTGGTCGGAAAGATCGACGCCTTAATCCCCCAGGATCTCGGCCAGCGCCAGGTCTCCTTGGGGGTGGCGGTGAAGGCGATGATCCTGAACGGCCTGGGGTTTGCCCACCGGGCGCTGTACCTGACGCCGCACTTCTTCCGCGACAAGCCGGTGGGACGCCTGCTGGGCCCTGGCATCACCGCCGAGCACCTGAACGACGACACGCTGGGCCGCACCCTGGACGCCATCCACGCCTTCGGGGTGGAGGCTTTTTACTACCTGGTGGCCTCCGGCGTGGTGGGGCAACTGGGCTTGGGCGGCGCGGGCGGGCACCTGGACGCGACCAGCTTCCACGTCGATGGCGACTACAACAGCGGCGACGAGGCGGCGGCGGAGGGCGTGATCCACATCCGCCAAGGCTACAGCCGCGACCGACGGCCCGACCTGAACCAGGCCGTCCTGCAATTGCTCGTGGAAAGCCAGGCGGGCATTCCGCTGCTGATGGTGCCGCTGGGCGGCAACGCCAACGACCAGGCGGGCTTCCGCGCCACCGTGGCCGCCCATGTCGGGCAGTTGCAGGCCGACGCGGGCCTGCGCTACCTCGTCGCCGACAGCGCCCTCTACAACGCGGAGACCTTGCGCGAGCTGGGCGGCACGGTCTGGATCAGCCGGGTGCCGGAGACCCTCGGTGCGGCGCGGGAGATCCTGCTCGCGGTGGCGGGCGACCTCATGCAGACGGAAGAGGAGTCGGCCTGCCGCGCCGTCGGCGTCGTTTACGCAGGCATCCGGCAGCGCTGGCTGGTCATCTTCAGCCGCGAAGCCCGGCAACGGGCGGAGAAGACCCTGCAGCGGCAGCACCTGCGGCAGGGCGAGGCCGAACTGAAGGCCTTCGACACCCTCTGCCGACACGGCTTCGCCTGCGAGGCGGACGCCCAGGCGGCGCTGGACACCTTCGCCAAAGGGCTCAAGCTGACGGCGGTCGCCGAGGGCCGCGTCGCCGCGCAGACCCGCCACGCTAAGAAAGGCCGCCCGGCGAAAGGCCAGGAGCCCGGTGTGGTCAGCTACGCCATCCAAGGCCAGTTGGCGTCCCGGCTGGACATCCATGCCCGGCAGTTGCAGCAGAAAAGCGCCTTCATCATCGCCACCAACGACATCAACGAAAGCATCCTCAGCGACGAGCAGGTCGTCGAGGCCTACAAGAAAGACCAACAGAAGGTCGAGCGCGGCTTCCGCTTCCTCAAGGACCCCTGGTTCATGGCGTCCACCCTGTTCCTCAAGTCGCCCAAGCGCATCATGGCCCTGATGGCCGTCATGACGCTGTGCCTGATGGTCTACGCCGCCCTCGAACACCGCATCCGGCAAGGCCTGGCGGAACACCGGCAGACGTTCCCCGACCAGCAAGGCAATCCGGCGGAATGCCCCACCGCGCGCTGGGTGTTCCAGTTCTTCACCGGCATCCATGTACTTCTGGTCGGGCAGATCACCGAGGTGGTGCTGAACCTCAATACCCACCACCAAACCTTGCTCGCCATCCTCGGCGAACACTATGTCGATTTATATGCCAATTCGGGATAGGGGGTGCGGAATGTCGGGTGGAACACTCTGCCCGAATGTTTCACGTGGAACCATCGGCGAGGTTTTCGACGCTGCGAAACACCGGCTAAACTCCTGTTCCGATGACGGGGAGCGGGCGGGCGTCGAGCATGCCGTCCGCCGGATTGCAACCACGAAGCGCGATGGAGGGCAGTCGATGCGTTGTCCTGAGTGCAAGCATAGCCAAAAGTACCGGGAGGGAAGCCGGTGCAAGAAATGCAACTACCTATTCGTCTTTCGCAGGAACGTGGATCGGATCAGCGACTATGCGTTGCGCCAAACGATCCTGCGTCTGTCGGACGGCGGCCAACAGGCTTTCACGGCCACCCAGCTTGCATTGGAAATCTGCCGGATTTGGCGCAAGAAAGCCATGAGCATGATCGCGGCCGGCGTGGTGGTCGCGGTGATTGCCTTGGCGATCGGTTTGTTCCTGAAGCCGGCCATCGGCATGGTGACCTTCCTGATCCTGTGCCCGCTCGTGCTTTGGAATGTCACTCGCAGCAAGCGCACCTTCCCGTACTACAAGGCCCGCGTCCTGGTCGAGCGTTACCATCAAGCCCACCCCATCGCGGCGCTAGCCGATGGCCAGGCATTCCGCCAGCAAAGCCCCACCGTCGATCCTCAGGAATTGCAGTATGCGCCCGAGCGGATTCTAGTGGTGGAGCACGACGCCCTCGTCGATCTATTGGTGCGCAACCGCTTCCATCTGCAACATAAGACCGCCGTGGTCAGCCGTTGGGGCTATCCGGCGCGGGTGTTCGCCGCCTGCCGGGAATTCCTGCGGAACCATCCCGACACGCCGGTCCAGGTGCTACACGATGCATCGCTGGCCGGATTCGGATTGACCGCGCAGCTGGCCGTCGATCCGCAATGGGCGTTTGCCGGCCCGCGCCTGGTCGATCTGGGCATTGCCCGGACCTCGCTGGGTCAGGGCGCCACCTTGCCGTGGTTACCGCCGGATTCCGCTCGCCGCAGCGGGCGTTTCAGCGCCGACACCAGCAAGATGCTGCGGTCCGGTTGCCGGGTGCCGATCGATTATCTGCGACCGAAGCCGATGATGAATCTGCTGGGCGCTGCCGTGGTCAGCGGCGCTTTGTTGTTGGCGACTGCGGCCAGCGTCGAGGCCGGGATCGAGTTCGGTGGGGACGATTTCGGCTGAAACGAAGGAAACGATTCGACATGTCCTGTTTGTTCGGTTATTGCGGTCCGCCGGCGGAGGGTCTGTTGGCGCGCATGGCGGCGTTGCTGGCTCATCGCTGTCCGCTGGGTTGGGAGCGGGCCAGCGGTGCGAACGTGGTTGGTGAGACCGTGGAAATCGGCCACGGTGTGGCGCGTTGGAATCAGGCTTCCCAGCTGGCCCAGCGCGACCATGCCCTGCTCGGTTTGGGGGGTGTCCTGTTCGAACTGGATGAGACTACCGGGCCGGTGGAGCGCGGCATTCCACTGGCCCAGCTCGCGGATCGGCTGTTGGCGCAGCCCGGCCAGGTAGCCCATATTGCATCTACCCTCGAACGCCTAAGCGGGGCCTTTGTGCTGGCGCTGAGCCGGGACGACAGTATTTATCTGCTGCGCGATCCGGCTGGCGTGAAAGTGTTGTACTGGACCGTCCGGCAGGGACGCTTGCTGTTCGCCAGCGAGATCAAGGCGCTGTTCGCCGATCCGGCCGTGCCGCGACGGATGCGGGCTGGGGCCTTGCCGGAGTATCTGAGCTTCAGCTTCGTGCCGGGCGCTGGCACCATGTTCGAGGGTATCGAAGAACTTCAGCCAGGCTCCATTCTGCACTTCCGCCAGGGGCGGGCGACGGTGCGTCGGCACTTCCGTTTCGAGGCGCTGGAGGCGGAGGAGCCGAGGTTATCCGAGGAATATCCGGCGCTGGTGCGCTCGGCGCTCGAACGATCGGTTGCGGAATGTCTGGCGGTCGATCCGCAGCGTCCACCGGCGGCGTTTCTGTCGGGCGGCATCGATTCCAGCGCGGTGCTGGCCATTGCCGCTCGCCAACGTCCGGCGACCGCAATCCCGACCTTCTCGGTCCACTTCGGCGCGGAATACGCTCGGGAAAACGAGTTCGTGCAATTGATGGTGGATCGCTATCGCACCGAACATCGCTGGCTGGAAGTCCGCCCGACCGACTTTCTCGAACAACTGCGCGAGATCATCTGGCGCCTGGACGATCCCATCGGCGATCCGGTGACCGTACCCAATTATCTGCTGGCGCAGGCGGCGGCCCAGGTCGCCGACGTGGTGTTGAACGGGGAGGGGGGTGATCCCTGTTTCGGCGGGCCGAAGAATCTGCCCATGCTGCTGGCCCGATTGTATGGCCCTTTGCCGGGGGAGTCTGGCAGCAGCTGGTTGGAGCGTCACTATCTGCAAGCTTTTCAGCGCTGCTATCAGGATCTCGAGGTCTTGTTGGATCCCGCGTTGCTGCGGGATGCGGGCGGCGATGCCGCGATGGTCGGTTTGCTGCAGCCGTTTTTTCAGGCCGATCGACCGCGCGATTTCGTCAATAAGCTGATGGCCATGAACATCCGCCTCAAGGGGGCCAACCTGATTCTGGTCAAGGTGGAGAAAATGACGGCGGCAAACGGCGTGCTGGCCCTGCCGCCGCTGTTCTCGCGGCGCATCGTCGAGACCAGCATGATCTGCCCGGCGGGCGTCAAGCTGGCGGGGGCGGTCGAGAAAAGCGTGCTCAAGCAAGCGGTGCGGGACATGGTGCCGGACGCCATCGTTGCGCGGCCCAAATCGGGGATGATGGTGCCCGTGCGGTTCTGGTTTCAGGGCGACTTGCGCCGCTACGGAGAAAAGCTGCTCGCTCGTCGCCATCTGCAACGTTATGGCTTCTTCAACCCCGGCTATGTTCGGCGTTTACTGAATTACCAGATGGAAGGCGTGCCGGGGCTGCGGCATGGCCTGAAGCTGTGGATGCTGATCACTTTCCTGCTGTGGTACGAGCAGATGGTCGAAGCGCCGTTGCCTCTATCCACGACACCAGCCTTGCGTGATGCGCCGTCGCCGTAAAGTGCGGCGGGGTGTCGTGGCTGAGGCGTCAGCCCGTTGGAATCAGCGTGCGATTGATCATGGGATGGTCATCGTCGCGCGGCCCGAAATCGCTGTCGGGATGCCAGGCGATCACATCGAGCGCTTCACCCTGAGTATAAAAAGAGTGCAGGCAACCGGTGGGAATATACCAGCCCATGCCCGGTTGCAGAGGATAGGCGCCGTTGGGGGTGCGGCATTCGCCGCTGCCGCGCAGGATGACGCCGATCCGGGCCGAAGGGTGGGTATGCGGCGTTTGATCGGTGCCGGGCGGGATATGCAGATGATTCAGGCAGGGCTCGCCGCAGCGGAGCGGACCGATCAGCAGCGTGTCGCTACAGCCGTCGATGTAGCGCAGACGGCCGGTCGCTTCCAGCGGGCCGCCGATGTGGCGTAGAGCGCGATAGCCGGTCAGGGTAATGGCCAGACCGCCGCCACCCTGGACCGCACCGCCGTCCGGTAACGCAAAGAACATCCCCGCTTTCAGCTCGAAAGGACCGGTTGCGTCGTCGCGCAGTCGGGTATGGCCGATCGTCACCATGCCATAGGCGGTAGCGCCATGCGGCAATGTCACCGGCTCCTCGGTCCAGCCCCAAACCTGGATAGCGCCCAAGTCCAGCAACAAGCCCGGCTGGATAGCCAGTGGCGTGAAAGTCGTCATTGATGTACGAGCCTCGAGGGGGATCGAAGGGAAGAGGGTACTGCGATCCGTTGTCACAGGATCGGGTCTGGCAAGCATTCTTCTCGCGGGATTCGGACCAGCGCCCCGATGCGCTGTTGCTCCGGCAAGCGCAATTCGAGCAGGCTGATGGTCGCGCCCAGCTCCGGCGAGTCCTCGTCGAGCTTGATGCCAAGGCGACTCAAGCGCATGGCGACGATATGGAGCTGCAGGATATTTGCCGGCTCGCTCAGCACCAGGCGCACTTGCTCCAGATAGTCATCCAGGGTATTCAACGGCTTGCGGGCTTCGGCCAGATCCAGCTCGGTTTGCGCCAGACGCTTTTCGAGGAGGGCCAGATGGCGCTCTTCGGGGTCGGCGCTCGATAGCAGAGCTGGCCGTACCGGCGCGCCTTCCCGCAGCGCATCCAGCTGCGCCCGCAGTTGTCGCCGCTGCTCCTCCAGCATGTCCCGCCGGGTTTGCAGCTCGGTCAGGTGTTTCCGGGCCTGGATCGCCAGGAATTGCAGCATCTGCTGGTGGAGTTCCTGACGCAGATCGGCTTCGCTGGCAGCGGGGAAATACAGTCGGTGCTCCGAGAAATTCACCTCGATCTGCTGGGCCTCGCGGACCAGCATTCTGCCTTCCAGCATGGTGCCGAAGGCGACGGTTTCGCGCTTGACCATCTCCATCCAGGCGAAGCACTCCGACCGACCAGTTTTCTTGAAGAAATCCTGCACAGCGGCGGCATTGCTCAGCACGGTTCGCAGATCGTCCACCGTGGCGAAAAAGGCGTTGACCCGTGGATCCTTAGCCCAGGCGCGGCTGTCGAGCGTCAGTGCCGGTGGTGCTTGGCGCAGGGCGTTTTGGCAGTAGCGCGAGGCCGATTCCACCACGTCCAGCAGTTTCTCGGCGTAGTCACCGACCAGCCGGAGACGCGGTTCGCTGGCGTTCACCACGGTTTCGATGGCGTCTTTCATGGCCGCCAAGCGTTGCTCCTTGACGCGGTGGTCAGCCAGCTGGCGTTCTACGAAAGTGGTGATGCCATCGATGCCTTCGATGACGTGCTGCAGGAATCTTGGACCGTCGATCATGAGCGCATTGTGCAGGTATGGGCGGAATGCCGCCCTTCTTCAAACGAGGTGACTGAGCAAACGCCGGCGTAGCAGGGGGCTGGTGCGGGGAAAATGGGCGCGCAGAAAATCCATCTGATCCGCCAGCACTCGCTTGCCTTGCAGATAGACATACTCGGCGTGGTTGGGCGTGAAGGGAATCGCCAGCAGCTGCATGTCGGCCTGCTCCGGGGTCTGGCCCCCTTTACGGTGATTGCAGGGTTTGCAGGCAGTCACCACGTTGTTCCAGCAATCGGCGCCGCCCTGAACCAGGGGACGGACATGGTCGCGGGACAGTTCCCGAACCGGGAAGGTTTCGCCGCAGTACAGACAGGTATTGCAATCACGCCGGAACAGCGACGCGTTCGACAGCGGCGGCACGTAATCGTCGCGGGCGCGCAGGCGGGCGTAAGCGCCGCCTTGAGTGGCGATGATGGAATTCACCGTCACGATGCTGCGCTGGCCGCTGAGGGCGTTGACGCCGCCGCGAACCGTGTAGAGCACGATGCCACAGGTGTACGCTACCTGCTGGGCATAGTAGAGCCGTACCGCCTGCTGATAATCGATCCATTCCAGCGGCATCCCCGTGATGTCCGTATGTAGAACCTGTTGCTCCAGTCCGTACATGCTTCACCTGTGCCTGTTCCCGCTCGCCGCACCCCCATTATCGCCGATTTGCGTGAATGTCCGTTGACATTCGGCGCAATAAATACCCACGGCCGATGGGTGATCTGTCGCTTGCCAATCCCAAAGTATAATTCGCCCTATGCTTTTGTGATGTCGCTAGTCTAGGCTACTATTTTAAAAGTATCGTGCACTTCCCGCCGATGATGCGCGCGACCACCTCGAACCCCCACCCTCCGGCAGGCTTCATGTGAGCCTTTTTTCGTGTCAATTTTCCCTGCGGGCGGGCGCCGGGTAAACAACAACCTTGAGGACCACAACATGCCAGTTCGTATGGCCGTCCCGAAGGAAACAGTTTCGGGCGAAAGACGGGTCGCGCTGGACCCAACCATGGCCGAGCGTTTCGTCAAGCTCGGTGTGGAGATGTTGGTGGAGAAAGGCGCGGGTCTCAGCGCCTTTTTCGCCGACGAGGTGTACGGTAAGAGTGGCCGATTGGTAGATGGCGCTCAATCCTTGTATGCCGAAGCCGACGTGATCATGAAAGTACAGGCTCCCACTCTGGAAGAAGTGGAACTGCTGAAGGAAGGTTCGACCCTGCTGGCTGTGTTGCTGCCGCATCGCAATCTGGAGATCGTCAAGCGGCTGCGCGACAAGAAGATCACCAGTTTCGCCATGGAGCTGATCCCGCGTATTTCCCGCGCCCAGTCCATGGACGTGCTGTCTTCGCAGGCGGCGGTCGCTGGCTACAAGGTAGCGTTGCTGGCGGCCAATCTGACCAGTGGCTTCTTCCCGATGCTGACCACCGCTGCGGGCACCATTCGCCCGTCCAAGGTCGTCATCATCGGCGCAGGCGTGGCCGGGTTGCAGGCGATCGCGACCTGCCGTCGTCTCGGCGCGATGGTCGAAGCCTACGATGTCCGCCCAGCGGCGCGGCAGGAAATCGAATCGCTCGGGGCCAAGATGATCGATACCGGGGTCAGCGCGGCAGGCGACGGTGGTTATGCTCGCGAGTTGACCGCCGAAGAGAAGCAGCAGCAGGCTGATGTTTTGGCCAAGCATATCGCAGCGGCTAATGCGGTGATCACCACCGCTGCCGTTCCCGGTCGTGCGGCGCCCAAGATCGTGACCACCGCCATGGTCGAAGGCATGAAGCGCGGCGCGGTCGTCGTGGATCTGGCGGCCGAATCCGGCGGCAACTGCGAGCTGACCCGGCCTGGCGAGACCTACGAGCACAACGGCGTGGTCATTGCCGGTCCGGTCAACATTCCCAGTAGTTTCCCGGTTCCGGCCAGCGAAATGTACGCTAAGAATCTGTACAACTTCCTGTCGCCGATGATCAAGGACGGTAACCTGAATCTGGACTGGAACGATGAGGTGATCGCCAAGAGCGCGCTGACTCGTGATGGGCAGATCGTCCACGAACCTACCAGCAAGCTGGTCTAACCATCCATCCGGAGAAGCTTTATGGAAGCCGTGGTTGCGCTTTTCTCCCCTATTTACATTCTGATGCTGGCCGGGTTCCTCGGCTACGAGATCATCAGTCGGGTGCCGGTGATCCTGCACACCCCGCTGATGTCGGGCACCAACTTCGTCCATGGCATCGTGCTGGTCGGCGCGATGGTGGCTCTGGGCCAGGCGACGACTCCGCTGGAGCAGGCCGTCGGGTTCCTGGGCGTGCTGCTGGGCGCCGGCAACGCCGTCGGTGGCTATTTCGTCACGGAGCGGATGCTGGAAATGTTCAAGAGCAGCAAGGGCAAGGGGAATTAAGCCATGGATTACTTGCTTGAAACGGTTTATTTCTGTACGGCGGTTCTGTTCATCGTCGGTCTCAAGCGGATGTCGCATCCCACCACCGCCCGCAGCGGTATCGTCTGGGCGGGCGGCGGCATGGTGCTGGCGACGCTGTTGAGTTTTGCCCATCCGCAGATCACCGCGCACCTCAATGTCACCAATTATGTGTTGATGCTGATCGCGATCGGCGTCGGTGGTGGGATCGCCTGGTGGGGCGCGAAAAAGGTGGCGATGACCGCCATGCCGCAGATGATCGCCATCTACAACGGCATGGGTGGCGGCGCGGCCGCGTGTATCGCAGCGGTGGAATTGCTGAAGGATCATGGCCATGAAGCCGCTGCGCCGGGTACCCATACCCTGTTGATGGCGGCGGCGGGCGCGCTGATCGGCGCCGTGTCGTTCTCCGGTTCGGTGGTTGCGTTCGGCAAACTGCAGGAACTGAAGTTCTTCAAGAACGACGCCAAGTTCCGTTTCCCCGGCCAGCAGAAGGTCAATGCGGCGATATTCTTCCTCGCGGTGCTGGCGGGCATCGTCATCGCTGTGGCCCACACCTCCAACGGTGGCTTGATCACTGTGTTCTTCCTGTTGGCGCTGGCTTTCGGCGCCATGATGGCGCTGCCCATCGGCGGCGCCGACATGCCGGTGGTCATCTCGCTGTTCAACGCCTTCACTGGCCTGGCGGTGGCGCTGGAAGGCTTCGTGCTGCTGAACTCGGCGATGATCATCGCCGGCATCATCGTCGGTTCCTCCGGTACCATGTTGACCTTCATGATGGCCAAGGCGATGAACCGCTCGGTGGCCAACGTGCTGTTCAGCAACTGGGCGGCGCTGGGCAGCGGCGAGGCGCAGGAAGTCAAGGGTAGTCTCAAGCCGATGGAGCCGGCGGATGCCGCCATCCAGATGGCGTATGCAGCCAAGGTCATCATCGTGCCCGGTTATGGCATGGCGGTGGCGCAGGCGCAGCACAAGATCTGGGAAATGAGCAAGTTGCTGATCGAACGGGGCACCGAAGTCAAGTTCGCTATCCACCCGGTCGCCGGTCGTATGCCTGGTCATATGAACGTGTTGCTGGCCGAAGCGGGCGTGCCCTACGATCTGATCGCCGACATGGACGAGATCAACGAGGAGTTCTCCACGGCCGACGTGGCCCTGGTGATCGGCGCCAACGACGTGGTGAATCCGGCGGCGCGCACCGACAAGTCCAGCCCGATCTACGGCATGCCGATCCTGAACGTGGATCATGCCAAGAACGTGCAGGTGATCAAGCGCGGCAAGGGCGTCGGCTTCGCCGGCATCGAAAATGCGCTGTTCTTCGCCGACAATACTCGCATGGTCTATGGCGATGCGCAGAAGGTGGCGGCGGGTCTGATCCAGGGTATCAAGGATCTGGGCTGAACAAGCCTGCGGTGATTCGTAGGTAATCAAACGGAAGGCGGCCCACGGGTCGCCTTCTTTATTTCCATTTTGTCGCTGCTGATTCTGTTTGCCGGCGGGGCGTTGTTGTTACAGGTCGATGAAGCCGAAGGGCAGCGGATGCCCAAGACGCTGCAATCAGCTACGCAACGTGGTCAACCGCGTGACCAGATCGGCAATGGCAGTGTAGGGATCGAAGCCGTCATTGGCATCGTAACGGGTAGCCAGGGTTCGCGCTCGCTGCGTGGCGGTCCCCAGTAGCCCTTTGGTCGTGGCGAAAGCGTTGCTTGCCCCTTTTTGGTAGTCGGGGAGGTATTGCTTCAGTCGGCGCATCACCTCATCGCGGTGGATCGGCGCCTGGATATCTTCGTAATGCAGCAACAGCCACAGCTCGAAGCTGGGGACCGAAGCGATGGCTTTGAATCTCACGGGTTGCTTGAGGTCGTTGCGCAGTTTGTTATCCAGTGATGCCGCCTGCGTCAGAGCCTCGAAATAGCTGTCGTGATCGTCGCGGTCGAATACGGCGTAAACTTGTTCGAACGCTCGGGATTGGATCTTCTTGTGACGATCTCCGTTTTCGAACAGATCCTTGGCGTATTTCACGACTTGTAATGGCGCGGTGCCCCATTTGCAGGGTTGTACCGCGATGTTGGCCGTGTGCAGGCGGTGATCGGCGCGGATTTCACGGAAGTAGTTGGGCTCGGTTTTACTGCCTTCCGTGACGATCAGGATACGATCATAACTGGCGCGACAGGCTTGCTTACGTTCGAGCTGTGCGCCCTGCCGTTCCTTGGGGGCGTTATCGCGCCCCATCGGTGCTCAACCCCAGATTGTGGTCCAGGAAGGGCAAACCGCCATATCGTCCCTGCAGATAGCCGCGTTCGATGGCTTCATTCTTGCGCGGGCTGAACTCAGACAGCGTAACCAGGGTGGAAGCCTGATCCCGATCTTTCTCGACGAACCACACTTGATCGCGCCGGAACAGGTCGGGCGCGTCCAGCAATGAGGTGTCGTGGGTGGTGAAGATCAATTGCGCACCGTTGGTATTGACCTCGGGTTGGTGAAACAGTCTGACCAGCTCTTGCACCAACAGGGTGTGCAGACTGGTGTCGAGCTCATCCACGACCAGCGTCAGACCGTTCTCCAGAATATTCAGCACGGGTCCAGCAAGAAAGAGCAGGTTACGCGTACCGTTGGATTCATCCATCAAGTCGAATACGGCCTGCCCCTGCTCGGTCGCGTGGGAGAAGCGGAATTCAAGTTCTTCCACCTCGGCACTATGCACTTCGGTTTTGCCAGCGGCCAGGTCGAAACGGATAGTTTGTCCGGGCATCTTGCGGATAATGACCTCGATGTTGGTGATGCTGATATCCGCTGCTGCGAGAAAGTCGCAAATCTGCTTACGGCCTTTTTCCTGCTGGAGCATCTGGATCGATGTTCGCTGGTCGAGTTGAGCCCGTTCGTTGAAGATCACCAGACTGTTGGTGAGCCAGTCGAACACGGGTCGCAGAGCTTCGCTGTTGAGTTGCACTGCCGTCGATAGGAACAGGGCATTGGGGCGGGTGGCTTCTTCCCAAAGACTCTTGGCGCCCTTCAAGCTAGAACTGAAGTCGTATACATCTTTGCCGGTCTGATCATCGAAATGGCGCTTGAACCAGCGTTGTGGCTTGAAGGCTTTGTAGACTAGCAGGTGCTCGCTGACGATGCGTTGCGGCGTCATGGCGAAGCCGTATTGATAACGTACCCCCTTCAGGATGAAGGTGATTTCGAATTCGGTGGGTTGATTGGCAAAAGTGGCATCGAGCCGAAAGGACTGCACCGCGTAGGTTTGTCCGGGTTGAACGATGGTGGCGGATTCGAGCACCACGCCACGCATGTATTGCAACGCTTGGATGAGGTTGGATTTGCCGCTGGCGTTCGCGCCATAGATGACAGCGCTGCATAGCAGGGCGGGTGCTGCCTTGATGCCGGTGCTCAGGGTATGGGTGTCTTGCAGGGTCTTGTCTTTGGATGCAACAAGACTGAGCACCTGCTCGTCGCGTAGGCTGCGGAAGTTCTTGACGCGAAACTCGACTAGCATCTTATTCACCAATTTTATTGATAAATAAATGCCAATTTTGCACTATAAATTCAGTATATCAAGATATTAAGTGTGATCATGATGAAATTCTCTATTTGGCACTCTTCCCGTCACACACCGGATTTGCCGGCGATGACCCAGTAGAAGGTCTCTCCGCCGATGGCGAGTAGGCGGTCGTCGAGGATGGCGAAGCCAGCGGCGCGCAGCTTGTTCAGCGCCGCTTCGGGACGGTCGTGGCTGTAGGGCAGGCGGCGACCGAGAAATTCGACCTCGCCGTCGAATTCGTCATGACCGCTGTATTCCCGTGTCGCCAGAGTCAGCAGCAGGACGCCGCCCGGTTGCAGGACCCGTGCGAAGCCGGCAAACAGCGCCTGATGGTCGGCGCGGGGCAGATGGAACACGCTGTACACCGCCGTGATGGCGTCGAACGATTCGGCCGGAAAATCCAGCTGGCGCATGTCCATGCGACGGAAATCCGCTTCCGGGGCGCGCTGGCGGGCCAGGGTCAGCATCCGTTCCGACAGGTCGATGCCGACCACCGCACACCCCTGGTTCAGGAAATAGCAGGCTGTCGGTTCCCCCGCGCCACAGCCGACATCGAGCAGCCGTGCGCCCGTCGGCAGGCGCTGGGCCAAGCGCTCCAGGATCGGCGTGGTGTCGAACCGATGGCGTCCGGCGGCGTAAGTGTCAGCCAGCTGGTCGTACAGCGATGCCAGGGAGTCGCCGGTCTCGTTCACGTTCATGGCCGCTCAGGGTTCCTGCATGTCCGGTTCGACCCAGTCCGGATCGTCCAGCGTCACCGTCACATGGTGCATATGGCCGTCCCGGAACAGCGGGATGCAGGCCGCGCCAGACTCGATCCGGCCCGGCCGGTCGTCGATTTCCACCGCCGTGACCTGCGCCGCCCGCCCGTGCGGATTGCGCACCTCGATATCGTAGATCGCATCGCCGTCGGGCAAGCGGTAGCGCAGACTGAACCCCGGCCAGTCGTCGGGGATGCAGGGCCGTAGGCGCAGGGTGTGGCCCTCGCTCAGCTTCAGGCCCAGGATCGATTCCAGCGCCACCCGCAGCATCCAGCCAGCCGAGCCGGTATACCAGCTCCAGCCGCCGCGTCCGACATGCGGGGCGGCCCCGTAGATATCGGCGGGAGCGACGTACGGCTCGATCCGATAGGTGGCGACGGCGGCTGGATCGAGCGCATGGTTGATCGGATTCAGCATCTCCAGCAAGGGCGCGGCCTGGTTGCGCCGCCCCAGTCGCGCCATGGCCCGAACTACCCAGAGCGCGGCATGGGTGTACTGGCCGCCGTTTTCCCGCACGCCGGCGACATAGCCCTTGATGTAGCCCGGATCGTGAGGGGTGTGCTCGAACGGTGGCGTCAACAGCCGGATCAACTGGTCCGGCTCGGAAATCAAATGCTGCTCGACCGCATCCAGCGCCGCAGCGGCGCGTTCCGCAGGCGCGGCTTGGGAAATCACCGCCCAGGCTTGGGCCAGCGCATCGATCTGGCATTCGTCGCTGGCGGCCGAGCCCAGTACTGCGCCATCGTCATACCAGGCGCGGCGATACCATGCGCCATCCCAGCCGTGTTCGTCGAGCACGCTCGCCAAGTGGCTGCGGAAGGCCGCATAACGGCGCGCCCGGTTGTGATCGCCGTGCTGGCCGCAGACCGGAATGAATTTGCTGAGGATCCGGTACAGGAAGAACCCCAACCAGACGCTCTCACCGTGGCCTTCCCGACCGACCCGGTTCATGCCGTCGTTCCAGTCGCCGGCGCCCATCAATGGCAAGCCATGCTGACCCTGGGTCAATGAACGGTCGATCGCTCGACAGCAATGCTCGTACAGGCTGGCCGATTCGCCGGCGCTCTTCGGCGTCAGGAAGGCTTCATCTTCGTCGTCAGCGAGCGGTCGGGCTTCGATGAAGCGCACCGATTCGCTCAACAGGCTCCAGTCGCCGGTGCTGCGGGCGTAGAACGCCGCCAGGTACGGCAGCCATAGCAGGTCATCGCTGAAGCGGGTGCGGATACCGCAGCTGACCGGCGGATGCCACCAGTGCAACACGTCGCCCTCGCGGAATTGGTGGCTGGCGTGCAGCAACAGTTGTTGCCGGGTCAGTTCCGGGGCGTAATAGAGCAGGGCCGAGGCGTCCTGCAATTGATCGCGAAAACCGAACGCGCCGCCGGACTGGTAGAACGCCGAGCGTCCCCACAGACGACAACTCAGGGTTTGATAGGCCAGCCAGCCGTTCAACATCAGGTCGAGCGCCGGCGTCGGGGTCTGGACCTGCACGGTAGAGACGTAGTGACGCCAGAATCCTCGCACTTCGGCCAGCGCCGCCGCGACCGCACCATCCTGGCGGTAGCGGCCGATCAGCCGGCGCACCTCGTCGCGGCTTTCCGCCTCGCCCAGCAGATAGGCGTATTCTACTGTCGCGCCCGGTTCGAGTTGCAGGGTGATCTGCAAGGCGAAGCAAGGGTCGAGGCTCATGCCCAGCCGGCCGTTCAAGGTCTTGTCATGGCTGAGGGCCGCCGGTCGGGCCGGATTGCCGCAGCGTCCGATGAAGCTGGCCCGGTCGCCGCTGACGTGAATCGGTACCCCATCGAGCGGCGTCATGGCGGCGAAGACCATGCGGCCGGCGAATTCCCGGTTGTGGTTCTCGGCCAGCAGCGCGCCGGTGGTCGCTTCCCGTTCGATGATGGCATCGGCCGCGTGATCCCCCGGCAACACCCCCAGCACTAGGCGGGCGTAGGCGAACAGCGACAGCCGCCGCGGCCGGTCGCTGGCGTTGTGCAGGCGAACGCGGGTGATCTTGACCGGATCTTCGCGCGGTGCGAACAGCCAGGTATCGTGGGTCAGGCCGTGGCTGGCGTGACGGTAACGGCTATAGCCGAAGCCATGACGGGTTTCGTAGGGCGCAGTAGGGGCGACCGGACCCGGTAGCGGCGACCAGAATGCGCCGCTGTCTTCGTCGCGCAGATACAGGGCTTCGCCGTGCGGATCGAGTACCGGATCGTTGTACCAGGGGGTCAGGCGATTTTCGCGGCTGTTTCGGCTCCAGGTGTAGCCGGCCCCAGTTTCGCTGACGATGAAACCGAACTGAGGGTTGGCGACGACGTTGATCCAGGGTTGCGGTGGCAATTGCGGCCGACCATCGTCGTTGGCCTGGATGCGGATGACGTATTCGTCGCCAGTGGCGTTGAAGCCGCCATAACCGTTCCAGAACTGCAACGTTTCCTCTGGCGATGGCGCGTCGGCGCAGCTTTCGGTCGCATCCGGGAGCGGAGCGGTCGGTACCGGACTCACCGGGAGCGGGGGCTTGAAGGCCACGGCCGGGCTGGCCAGCGCTGTCTGGAAAGCCGCTTCGATGCGGGTGGAATCGCGATAGGGCGTGAGCAACGCCAACGCCGCTTCCCGTTCTGCGGCCGCCCCGAGCAGAAAGCTCACCTGGGCCGACTCTCCCGCTGCCAGCCGCACCGTCCGCCGCAGGCTGACGATGGGGTCCAGCACGTTGCCGACCGTACCCGACAGCGGGGTTGCGCGGGTCAGAGCCTGGGGGGCAGCCATCGAATGGCCTCGGCCGATGAAACGCACCCGGTCGGTTTCGTATTCGACCGGTTCGGCGCGGTCGTCGCCGTCCGCCAGCGCGTGAACCAGCCAGCAAGGCGATTCGTCGGGGCTGCGGGGCCGTCGCCGGGCCAACAGGGCCCGTTGGGCAGCGACCCACTCGGTCTGGATGAACAGTTTGGAAAAGGTCGGGTGGGCGGCATGAGCGGCCCAGCCGTTGAGCACCACTTCGGCGTAACTGGTCAGCTCGATGCGCCGGGGGCGGTCGCCGAGATTGCGCAGAGTGATGCGGCGCAATTCCAGATCGGCGTCCGGGGCGATGCACACTTCCAGCCGGGTTTCGAGCGTACCGTCCTGCCGCAGTAGCTCCACCCAGCCGGTTCGACAGTGGATTTCATAGCGTTCGGCGGTTTGCAGGATCGGTTGCTGACCCAGGGACCAGAACGCGCCGTCGTCGAGATCGCGCAGATACAGCAGGTGCCCGCACCCACCTTCGGTTGGATCGGCGGTCCAGCCGGTCAGCGCCAGCGGGCCCCATGCGGAATAGCCGGTTCCGGCGGCGGTGAGAAAGGTCGCGTAACGACCTTGGGCGAGCACATGTCCAGCAACAGCCTGAGCGTGCTGGATGAGATCGGTCTGCATGAAAATCTCCCGGCGAACATATCTGGATAAAGTGTAGCTCTACCGTCTTGAATCGCTCTGACTGGCCGCTGTGCCGTGGGCTCAATAACGAAGTTCCACGTCAGTTGGAAAGCGGTCGAGGGTAACGGTATCGGCCGTGAAGCGGGTGGTGGTCTGGCCGTCGACGATCACGTTCCGCAGCGGCCGGTCGAGCGGCGAGTACAGGATGATATGACCCGGCGGCACGGTTACATCGCCGGTCAGCCGCACCCGCAGCGTATTCGGATCACGCAGCGTCATGCGGTAGTTCAGGGTCCCGTGCCAGGTGGGCATGCGCTTGACCGTCACGCCTTCCGGGCTTTCCACCCACGCGGCGGGAATGCCAGCGCCGATCACCAGGGCCTGGTCGCCCTCGCGTTCGTAGACGAACAGGCTGCGGGCCGAGCGGATGAAATCGGAGCCGACCCAGGTATGTGGCATGTCGCCGATGAAATCGGGGGTGCGCGGTTGGCGCCAGACTACTTCCGCCCACTGGTTCCAGGCCGCCGGCCGTTGGCCCTGCAGGAAGAACGCCAGTTCGTCCAGGGCTTGCTGGCGGTGGCCCAGGCGGATCATGCTGCCGACCACCCGCCATTCGTAGGGGGTATAGCGGACCCAGGTTCCTTCCGCTAGGCGCTGGCGGAAGAAATCGATGTAGCGTTCGAACGTCCGGTTCAGGGCTGGCTGGGGCAGGCGGCCCAGTTCACCGCCCGGATCGAGGGCGATGGTGGTGGCGGTCGGATCGAAGTCGCCCAGCTCGACCGCGCCGGGAATATAGTCGATCTGGCGTTGCTTCATGGTTTCCAGGATCGAGGCGTACAGATCGCGGCGGAACGCGTCGCGCAGGGCCGCGATGCGATCGCCTTCGCCGTCTTCGCCCAGGATGGTCGCCATGGCGGCGGCGTCCTTCAGGCCGCGCAGGGCGAAGAAGTTGTCCCAGTAGGAGTGGCGCGGCTGGTCGAAATAGCCTTCGTGGCTGACCGATTCCGGCAACAGGCCACAGTACGGGCAGGGCTGCGAACCTCGGTAGCGTTCGGTCAGGTGTTGCTGGCGCAGGAGGTCGATGTGGCCGACCGCCTTCTGCACGTAGGGCCACATCTCGCGTAGGAAACCGACATCGTGGGTGTAGCGGTAATACTCCATCACGGCAAAGATCAGTTCGCCATGGCTGTCGTGCTCGACCAGCGGATCGGCGCCGCGTCGATCCACGCAACAGGGGACTTTGCCATCGGCAAACTGGTAGGGTGCGTACCATTGCAGGAATTGCCGGACTTCCTCGGTGTGGCCCATGCCCAGCAGGGCCGCCGAGGTCAGGGCGCCGTCGCGGATCCAGGAGCGGGCATAGGCGCGCGAGCCGGGCTGGATGGCGGGGCCGTCGCGGTTGATCAGAATATAGGCCAGGTTACTGGCGATGCTGTGGGCCAAATGCTGGCCGGCCGGCGGCAGTTCCAGGGCGACCCGGTCCAGGCTGGCAGCCCATTGGCGGCGGGTCTGTTCCAGCAATTGCTGTACCTGGGCGCTGGCGTCGGCGTCGGTCAGAGTCGGCGAGTTGGAGGCAGGGGCGTGGAACGGGATGCGTAGATCAACTTCGCGCGCTTCGCCGGGGCGCAGATCCCAGCCGTACTCCAGCGCGCCGGAGGCGTAGCCGAAGCGATCGTTTTCCACCCAGTCCCGGCTGGGTAGTTTGCCTTTGGCCAGATAATCGACCAGCGGACCCTGGTCGAAGGTAGCCGCCCGGAACCGGTCGGGCGTGGTCAGCACCGCGATCGATTTGCCGGTCGGCGTGATCTGGATCACCCGGTCGGCGTAGGTCAACCCGCGGATCAGCGATACCCCGCCGATCATGTTCAGGGACTGCCAGGGGGGATTGACCTGGAACGGCCGGATCGCCAGGAACAGGGTGACGTGACGGGTTTCGCTGCTCGGGTTTTCGACCCGGTAGCGGGCGTAGAGCATCGATTGGCCGGGGTTGCCGGCGGCGAAGGCGGTGGTTGCCAACTGGACGTTCGGGTGTTTCCAGCGCACGGTGGGAATCGGCAGATAGCTATCGGCCAGCTCCTGGCTCGGCTGGACATCGGCCCAGGTGATCAGCTGGCCATCGGTGAACAGAAAGGGTTCGATGGTGAAGCTGCTCTTGTCGACTTCCAGCGCGCCATCCTCGCCGAGCAGGGCGTTCTTGCTGTCGCCGCTGACTCCGACGATGGTCCAGTAACCCTGTTCGCCCTGGAAATAGCGGGGATAGTGGCCACGGGGAGCATCATGGGCGATGGTCTCGAAGAAGCGGTTGGGCGAGGCGGAAAATTCGTAGGATTGAATCTGGATGTGGCTGACGCCATAGCCGCGGCCCCGGCTGCTGCGTTGCAGATTGAGCCGTAGATAGCGTGATTCGGCGTCGTGCAAATAGAGATAATCGCGCTGGCCGTTGCCCTCCCGTACGGTGTAGAGGGTTTGCCAGTTGTTGCCGTCATCGGAGATCTGCGCTTGATAATCAGTGGCATAATCGTCCGGATCCCAGTCGATCACCAGGCCGCCGAATTCCCGAGGCTTCTGGAAATCCAGCATCAGCCACTGATCCTCGGCCAGGGCGCCGCTGTGCCAGCGCGTGGCCGTGGAAGGGTCGAGCACCGCTTGCGGCGGCTGGCCTTCGACCGTGGTGGATGCCTGGACGATCGGCTGCAAGGTGTAGGACTGCACGGGCGGGCGCTCCTCGACCGCCAGTTCGTCGAGCCATACCGAGCCCTTGCCCAGGGCTCTAGCGGACAGGGCGAATTCGATCGCGACAACCTCGTCTTGCGAGCCGCCGGGCCCCCAGGCCAGACTCAGATGCCGTTTCTTGACCGTGACCGCTTGCCAGTCGCTGGGAAAGGCGAAGTCCCGTTGCTTGAACCACCACACGCTCTGGCGGGCATCGACCAGCTTGAATTCGATGTCGCTGCGCGGTGCGTCGCCACGGATCTGGAAACGGAAGGCGTAGTTTTCCGGCAGGCGCAACCGGAACGTCTTGCGAGCGATGATATAGCTGGCTCCGTCCTGAAACTCGAAGTCCAGCCGCATGGCCCGATGACCGGCTCGGCCGGTATCCTGGGCGATTTCCAGGCGAGCGCCTGGTGACGTGGCGACGCTCCAACCGTCGAGACTGTCGAAATCGTCGAGCAGGGTGACTTTCGGCCCGCTGCCGACGGTGGCGGCCGGTGGGGCGGCGTTCTCAGGCGCGGCCGCTTGGCAGATCGACGTCAGCAGCAAGGTCATGAGCGTCAGCAGCAGGGCGAACAGTGGATGGAGTGACGACATGGGCTTGGGCGCTCCTGGGGGTTGCGGTGAGATTGCCGCGTCCGCGGATCGGCGGAATCGCCAGCCTGTCCTGTTTTCACCGCTTCCGGGTGCCAAAAGCGGAAAACGGTCGGATACTCTAACCATTTTGTTCTCGAATTCGCATTAAGGATCCACATTCATGAAATTCTGTAGCCAGTGCGGCGCTCCGGTGGTCTTGCGCATTCCGGCGGGCGACAACCGACCGCGCCATGTTTGCATCGCGTGCGACGCCATTCATTATCAGAATCCCAAGATCGTAGCCGGTTGTATCCCAGAATGGCAGGATCGGATTCTGCTGTGTCGGCGGGCCATCGAGCCGCGCTACGGTTTGTGGACCCTGCCGGCAGGCTTCATGGAGAACAGCGAATCGGCGGTTGCGGCGGCGGCGCGCGAAGCGCAGGAAGAAGCCAATGCCATAGTCGAAAATCTCACCCTGTACGGCCTATACTCACTCATTCATGTCAGTCAGGTGTACCTGATGTTTCGCGGCAGCCTCAAGGATGGCTATGCCAGCCCCGGCGAGGAAAGCCTGGAGGTGCGGCTGTTCGCCGAGGACGAAATCCCCTGGGAAAAGCTCGCCTTCACCGTGGTTCACGAAACCTTGCGCCAATATTTCGCGGAGCGGCGCGCGGGCGCATTCAGGTTACACGTTGGCGATATCTTGCCGGGATCGAACCGCGATTTTACGATTCATCGCTACGATCAATAGCTCCGGCGCGCCAAGTGGCCCTTGACCATTACGATGCGCGTTTTCCCAACCCTGGAGATCCACCGAGATGCCCACTGCTGAGACCGACGACGGCGCACCGGTCGGTTTGTCCTATGCGCACAAGGAGGAAGCCTTGCTCGAACAAGCCTGGCAGGCGCAGGATCGCGCCGAGTACGAGCAGGATGTGCGGGGAATCGTCGGCCAAACCGCCGAGTTGCGGCAAGCGCTCGATCGGGTGCGCGCCCAGATCGATCCCATCTGGGAGCAGTTCGCCACCTTGGCGCTGGAGCGGATCCTGTCCGATCAACTCCGCGACTTTCTCGACGAGGGCGAGAGCGAGCTGCGGTGCGTGAATCTGTTGTTGGTGGAGACGGGTTGCGGGATCGACCGGGTCCGGGCGCAGGTCCAGGAGCGGCGGCGCTGGCTGGAAGAAAAACTCGCTGCGCTGGAAACCCTGGCGCATCGAACCTCCACCCAAAACCATCTCAACATGATGCTGGCCCGGGTCGAGGGGCTGGAAACCTATCTGCTCGGCAAGCCGGAGGCTCATCAGCTAGCGAGCGAACCGCATCACCGGCATCACAACACCCTGCCCAGCGATCTGACCTACCTGCGCATCCGTCTGTTGACCACCCGAAGCGCCATGATGGCTTCCAACTGCGCCAAGTTGCTGCACGGACTCGAGGGCGGGCTCACTGCGTTGTTGCCGGATATCGAACGGCTCAAGGCCGATCTGGCTGCGCAGACGGCCCGGGTCGAGTGCATGACCGAGCTGTCCCACTTCTGGCTGGCGTATCTGGACCTGATGCGCGGCAACGGTGAGCCGTAGCCGGGCGCAAGCGGGAGGAGGACGGGTCCTTCCGTCTCCCTGGTCCGGTCGCTTACAGCGTCCGCACGCTCAACACGCCCTGCACCTCCGCGATCTGCGCCGTGACTTCGACGGGGATCGGGGCGGCGGTGTCCACCAGCGTGCAGGCGATGTCGCCGCGCGACTTGTTGATCATATCCAGGATGTTGATGCCAGCGGTCGAGATGGCCTTGGAAATGCGCTCGATCATGTGCGGGACATTGGCGTTCACGATCGCCAGGCGCGGACCGCCGTTGCGCGGCATGTTCACTTCCGGGAAATTGACCGAGTTGTGAATGACGCCGTTTTCCAGATAGTCGCGCACTTGATCCGCCACCATGACCGCGCAATTATCCTCGGCCTCGCCGGTGGATGCGCCCAGATGCGGCAGCATGATGACGTGCGGGTCGTCCTTGAGGCGGTTGGTCGGGAAGTCGCAGACGTAGGCCCGCAGCTTGTTCGCCAGCAGGGCTTCGTGCAGGGCTTCCTCGTCTACCACGCCTTCGCGGGAAAAATTCAGCAAAGTCAGTCCTGGACGGCAATTCTTGAGGAATGACGTACCGATCAGATGCCGCGTGTCGTTGTTCAACGGCACGTGCAGGGTGATGAAATCCGCCTGCGCCGCCATCTCGTTGACGCTGAACACGTGCTCGACCTGCGATGACAGCTGCCAGGCGTTATCGACGGTGATGTGCGGATCGTAGCCGATCACCCGCATGCCCAGGGCGCGGGCCGCATTGGCCACCTTGACCCCGATCGCGCCCAGACCGATCACGCCCAGGGTCCGACTAGGCAGTTCGATGCCGACGAATTGTTTCTTGCCGGATTCGACCTGCTTGGTCAGTTCGGCGTCGGTGCCCTGCAGCTTGCGCGCATAGTCCCAGGCCGGGCAGATGTTGCGGGCGGCCAGCAGCATGCCGGCCAGCACCAGTTCCTTGACCGCGTTGGCGTTGGCGCCGGGTGCGTTGAACACGCAGATGCCCTTGGCGGTCATTTCCGGCACCGGGATGTTGTTGACCCCAGCGCCAGCCCGTCCCACCGCCTTGAGGCTGGCGGGAATCGGCCAGTCGTGCATTTTGAAGGAGCGCAGCAGCACCGCGTCGGGATTGGGGAGTTCGGAAGCGATTTCGTAGCGATCGCGGGGAAGGCGTTCCAAACCGGAAACGCTGATGTTATTGAGAGTGAGAATCTTGTACATCGCGAGTCAACCATTCGCCTGAAAAAGAACACCCCGAACGCGGACGTTCGGGGCGGATGATGAAGGACGAAAATCCGTTTAGCCGTGTCGCTTCTGGAAGTCGGCCATGAAGTCGACCAGCGCCTTGACCCCAGCCATCGGCATGGCGTTGTAGATGCTGGCGCGCATCCCGCCGACCGAGCGGTGGCCGGCCAGAGTCAGCAGACCGACGGTCTTGGCCTCGGCTAGGAACGGCTTGTCCAGCGCTGCATCGGGCAGGATGAACGGCACGTTCATCCAGGAGCGATAGGCCGGATCGACCGGGTTCTTGTAGAAGCCCGATTCGTCGATGGCCTTGTACAGCAATTCGGCCTTGGCCTTGTTGTGCGCGCCCATTGCCGTCAGCCCGCCCTGGGCCTTGATCCACTGGAACACCAGACCGGCGATGTACCAGGCGTAGGTGGGCGGGGTGTTGTACATCGACCCGTCCTTGACCATGACCGCGTAGTCGAGCATGGTCGGCGCGCCGGCGATGGTTTGGCCGATCAGGTCTTCGCGCACGATGACGATGGTCAGGCCGGCGGGGCCGATGTTCTTCTGGGCGCCGGCGTAGATCACGCCAAACTTGCTCACGTCCAGCGGACGCGACAGCAGGGTGGACGACATGTCGGCCACCAGCGGCACGTCGATCTCGGGGATCGTGTGCATCTCGACGCCGCCGATGGTTTCGTTCGGCGTGCAGTGCAGGTAGGCGGCTTCCGGATCGCATTTCCAGCTGTCGCGCGACGGCACGGTCGTGAAGTTGACCGCCTCGGCGCTGGCGACGACGTTGACCTGGCAGAACTTCTTGGCTTCGGAGATGGCCTTCTTCGACCACTGTCCGAGGTTAAGGTAATCCGCCTTGTTCTTGCCGCGCAGCAGGTTGATCGGGACCATGGCGAACTGGCTGGAGGCACCGCCTTGCAAGAACAGCACCTTGTAGTTGGCCGGGATGGCGAGCAACTCCCGCAGGTCGGCTTCGGCCTGTTCGGCGATGGAGACGAATTCCTTGCCGCGATGGCTCATTTCCATCACCGACATCCCGGAACCCCGCCAGTCGAGCATCTCGGCCTTGGCTTGTTCCAGAACCGCCTCGGGCAGCATGGCGGGACCTGCGCTGAAATTATATGGACGTGGCATGTTGAAAATCCTTTGTTACCGCACTAAAACGCGGCGCATGGTAGCAGAAACGCCGGGTTTGGGCATAATGCCCAAACAGTCGATCCATCATGGATGATAGCTGGATGATTGCGATCGGACAGCCTCAAAATTGGGTTGCGCTGCAACACGATGCGATTGGTCGAGCCTGGCCGATCCTGCGCTGTCCGAGTTCTTCGATGATGGATTGCAACCCAACCGGTCATTCATGGCATGCTCGATAAAACTACCGAAACGCCATCGGCGGCCAGGATAGCGGCCAACGAGTCGTCCGAGTCGCTGTCGGGGCCATTCCCGGTTGCGGAGAATTACGATCGATACTTTGCCAGCCATCTGTACGATCGACGCTATCCGCGCCCGAATCCAGCAAGTCTGGCCGTCATCGTCGAGCAGATCCGGGCGCGTGGCGGCCGGGTTCTGGATTTCGGCTGTGGCAACGGTCGCTATGCAGCCCCGCTGTTGGCGCAGACCGAGGCGACGATCGTTGCCTACGATATCAGTCGGGAGGCGATCGACGAGCTGTCGGCGCGTTACCCGGCGCAGGTGGCGGACGGTCGGTTACGGCCGGTCTGGGGCGATCTGGCGGCGCTGAGCCGGACGACGATAGCGCAGGGCGAGCCTTTCGACCTGGCCATCATGATGTTCGGCGTCCTGGGCCACATCGCTTCGCGCACGCAGCGCCGGGAGACCTTGGCCACCATCCACCAGTTGTTGCGGCCTGGCGGTCGGCTGATCGTGACGGTGCCCAACGCTGCGCGCCGGTTCCGCCGGCACCAGGCCGAGGCCCGGCCGCTGATGGAAAAAGGCGTGCTCGAACCGGGCGACATTCATTACCAACGGATGGCCGGGCAGGTCATGGTCAAGATGTATTACCACCTTTATTCGTTGGAAGAATTCGGCATGGAACTCGAACGACAGGGTTTTCGGCTGATCCAGATGGGGGCCGAGAGTTTTTTGCCGGAGAGCGGGGTAGTCCGATCGCCGTTCCTGCGTGGACTCGATCGGCTGCTGGCGATTTTTGCGCCGCTGCGCTACGCCTACGGCTTTCTGGCGGTGGCGGAGACAGCGCCCGAGGCGAATTCGCCCGTCGATCGCTCGCATGGGGCGGGATGATGGTCAACCGTCCGTGGCTGCGCATGGTCTGCGTAGGAGTGCTGTTGGCCCTCGCACTCGGTCAGGAAGCGCTGGCCAGCCGCCTCGATCTGATCCAGAAGCGCGGGACCTTGATCGTCGGGATCAAGTCCGACTATCCGCCCTTCGGCATGCTGAACGCCGAAGGGCAGTTGGTCGGTTTCGAGGCCGATCTCGCCGCCGACCTGGCGCGCCGCCTCGGTGTGCAGTTGCAACTGGTGGCAGTGACCTCCACCAATCGCTTGCAGAAACTGGAGGAAGGCTCTGTCGATGTGGTGATCGCCACCCTTGGCGATACCCCGCAACGCCGCCAGATCGCTACCCTGATCGAGCCCAGTTACTACGCCAGCGGTGCCGCGATCATCGCGCCGCCCAACGCCCATTTGTCCAACTGGTCCGATCTGCGCGGCAAGAAGGTGTGCGCCACCCAGGGCGCTTATTTCAATCGCGCCATGACCCAGCGCTTTTTGCTCGATCTGCAGATCTTCAATGGCACCCGCGACACCAAGCTGGCCTTGCGCGATGGCCGCTGTGCCGCTTGGCTGTATGACGATACCGGCATCGTGGGGTTGCTGAGCGATCCGGAATGGGGCAGCTATGAGAGTCCGTTGCCGTCGATGATGGTCTCGCCGTGGGCGATGGCCATCGCCGCCCAGGAGCGCGGGTCTCCGCTCGAACGGACCTTGTCCGACATCGTCGCCGACTGGCATCGCAGCGGCTGGTTGATGAATGTCGAGAAGCGCTGGGGTATCAAGCCGAGTCAGTTCCTGGCCGATACCCACAATCTCTGGACCCGGACCGGGTCCGATGGCAATCCGGTCTGTACCCGGCAGGCCAACGGCGACTGGCCGGCCGCCTGCCGTAACAAGCTGCTGCTGAGCTCCACCGACGTGACCGGTCTGTACCATTTCGGTCTGTTGCTCAAGGAGCGGGCCGGCCTCGATCTGACCATCCTCTACGATGTCTACGATCGCGACCTGTTCTTGGCCGGCCTGTGGATGACCTTGCAACTGATGCTTGGCTCCATCGTCGGCAGCCTGCTAGTGGGCTGTCTTGGCGCGTTGGTGGCCGAGGGCTTACCCTGGCTGCGCGGCCTGGTGCGGCTGACGTCGGCGCTGGGGCGGATGACGCCACCGCTGCTACTGATCTATCTGGTCTTTTTCGGCGTCGGTCACATCATGGTCAGCCACTACGGCTGGACCTTCGACGGCGCCATGATTGCCGTGTCCTGCCTGTCGCTCTATACCGGATGCGCCATCGTGTTCACTCTGCTCGAGGCGACCGCCGTGCTCAAGCACCAGGAGCCGGGATTCACGTTGAGCTGGCGTCGGTTGCCACGGGTCTTGCGCCTAGCCTATGCCGCCGTGGTCGCTTCGCTGATCAACGTGGTCAAGGCGACCGGCATGGCCAGCGCCATCGCCGTGCCGGAATTGATCTCGGCTTCGACCGCCATCGTGGCCGAACAGGGCAATCCTGCCGTCATGATGAACGTGTTGATGCTGATCTATTTCCTGCTGGTGATGCTGGTCATGCAGATTTTCAATGCCATCGAACGCCGGATGATCCGCCATGGCGTTCGCTGAAATCGTGCAGATTCTGATGGTGTGGACGCCGTTCCTGCTCGAGGGATTCGTCTGGAACATCCTGATTTCGCTGGTGGCCATGACCATCGGCACCGTGATCGGCGCCGTGTTGGCCCGGATGCGGTTGTCCGAGCGCAGGATGGTCGCGGGCGTCAGCCTGACCCTCACCGAACTGACCCGCAATATCCCGACCTTCGTTTTCCTGTTCTATCTAGCGTTCTTGATTCCGGTGGAATTCGAGTTCGCTGGCCGACTGTATCTGTTTCCCGCCTGGTTCAAGGCTTCGCTGGCGTTGTCGGTGGCGGTGGTCGGCTTCGTTTCCGACAACCTTTCGGTCGCTTGGCGTCACTGGCGCAATCACGACCGGCTGGCGGCGTTGCTGTTCGTGCCGAACTGGACTACTTATCTGCTGATCATCGTGATGGCGTCGAGCACCGCCTCGGTCATCGGCGTGGGCGAGATCGTCTCGCGCTGCAACGTCGTGATCGCAGCGGTGGGTAGCGACGAGGCCATGCTCTGGATTTACATGTACGCCATCTGCTATTTCTTCCTATTGTGCTTTCCCTTGAACTGGGCGATGGGGCGGGTGAAACAACGACTGCTGGCCCACGTCCATCGGGCGGCGGTGTGACGGTCGGGAGAGGTCGAATATGGGAGTCGGGTCTTGAGACAGCAGCTTGCGATTGTCCGTAGCGCCTGTTGGGGCATGGCCATGGCGGCGACGCTGGCGCTGTTGGCGCTGCCGGACCCGGTCAGGGCAGAGGAGGTGCTCGAACGCATCGCCCGGACCGGCGTGTTCAGCGCCGGCACTCGCGCCGATGCATTGCCCTTCGCCTATCGGGATGGCAAGGGCCGTCTGGTCGGGTTCTCGGTCGACCTGCTCGAACAAATCCATCAGCGACTCGAACAGCGTTTCGGTCGCCCGATCGACATGCAATTGCGCGCGGTGACGGCCAGCAACCGCATCGAATGGGTCGCCAGCCACGCCATCGACATCGAATGCGGCATCACTACCCCGACCTGGAAACGGGAGGAGGCAGTGGATTTCTCGATTCCGTTTTTCGGCAACGGCACTCGCATCATGACCCTGCGCTCGACCGCTACCCAGCTCAACGAACTGCGCGGCAAGCGCATCGGCGTCGCCGCCGGGGCCACCACGGCCAATATCCTCGGTCAGCACGCGCCCGACGTGATCCTGGTCGAAGTGCCCGACATGGATACCGGCTTTCGCATGTTCGAGCAGGGCGAGATCGATGGTTTGGCCAACGTCGGTGTCGTATTGCGCGCCCAGGTCGAGACGAGCCCGCTGAAAAGCAAGGTGGTTCTGTTGCCGCGCACCGAGGAACTGTCCTACGAATCGATGGTATGCATCCTGCCGCAGAACGATTCCGCATGGCGGGCGTTCGTCAACAGCGTGTTGGCCGATCTGCTCAACGGGGTCGACCAGTACCGAGGCGCTTATATCGAGATCTACGATCGCTGGTTCGGGCCACGCGGAGTGATCTATTTTCCGCTCGACTACAAGGTCGCCCAGCGGTTGGCCGCCGCCATGATCTGGCTCAAATAAACGCGCGGACCATGACCCTGCGCCGCCGGCTGTTCCTGTTCGTCACCCTGATCATCGCCATCGGGCTACCCAGCGCGGCGGGCGTGTTCGCCTATGTGTCCTGGCAATCTATTCTGGAGCGCACTCAGCGCGACGGCACCCTGATCGCCCAGCTGCTGGCCCAGTCCATCAGCTTCATCCGGCAGGTCCCGTTCACCATCGAGGAGATCGTCGGCAAGGACGTGCAGGCCCAGGCCGACATCGTTGCCCAACTGACGCAAATCGCCATCAAGCGCAAGGCGCCCAAGGTCGAGATCGATCGCGCCCTGCGCAATATTGCCGCCCAGAATGACATTCCCGAACTCTGGATCACCGACGCGCGCGGCAAGCCGCTCTTCTGGTCGCTCGACGATATCGATGCCTCGATCGGGGTCGATTCCGGCCTGACCCAGCAGCCGGCGCTGCGGCCTCTGCTGGAGGGGCGCAAGTTCAGCGTGTTCGCCGATCTCCAGCGCCGCAAGCTGGACGGCCATGTGCTCTATTACGGCGGCGCGACCCTGCCGGATCGCCATGGCATGGCCCTGGTCGCCCGCCTGATCAGCGCGGACAGTCAGATCGTCGATAGCATCGGCCTCAAGCGGATGACGGAAACCGTCATGGCGACCGCCTTGATCGACACGATCTGGGTGTTCGACGAAGCGCTCCAGCCGCTGGTGGTTACTTCCAGCGACGGGGAAAGCAAGAACCGCAGCCTGACCACCACCGAGCGGGACATCATCGAAAAGGTCGTCGAGAACGGCCAGCCGACCTCGTATCTGGCCAACAGCGGCGTGCGTAACGTGCTGTTCGGCCATGCGCTGATGTACGTGGCGGCTCCGGTGTTCGGCGCGGACGGCCTGCCCAACGGGGCCACGCTGATGAGCCTGCCGATCAACATGCAGGCTGAATTCCATACCCTGCTGACGATCGGCGGTGGGCTGACCGCGCTCCTGTTGTTGCTGGGCATGGCGCTGGCGCTGCCGTTTCTCAACCGCATCGTCCGCCCCCTGGTCCGCCTCACCATCCAGACCCACCGTCTGGTGGAGCGCAATTTCAACGCCGACGAGGAGATGCAGGCCGAATTGCAGAAGGTGTCCGAGGGTCGCCGTGACGAGGTCGGCTATCTGGGTCGCGCGCTGTACTCGATGATCACCACGCTGAAGACCTATATCGCCGATCTGAAGGAAACCACGGCGGCCAAGGAGCGGATCGAAGGCGAGCTGTCGGCGGCCCGCAGCATCCAGATGGGGATGTTGCCCGACGATTTCGTCCTGCCGGGACATGCCGAGTGCGACCTGTATGCCATGCTGGAGCCGGCCAAGGCCGTGGGCGGCGATCTGTTCGATTTCTTCCTGCTCGACCAGAATCGCCTGTTCATCCTGATCGGCGACGTGTCGGACAAGGGGGTGCCGGCGGCCTTGTTCATGGCGGTGACCAAGACTCTGTTCGCGGTGGAAGCGCAGCGCGATTCCTCATCGGTCGCCCGCATCATGGAGCGGGTCAACGCTGCCCTGTGCAAGAACAATCCGGAGACCATGTTCGTCACCATCTTCGCCGGCATTCTGGATCTGCGCAGCGGGGAACTCACCTTCAGCGATGGCGGTCACGAGCGGCCGCTGATCCTGCGCCGGGACGGCCGACCGGAGCTGATCGAGAAACGGCGGGGCGGGCCTTTTCTGGGCTTTGCGCCCGAGGTGGCGTATGAGGAGGAAGACGTCATCCGCCTGGCTCCAGGCGAGGGTCTGGTGATCTACAGCGATGGCGTGAGCGAGGCGATGAATGCCCGACAGGAGCAGTTTACCGTAGCGCGGCTGAGCGCGGCGTTGGAGCCGGTATGCGCGCAGGGGTCCGCCCGCACCGTCATCGACGGCGTCATGCAGGCGGTCCGATCCTTCGTGGGCCACTATCCGCAAAGCGACGACATCACCCTGCTGGCTTTGCGTTGGCAGAGGCCGGCTGCGGAGGGCGAGCCGCCCGCGACCAGTGGCTGATCAGCCGGGCAGCCGAATGATGCGGGGCGGATGGCCGATCTGGTCGAGAAAGCGCAGCAGCTCGGTCGTAGCGATCGTCGTGGTGCGGTCATTGCGCAGCGGATGACAGTTCAGCCGCTCGGTGTCGAGCACCTGCTGCTCCAGCACCACGCAGACCTGGCCCTCCACGTCGTTGACGGCGGCGAAGGGTGAGACCGCGCCCGGCTGAACGCCCAACAGCCGATCCAGCGCTTCGGCGTTGGCGAACGAGAAACGCGGGGCCTGCAGCAGGCTGGCCGCCTCGCGCAGGTCGACTGCGGTGTGCTCCAGTGCGACCAACAGCCAGTAACCGCCTTTCTTATCCTTGAGGAACAGATTTTTGGCGTGACCACCGGGCAGATGGCCACGCAGACGGCGGCTGTCTTCGATGGTGCGCAGGGGCGGATGTTCCACCGTCGTGGTGGCGATGCCCAGCGTGTCGAGCATCGTCATGAGCTGTTGGCTGTCGATGGCCATTGCGGATTCTCGAATTGGAAAATCGTTCGGGCATGATAACGCAGCGGTGGCGGGCTCGTTGACGAGCTGCCGACCATGCATCATATTGGCTGGCATTGGCAGAATTTTCACACAAGGATTCAAGCGTATGGCGATCCAGGTCGATGTGTCCAATCAAGACGAGACCACCGTTGTCGCGGTGACCGGCGCCGTCGACGGCGGTTCGGCCCCCGGCTTGCAGACCCAGCTGCTGCCGCTGCTGCAACCGGGCGGCGCTCTGGTGCTGAACCTGGGCGGCGTCAACTACATGTCCAGCGCCGGTTTGCGGGTCTTGCTGCTGCTCTATCGGCAAGCCATGACCGGCAAGGGCCGGGTGGTTCTGGCCGGATTGGCGGAATCGATCAAGGACACCATGACCATCACCGGATTTCTCAAGTTCTTCACCGTGGCGGACAACGTCGAACAGGCGCTGGTGGCGCTCCGGCGTGGATGAGCCAATCCTCAGCGCCGCCTGTGAGTCTGCCCATGGTCAAGCAGGACATCGCCGCTGATCTGGCGGCGCTTCCGGCCTTGCGCCAGTGGGTCGAGCAGGCTTGCCGGGATGCGGGTCTGGATGAGGCGGCCAGCTATCGCCTGATTCTGGCGGTGGACGAGATCGCGACCAATATCGTCACGCACGGCTATGCCGAAGCGGGGCTGAGCGGCGACATCGCCCTGACCATCGAACGGACCGATCGGACTCTGACCGTGATCCTGGAGGATGGCGGGGTCGCCTATGATCCGCGAACCCGCAGCATGCCGACCGCGCTCGATCTCGACCAGCCGCTGGAGGAACGCGATCTTGGCGGTCTGGGCATCTTCCTGGCGCTGCAGGGCGTGGACCGCTTCGACTATCAGCGCTGCGACGATCGCAACCGCAATATCCTGGCGATGAATCTGCCTTGAATCTGCCTTGAATCTGCCTTGAATGGTGACCGCTACACCATGTTCAGTTCCAGCTTGGCCCGCATCGACATCATGTCCGGGGTCCAGGGCGGTTCCCACACCAATTCGATGTTGACCGATTCCACCCCGGCGTTGTGGCGCACCGCGTTCTCCACCCATTCCGGCATCGAGCCAGCGACCGGGCAACCGGGCGCGGTCAGCGTCATCTGAATATCGGCGTGGTTGGCCATGGGGTCCACATTCAAGTGGTAGACCAGGCCCAGTTCGTAGATATCGACCGGAATCTCGGGGTCATAGACGGTCTTCAAGGCCGCGATGACCCTGGATTCCATCTCGCCGACGTCGGGAAGGTCGGTGCTGCTCATGCGTCGCCTCCAGGAATGTGGCTATGATGATTCTGTTGCGCTGCGAAGCGGGAACGGAGTCTCGGATCACTCGGTCGCCACGGGATCCTTGTGTTGCTCCAGCGCCGCGCGCACCGCGTGCCAGGCCAGGGTGGCGCATTTGACCCGGCTGGGGTAGTCGCGCACCCCGGCCAGCACGTTGAGCTTGCCCAGGTTCTTGGGGCATTCGCCGTCGTTGGTCACGACGGTGTGGAAGGCGTCGACCAGGTATTCGACTTCGGACACTGGCTTGCCCTTCAGGGCTTCGGTCATCAGCGAGGCCGAGGCGCTGGAGATCGCGCAGCCGGCGCCCTGAAAGGAAATGTCCTGAATCACGCCATCCTTGACGTCCAGATACACGCTGATCCGATCGCCGCACAACGGATTGAGGCCATCGGCGTGGTGAGTGGGTTGCGGGATGATGCGGAAATTGCGAGGCCGCTTGTTGTGATCCATGATCACTTCTTGGTAGAGATCGCGCAGGTCGCTCATAGCTCGAACATCTCCTTGACTTTCCAGAGGGCTTTGATCAGAGCATCGATTTCGTCGTGAGTGTTGTAGACGGCGAACGAGGCTCGGGCGGTGGCGGGAACGCCGTAATGCTGCATGACCGGCTGGGCGCAGTGATGGCCGGCGCGGATGGCGACGCCTTCCCGATCCAGGATGGTGCCGATATCGTGGGGATGGACGCCTTGCAGGGTGAACGCCACCAGTGCGGCTTTATCGCGGGCCGTGCCCATGATGCGCAGGCCGGGAATTTCGCGCAGTTGACGGGTGGCGTGCTCCAGCAGGGCGTGCTCATGGGCGGCGACCTGGTCGAGACCGATGGCCGTCAGCCAGTCCAGCGCCACCCCCAATCCGATCACGTCGGCGATGTTGGGCGTGCCGGCTTCGAACTTGTTCGGTAGGTCGGCGTATTCGGTCTTTTCGAAGGTCACTACCGAGATCATGTCGCCACCGCCCTGGTAGGGCGGCATCGCCTGCAGCAGCGCTTTCTTGCCGTACAACACGCCGACGCCACTCGGTCCATACACCTTGTGGCTGGAGAAGGCGTAGAAATCGCAGTCCAGCGCCTGCACGTCCACCGCCAGATGAGGAACCGACTGGGCACCGTCGATCAGCACCGGGATGCCGCGGGCATGGGCCAGCTCGGTCATGCGCTTGACCGGATTGACCGTGCCGAGGGCATTGGAGATATGGACGAAGGCAGCGAGCTTGACCCGCCCGCTGTCCAGCAGGCGCTCGTATTCCTCCAGGATCAATTCGCCGGTTTCAGTGAACGGCGCGACCTTCAATATTGCCCCGGTTCGTTGGCACAGCAGCTGCCAGGGTACGATGTTGGAGTGATGCTCCATGCCGGTGATTACGACCTCGTCACCAGGCTTGAAGTCGCTGCCGAAGCTGCTGGCCACCAGGTTGATGCTCTCGGTGGCGTTGCGGGTGAAGATGATTTCCTGGGTGCTGGCAGCGTTCAGGAAGGCCCGCACCTTTTCGCGCGTCCCTTCGTAGGCGAGGGTCGATCGTTCCGACAGCAGATGGACGCCACGATGGATGTTGGCGTAGTAGCCGGTGTAGCACTCGCTGATGGCGTCGATCACCGCCTTGGGTTTCTGGACCGAGGCGGCGTTGTCCAGATAGACCAGCGGTTTGTCGTGCACCTTGCGGCGCAGGATCGGGAATTCGGCGCGGATGCGGGCGATGTCCAGGGTCGAACGGGTCGTTGCTGACGTCAATGGCGTCAGCGGCAGCGGGGCGGTTGCGGAATGCAGGCTCATCGGGCGTCTCCATCGAGCAGGGCCAGACGATCGGCCAACACCTGACCGAGCCGCTCGCGCAGCGGCGTCAGGCCGATGCGATTCAGGTTGTCGTTGGCGAAGGCATAGACCAGCAGGGCGCGGGCGGCGGAGGCTGGAATACCGCGCGCGCGCAGGTAGAACTCGGCGTCGGGATCGAGGAAGCCGGTGCTGGAGCCGTGGCCGCATTTGACGTCATCGGCCAGGATTTCCAGCCGTGGGATGGAATGGGCCTGAGCCTGCCGGGATAGCAGCAGATTGCGGCTGAGCTGGCGTGCGTCGGACTTCTGGGCGTGGGGGCGGACATGGATCATGCCGTCGAACATCGCCTGGGCCTTGCCGTCCAGCACGCTCTTGAACAGCTGCTCGCTGGTCCCGTGTGGGTAGGCGTGCTCGACCCGCACGTGAAAGTCGCCGTACTGGCTGTCGTGCCCCAGGGTCAGGCCGTCGAGCGCGCAATGAGCGCCTTCACCATCGAGCAGCGCCGTCAGGTCGGTGCGGGTCACCTGTCCGCCATCGGCGAACAGGTGCGCCTGAGCCTGACTGTCGCGTCCCTGCCGCAGGCCGATGGCGCCGAGATGGAAGGCTTGCGGAGATTCGTCCTGAATCTGGTGGTAGTGCAGCACGGCCCCATCGCCGATGGTCAGTTCGGCGACCGGCGCGTTCAGATAGCGCCCTTGACCCCGGTATTCGACCACCACCGTCGCCTGCGCGCCGTCTTCCAGCACTGCCAGCAGGCGGGGATGGATGAGGGCGTCGTGGCCGGTGGCGACGAAGATCAGGTGAATCGGGGTTTCCAGCACAGCGCCGCGCGGCAGATGGACGAAAGCGCCATCTTCCCAGAACGCAGCGTTGAGCGCGGCGAACGGGTGTCGATCCAGACCCGGTGCCTGGTCCAGAGACGACTCGACCAGGGTGGTCTGGCTGGCGGCCGCTTGGCTGAGGCAGGTCACCGTTACGCCGTCCGGCAACGCCGGCCCTTGCGACAGGGCGGGCGCGTAGCGACCGTTGACGAAGACCAGTCGATGAGCAGCTTGACCCAGATCGGGCAGAGAGCCCACCTCGACCGGCGCGGTGGTTGGCAGGTTCCAGGCGCCGGCCTGGAGCGGGCCGAGGTCGGTCGAGCGCCAGGCTTCCTGCCGACGGGTCGGTAGCCCCAGGCTTTCGAAGCGGGCGAAGGCGGCGCGGCGCAGGCCGGTCAGGCTGTCCGGTTCGCGCCGGTTGGCCAGGAATTCGGCGAAGCGCTGGCGGTAGGGATCGGCAATCGATGGCGCGGTGGCGGTCATGATGCGGATCTCTCAGGCTGCGGCCCGGCGCGCCCGGCCCGGTTCCTCGTTGTACAGCGCGTAACCCTGCTCCTCCAGCTCCAGCGCCAGCTCCTTGCTGCCGGAACGGGCGATCCTGCCGTTGACCAGCACGTGGACCACATCCGGGACGATGTAGTCCAGCAGACGTTGGTAATGGGTGATGACCAGAAAACCGCGCTCGGCGTTGCGCAGGGCGTTGACGCCGTCAGCCACTACTTTCAGGGCGTCGATGTCCAGCCCGGAATCGGTCTCGTCCAGCACGGCGAAATACGGTTGCAGGACCGCCATCTGGAACACTTCGTTGCGCTTTTTTTCGCCGCCGGAGAAGCCTTCGTTGACCGAACGCTTGAGCATGGATTCGTCCATCTTCACCAGCTCCATGCGCTCGTGGATCAGATCCCAGAAATCCATGGCGTCCACCGGCGGTTCGCCGCGGTATTTGCGCACGGCGTTGACTGCCGCCTTGAGGAAATACAGATTGGCGACGCCGGGGATTTCCACCGGATACTGGAAGGCGAGAAACAGCCCTTCGCAGGCGCGGACTTCCGGCGGCATCTCCAGCAGGTTCTTGCCCTGGAACAGGACCTCGCCGGCGGTGACGGTATAACCCTCGCGGCCAGCGATGACATTGGCCAGCGTGCTCTTGCCCGAGCCGTTCGGTCCCATGATGGCGTGCACTTCGCCCGGACCGATGGTGAGGTCGATGCCCTGGAGGATTTCCCGGCCCTCGACCGTAACGTGCAGATTGCGGATTTCCAGCATGTTGAGATTCCCCGAAACCTTATGAAATCGAAATCTTGCGTGATCTTGTCAGCCGACGCTGCCTTCCAGCTTCAATTCGATCAGCTTCTGCGCCTCGACGGCGAATTCCATCGGCAATTCCTTGAACACGTCCTTGCAGAAGCCGTTGACGATCAGGCTCACTGCATCTTCCGCGCCGATGCCGCGCTGCTTGCAGTAAAAAAGTTGCTCTTCGCTGATCTTGGAGGTGCTGGCCTCGTGCGCGATCTGGGCGCTGGGGTTGTGCACGTCGATGTAGGGGAAGGTGTGGGCACCGCACTGGTCCCCCATCAGCAGCGAGTCGCACTGAGAGTAGTTGCGGGCGTTTTCGGCGGTCGGCAGGATCTTCACTAGCCCGCGGTAGGCATTCTGGCCATGGCCGGCGGAAATACCCTTGGAGACGATGGTGCTGCGGGTGTTCTTACCGATGTGGATCATCTTGGTGCCGGTGTCGGCCTGCTGATAATCGCGGGTCAGGGCCACCGAGTAGAACTCGCCCACCGAATTTTCGCCGCGCAGGATGCAACTGGGATATTTCCAGGTGATGGCCGAGCCGGTTTCGACTTGGGTCCAGGAGATCTTGGAATCCCGACCCTGGCACAACCCGCGCTTGGTCACGAAGTTGTAGATGCCACCCTTACCCTCGGCGTCGCCGGGATACCAGTTCTGCACCGTAGAATATTTGATCGAGGCGTTGTCCAGCGCCACCAGCTCGACCACCGCGGCATGCAGTTGATTTTCATCGCGCTGTGGAGCGGTGCAGCCTTCGAGGTAGGACACGTAGGCCCCGGCGTCGGCGACGATCAGCGTCCGCTCGAATTGTCCGGTGTTGCTGGCGTTGATGCGGAAATAGGTGGACAGCTCCATCGGGCAGCGAACGCCCGGCGGGATGTAGACGAAAGAGCCATCGGAGAACACCGCCGAATTGAGGGTGGCGTAGTAATTGTCGCGGTAGGACACCACCGTTCCCAGGTACTTGCGCACCAGTTCGGGATATTCGCGCACTGCTTCCGAGAAGGAGCAGAAGATGATGCCCTTTTCCGCCAATTTGCCCTTGTAGCTGGTGGCGACTGAGACCGAATCGAATACGGCGTCGACCGCCACGCCAGCCAGGACGGCCTGTTCCGCCAGCGGGATGCCGAGCTTGTCGTAGGTGCGGCGCAGCTCCGGGTCGATCTCATCGAGGCTCTTGGGGCCATCGCCCTTTTGCTTGGGCGCGGAGTAGTAGGAGATGGACTGGTAGTCGACCGGCGGGAAGTGCACCCGCGCCCAGGTCGGTTCGGTCATGGTCAGCCAGTGGCGATAGGCGTTCAGCCGCCACTCCAGCAACCAGTCCGGTTCCTGCTTCTTGGCCGAGATCAGACGGATGACGTCCTCGTTCAGACCCGGTGGTACGGTGTCTTGCTCGATGTCGGTCACGAAACCGTACTTGTAGTCGCTGTTAGCGAGGGTTTCCAGCGTTTGGGAACTGTCGGTCATGGCAGGATTCCTGATACAGAAGGCATCTCAGACCGGTCGCTCGACGATGCTGGCGGTCATTGCCCGATGGAGAGAATGGAAGCGCACCGGTCGCGACGGGTCGGGACGGCTCATGGCTTCCAGGCTGATACTTTGCAACGCGGTGTAGATGGCGTGATTGATCCGCGGCCAGTGGCTGCTGACCTCGCAATAATCTTGCCGAGAACAACCGTCGTGCGCATCGGTCAGGCATTCGGTGATGGCGATGGGACCATCCAGGGCGCTGATGATATCGGCAGCCGAAATTTCCGCCGATGCACGGGCCAGGCTATAGCCGCCCTGTGCACCACGCTGTGAGATCAACAGACCTGCCCGCGCCAGGGTCTTGAGGATCTTGCTGACCATCGGTAGCGGCAGGCGGCGCTGCTCCGCCAGGGTGGCAGCGCTGCGCGGCTGACCGTTGGCCTGGGCCAGGATGGTCATCAGCAAGATGCCGTAGTCGGCTTCCCGGGTGATGCGAATCATAGGCGCTCCGCGTCGAGGGAGTAATCAGTACCATATTGGTGCTATATACAGCAAGAATAGTTCCAAATGCCGTGCTTGCCAAGAAGGAATCGCCCGCCGCCGACTGACGGTGGCGGGGGAGGGAATCAGCGCGGGAGGGTTGAATTCAGAAAATTATTTATTTTCAGATCATTAACGCAGTTGCATCCGCTTCCCGCGACCGGATGCGTTCAATCGGAACCGGCGCTCTTGAGCGCTTCCTGACCGGTTGCGGCCAGCACGGCGTGCCAGGCCGGGCCATTCAGATCCAGGCGTTTTTTGCGGCTTACCAACAATTCGATCGGAACATGGATGAAATTGTCGTGTAACAGACCAATCACCAGCCCGGTCTTGCCCGCCATGGCGGCATGGACGGCGTTGCGGGCGAAAAAGTCGCAGAGGATGGCGTCCTCGGCGTCGGCGGGAACGCTGCGGATCAGATAGCTGGGGTCGAAATAGCGCAGCGTGACCGGTATGCCCTCCGCCTTGAAATAACGCTCGATCCGCTCGCGCAGGAACAGACCGATATCGTGTAGCTTGACGTTACCCGAGGCATCGCGTTCTTCGGCCTCGCCGGCCAGCAACTCCTGGCCTGCGCCCTCGGCCACCACGATCACCGCGTGCGCTCGGCGCTGGATGCGCTGCTTCAGGGCAGCAAGAAAGCCATCCGCACCATCGAGTTGCAGCGGCGCTTCCGGCACGAAGGCGAAATTCACATCCTGGCTGGCGATGGCGGCGCCGGCGGCGATGAAGCCGGCGTGGCGACCCATCAGCTTCACCAGGGCAATGCCGTTGTGAACGCTGTGCGCTTCGATGTGGGCGCAGTCCAGCACCTTGGCGGCTTCTTCGACCGCAGTCAGATAGCCGAAGGTGCGCGAGACGAAGGCCACATCGTTGTCGATGGTCTTGGGGATGCCGACCACCGCCAGCGGATGACCGCGGCGCTGGGCTTCCTGAAACAGAGCGTTGCCGCCACGTTGGGTCCCGTCACCGCCGATGGTGAACAGGATGTTCACCCCGCGCCGGATCAGGTTGTCGACCGCCATTTCGACATCGACCGGGCCGCGCGAAGTGCCCAACACGGTGCCGCCGGTATTCTGGATGTCGCGGACGACATCCGAGCTGAGCGCCAGCGGTTCCGGCCCGCGGGTGGGATCGAGCCCCTGATAGCCTCCGCGAAAGCCGAGCACTTCTCGCACCCCGTAGCCATGATGCAGCTCCAGATACAGCGAGCGGATCACGTTGTTCATGCCGGGACACAGACCACCGCAGGTGACGATGCCGGCGCGAGTCTGCTGCGGGTCGAAAAACAGCCGGTCGCGCGGCCCAGCCAGTTCGAACAGCAGCTCCTCCGCCGGTGGCCCGTCCGGTGACTGGACGATATGGGCGGGGATGCGGGCCAGGTCGCTGACCGTGCGGCGGAAGGGGGAAGCGAACCGGGGTTCGCCCAGGGTCGTGGTCGTCATGGGGATCTCCTCAAGAAACGCTTCCCGCCGTGGGGATCGGGTGGATTGTCGTTCAGCCGGCGAGTCGGCCCGGCAACACGGTCTTCAATTTGGCGTGAGCTTCGCGCAACATCTTTTCGGTGGTGTCCCAGTCCACGCAGGCGTCGGTGATCGAGACGCCGTATTTGATCTGGCTGCGGTCGGCCGGAATGGACTGATTGCCCCAGCCGATGTTGCTCTCGATCATCAGCCCGACGATCGATTGGTTGCCTTCGATGATCTGATGGACGCAATCGCGCATGACCAGCGGTTGCATGGCCGGATCCTTGAAGGAATTGGCGTGGCTGCAATCGACCACGATGTTGACGGGCAGCTTCTTGTCGCGCAGCGCCTTTTCGCACAGGGCGATCGACACCGAATCGTAGTTGGGCCGATCGCCGCCGCGCAGGACTACATGACCGTAGCGGTTGCCCAGGGTGCGGATCACCGCCGACTGACCCAGCTGATTGATACCGAGGAAGCTATGCGAGCGGGCGGCCGACTGCAGGGCGTTGATCGCCACTTCCAGGCTGCCGTTGGTGCCGTTCTTGAACCCGACCGGCGTGGACAGGCCACTGGCGATTTCGCGGTGGGTCTGGGATTCGGTGGTGCGGGCGCCGATGGCGGTCCAGGTGATCAGATCGGAAATGTACTGCGGGATGATCGGGTCCAGCGCCTCGGTGCCGGATGGCAGGCCCATGTCGGCCAGTTCCAGCAACAGGCCGCGGGCGACCTGCAGACCTTCGCCGATATCGAAAGTGTCGTCCATGCGCGGATCGTTGATCAGTCCTTTCCAGCCGACCGTAGTGCGCGGTTTCTCGAAATAGACCCGCATGATGACCAGCATGGTGTCCTGCACTTCGTCGGCCAACGCCTTCAGGCGTCGGGCGTAATCGCGGGCGGCGTCGAGATCGTGGATCGAGCAGGGGCCGACTACGACGAACAGGCGGGAGTCCTGGCGGTCGAGGATGCGTTGCACGGTCTGGCGGCCGTTGAGGACCGTGGCTTCAGCCGTTGCGCTCAACGGCAGGCGCTGTTTGATGTCGTCGGGGGTCAGCAGCACATCCTGCGCGGAGACGTTGATATTGTTGATCTGATTCGATGGCATGGTGATTCCTGCAGATTCATGAAGCCCTGTCGGGTCGATTGGATGGTGGAGTGGGTGATCGATCGGGAGCAACCTAAGGGAAACGGTCGGTAGGTGCAAGCCACCGCGGGGTCCCAGGTCCGACGGTCGCGGGGCGCACTATGCCGCCGCCGTCTCGCGCAGGCTGATGATCGGCCAACCTCGGGCCTGGGCCTGTTCATGCAGGATCGGATCGGGGTCTACCACTACCGGATGGGTAACTTGGCCCAGCAAGGGCAGGTCGTTGTGGGAATCGCTGTAGAACCAGCTGTCGGCGAGGTCGTGGCCGGTTTCCGCCAGCCAGGCGTTCAGCCGTTCTACCTTGCCCTGCTGGAAACAGGGGATACCGAGCGGCCGACCGGTGTAACGACCGTCGACGAATTCCACCTCGGTCGCCAACAGATGGGCGACGCCCAGGCGTTCGGCGATGGGGGCGGTGATGAAACGGTTGGTGGCGGTGATGATCAGCAGGGTGTCGCCGGCGGTCCGGTGCCGTTCCAGCAAGGCTACCGCCTTGGGCAACAGGATCGGCTCGATCTTCTCGGCCAGGAAACGTTCCCGCCAAGCCAGCAGCTGTTCCAGCGGGTGTTCCGCCAGCGGCTGGAGCATGAACGCCAAAAACTGGTAGATATCCAGCACACCGTTGCGGTACTCGTCGTAAAAGCGCTGATTCTCGCGTTCGTAGTATTCGCCGTCGACGATGCCCTGCTCGATCAGAAACCGGCCCCACAGATAATCGCTGTCTCCCTCCAGCAGGGTATTATCGAGATCGAAAAGCGCCAGACTCATATCCTCGTTCCTCGTAGCCTGCAAGCGAAATGGGGTCATGGCGTCGATTCAGCCGAGACCGTACTGGCGTAGTTTCTTGCGCAGCGTGCCCCGGTTGATGCCGAGGATCAGGGCCGCCCGGCTCTGGTTGCCTTGGGTGAATTTCATCACGCTTTCCAACAGCGGCGGCTCCACTTCCTGCAACACCAGATCGTACAGGTTGCTGGGTGCCTGGCCGCCAAGATTGTGGAAGTAGATGCGCAAGGTCTCCTGAACGTGATCGCGCAGGGGCGTGGCGGGCAGCAGATCGATCGGCGGGTCCTGATGATAAATGCTCATGCGGCTAACGGTTCCTTATGCGCCAGATGTTCGAAAAAGGCCCGGGCCAGCGCGAATTGCCCGAGGGAGTGGTCGATCAGGTTCACCTGTGCCCGGAATGCAGCCCCTTCGCGCCAGGGCTGGCTGTACCAGGCCAGATGTTTGCGGGCGATGCGGACGCCGGCGGTCTCGCCGTAAAACGCGTACAGACTTTCCAGGTGCGCCGCGACCCACTGGCCGATGTCCGTCGGCGAGGGCGGGGGTAGCTGTTCACCGGTGGCCAGATAATGGGCGATTTCGCGGAAAATCCAGGGCCGGCCCTGTGCGCCGCGGCCGATCATCACCGCCGCCGCCCCGGTCTCGTCCAGCACTCGGCGGGCCTGTTCGGGACGGGTAATGTCGCCGTTGGCAATGACCGGAATGGCGACCGCCTGCCGGATGGCGCGGATGCCAGCGTAATCGACCGGACCGGTATAACCGCTGTCCCGGGTGCGGCCATGGACTGCCAGCGCCTGGATGCCGGCCTGTTCGGCGATGCGGGCGATGGTGACGCCGTTGCGGTGCGCGGCATCCCAGCCAAGCCGGATCTTCAGAGTGACCGGGACGGTTGCCGCTTTGACCACCGTGTCGAGGATGCGGCCGACCAGGGCTTCGTCGCGCAACAGCGCCGCTCCGGCCAGCGCACCGCACACCTTCTTGGCGGGACAGCCCATGTTGATGTCGATGATCTGAGCGCCATGCTCGACGTTCAGCCGGGCGGCTTCGGCCATGGTCTGCGGGTCGGTCCCGAGCAGCTGCACGCTGCGCGGACCCGGTTCGCCGCTGTGATCCAGGCGCAGGCGAGTCTTGCGGCTATCCCACAACCGTCGGTTGGTACTCACCATCTCGGAGACCGTCAATCCTGCACCCAGCCGCCGACACAATTGCCGAAACGGCCGATCGCTGACGCCGGCCATTGGCGCCAGAAACACGGGCGGAAACAAGGCGTAGGGGCCGATCTGCATGGGGACCAGTGACCTGGGAAAAGGGGCAATATTGTACCGGAATGCCGTCCGGGGATGAAGCGAACGAGGTGGCTCCGGCAATGGAACAGCTAGGGACTGCGCCGCACCCCGTCCAGCAGAACCCAGTCCTCGCGTTGTTGCAGCGGGCCGAAGGCAAAATCGTGGGCGAACGCCATCTGCACCGCATCGGCGTGTTGTGCGAGGATGCCGGACAGTACCAGATGACCGCCCGGCTTGACCCGTCGCGCCAGTTCCGGGGCCAGCCGCACCAGCACCCCGGCCAGGATATTGGCGACCAGGATATCGACGGTCAGCGCGCCGGGCAGTTCGGTCGGATGACTCAGTTCGATATGATCTTCGACCTCGTTTTCCGCAGCGTTGGCGTCGCTGGCCAGCAGAGCCTGGGGATCGATGTCGACCGCCCATACCCGTCGCGCCCCCAGTTTGGCGGCGGCGATGGCCAGAATACCGGAGCCGCAGCCGTAATCCAGCACGGTGCGATCGGCCAACTCGCGGCCCTCCAGCCATTCCAGGCAGAGCGCTGTGGTCGGATGGGTGCCGGTGCCGAAGGCCAGGCCGGGGTCCAGCCGGATGTGGATGCCGGTCGGATCGGGCGGTGTCTGGCAGGTTGGGCAGATCCACAGCCGTTGACCGAAGCGCATCGGATGGAAATTGTCCATCCAGGCCCGCACCCAGTCCCGTTCCTCCAGAGTCGTTAGCCGGCATTCCGGCAGGATTGGGGCGTGTAGGAACCGCTGCAACTGTTTCTTGGTGACCTCGATGTCGGTATGGGCGTCGAACAGTCCGGTCACCCGGGTTTGGCTCCAGAGCGGGGTTTCGCCCGGTCCTGGCTCCAGCACCGGCTGGTCGCCGGCATCCTCCAGCGTGACGGCCAGCGCCCCCGCCTGCAGCAGAGCGTCTTCCAGTTGTTCGGGACTGTGGTCGATGGCTTCGAGAGTCAGTTGCAGCCAGGGTGCGGTCGCATCGTCGCTCATGGGGATCGTGGCCTTTACCGGTTCCAGTGAATAAAGCCTAGCGCATCGCATCCCGCCCTGCCCAATCCGGGCGCGCGCGCTGTCAGCGGCTTTCGAGTAACTGCTTTTCCAGATAGTGGATATCGGTGCCGCCGGTGATGAAGCGGGCGTCGCTCAGGATGCGCCGGTGCAGGGGGGCGTTGGTCTTGATCCCCTCGATCACCAGTTCGGCCAGAGCGTTGCGCATCCGAGCGATGGCTGCCTGGCGAGTTTCGCCATGCGCGATCAGCTTGCCGATCATCGAATCGTAGTTGGGAGGAACCCGATAGCCGTTGTAAAGATGGGAATCCACTCGGATGCCCGGTCCGCCCGGCGGGTGATACTGGACCACTGTACCGGGCGAAGGCACGAATTTATCCGGGTCTTCGGCGTTCAGCCGGCATTCGATGGCGTGGCCTTGGATGCGGATCTGGTCTTGCCGGTAACCGAGTTCTTCCCCGGCTGCGATGCGTAATTGCGCCTTGACGATGTCCACTCCGGTAATCAGCTCGGTCACCGGGTGTTCGACCTGCACCCGGGTGTTCATCTCGATGAAGTAGAACTGGTCATCCTGGTACAGGAACTCGAAGGTACCCGCGCCCCGGTAACCGATGCGTTGGCAGGCTTCCACGCAAATCTGGCCGATGCGCTGGCGTTGCTCGGCACTGATGCCGGGGGCCGGCGCTTCCTCGATGACTTTCTGATGGCGGCGCTGCATCGAACAGTCGCGCTCGCCCAGATGGATGGCGTTGCCGAGGGTGTCGGCCAGCACCTGGATTTCCACGTGACGGGGGTGGTCCAGGTATTTTTCCATGTACACCGTCGGGTTGCCGAAGGCGGCGTTGGCTTCGCTGCGGGTCAGATCGAGCGTGGTGAGCAGCGCGGCTTCGCCGTTGACCACCCGCATGCCACGTCCACCGCCACCACCGGCGGCTTTGATGATGATCGGATAGCCGATCTGGTGGGCGATGCGCAGATTTTCCTGGTCATCGTCACCCAGTGGTCCGTCCGAACCGGGCACGCAGGGAACGCCGGCCTCCTTCATGGTGCGGATGGCGGACACCTTGTCGCCCATCAGGCGGATGGTCTCCGGACGGGGTCCGATGAAGATGAAGCCGCTCTGTTCGACTCGCTCGGCGAAATCGGCGTTTTCCGACAGGAAGCCGTAGCCGGGATGGATCGCCACGGCATCGGTGACCTCGGCAGCGCTGATGATCGCTGGCATGTTCAGATAGCTGTCGGCGGCGGGCGGTGGGCCGATGCAGACGGTTTCGTCGGCCAGACGCACATGCTTGAGGTCGCGATCGACGGTGGAATGCACCGCGACCGTACGAATGCCCAGTTCCCGACAGGCACGCAGGATGCGCAGGGCGATTTCCCCGCGATTGGCAATGACGACTTTTTCCAGCATGGCGGGCGGACTATTCGATCACCAGCAGCGGCTGGTCGTATTCAACCGGCTGACCGTTCTCGGCCAGGATGCGGGTGATCGTGCCGGCGTGATCGGCCTCGATCTGATTGAACATCTTCATGGCTTCGATGATGCAGACCGGGTCGCCGACATTGACGTGCTGGCCGATTTCGACGAATGGCTTGGAACCGGGCGAGGCCGAACGGTAGAAGGTGCCCACCATTGGCGAGCGCAACACATTGCCCTTGAGGGGCTCCGCCGCGGGTTCCGCCGCTGTGGGGGGTGGCGTTGGTATCGCAGGAGCCTGGGTGGACAGTGCGGGTGGCAAGCCATAGGCGGGCGCGGCCCACAGGGCTTGTGGCGACATGACGGCCGGAGCGCCGCCACCGGGGTGGCGACTGATTCGGACCGAATCCTCGCCCTCCTTGATTTCGATTTCGGCGACGCCCGAACTTTCGAGCAATTCGATCAGTTTCTTGATCTTGCGGATATCCATCGGCATGGCGGTCACCGGCGTGGCGTAGCGAGGTAATGGTCGGCGGCGCGCAGCGCCAGCTCGTAGCCGTGCGCGCCCAAGCCGCTGATGACGCCAACGGCAATATCGGACAGATAGGAATGATGGCGGAACGGTTCGCGGGCGAACACGTTGGACAGGTGGATCTCGATGAATGGAATGCGCACCCCGAGCAAGGCGTCCCGCAGCGCCACGCTGGTATGGGTGAAGGCGGCTGGGTTGATGAGGATGAAGGCGACTTCGTCCTCGCGCGCCGCGTGGATGCGTTCGATCAGGGCGTGTTCGGCGTTGCTCTGGAAACAGGCCAGCTGGTGCGATCCCAGGGTTTGCGCCAGTTCCTGGCAGCGTCGTTCGATGCTGGCGAGGGTGTCGGCACCATAGATGCCCGGTTCGCGGGTGCCCAGCAGGTTGAGATTCGGGCCGTTGAGTAACAGCAGTTTTGCCATGGGTGAAGCGGAGATCCTTACCATTTGAAGGGCGCGATTCTGCATCATGCCCGGTTGGGTGTCCAGCGACATGAAACCGCAAAATTCCCGCCGATAGCCGCATGTTGGCGGCAGATGTCGACCAAAGCGTCTTGGTCGCCCGTTCAATTTTTTCCTGCCGGCAGGGTGCGCAGATGGGCGGCGAACGGCGCGGCTTCCACGAAACCGACCACTCGATGTCCGCTGCGTTCCCGACCATCGGGGCCGAAGAACAGAATGGCCGGTGGGCCGATGAGGCCGAAGCGCTTGAGCAGAGCCTGGTCGGCGGCGTCGTTGGCGGTTACGTCGGCGCGTAGGGTGACCATGTCGGCTAGCGCCGCCTGGACGGTGGGATCGGCGAAGGTATAGCGCTCCATTTCCTTGCAGCTCACGCACCAGTCGGCATAGAAATCCAGCATCACCGGCCGGCCGTTGGCCGCGCCCACCGCCTGTTCCACCTCGGCTACGGTCTTGACGGTTCGGAAGCGGGGTTGCTGGGCTGCGTTGGAGGCTTGGGCGACCAGGCCGATCCCGCGTAGCGGTTGCCAGGGATCGCGTCCGCCGGCCGCTACGCCCACCAGCAGCAAGATGCCGTAGATCAGCAACACCAGCCCCAGACCCTTGATCAGCGTGCGCCAGGCTGGCGCGCCGTGCACTGCCGGTTGCAGCGCGCCCATGTAGGTGGCAGTCACGATCAGCAGAGTCGCCCACAACACCATGGTCAGGGCCGCTGGCAGGATGCGTTCCAGCAACCACAGCGCCACCCCCAGCAACAGCACCCCGAAGACCGACTTGGTGCGCTCCATCCAGTGGCCGGCGCGTGGCAGCCAGTGGCCGGCCGAAGCGCCGATGATCAGCAGGGGCGCGCCCATGCCCAGGCTCAGGGCGAACAGCGCTGCCGCGCCCAGCGTCACATTGCCGGTGACGGCGATGAAGCTCAGCGCGCCGATCAGCGGCGGTGCGACGCAGGGACCGACGATCAACGCCGACAACAGGCCCATCACCGCCACCCCGGCATGATGGCCGCCGCGCTGGCGGTTGCTCCAGGCCACCAGCCGATTCTGCAGTGCGCCCGGCAATTGCAGGTCGTACAGCCCGAACATCGACAAGGCCAGCAGGAGGAAGAGACCGCTGAACGCGCCGATCACCCAGGGATTTTGGAACCATGCCTGGACGTTTTGCCCCAACAACGCCGCCAGCACGCCAGCGATGGTATAGGTCACCGCCATGGCCAGTACGTAGGTCAGCGACAGCAGGATCGCCCGGCGGCGGGTCAGGTTGGCGCCCTGTCCGGCGATCAGGCTGGACAGGATCGGGATCATCGGGAAGATGCAGGGAGTAAAGGCCAACAACAGACCGAAACCGAAGAAGGCGGGAATGGCCAGGAAGCGCTGTTCGTCCAGCAGCCGGGCCAGCCGATCCTGCTCAGCGTCGCCGCCGGCCGGTTTCGGTGTCGCCGTCGCTTGGGTAGCGTCGACTGCCGGGGATGCGGTGGGTGGCGTGGAGGCCGTAGAGGCGGCGGCGAGCGCCGGCAGGCTGACGGTGACGGTCTGACTCAGCGGCGGATAGCACACCCCGACTTCGGCGCAGCCTTGGTAATCGGCCTTGACGCTGATGTCCTGCGCGCCGGCGCTGGCCGCATCGCGTTGCAGATGGGCCACCAGCACGGCTTCGTTGTGATAGATTTCCTGGCGGCCGAAGTGGGGGTCATCCTTGGGCTCGCCGGCGGCGATGTCGGTGCCGACGATCTGGATGCCCGGTGCGTTCGGGATGCTCAGCTGGAATTTATCGCGATAGAGGTAATAGCCGGGCGCAATCAGCCAGCGGGCTTCGAGCGTCTGTGGGTCGGTCGCGCTGAGGGTCAATTGGAAGGCTTGGTCGGCTTCCAGAATCTTGTCTCGCGGCGAACCGCCCAACCGGTCGAATAGGCCAGCCATCGCCGGCATGGCGACCAGCACCAGCCACAACAGCCCAAACCCGGCGCGGACGAGATGTTTCATCGAGAGGTTTCCGTGTTGGCGGCAAGCCAGTTCAGATAGGGCGCCGCCCCCGCCTGAATGGGCAGGGCAATGATTTCGGGCGTCTCGTAGGGATGCAGTTCTTGCAGGCGAGTTTCCAGCAGGGGATAGATGACCTGCCGCGTCTTGATGATCAGCAGGCACTCGCTATCGCGTTGCACTTGGTCCTCCCAGCGGTAGATCGAGGTGATGCCCGCCACCAGGTTGACGCAGGCGGCGAGGCGCTCGTCGACCAGAGCGGCGGCAAGGCGCTCAGCCACCGCCTGATCCGGGCAGGTGCAAAAGACCACCAGCGATGGACTGTCCACGATCGTTCCTCTTTTAGCCATGCGGATTGTCAAGCAAGGCCCGCATCGAAGGGGCGGGCCGCTACGCAGCTACATAGACCCTGTTCCGTCCGTTTTTCTTCGTCGCTCCCTCTTGAAAATTTTCCGGCCCACCCCACCTCTTGGCCAACCTCTTGACAAGGGGTTTTCGCTGGCTATTATTGGCACTCAATTAGGGTGAGTGCTAACAAAAGCAGGCGCCAACTTCTCTGGTCACTGAATACAAGCCATTAGCTTTTAAGGAGATGATCGATGAACATTCGACCCCTGCATGATCGGGTGCTGGTCAAGCGCGTTGAAGAAGAAACCAAGAGCCCCGGCGGCATCGTCCTGCCCGGCAGCGCCGCCGAGAAGCCGTCGCGCGGCACCGTCCAGGCGGTGGGACGCGGTAAGTTGCTGGATAACGGCGACGTGCGTCCCCTGGACGTCAAGGCCGGCGATCACATCCTGTTCGGCAAGTATTCGGGCAGCGAAGTCAAGGTGGACGGCGAAGAGCTGATCATCATGCGCGAAGACGAAATCATGGCGGTTATCGAGAAGTAAGCCCCCGTCATCCATTCGCACCGCTGATCCGACTATTTCAAATTCGTAGAGGAATTCCCCCATGGCTGCAAAAGATGTCAAATTTGGTGATGACGCCCGTTCGCGCATGGTGCGCGGCATCAACGTTCTGGCCAACGCCGTCAAGGTGACCCTCGGTCCCAAGGGCCGCAACGTGTTGCTGGACAAAGCCTTCGGCGCGCCCACCGTCACCAAGGACGGCGTCAGCGTCGCCAAGGAGATCGAGCTGGAAGACAAGTTCGAGAACATGGGCGCGCAGATGGTCAAGGAAGTCGCTTCCAAGACCTCCGACGTCGCCGGCGACGGCACCACCACCGCCACCGTGCTGGCCCAGGCCATCGTCCGTGAGGGCATGAAGGCCATCGCTGCCGGCATGAACCCGATGGATCTGAAGCGCGGCATCGACAAGGCGGTGACCGCCACTATCGAAGAGCTGCGCAAGCTGTCCACCCCCTGCACCGATGACAAGTCGATCGCCCAGGTCGGCACCATTTCCGCCAACGCCGACGAGGCCATCGGCCGGATCATCGCCGACGCCATGAAGAAGGTCGGCAAGGAAGGCGTGATCACCGTCGAGGAAGGCAAGGGCCTGGAGAACGAGCTGGATGTCGTCGAAGGCATGCAGTTCGACCGCGGCTACATTTCGCCCTATTTCATCAACAACCAGCAGAGCATGTGCGCCGAGCTGGAAGCCCCGTACATCCTGCTGTACGACAAGAAGATCTCCAACGTTCGCGACTTGCTGCCGGTGCTGGAAGGCGTCGCCAAGGCCAGCCGTCCGCTGCTGATCATCGCCGAGGACGTCGAAGGCGAGGCGCTGGCCACCCTGGTGGTCAACACCATTCGCGGCATCGTCAAGGTCGCGGCGGTCAAGGCGCCGGGCTTCGGTGACCGGCGCAAGGCCATGCTGCAGGATATCGCCATTCTGACCGGCGGCCAGGTGGTTTCCGAGGAAGTGGGCCTGACCCTGGAAAAGACCACGCTGGCCGATCTGGGCTCCGCCCGCAAGATCGTGGTCGCCAAGGAAAACACCACCGTCATCGACGGCGCGGGCCGGGTCGATGAGATCAAGAGCCGGGTCGAGCAGATCCGTCGCCAGATCGAGGAAGCCACCTCCGATTACGACCGTGAGAAGCTGCAGGAGCGCGTTGCCAAGTTGGCCGGCGGTGTGGCGGTCATCAAGGTCGGCGCTGCGACCGAAGTCGAGATGAAAGAGAAGAAGGCCCGCGTCGAAGATGCGTTGCACGCGACCCGTGCGGCGGTCGAGGAAGGCGTGGTGGCCGGCGGCGGCGTGGCCTTGATCCGCGCGCTGCAGACCGTCAAGGATCTGAAAGGCATCAACGAAGATCAGAGCCATGGCATCGCCATCGCCTTGCGCGCCATGGAAGCGCCGCTGCGCGAGATCGTTTCCAATGCCGGCGAAGAGCCCTCCGTGATCATGAACAAGGTGTTGGAGAACAGCGGCAACTATGGCTACAACGCTGCGACTGGCGAGTACGGCGACATGGTCGAGATGGGCATCCTGGACCCGACCAAGGTAACGCGTTCCGCGCTGCAGAACGCCGCTTCCGTGGCCGGCTTGCTGATCACCACCGAAGCGATGGTGGCTGAGCTGCCCAAGAAGAATGAGCCCGCCATGCCGGGCGGCATGGGCGGCATGGGCGGCATGGGCGACATGATGTAATCGCGTCTCCCCGTCGCGCTGTCCGACAAGAAGCCCTACTTCGGTAGGGCTTTTTCGTTGCGGCATGGACAATTCCGACTACGCTGTGTGGAAAGGGCGACGCATTTCCACTCGTCTCGCCGCTGGACCGCTGACGCGGAGCGGAGACATGGCGGTTGGATCTGCCGACCGTTCGGCTATCATGGTATGTTACTCGGGATCAGGCGCGCAGCCTGGATCCCCCGTTCGGATTCCCAGTCCGATCCCCTGACGGTTTACTGCCGTTGGCCATCGTCAAAGCAAAGCTCCGGTTGATATTTCCAAGGACAATACGCATGAAAAAACTGGTCGGTGCGTTGGTAATCATTCTCGTGGTGGCGGCAGCCGGCCTGGCGGGCGCGGCATACTGGTCGGGTCGACAGGCGGAACATTGGTATCAGGAATCGCTGGCGGCAGCAGCCAAGAACCCCAACATCAAATTCAGCACGACCTATTACCACCGTGGGGTGTTCTCGTCGCAGGCGGTGACCCGCGTTCAGTTCGTGATGCCGGAGGACCAGGGTTCCGAGACGCCCGATCCGTCCTTCTCGGTGCGACAGGACATCTATCATGGCCCGTTGCCGCTGGCCGGCTGGGGCGTACCCGGCGTGGCGATGGGCTGGACCGGCGGAGTGGTGCGCGTCACGCTGGATCCGGACAGCAGCGCCTGGACCCGCGCCCTGGCCAAATGGTACGGCCATCAGGAGCCGCTGGTGATCGTTTCACAGATCGGCTTCGATGGCGCCAGCGATACCCGCATCACCATGCCGCCGCTGACTGTGAGCGATGTCGAGGATTTGCAAAGCCTGCAGTTCTCGGGCCTGCAGGGTCAGTTCCAGGTCACGGCGGGCAACGCGGCGGCCCAGGGCAGCCTGAAGATGGATAGCCTGGATGCGGTCGGCAAGCCGGTGGCGGCAACCGAGGGTCAGCCCGCCAGCGGCGGAGCGCAGATCAAGCTGCGCGATCTGGCCATGACGGCCAAGCAGCACAAGGGCGCTTTCGATCTGCAGTTCGGCGATTCCAATTTCACCCTCGGCCAGCTGAGCGTGCATGAGCCGGGGATCGAAACGCCGCTCGTCGTCGAAAACCTGAATGTCACCGGTTCGGTCAGCCAGCAGAGCCCGCAGCAGGTTGGCGGCGAGGTGATGATGAAGGCCGGCAAGGTCACGGTGGAAGGGCAAAGCGGCACCGGCAGCCTCAAGCTGGCGTTGCGCAATCTGGACGGCGCTACGGTGAACCAGCTGGAGCAGTGGCAGCAGAAAGCGGCCGGCAACACCGATGATCCGCAGATGCTGGATGAGTTGTTGAAGCTGGTGCACGTCTTGTTGCGCGGCAAACCGGAATTCGTGCTCGATAGCCAGGCGACGCTGAGCAACGGCGAGTGGCAGGGCAAGCTCAGCCTGAATTTCCAGGATTTCGGCGATGTCAATCTGTTGCAGAGCCCGATCGGACTGCTGGGGGCGCTGGAAAAAGGCTTGGCCGAACTAGCGATTTCCAAGGGCTTGCTGGAAACCGCGCTGACCGATGCGATCAAGGAGGAGTTGAAGGGGCAGCTGACCGAACAGGGCCAGGAAGCGAGCGATCAGGCTGTGCAGACCCTAGCGGCGCAGCAAGCCACCGCACAGCTGAAAAGCGTGACGGATCTGGGCTTCGTCCGGCTGGAAGGGGATCGCTATCGCTCTACCGCCAAATTCGAAGGCGGCAAGCTGTATGTGAACGACAAGGAAATTCCGTTGACGGCGACGGTGGGCGAACAAGATCTCGGCGGGGATGAGACGACGCTGGAAGAGAGCGGGGTCGATGGCGGCGAAGACGCCGACGCCGGGGATGCGGCAACGCCCAAACCATGATCGACGGAAGGAGCGGGAAGCAGCATTGATGACCGCGTTCGAAAAGGAACTGAATCGCCTGCCGCAAGCCTTGCGAAGCGAGGTGGCCCGGTACTGGCAGGCGTTTGGCGAGGCGGTTGGCGCCGGAAACCGGGAAATGCCGCCGGATGCTCTGTTGGCTCAACTGGTTCCGGTATGGGGAGGCAGCGAGTTTGTCGCCCGCGCCTGTATCCGCGAACCGGCGCTGCTGACGGATCTGACCGTCAGCAGCGATCTGGCCACCGTGAATGGCCCCGGTGACTGCGCCGCGCGGTTGGCGCAGCGCCTGATCGATGTTGGCGACGAAGGCCGGCTGATGACGGCGCTGCGCCAGTTCCGCCGCCGGGAGATGGTCCGTATCGCCTGGCGCGATCTGGCGGGATTGGCGGGATTGGTGGAAACACTGGGCGATCTGAGCGATCTGGCGGATGTCGCGGTCAGCGCGGCGCTGGATCGTTTGTACGCCTGGCAATGCCAGCGCTACGGCGCGCCGCGTGGCGCTGACGGCCAGCCGCAGCGCATGGTGGTGCTGGGCATGGGCAAGCTCGGTGGACGCGAGCTCAATTTCTCCTCCGACATCGATCTGATCTTCGCCTATCCCAGCCAGGGCGAAACCGACGGCGCGCGCGCCATCAGCAACGAAGAATTTTTCCGCCGTCTCGGCCAGCGGTTGGGCAAGGTCCTGGCGGAGACGACCGCCGACGGTTTCGTGTTTCGCGTCGATTTGCGCCTGCGGCCGTTCGGCGAGTCCGGACCGCTGGTGATGTCCTTCGCTGCGTTCGAGGATTATTACCAGCATCATGGGCGCGACTGGGAACGCTACGCCATGATCAAGGCGCGCGCCATTGCCGGCGATCTGGAGGCCGGCGAGCGCCTGCTGAACGAGTTGCGGCCCTTCATCTATCGGCGTTATTTGGACTACGGCGCTTTTACCGCGTTGCGCGAGATGAAGACGCTGATCGCCCGGGAAGTCGAACGCAAGGGCATGCAGCGCAATGTCAAGTTGGGGCCGGGCGGCATTCGCGAAGTCGAATTCATCGGCCAGGCTTTTCAGCTGGTCTACGGTGGTCGCGAACCGGCGCTGCGCGAACGCGGCATCCTGCAGGTGCTCGACACCCTGGGAGCCAGCGGGCGCTTACCGCAGACAGCCGTGCAAGGGCTGAAGCACGCCTACGAGTTCCTGCGCCGGGTCGAA
>Ga0208823_1000112_pt1 | contig 67037 bp, 55 predicted proteins | sample AD_UKC075_MetaG_FD_184440 | JGI IMG/M metagenome (GOLD analysis project Ga0208823, IMG submission 184440) | Active sludge microbial communities of municipal wastewater-treating anaerobic digesters from USA - AD_UKC075_MetaG (SPAdes) (version 2) | ecosystem: Engineered > Bioreactor > Anaerobic >...
ACGCGCCATCTCCAAACACCGCGCCAAAGGCGACATCGACCGCAACAGCTACAAGATCACCATCGACGTGACCATCAACGGCAAGTTGACAACCGGCCCATAGACCTAACTGAGCGGCATTGGGCCTCACCGTGCTTCGCGCGGCCCCGGGCGACGAGGCCCATGATGGCCGCCGCAACGCCCGGGATGATGCCGACCACGAAGAACGAACCGAGCAATCCAAGGACGCCGACGGACAGGGCGGCGATCCCCAGGCCATTCCTGGGCGTCGGCGCACCACCGGGGTAGTCGCCGTAGGGCATCGGTGGCGGCGGATAACTGCCCGGGTACGGCCCCGGAGGGTAGCCATATGATTGGAACGTTTCCTGCTGCGGCGGCGGGAAGGCGGGGTTCGGGTCCGGATTTGGGCCCGGATAGGCCGAATAGGGATGAGCCGGCGGCGGGGTGTCCGAACGAGCGGACCGGTCCGGGGTCTCAGTCATGGCTCCCGCCTCAGGTTTGTGTCAAGCCGAACAGGCGTCGATTCTGTCAGCCAAACAGGCGTTGATTGTGTAAGCCGAACAGGCATTGAGGCTACCCGGCCCGAAGTTCGCCCGCGGGGAACTCCACTGGTAGCCGGGCTGGAAGCGAAAGGCGCGAACCGTGACCGGGTGCGGTCGGGGTTCGCGCCTCTCGTCGGATCCGTTCGCCGCGTCAGCGGGTGCCGAGAGCCTCGCCGATTGCGGCGCGTGCCTCGTTGCCCGCCTTGCGAATACCGAATGAGGCCGCGATCTCGAACACGCCGATCACGATCAGCCAGATACCGATGACCAGGGTCAAGGTCGCCAGCGACGAGACCGGGTAGGCGAGCACAACGACGCCGGCGATCAGCGTGATGACACCGAGGAAGATCTGCCAGCCACGGCTCGGGGTGAACGGGTCACCGATGGCCGATGCCGCCTCGGCGACCCCACGGAAGATGAAGCCGATGCCGACCCAGATGGCCAACAGCCACACCGCGTTTCCGATGCTCTTGAAGCACAGCACCGCCAAGACCAGGGATGCCGCACCGCTGATGAACAGCAGTGCCCGGCCGCCGCCGGAGATGTGCAGCGTGAAGGCGTGGAACACCTGCGAGGCGCCTGTCACCAACAGATACGCGCCCAGGAAGATCGCCGCGACGATGATCGTCGGGCCGGGCCAGGCCAGAATCATGATGCCGAGGATCACCGACAGGACACCGGTCAGCAGGACCGACTTCCACAGGTGGCCGACGAGACTTCCGGACGAGGGTGTTGTCATACCGCGAAGTCTGGCACACCGTTCCGACATTCCGACGGATTGTCTGCTTGGGCCGGTCGATCGCCCGTTGCCCTGTACGTTCGCTCAGACGCGACTAAAGTTCGGCCCGACGTCGGCAGAAAGTGGGGCAGAGGTGTTGTCAGAACAGACAAAGCGGAGAACATTGTTGCGTTCGGTGACGATCGCGGCGGTGGCTGCGGCGCTGAGCCTCTCCGGCTGCTCGAAGGGACCGGAGAGCAGCACGGGATCCGGGGCCACCGAATCCAGCGTTGCGGTCACGCCTGCCAAGGTCGAGGAGATCGCCGCGACCCTGCCCGAGGACATCCGCAACTCCGGCACGTTGATCGTGGGGGTCAACATCCCCTACGCCCCGAACGAGTTCAAAGATGCCGACGGCAAGATCGTCGGTTTCGATGTGGACCTCATGAATGCCGTCGCCGGAGTGCTCGGGCTGACCCCCGAGTACCGCGAGTCGGATTTCGCCAAGATCATCCCCTCCATCGACGGCGGCACCTACAACGTCGGCATGTCGTCGTTCACCGACACCAAGGAGCGGCAACAGTCCGTCGACTTCGTCGACTACTTCTCCGCCGGCACCCTGTGGGCCCAGCGTCCCGGCGCTCCCATCGATCCGAACGAGGCCTGTGGCAAGAAGGTCGCCGTCCAGGCCACCACGGTTCAGGACACCGAGGAACTGCCGGCCAAGAGCGCCACGTGCACCGAAGCCGGCAAGCCGGCCATCGAGATCGTCCGGTTCGACGGTCAGGACGCCGCGACCAATGCCGTCGTCCTCGGTCAGGTCGATGCGATGTCGGCGGATTCGCCGGTGACGGCGTACGCCATCAAACAGAGCAACGGCAAACTCGAGGCGGCGGGTGAGATCTTCGAGGCGGCGCCCTACGGGTGGCCGGTGAAGAAGGGGTCGCCGTTGGCCCAGTCGCTGCTGAAGGCGCTGGAACACCTCATCGAGACCGGCGAATACAAGAAGATCGCCGCCAACTGGGGTGTTGAGGCCGGGATGATCTCCAAGCCGGTCATCAACGGCGGCACCGGATAAGCCCGATGACTGCCGTCGGCTCGCCGGCACCGGTGCCCGACGGCCCGGTGCCGCCGCAGCCCATCGAGGCCGTTCCACTGCGGCATCCGTGGCGGTGGGTGAGTGCCGTCGTCATCGTCGCTCTGGTCGGGCTCTTCATCTACGGGGCCGCGACCAATGAGGCGTACGGGTGGTCCACCTACGTCGACTACCTGTTCAACGAGCGGATTCTGCTCGGCGTCGTCAATACGCTCCAACTCACCGTGTACGCCATGGTGCTCGGCGTGGCGCTGGGCATCGTGCTGTCGGTGATGCGGCTGTCGCCCAATCCGGTCTTCCGCTGGGTGGCCTGGGTGTTTCTGTGGATCTTCCGCGGCACTCCGGTCTACGTCCAACTGGTGTTCTGGGGACTGATCCCGACGATCTACCAGAACATCCAGATCGGGGTGCCCTTCGGTCCTTCGCTGCTGCACGTCAATCTGCAGAACCTGTCCATTCCGTTCCTCCTCGCGGTCATCGGTCTGGGGCTCAACGAAGCGGCCTACATGGCCGAAATCATCCGCGCCGGAATCACCTCCGTTCCGGAGGGACAGACCGAAGCCTCCACGGCGTTAGGAATGTCGTGGGGGATGACGATGCGTCGGACCGTGCTTCCGCAGGCGATGCGGGTGATCATTCCGCCCACCGGCAACGAGCTCATCAGCATGCTCAAGACGACGTCTCTGGTCACCGCGGTGCCCTATTCCTACGATCTGTACAGCATCGCCTCACGCGAGGTCGCCGCACGGATCTTCGAGCCCGTACCCCTGTTGCTGGTGGCCGCCACCTGGTACCTGGTGGTGACCAGCATTTTGATGCTGGGGCAGCACTATCTGGAGCGGTACTTCTCCCGGGGCATCTCCCGACAGCTGACCGCCAAACAGTTGCTGGCGCTGGCCAAAGCACAGACTGAGGCGGGTTGACATGACGGTCATGGTCCAGGCGGAACAGGTCTGCAAGAGTTTCGGGGCCCTGCAGGTGCTCAAGGGGATTTCCCTGGCGGTGGAGAAGGGCGAGGTGCTGGTGCTCGTCGGGCCCTCCGGGTCCGGCAAGTCGACGTTCCTGCGCTGCATCAACCATCTGGAAAGCATCTCGGCGGGAAGGCTGTACGTCGACGGGGAGTTGGTCGGCTATCGGGAGAGCCGCGGCAGGCTGCACGAGATGACACCGCGTGAGGCGGCCAAACAGCGGCGCGATATCGGCATGGTGTTCCAGAACTTCAATCTCTTCCCACACCGCACCGTGCTGGAGAACATCATCGAGGCACCCATCCACGTCAAGGGGATGAAAAGGGCTGCCGCCGAAGAACGGGCCCGCGACCTGCTGAACCAGGTGGGTCTGTCCGACAAGGCGGCCGCCTACCCGGCGCAGCTTTCCGGCGGACAGCAGCAGCGTGTCGCGATCGCCCGAGCGCTGGCGATGGACCCCAAACTGATGCTCTTCGACGAACCCACCTCGGCACTGGACCCCGAGTTGGTGGGTGAGGTGCTCGCAGTGATGAAAAAGCTTGCCGCCGACGGCATGACGATGATCGTGGTGACCCACGAGATGGGCTTCGCCCGCGAAGTGGCCGACCAACTGGTGTTCATGGACGGGGGAGTGGTCGTCGAAAGCGGTCCACCCCGCGAGGTGATGTCCAATCCCCAGCACGAACGGACCAAGTCGTTCTTGTCCAAGGTGATGTAGCGGGGGATTTAGCGGGGGATGTAGCACCGCTGGGAGTCCAGCGGCGATGTGGCGCTTGTCACGCCTGATTTGGGGCTCCGGCGTCGGTACTTTCGGTGGTTTCAGTCTACGGTGAAACCTGTGAGCAAGACCGCTGCTCGGCAACCGAGTCCGCAGATCATGGACTTCGTCGAACAGATGGGCGGGTACTTCGAATCCAACGGCCTGACCAGGCTCTCTGGGCGCTTGCTCGGGTGGTTACTGGTCTGCCAACCCGAACGGCAGTCCTCGGAGGAGCTGGCGGTGGCCCTCGACGCCAGCAGTGGCGGGATCAGCACCAACGCGCGCATGTTGATCCAGTTCGGGTACATCGAGCGCGTCGGGGTGGCCGGCGACCGGCGCACCTTCTACCGGCTGCGCCCCAACGCGTTCGCGGCCGGGGAACGTCAGCGGATCCGGACCATGGCGGATCTGACCGCGATGGCAGAGACGGGCCTGCGCGCGATGCACGGATCACCCGCCGAAGACACCCGCCGGCTCGAGGAGATGCGGACCCTGTCCTCCTTCATGCACACCGTCCTCATCGACGCGCTCGACCGTTTCGGCGACGGTCGCGGGCCTCACGATTCGGGAGGAATCGAATGATCGGCGTCCTCAAGCGGGCCTGGATCCCGCTGGTGCTGGTGGTGGTGACCGTCATCGCCGGTTTCACCGTCCACCGGATCCGCAGCTTTTTCGGCTCGGAGGGACCTCTGGTGACACCGAAAGTCTTCGCCGACGACCCTGAGTCCTTCGACCCGAAGGTGGTCCGTTACGAGGTGTTCGGCTCGGGCAGTTTCGCCAACATCAACTACCTGGATCTCGACGCCAAACCGCAACGCGTCGACGCCGCCGCGATCCCGTGGTCTCTCACGCTGGAGACCACCGCCCCCTCGGCGGCACCCAACATCCTCGCGCAGAGCGACGGAACGTCGATCACCTGCCGCATCCTCGTCGACGGCGAGGTCAAGGACGAAAGAACCGCAACCGGAATGAACGCGTTGACTTACTGCTTTGTGAAGTCCGCATGAGCGCCCCGACGACGACCGAACCGATCGCCGCGCCCCCGCCGCATCCGGTGAACCGAACCTTCGCGGCACGGATGATCCGCACCTTCGCGGTACCCATCATCCTGGCCTGGATCGCGCTGATCGCCGTGCTCAATGTCACGGTGCCGCAGTTGGAAGTGGTCGGGCAGACCCAAGCGGTGTCGATGAGCCCCGATGCGGCCCCGTCGATGATCGCGATGAAGCGAATCGGCAAGGTCTTCGAAGAGGGCAATTCCGACAGTTCGGCGATGATCGTGCTGGAGGGCCAGGAACCCCTCGGCGAGGCTGCGCGCGCGTTCTACGGCGAGATGATCGCCAAACTCGAGGCCGACACCAAACACGTCGAGTCGGTGCAGGACTTCTGGGGTGATCCGCTGACGGCGGCCGGCGCCCAGAGCAACGATGGCAAAGCGGTCTACGTCCAGATCAAGCTCGCCGGCAACCAGGGTGAACTGCTGGCCAACGAGTCGGTGGCGGCGGTCAAGGACATCATCAAGAACCTGACACCCCCCGACGGGGTGCAGGTCTTCGTCACCGGGTCGGCCGCCATGGTCGCCGATCAGCAGGCGACCGGCGACAAGAGCCTGCGGGTGACCGAGATGGTCACCTTCATCGTCATCATCACGATGCTGCTGTGGTTCTACCGGTCCATCATCACGGTGCTGCTGGTGCTGGCCATGGTGGTGCTGTCGCTGAGCGCAGCCCGCGGTGTGGTCGCGTTCCTGGGGTACCACCAGATCATCGGACTGTCGACGTTCGCCACCAGCCTGCTGGTCATGCTGGCGATAGCGGCCGCGACCGACTACGCCATCTTCCTCATCGGGCGATATCAGGAGGCGCGCGGTGCGGGGGAAGACCGGGAAACGGCGTACTACACGATGTTCCACGGCACCGCACACGTGGTGCTGGGTTCCGGATTCACCATCGCCGGGGCGACGTTCTGCCTGAGCTTCACCCGACTGCCCTACTTCCAGACCCTCGGTGTCCCACTGGCGATCGGGATGTCCGTCGTGGTGGTCGCGGCGCTCACGGTCGGCAGCGCGATCGTGGCGGTGGCCACCCGATTCGGCCGGCTGGAGCCGAAGCGGACGATGCGGGTGCGTGGGTGGCGCAAGATCGGCGCCGCCATCGTCCGGTGGCCGGGCCCGATTCTGGTCGGGACGGTGGCGCTGGCACTGGTCGGTCTGCTCACCCTGCCCGGGTATCGCACGAACTACAACGACCGCAACTACCAGCCGGCCGACACACCCGCCAACCAGGGCTATGCGGCGGCCGACCGGCACTTCTCCCAGGCCCGGATGAACCCGGAAGTCCTCATGGTCGAGAGCGACCATGACCTGCGCAACTCGGCCGACTTCCTGGTCATCAACAAGATCGCGAAAGCCATCTTCGCCGTCGAGGGCATCTCCCGGGTCCAGGCCATCACCCGGCCCGAGGGCACTCCGATCGAACACACCTCGATCCCGTTCCTGATCAGCATGCAGGGCACAACCCAGAAGCTGACCCAGAAGTACAACGAGGACCTGACGGCCAAGATGCTCCAGCAGGCCGACGACATGCAGACCACCATCGACCAGATGCAGCGGATGCAGAACCTCACCCAGGAGATGTCCGACGTCACCCACAGCATGGTGGTGCAGATGCGGGACATGGTCGGCGACATTCAGGATCTGCGCGACAACATCGCCAACTTCGACGACTTCTTCCGGCCGATCCGCAACTACTTCTACTGGGAACCGCACTGCTACGACATCCCGGTGTGCACGGCGATGCGGTCGGTGTTCGACAGCATCGACGGCATCGACACCATGACCGACGCCATCCAGACACTGCTGCCCCTGATGGAACGTCTGGACTCCCTCATGCCGCAGATGGTCGCCATGATGCCGGAGATGGTGGCGACCATGAAGAACATGAAGGCGATGGTTCTGGGCATGTATTCCACGCAGAAGGGAATGCAGGACCAGATGGCGGCCATGCAGCAGGATTCCGCCGCGATGGGCGAGGCGTTCGACGCCTCCCGCAATGACGACTCGTTCTACCTGCCGCCGGAGGTGTTCGACAACCCCGACTTCAAGCGGGGTATGGAGCAGTTCATCTCTCCCAACGGCCACGCGGTGCGTTTCATCATCTCCCACGAGGGCGACCCGATGTCCGCCGATGGTATTCAGCGCATCGACGACATCAAGAAAGCCGCCAAGGAGGCCATCAAGGGCACCCCGTTGGAGGGGTCCACGATCTATCTCGGCGGCACCGCGTCGATGTTCAAGGACCTCTCCGAGGGCAACGCCTACGACCTGCTGATCGCCGGAATCGCCGCGTTGGCATTGATTTTCGCCATCATGCTCATCATCACCCGAAGCGCGGTCGCGTCCGCGGTGATCGTCGGCACGGTGCTGCTGTCGCTGGGCGCGTCATTCGGGTTGTCGGTGCTGATCTGGCAGCACATCCTCGGCGTCGAACTGCACTGGATGGTGCTGGCGATGGCCGTCATCATCCTGCTCGCGGTCGGCGCCGACTACAACCTGCTCCTGGTCGCGCGCCTGAAGGAGGAGATCTCCGCAGGGCTCAGCACCGGCATCATCCGGGCCATGGGCGGCAGCGGGTCGGTGGTGACCTCGGCCGGTCTGGTGTTCGCCTTCACGATGATGTCCTTCGCGATCAGCGATCTGAAGGTGCTCGCCCAGGTGGGCACCACGATCGGGATGGGTCTGCTGTTCGACACCTTGGTGATCCGGGCCTTCATGACACCGGCCATCGCCGCACTGCTCGGGCGCTGGTTCTGGTGGCCCCAGAACGTGCGTCCGCGGCCGGTGCCGCAGCCCTGGCCCAAGCCGGCGCAAACCGTGGACGCGGTGTGAGGCCGGGTCGCGGCTAGCGCGGCGCCGGGGCGGTCGGCCGGGCGACGGTGGTGCCGTCCGGCAGTCCCGCGACGGTGGGTTTCCTGCAGACCAGGTACCAGGTGCGCATCAGACCCTTGCCCTTGATGGACACCTCGCCGCGTTCTTCGAGCACGAAGGCGTGCCGCAGTCGTTCGTAGACGTCATGCGGCACCTGGATACGGCCCTCGGGGTCGGTGGACTCCATCCGGGAAGCCACGTTGACCGCGTCGCCCCACACGTCGTAGAAGAACTTCCGAGCGCCCACCACGCCGGCCACCACCGGGCCGGCCGCGATGCCCATCCGCAGGGGCACCGGGTTGCCCTTCGGGTCGCGCAGGTCGGCCACGGCCCGGGACATGTCCAGGGCGAGCGCGGCGATGGCCTCGGCGTGGTCGGGCCGAGGGGTGGGGACGCCGCTGACCACCATGTAGGAGTCGCCGGTGGTCTTGATCTTCTCCAGTCCGTGCCGGTCCACCAGTCGGTCAAAGGTGGTGTAGAGACGGTCGAGGAAGCGGACCAGGTCGGTGGGGGGGATCTCGCTGGCGCGTTCGGTGAAGCCGGCGATGTCGGCGAACAGGATCGAGGCGTCGTCGTAGCGGTCGGCGATGGTGCCGTGCGCGGGGTCTTTGAGTTTCGCCGCCACCTCGGCGGGCAGGATGTTGGCCAGCAATGCCTCGGAGCGGTCGTATTCGACTTCCATGGCCGCCTCGGCGCGGGCCACCTCGCGCATCGCGTACCAGACGGTGGCGAAGATCAGCGTGCACGCGCCCAGGGTGGCGAAGATGAAGCTGGTGTAGAGCGCCCAGCGCGGCTGGATGCCGGTGTCGGGCGGCACCAGGAACTGCAACGCCACTGTCAACCCCGCGCCGACGGACACTATCAGTCCGGCCAGAACCACATGGTCCAGGCCGACCACCAACACCGCCAGCGATGCCGATACCAGGTAGTAGAACTGCACCCCCGAGTCGGTGCCGATCTGGGTGCCGACGAAGGTCAGCGATACGTAGGACACCCCGACGAACACCAGAGCCGCGATCAGATTGCCGAACCGGTGCAGTAGTGGGATGGCGAGGAACACCGCGGCGAGCGTCAGGTTGATCAGGCCGATGTACAGCACACCCTGACCGGTGACGGTCTGCAGGACGCCCAACGTGGCGGTGACCCCGGCGGCGATCCACGTCGCAAAGGTGAGCACCCGCTGCGGGCGGCTGACGGCGTCGGCCCAGTGCTGATTGCGGGCCGGTGGCCGGCGCTGAAGGCGTTCGCAGTCGACGAGCCGAACGCCCAGATCCGGCACCGTTCGCCCAGCGCACTTCCGCTCGGACCTCATCAAGTGAGCGTAGCCGGGCTCAGCGCCGAAATCCCGCGAGATGCGCGGCCAGACAGCTGGTGCCCTCGGTGAGATTCGAACTCACACTGCACGGGTTTTGAATCCGTTTCCTCTGCCAGTTGGGATACGAGGGCGGCGCGGGTTCCCACGATAGTGGACGACCCGAGGGCGACTGCCCGGGTGCCCCCACTCGCCGGGCGCTCCCGGCCGCGACACAATGACGCTATGACGACCAGCACCGACGAAACCCCGCCGGCTCGGCGCGTCCTGATCGCCGAGGACGAGGCGCTGATCCGGCTTGATCTCGCCGAGATGCTGCGTGAGGAGGGCTATGACGTGGTCGGCGAGGCCGGCGACGGGCAGGAGGCCGTCGACCTGGCCGAGAGCCTGCGACCCGACCTGGTGATCATGGACGTCAAGATGCCGCGACGCGACGGAATCGACGCCGCCGAGGAGATCGCGGCCAAGCGGATCGCACCGATCGTCGTGCTGACCGCGTTCAGCCAGCGGGACCTGGTGGAACGGGCCCGTGACGCCGGAGCGATGGCGTATCTCGTCAAGCCGTTCTCGGCCAGCGATCTGGTTCCGGCGATCGAACTGGCCGTCAGCCGATTCGCCGAACTGACCGAACTTGAACGCGAAGTCGCGGACCTGTCCGAACGACTCGCGACCCGTAAGCTCATCGAACGCGCCAAGGGCATCCTGCAGACCCGGCACGCCATGACCGAACCCGAGGCGTTCACCTGGATGCAGCGGGCGGCGATGGACCGGCGGACCACCATGAAACGGGTCGCCGAGGTTGTCCTGGAAAGCCTCGAGGACGAACCGAAGCCGAGCTGACACCGACCGGGCACGAGCCTCGGTAGCGGGGGAGGCGCGCTTTTCGCCCGCAAGTTGGCTATCTTCTACTGCGAACCACGGAGCCCCAGGGTCCCTGAGCGCTCCGCGAACACTCACCGGAGGTGAAGCGTGCGCGCTCGGACGACACGTCATGCAATTGCGTTGGGCTCGACCGCTCTGGTCGTATTCGGCCTGGCCGGGTGCAGCCAGCCCACGCCCGAGAAGGACTCCACCGGCGCCAGCTCCTCCCAGGCCGGCACCGCGCCGGTGAACCTCTCGATCGTCGAGCAGGTTCAAATCGACCAGAACGGCGCAGCCGTGCAGGCCGAGTCCGGCACCGCACCCGCCGACCCCGCCGGCGACGGCAAGGCCACCTGCGCCCCGGTGTCGATCGCCATGGCCGGTGCCCTCAACGGGCCGGACGCCGCGCTGGGCATCAACATCAAGAACGGCATTCAGATGGCGGTGGACAAGCACAACGCCGCCAACCCCGGTTGCCAGATCGACCTGAAGACCTTCGACACCGAGGGTGACCCGCAGAAGGCGACCGCGATCGCCCCGCAGATCGTCGATGACGCCTCCATCATCGGACTTGTCGGGCCGGCGTTCTCCGGTGAGACCAAGGCCACCGGGGGGGTGTTCGACCAGGCCGGACTGCTGGCCGCCACCGCCTCGGCCACCAATGTCAGCCTGTCCGATCAGGGCTGGAAGACCTTCTTCCGCGGCCTGGCCAACGACGGGGTGCAGGGCCCGTCGGTCGCGAACTACCTGAAGAACACCGTCGGCGACAAGAAGATCTGCGTCGTCGACGACAGCACCGACTACGGCACGGGCCTGGCCAAGGCGGTTCGCGAAACCCTCGGCGAGGTCGCCGACCCCGGCTGCAACATCTCGGTCAAGAAGGGCGACAAGGACTTCTCGGCGGCGGTGACCCAGATCAAGGCGCAGTCACCGGACTCGGTGTTCTACAGCGGCTACTACTCCGAGGCCGCGCCGTTCGTGCAGCAGCTTCGGGACGCCGAGTTCGCCGGCAAGTTCGTCAGCGCCGACGGCACCAAGGACCCCGAGTTCGTCAAGCAGGCCGGAAACTCCGCGAAGGATGCGGTGCTGTCCTGCCCCTGTGGCCCCGCCACCAAGGCCTTCGCCGACGAATACTCGAAGAAGTTCGGCCAGGCGCCCGGCACCTACAGCACCGAGGGCTACGACCTGGGGACCATCCTGGTCAAGGGCATCGACTCCGGCGCGGTGACCCGGGAGGCGCTGCTGGACTTCGTCAAGAAGTACGACGGTCAGGGCATCGCCCGCAAGTACCAGTGGACCGACACCGGTGAGCTCACCACCACGCTGATCTGGATCTACAAGGTTCAGTAGGCGATCCGGCGCCGGGAGAGCGCACCGTTCGATGATTCAGGAGTGCTTGACCGGTCTGGACGGCCGGTACACGTGCCTCGCCGGCGATATCGGTTTCAACGTCGAGAACCTGCGAGAAGGCTTCTGGCAGTTCACCATCGACGGGCTGGCCTGGGGCGCCATCTACGCCCTGGTCGCCGTCGGCTACACCCTGGTCTTCGGAGTGCTGCGGCTGATCAACTTCGCGCACTCCGAGATCTTCATGCTGGGCATGTTCGGCGCATACTTCTGCCTCGACATGATCCTGGGCTTCACGCCCACCGGGAACGCCTATAACCGCGGGGTGGCGCTGACGATCCTCTACCTGGGTATCGCCATGCTTTTTGCGATGGTGGTGTCCGGGACGGCCGCGGTGGGTTTGGAGGCGGTCGCCTACCGGCCGTTGCGGCGCCGCAACGCCCGCCCCCTGACGTTCCTGATCACCGCGATCGGCATGTCGTTCGTCCTGCAGGAGTTCGTGCACTTCCTGCTGCCGCAGATCATCGACGGCTACGGCGGAAGCAACGCCCAGCAGCCGATCATCCTGGTGCAGCCCAAAACCCAGTTCGAGGTGTTTGGGGCGTCGGTCACCAACATCACCCTGGTGATCGTCGGGTCTGCCCTGGTACTGGCCCGCCTGACCTACCTCTTCGTGCACCGCACCAAGTTCGGTCGCGGTATCCGCGCGGTCGCTCAGGATCCCGCCACCGCCACCCTGATGGGGGTGTCCAGGGAGCGCATCATCGTGACGACGTTCCTCATCGGCGGACTCCTGGCCGGCGCCGCCGCGTTGCTGTACACCCTGCGGGTGCCCCAGGGCATCATCTACTCGGGCGGCTTCCTCCTCGGCATCAAGGCGTTCTCCGCAGCCGTCCTGGGCGGCATCGGCAACCTGCGCGGGGCGTTGATCGGCGGTCTGTTGCTGGGTGTGATGGAGAACTACGGCCAGGCGGTGTTCGGTACGCAATGGCGGGACGTGGTCGCCTTCGTCGTCCTGGTTCTGGTGCTGTTGTTCCGGCCGACCGGAATCCTCGGCGAGAGCCTCGGGAAGGCCCGCGTATGAGCCACCGGACGACCCCCACCCCGACCTCGCGCTCCCACTGGCTGGCCCCCGGGGATGGTCTGCGGCAGTGGTGGTCGGGGCTCAGCCGAGTGCAGAAGTGGGGCTTCGGGATTCTGGGGTTCGGGGCCTTGGCCCTGCTGCCACTGTTCCCGCCGCCGTTCCTGGCGACCACCGGGATCAGCTTCGGCGGAACCCTGGCTCAGTTCGCCATGGTCGCCATCATCGCGATCGGGCTCAACGTGGTCGTCGGCCAGGCCGGTCTGCTCGACCTCGGCTACGTCGGTTTCTACGCCGTCGGCGCCTACACTGTCGCGCTGCTCACCAGCCCGGACAGTCCGTGGAACCAGGTCGGTGCGGACGGCTGGATTCACGAGGACTGGGCCTGGCTGGCATGCGTCCCGATCGCGATGGCGGTCACCGCCCTGGCGGGACTCATCCTGGGCACCCCGACGCTCCGCCTGCGCGGGGACTACCTGGCGATCGTGACGTTGGGATTCGGTGAGATCATCCGCCTGCTCGCCGACAACCTGTCGGGTGTCACCAACGGACCCCGCGGCCTCAACGAGGTGGCCTACCCCCACGTCGGAGCGTCCGAGGACCTGCCCCACGGGGTCTTCTCCAGTGGAAACTCCACCGGCACCGCGAACTACGGAACCTGGTGGTTCTGGCTCGGTCTCATCCTCATCGTGGCCATCCTGGTTCTGGTCGGCAACCTCGAACGCAGCCGTGTCGGCAGAGCCTGGGTCGCCATCCGCGAAGACGAGGACGCCGCCGAGGTGATGGGCGTCAACGCCTTCCGGTTCAAGCTGTGGGCCTTCGTCATCGGTGCCGCGATCGGCGGTCTGTCCGGTGCGCTGTACGCCGGGCAGGTCCAATACGTCGCCCCGCCGACGTTCAACATCATCAACTCCATGCTGTTCCTGTGCGCGGTGGTGCTCGGCGGTCAGGGCAACAAGCTGGGTGTGGTGTTCGGAGCGTTCGTCATCGTCTATCTGCCGAACCGGTTGCTCGGGGTGGAGTTGTGGGGGATCAACCTCGGTGACCTGAAGTACCTGTTCTTCGGTGTGGCGCTGGTCGTGATGATGATCTTCCGTCCGCAGGGCCTGTTCCCGGTTCGCCAGCAGTTGCTCACCTACGGCAAGGCGGCACGGCAGTTGCTGGCCCGCACGGATGACCGCAAGGCCGTCTCGTGACCGACCCTCAGCCGAGCCAGGACCTGGCCGCACTGAACCGCGACATCGGCGTCGCCGAAGGCGACACCCTCCTCGCGGCGCAGGATCTGACCGTCCGGTTCGGTGGACTGACCGCGCTGGACGCGGTGAGCTTCTTCATTCGTCGCGGCGAGATTCTCGGGCTCATCGGCCCGAACGGCGCCGGCAAGACCACCTGCTTCAACGCCATGACCGGGGTGTACCGGCCCACGTCGGGAACCGTGGTGTTCGACGGGGAACCGATCGGCCGGCGTAAGCGCCACGACATCACCCGGATGGGGATCGCCCGCACCTTCCAGAACATCCGGTTGTGGGGGGAGATGACGGCGCTGGAGAACGTCGTCGTCGGTACCGACGCCCGGCACCGCACCTCGGTGCCCGGCGCGTTGATCCGCAGCCCGCGGCACCGCCGCGAGGAGCGCCTCGCTGTCGAGAAGGCCGTCGCACTGCTGGAGTTCGTCGGCATCGCCCACCGCGGCGAGGAGAAGGCCAAGAACCTGTCCTACGGGGATCAGCGCCGACTGGAGATCGCCCGGGCACTGGCGACCGAACCCAAACTGCTCTGCCTGGACGAACCCGCGGCCGGTTTCAACCCGAGCGAGAAGGCCGCGTTGATCGAGTTGATCCAGGCCATTCGCGCCGACGGCTACACCATCCTGCTGATCGAACACGACATGCGGGTGGTCATGGGGGTCACCGAACGGATCGTCGTGCTGGAGTTCGGCCGCAAGATCGCCGACGGCACACCCGAACAGATCCGGGAGGACCCCGCCGTGATCGCCGCCTACCTCGGAGTGCCCGATGACGAACTCTGACAACGTTGCACCGGCGACGGGCGGTGCGGGCACCGGCCCGACACCGCTGCTGGAGGTGCGCGACGCCGTCGTGCACTACGGCAGAATCGAAGCCCTGCACGGGGTTTCGCTGACGGTCAACGCGGGGGAGTTGGTGACCCTGCTGGGCTGCAACGGTGCCGGCAAGACGACGCTGATGCGGGCGCTCTCCGGTCTGCGGCCGCTGTCCAAGGGCTCGATCTGGTTCGACGGCCGCGAGATCACCCGGGTCAAAGCCCATCAGCGGGTGATCGACGGACTCGTCCAGGCCCCCGAGGGGCGGGGGGTTTTCCCCGGCATGACCGTGCTCGACAATCTCGAAATGGGCTGCTACGGAAGGAAATTCGACACCAAGGCCGCCCACGATGAACGCCTGGACTGGGTCTTCGCCACCTTCCCGCGCCTCGCGGAGCGCCGCAAACAGATGGGCGGCACATTGTCCGGCGGCGAACAGCAGATGCTGGCGATCGGCCGGGCGCTGATGGCTCGCCCCCGGGTACTGCTGCTCGACGAACCGTCGATGGGCCTGGCGCCGATGGTGATATCCCAGATCTTCGGCATCATCTCCGAGATCAACAATGCCGGAACCACGGTGCTGCTGGTCGAGCAGAACGCCCAGCAGGCGCTCAGCCGTTCCGACCGCGCCTACATCATGGAGACCGGCACCATCACCCGGGAGGGTCCGGCCCCGGAATTGCTGGCCGACGACAGTGTGCGCGCGGCCTACCTGGGTGTGGCCTAGCCCGGCCCAGCCGCCACATCGACACCACGGTCGTGCGAACCGTCCATGGCGCAGCCCTGAGGTCCATCTCGCGGCGTCTGGTCAGCCCACCCGGTAGCGCTTGATCCGCGACGTCGCCCCGGAGACGAGTTCCACCCGGCTCTTCGGCACGCCGAAATGCTCGGCAAGCACCCGCGTGACCGCGTCGGTGGCCTTGCCCTCGATGGCCCGCTCGCGGACGAACACCGTCAGCGCACCGTCCTCGCCGGTCTCGACCAGGGGCCCCTTGCTGCTGCCCGGTTTGACGGTGACGACGACGGTGTGGGGCCCCGTCATCGGGCGACGATGACCGACGAACCGTGCCCGAACAGCCCCTGGTTGGCGGTGATGCCCACGGTCGCCCCCTCGACCTGCCGGCCGGTGGCCTGCCCGCGCAGTTGCCAGGTCAGTTCGCACACCTGGGCGATGGCCTGGGCCGGGATCGCCTCGCCGAAACAGGCCAGACCGCCGGAGGGATTGACCGGGATCCGGCCGCCCACCGCCGTCGCGCCAGAGCGCAGCAGATGCTCGGCCTCACCCTTGGGGCACAGGCCCAAGTGCTCGTACCAGTCGAGTTCCAGCGCGGTGGACAGGTCGTACACCTCGGCCAGGCTCAGGTCCTCCGGCCCGATCCCGGCCTCGGCGTAGGCCACATCCAGGATGTGGTCCTTGAACACCCGTTCCGGTGCGGGGACGACGGCGGTGGAATCGGTGGCGATATCGGGGAGTTCCGGCAGATGCTGGGGATAGCTGGGGGTCGCGCACGACACCGCCCGCACCGACGGCACCCCGGAGGTCGATCCGAGATGCCGTTCGGTGAAGGCCCTGCTGGCCACGATCAGGGCCGCCGCACCGTCGGAGGTCGCGCAGATGTCCAGCAGTCGCAGCGGATCGGACACCACCGGGCTGGCGACGACATCCCCGACCGAAACCTCTTTGCGGTAGCGGGCGTTCGGGTTCTGCAGGCCGTGCCGGGAGTTCTTGACCTTGACCGCCGCGAAGTCCTCGGCCGTCGCCCCGTAGAGATCCATCCGCCGACGGGCCAGCAGCGCGAAGTACACCGTATTGGTGGCCCCGATCAGGTGGAAGCGCTGCCAGTCCGGATCGCTGCGACGTTCTCCGCCGACGGGGGCGAAAAAGCCCTTGGGCGTGGTGTCGGCACCGATGACCAACGCGACATCGCACAGACCGGCCAGGATCTGCGCCCGCGCGGATTGCAGGGCCTGTGAACCCGAGGCGCACGCGGCGTAACTCGAGGACACCGGGATGCCGGTCCAGCCCAGCTTCTGGGCGAAGGTCGCCCCCGCGACGAAGCCGGGATAGCCGTTGCGGATGGTGTCCGCGCCCGCCACCAACTGGATCTGCCGCCAGTCCAGCCCGGCGTCGCGCAGTGCTGTTCGCGCGGCCAGCACCCCGTACTCGGTGAAATCGCGGCCCCACTTGCCCCACGGGTGCATCCCCGCGCCGAGGATGTACACCGGCTCCGGCGTGCCCTGCGGTGGTGCGGTCATCGCGCGATCCGCCATGCGTAGACGCTGCGAACCGCTCCGTCGTCGTCCACGTAGAGCGGCATGGTCGTCAGTTCCATCTCCATCCCGACCCGCAGGTCCGCGGCCAGGGCGCCCTCGGCCACCTTTCCCAGCACGATGATCCCCTCCGTCGCGAGGTGCACGGCCGCGATGGCGAACGGCTCGAACGGGTCGGCCTGCGGGTACGGCGGCGGCGGCTGGTAGCGGTTCTCGGTGTAGCTCCACAGGGTGCCGCGCCGGGACAGCGCGGCGGGCTCCAGGTCGTCGCCGGCGCACTCCGGATTCGGGCATTTACCGGCGCGCGGTGGAAACACGTAGGTGCGGCACCCCGGGCACCTGGCACCGATGAGATGGGGGATACCGGCCTCGTCGGAGGACCACCACCCATCGAGGGCGGGGACCTCGGCGGAAGCGGGCACGCGGTCAGCGTACGCCTAGAGTGAGGGCGTGAATTCGCAGGTTGACGACAAGCCGACACTGATGCTGCTGGACGGCAACTCGCTGGCTTTCCGGGCGTTCTACGCCTTGCCGGCGGAGAACTTCAAGACCAAGAACGGCCTAACCACCAACGCCGTCTACGGCTTCACCGCGATGCTCATCAACCTGCTGCGCGATGAGGCCCCCACCCACATCGCCGCCGCTTTCGACGTCTCCCGGCAGACCTTCCGCTCCGAGCGCTACCCGGAGTACAAGGCCACCCGCAGTTCCACCCCTGACGAGTTCCGGGGCCAGATCGACATCACCAAGGAAGTGCTCAACGCGATGGGCATCACGGTGCTGGCCGAAGCCGGTTACGAGGCCGACGACATCATCGCCACCCTGGCGACCCAGGCCGACGCGGAGGGGTACCGCGTCCTGGTCGTCACCGGGGATCGGGACTCGCTGCAACTGGTCAACCCCAACATCACCGTGCTCTACCCGATCAAGGGCGTCAGCGCACTGACCCGGTTCACCCCGGAGACGGTGGTCGAGAAGTACGGCCTGACACCCGAGCAGTATCCGGACTTCGCCGCGCTGCGCGGCGACCCCAGCGACAACCTGCCCGGCATCCCGGGAGTGGGGGAGAAGACCGCCGCCAAGTGGATCCTCGAATACGGCTCCCTGCAGGGTCTGGTCGACAGCGTCGACAGCGTCCGCGGCAAGGTCGGCGACTCCCTACGGGCCAACCTTGCCGGGGTGCTGCTCAACCGCGAACTCACCCAGTTGCTGCGCGACGTCCCCCTGGCGCAGACCCCCGACACCCTGCGCCTGCTGCCCTGGGACCGGGATCAGATCCACCGATTGTTCGACGACCTGGAGTTCCGGGTGCTGCGCGACCGGCTGTTCGACACCCTTTCCGCCGTCGAACCGGAGGTCGATGAGGGCTTCGACATCCGCGGTGGCGCACTGGAACCCGGTACGGTGGCCGCCTGGCTGGCCGAACATGCCAGCGACGGACGGCGCTGCGGGGTCGCGGTGGTCGGTACCCACGCTGTTTACGACGGGGACGCCACCGCGCTGGCGATCGCGGCCGCCGACGGCGACGGCGCCTACGTCGACACCAGCACGCTGACCCCGGAGGACGAGGCCGCGCTGGCGGCCTGGCTTGCCGATCCCGAGCAGCCGAAGGCGTTGCACGAGGCCAAGATCGCCATGCACGACCTGGCGGGGCGCGGCTGGCACCTGGCCGGCGTCACCTCCGACACCGCCCTGGCGGCCTACCTGGTGCGCCCCGGCCAGCGCAGCTTCGCCCTCGACGACCTGTCCCTGCGCTACCTTCGCCGCGAACTCCGCGCGGAAGGCCCTGAGCAACAACAACTGTCGCTCCTCGACGATGCCGAGGGCGTGGACGAGCAGGCGGTACAGACCCTCATCCTGCGGGCCCGCGCGATCACCGACCTCGCCGACGCGCTGGACTCCGAACTGGTTCGCATCGACTCGTCGGCACTGCTCGGGGAGATGGAACTGCCGGTCCAGGCCGCACTCGCGCGGATGGAGACAGCCGGTATCGCCGTCGATCACGACAAGCTCGAAGCCCTGCAACGCGAGTTCGGCGATCAGATCCGGGCCGCCGCCGAGGCGGCCTACGCCGTGATCGGCAAGCAGATCAACCTGGGCTCGCCCAAGCAGTTGCAGGTGGTGCTGTTCGACGAACTCGGCATGCCCAAGACCAAGAAGACCAAGACCGGCTACACGACGGACGCGGACGCCTTGCAGTCGCTGTTCGACAAGACCGGCCACCCGTTCCTCGAACATCTGCTGGCCCACCGGGACGCCACCCGACTGAAGGTGACGGTCGACGGTCTGCTGAAGTCGGTGGCCGCCGACGGACGTATCCACACCACCTTCAACCAGACCATTGCCGCGACCGGCCGACTCTCGTCCACCGAACCGAATCTGCAGAACATCCCGATCCGCACCGAGGCCGGCCGCCGTATTCGGGACGCCTTCTGTGTGGGATCAAGCAGCGGCGTCGGATCAAGCGGCGGCGTCGTGTTCGCCGAACTGATGACCGCCGACTACAGTCAGATCGAGATGCGGATCATGGCCCATCTGTCCCGGGACGAGGGTCTGATCGAGGCGTTCAACACCGGGGAGGACCTGCACTCGTTTGTCGCCTCCCGCGCTTTCGGGGTGCCCATCGACGCGGTGACGCCGGAGTTGCGCCGCCGGGTCAAGGCGATGTCCTACGGATTGGCCTACGGGCTCAGTGCCTACGGCTTGTCCCAGCAACTCAAAATCCCCACCGAGGAGGCCAAGGAGCAGATGGACCAGTACTTCGTCCGGTTCGGCGGGGTGCGGGACTATCTGCTCGCCGTGGTCGACCAGGCCCGCAAGGACGGATACACCTCCACCGTTCTGGGCCGACGGCGCTACCTGCCGGAACTGGACAGCAGTAACCGCGTGGTCCGGGAGGGCGCCGAACGGGCCGCCCTCAACGCCCCGATCCAGGGCAGCGCCGCCGACATCATCAAAGTCGCCATGATCAACGTGGACGCGGCGCTGCGCGACGAAGGACTCACCTCCCGACTCCTGCTCCAGGTGCATGACGAACTGCTGCTGGAGGTGGCTCCGGGTGAGCGGGACGCCGTCGAGTCGCTGGTGCGCACCAAGATGGGCGCCGCCTACCCGCTGGACGTTCCGCTCGAGGTGTCGGTCGGGTTCGGGCCCACCTGGGATGCGGCCGCGCATTGATCGAGTCGGCACCGCCGCTGCTCGTTCAGCAGGTCCGATTCCTGGCCCGGCTCGGAGCCACGATGGGGGCGGCGAACTACCCTGCGCCCCTCATCAGGCAGATGGTCGATCGCGCCGCGCGCGGATATGGGCTGCACAGCGAAGTCGTCGTCTTGCCAAATCACGTCCAGGTCGTCGGCGGCGCGGGCCATGACACGGTGGTCAGGAGCGCGAGCCCGAGCGGCGATCTGCGCTTCGACCAGATGTTCTCGCTGGCGCCGTTGATCGCCGGCGTCATGGCGGGACGGGTCGACGCGGTCGACGGCGAACGACGTCTCGACCGGATCCTGGCGACCGCTTCGCCCTATCGCTCCTGGGTGTCCGTACTCGGCTACGGAATCCAGAGCGCGGGCCTCGCGCTCGTTCTGGAACCGACCTGGCTGAACGTTCTCAACGCCGGTGTCCTGGGCGTTCTGGTGGGCTCACTGTGGAGCGCCGGCCGACGATCGCCGATGTTCGGACAGCTCGTGCCGGTGCTCAGCGCGTTCATCGTCAGCTTGATCTGCATCATCGGCGCGCAGTACCTCAACCTCGACCACGTCGGATTACGGGCTCTGATTCCGCCACTTGCCATGTTCCTGCCGGGAGCGGCGATCACGTTGGCCGTGCTCGAACTCACCTCCCGCGATGTGGCCTCCGGGTCGAGCCGAATGATCGCCGGGTTCGTCCAGATCACCCAATTGGCGTTCGGCATCCTCATCGCCTCCCAGTTGCTCCACGTCGACGAGAGCCGGCTGACTGCCGCCGCGGTGAACAAGCTGGGGTGGTGGGCACCGTGGCTGGGGGTCGCGGTGTACGCGGTCGGGGTGATGTTCTTCATGGCCCCACCGGCGCGGTTCCTCCCCTGGCTGATCGGAATCGCCTACTGCGGCTACACAGCCCAGTTCCTCGGCGATCGGCTGCTGGGCAGCTACGCCAGCGGCTTCTGCGGGGCGCTGGTGCTGAGTGTCGCCGCGCTCACCGCGGCACGACTGAGGTCCGCTCCGCCGGTCATGACGATGATCCTGCCCGGATTCTGGCTGTTGGTTCCCGGATCCATGGGCCTGATCGGGGTGACGGAGATTTTCGGTGCCGAAGGTGACTCGGCCCTGCCGGCCACTCTGATCTCCATGGTGTCGGTGGCGTTCGGCCTGCAAGCCGGGTTGATCATCTGGAATTGGATCGGGCCACGACACCCGTCGCGCCGGCCGTGACGGCCGGGGCCGCCGTCACCCGCTCGGTGGCCGGTAGCCGCCGAGGCGATATAGCGCCGGGCCGGCCTCCATCCGCGCAGCCGCCATCCGCGCCACCTCGTCGTGCTGGAGCGCGAACAGCCGGGCATCGCCGAACCCACGGTCGATACGGTCGCGGGCGTAGGCCAGTTCCACCACTGCCTGAACGAACCGCTTGACGGCGGTGCCGGCCACCCGGCCGCCATCCCGCTTCGCCAGTGCCACCGCCTGTCGGCGGGCCGGGAGTGACCCCAGCCAACCCGCCTCGACCGGTGTCACCAGTCCGTGCGTCACCATCGGCGCCAGTTGGGCGGCGATGATGTGGCGTTCCCGTCGCCGACTGGCCACCGCCAGCGTGACGATCAGGGCGAAGATCGGCATCATCCACAGCACATACACCCCCAGGTACGTTCCGGCGCCCATCAGCGCCGACCCGTTCCACAGACCGTGCAGGAGGACGGCGGCGGCGTAGCCGGTCAGCAGGAAGAACACCTTGGCGAGGAGACCGCGCTGCTGGAGGGCGAAATACACCCCGATGCCGAACATCGTGGTGAACAGCGGGTGCGCAAACGGACCCAGGATCAGTCGCAGTCCCGCAACGGCCAGGGACGAGGACACGCCCTCGCCGTTGCCGATGTAGACGATGTTCTCCAGCCAGGCGAACCCCGCTCCCGTCAGTCCGGCGTAGACCAGGCAGTCGGTCAGGGTGTTGAGTTCGGCACGACGGCGGCCGGTCATCATCAGCAGCAGGAACAGCCCCTTGGCGGCTTCTTCCACGATGGGCGCCGCCACCGCCACGGTGACAAAGCTGCCGGTCGCCTCGGCCCCGGCGGTCCGGCCGGGCAGCGACGAGTCGATGAGCATCTCCACCACTATCGAGATCAGCACCGCCCCCGACGATCCCCACAGGAAGGCCAGCACCAGCAGCCGTGGCGGCTCGGGCTCCCAGCGGTCCAGCCACAGGTAGCAGGCCAGTACCAGCACCATCGCCGCGGTCGCCAGGGCGAAGCCCAGCAGTGTGCCCGCCGGGTTGACCGCGGTCAGCAGACTGAGGATGAGCGCCGCCAGCGTGCCCAGTCCGATGATGACCGCCAGGGGCGCGCCGACCTTGCGGACCGGGGCGGGATAGGGCGGCCCCAGGTAGGGGAACGCCGTGGTGTGGGACACCTGGGAAGGGTAGCCGCGCGGGGCGCGTTTGGCCCGGTTGTGACCGGTCGAGTACGCTCTCCGGGTACTCGTATGCACCCCGTGTGCGCAACGTACGGGTGCGGAACCACTAACCCGTCCCTTCGATAAACCCTGTCCGGAGCAACTCAACACATGCCCAGTCCCACCGTGACCTCGCCGCAAGTAGCCATCAACGACATTGGCACTGCCGAGGACTTCCTCGCCGCTATCGACAAGACCATCAAGTACTTCAACGATGGCGACATCGTCGAGGGGACCATCGTCAAGGTGGACCGGGACGAGGTCCTGCTCGACATCGGCTACAAGACCGAAGGCGTCATCCCGTCCCGCGAGCTGTCCATCAAGCACGACGTCGACCCCAACGAAGTGGTGTCCGTCGGTGATGAGGTGGAAGCCCTCGTCCTCACCAAGGAGGACAAGGAAGGCCGGCTGATCCTGTCCAAGAAGCGTGCTCAGTACGAGCGCGCCTGGGGCACCATCGAGGAACTCAAGGAGAAGGACGAGGCCGTCAAGGGCACCGTCATCGAGGTCGTCAAGGGCGGCCTGATCCTCGACATCGGCCTGCGCGGCTTCCTGCCCGCGTCCCTGGTCGAGATGCGCCGCGTCCGCGATCTGCAGCCGTACATCGGTAAGGAGATCGAGGCCAAGATCATCGAGTTGGACAAGAACCGCAACAACGTGGTGCTGTCCCGCCGCGCCTGGCTCGAGCAGACCCAGTCCGAGGTCCGCAGCGAGTTCCTCAACCAGCTCGTCAAGGGCGCCGTCCGCAAGGGCGTCGTCTCCTCGATCGTCAACTTCGGTGCCTTCGTCGATCTCGGCGGGGTCGACGGCCTGGTGCACGTCTCCGAGCTGTCCTGGAAGCACATCGACCACCCCTCGGAGGTCGTGCAGGTCGGCGACGAGGTCACCGTCGAGGTCCTCGACGTCGATATGGACCGCGAGCGGGTCTCGCTCTCGCTCAAGGCGACTCAGGAAGACCCGTGGCGGCACTTCGCCCGCACCCACGCCATCGGGCAGATCGTCCCGGGCAAGGTCACCAAGCTGGTGCCGTTCGGCGCCTTCGTCCGCGTCGAGGAGGGCATCGAGGGTCTGGTGCACATCTCCGAGCTGGCCGAGCGCCACGTCGAGGTCCCGGACCAGGTGGTCGCGGTGGGCGACGACGCCATGGTCAAGGTCATCGACATCGACCTCGAGCGCCGTCGGATCTCGCTGAGCCTGAAACAGGCCAACGAGGACTACACCGAGGAGTTCGACCCGTCGAAGTACGGCATGGCCGACAGCTACGACGACGCGGGCAACTACATCTTCCCGGAGGGCTTCGACGCCGAGACCAACGAGTGGCTCGAAGGCTTCGACAAGCAGCGCGCCGAGTGGGAGGCCCGTTACGCCGAGGCCGAGCGCCGGCACCGGATGCACACCGCGCAGATGGAGAAGTTCGCCGCTGCCGAGGCTGCGGCCGCCGCGGAGCGTCCGTCCGGCACCACGACGTCCAGCTCGCCTGGTGTCGAGGAGGCCGGCGGTTCGCTGGCCAGCGACGCCCAGCTGGCGGCGCTGCGCGAGAAGCTGGCCGGTAACGCCTAACCACCGGTCGTCGACGGTTGACACCACGCAGCAGGATTCCCCGGAATCCGCTGCGTGGTGTCATTTTCTGTGCTGACACTGTCGGAGGTGAGCAATGCTCCGTATCGGTCTGACCGGCGGTATCGGCGCGGGGAAGTCCACCGTGTCGCGGACGTTCGCCGAGTGCGGCGGCGTGATCGTCGACGGTGACGTCATCGCCCGCGAGGTGGTCGAACCCGGCACCGAGGGCCTGGCCGCCCTGGTCGACGAGTTCGGGCACGAGATCCTGCTGCCGGACGGTGCTCTGAACCGTCCCGCGCTGGCGGCGAAGGCATTCGTCGACGAGCAGCAGCGGACACGGCTGAACGCCATCGTCCATCCGCTGGTGGCCCGACGCCGCGCCGAGATCGTCGCCGCCGTGGCCGAAGATCAGGTGATCGTGGAGGACATCCCGCTCCTGGTGGAGTCCGGGATGGCACCGCTGTTTCCTCTGGTCGCGGTGGTACACGCCGACGCCGACGTCCGGTTGGACCGACTGCTGCACCGGCGTGGGATGACCGAGGCGGACGCCCGCGCGCGGATCGCGGCCCAGGCGACCGATGATCAGCGCCGCGCGGTAGCCGACGTATGGCTGGACAACTCGGGAACCGAGGGGGACCTGGTCGAGCGGGCGCGGGAACTCTGGTTCCAGCGGATCCTGCCCTTCGCGCACAACCTGGCCGCCGGGACGCCGACTCCGGACCCGGACAGCCTGGTTCCGGCAGATCCGGAGTGGGCCGGTCAGGCTGCCCGCATCGCCGCCCGGTTACGAACCACCTGCGGGCACCGCGCGCTGCGCGTCGATCACATCGGTTCGACAGCGGTACCGGGACTGGATGCCCGCGACATCATCGACATGCAGGTGACCGTCGCATCGGTGGATGTCGCCGACGAGCTCGCCGGCGACTTGCGGCGTGCCGGCTACCCGAACGTCGCGCACATCACCGCCGACCCCGCCCACGGCGGATCGGAATCCTTGCATCCCAAGCGTTTTCATGCGTCCGCTGATCCTGGCCGACCGACCCACATCCATATCCGGCCCGCCGGGACGGCCCCGCAGCAGTTCGCGCTGCTGTTCGTGGACTGGCTCACCAGCAATCCCGGCCTGCGCCCGGACTATCTGGCGGCCAAACGTTCCGGACCGCAGAGTGCGGCGCGATGGTTGGGTGAGGCCTACCCGCGGGCCAGGTCGTGGGCGGAGTCGACGGGGTGGTCGCCGGTCAACTGACCGGCACGGCCGGAAACGCCGGGTCAGCCAGCGGTGCTGCCGGGTCGACGGCAGTTCCCGGCAACGGCGGATCTCCCGGCAGCGGTGCGTCATCGGGCGCCGCGCCGGTGGCATTGGTCAGCGGCGCCCCACAGTTCAGCGCACCGTAGTCCGGGTCGTCGTCGGCGGGTGTGAGTCGCGGACCGATGAACTGACTGGCCGCCGCAACGGTCTGGTCGTCGACCAGAATCTCGCAGATCAGGTTGGCCGAGTACGGCCACTGGATGGAAATCCGCATGCCGGCCTCGGCGGGGTCGGTCAGCACCCCGGTCGTCTCGAAGGTCCGCCCCGGCAACATCGTCGGGTCGGCGCTGTTGACCTGGGCATCGCTGATCCGATACGAGATGAGCGCTCCACGGGCGATCCCGTCGACCCGGGCGCGGTAGGTGACGTTGTGCTGCAGTCCGTCCTCTGCGGCGGGGCCGGGAACGGGGCTGGGCACCGGATCGTCGTCGGCACCCGCGACGGCGGGGGAGACCGCGGTCAGCAGGGCGATCGACGCGGCCAGGGTACCGGCGGCGATCGGACGTCTGATGCTTCCCACGGGTGATGAGGGTACGCCTAGCGCCAGGACAGTTCCATTCCGGCGGTGGTCAGCCAGGCGTTCAGGTTGTGGCCGTGTGCTGCCAGTTCCCCGACGACGGCCACCGCGCTGTGCAGGGCAGCCTCAGCGGTCTCGGAGTCCACCAGTCCGTGCCGGTGGGCTTCCAGGAGTTCGTCGACATCGACCAGATCGGTGCGGTGCCCGGTTTTGATCACCAGGTCCAGGTAGTGATCGACGGTCTCCCAGCGGTCAGCACCGACGGTGACGGAACCGATGTCGACGTAGTAGTCCTGGTCGCGTTCGAACCCCGGGTTGAAGTGGAAGACGTTGGCCCGCAGGCCCAGTGAGGGCAGCAGCCAGGTCTCGAGGTAGTGGAACTGGGCACGGCCGGGCGTGGGCCGTGCCATGTAGAGACCCCACGGCATCAATCGGTATTCGTCCACCGCCCGCACGATTCCCTTGGGGTCGGTGTTGGTGCGTGCGCTCAGGTCGAAGGTCTCATGCTTCGGCGGGTGGATGGTCACTCGTCTCCGATTCGAGGGTGTCCTGATGCGGTTGCCGGTTCGCGGCCACGTTCGGGAAGGCCGCGATCGCCAGGGGGATGGTGTCAAAGAATCGCGACCTGCCCAGCAGTTCGGAGAAGCCGCCGCCCTGGAAGGCCCGTTCGGTGCGGCCCTTCTGCACGACGACGAGGAAGGGCACCCCGCGCAGTTCGGCGACCTCGGCCACGTCGCACAGCGCCTCAAAACCGGTGAAGTCGACGTCGTCGATCCGGCGGGCGTCGAGGACCAGCAGGTCAGGCTGGTCCTCGCTCTCCTCGTCGTCCTCGTCGGGAAGGGCGTCGATGAGATGGATCCGGAACCAGTTGGCGTTGCCGAACCACAGGGGGCCGTTCAGCGCGAAGGCGGCGATACCCGGCACCGGGGTGGCCCGCCTATCGGACAGCGGTAACCAGGTCCCCCGTTCCGAGCGGCCCAGTTGCAGAAGTTCCGGCCGTGCGGTGCGGGAGGCCTGGTAGATGAACGAGATCACCACCGCGAACAGCACGCCGTAGACGATGCCCAGCACCACGGTGCCGAGCAACGCCGCCAGCATGAGGGCAAACGCCCGCTTGGAGTACTGGAGGGTGGCACGCATCTGGTCGACACGGAAGATCTTGATCGCGATGTAGATCAGCACCGCCGACAGGGTCGCCATCGGCAGGTTCTCGATCAACTGACTGAAGAACAGGACGACGACCACCAGTGCGGAGGCGACCAGCGAGGCCAACTGACTGCGGGCGCGGGACTCGGCGATGATCGTCGTCGAGGGCGGGCTGGCGTTGACGGTGAACGAGCCGACCAGGCTGGACATCACGTTGGCCAACCCCAGCGCCCGGAAGTCGGCGTTGATGTCGGTGTCGAAACCGCCCAGGTTCGCCGCGGATCGCGTGGTCGCGGCGGTCTGCGCCAGGCAGAAGATCGCGACAACCAGGGCGGTCGTGAGCACGGATTCCACCGCCGCGAGCGAGAACGGGGGCAGGTGGATCGACGGCAGACCGCGCTCCAGCGGGCCGAGAATCGCAACACCGTCGTCGGAGAGATGAAAGACGAGCATCGACAGGGTCGACAGGACCAGCACGATCAGGGCCCCGGGGATCCGGCGGCTGATCTTGGCGATACCCAGCAGCAGGGTCAGCGACGTCAATCCGAGGATCAGCGTCGGCGTGTTGGCCTCCCGGATCTGACCGAACACCTGCCCGATCCGTGCCAGCGTCCGGCCGGTTCCCTCGGGTACCCCGAGGATTCCCGGTAGCTGGTGGACGATGATGATCACCGCGATTCCGCCGAAGAACCCGATCATCACCGGTCTGGACAGGAAGTCTCCGACCCAGCCGAGCCGGCCGACTCCGATGGTGAGCGTGAACAGTCCGACCAGGAATGCCGTGATCATGGCCAGGCCGGTGTACTGCGGGGTTTCGGCCACCATTCCGAGACTGGCCAAACCCGCAGCCAGAATCGGCGCGACCGTGCTGTCGACGCCGAGCGCCAGGTGCCGGTTGGTGGAGATCGCGGCCCCGATGATCGTGGCGACCAGGAACCCGTAGAGCCCGGTGATCGGCGGCATGCCGGCCAGATGGGCGGTGGCCAGCTGGCCCGGCATGGTCACCGCGCCGAAGGTCACCCCGGCCAGCAGATCCCGGCCCAGCCACTCTCGTCGGTACCCGCGCAGGGTCGGGAACAGCATGAACTCCTGTGACCACGTGATCCCCACCGGGCGAGCCTATGAATCCCGGGCCCGATTCGGGTGGGGAACGGCAATATGCCGTCAACCTCACGTTCATTTTTCGGATGCGCGCCGTTTACCCGGAGGCTCGTCACCCGGCCGGGCGTGTCGGTAGCCGCGCTTAGGCTGTAGAACATGGCCTTCGCAGCCGAACGCCCGGTCCTGGCGCACTCCGAATACCGCGCCGTCGACGACGTCACGCGCTCCGGCGCACGGTTCGAGGTGGTCAGTCCCTACCAGCCGTCCGGGGACCAGCCTGCCGCCATCGAGGAACTGGAGCGCCGGATCCGGGCAGGGGAGCGGGACGTCGTGTTGCTGGGCGCCACCGGCACCGGAAAATCGGCCACCACGGCCTGGTTGATCGAACGGCTTCAGCGGCCGACGCTGGTGATGGCGCCGAACAAGACTCTTGCCGCTCAGCTTGCCAACGAACTGCGGGAGATGCTGCCGCACAACGCCGTCGAATACTTCGTCTCCTACTACGACTACTACCAGCCTGAGGCGTACATCGCGCAGACGGACACCTACATCGAGAAGGACAGCTCGATCAACGACGATGTCGAGCGACTGCGGCACTCCGCCACATCGGCGCTGTTGTCGCGGCGTGACGTGGTCGTGGTCGCGTCGGTGTCCTGTATCTACGGTCTGGGGACTCCGCAGTCGTACCTGGACCGTTCGGTGGAGTTGCAGGTCGGCACCGAGGTGCCCCGGGACGGACTGCTCCGTCTCCTGGTGGACGTCCAGTACGCCCGCAATGACATGTCGTTCACCCGTGGCAGTTTCCGCGTCCGCGGTGACACCGTCGAGATCATCCCTTCCTACGAGGAACTCGCGGTGCGCATCGAATACTTCGGTGACGAGATCGAGGCGCTCTACTATCTCCACCCGCTGACCGGGGATGTGGTGCGCCAGGTGGACTCGCTGCGCATCTTCCCGGCGACGCACTACGTGGCGGGCCCGGAGCGGATGGCGAAGGCCATCTCCACCATCGAGGAAGAGCTTGAGCACCGACTCGCCGAGCTTGAGCGCCAGGGCAAGCTGTTGGAGGCCCAGCGGCTGCGGATGCGCACCAACTACGACATCGAGATGATGCGTCAGGTCGGCTTCTGTTCCGGTATCGAGAACTACTCAAGGCATATCGACGGCCGGCCGGCCGGCTCCGCCCCGGCCACCCTGCTGGACTACTTCCCCGAGGACTTTCTGCTCGTCATCGACGAATCGCACGTGACGGTGCCACAGATCGGCGGAATGTACGAGGGGGACATGTCGCGGAAGCGCAACCTGGTCGAGTACGGCTTCCGGCTGCCCTCAGCGGTCGACAACCGCCCGCTGACCTGGGAGGAGTTCAGCGCCCGGATCGGGCAGACGGTCTATCTCTCGGCCACCCCCGGGCCCTACGAGCTGGCCCAGACCGGCGGCGAGGTCGTCGAGCAGGTGATCCGTCCCACCGGACTGATCGATCCGAAGGTCGTCGTCAAACCCACCAAAGGCCAGATCGACGACCTGATCGGCGAGATCCGCACCCGTACCGAGCGCGACGAGCGGGTGCTGGTCACCACTCTCACCAAGAAGATGGCCGAGGACCTCACCGACTACCTGCTGGAGATGGGCATCCGGGTGCGCTATCTGCACTCCGAAGTCGACACCCTGCGCCGCGTGGAACTGTTGCGGCAGCTGCGACTCGGCGACTACGACGTGCTGATCGGCATCAACCTCCTCCGGGAGGGCCTCGACCTTCCCGAGGTGTCGCTGGTCGCCATCCTCGACGCCGACAAGGAGGGCTTTCTGCGATCCACCCGCAGCCTGATCCAGACCATCGGCCGGGCGGCGCGCAACGTGTCCGGTGAGGTGCACATGTACGCCGACAACATCACCGACTCGATGCGGGAGGCCATCGACGAGACCGAGCGTCGACGTGCCAAGCAGATCGCCTACAACACCGAGCACGGCATCGACCCGCAACCGCTGCGCAAGAAGATCGCCGACATTCTGGACCAGGTGTACCGCGAGGCCGATGACACCACCGCCGAGAACGTGGAGGTCGGCGGGTCGGGGCGCAGCGCCTCCCGTGGCCGGCGGGCGCAGGGCGAAGCCGGCCGTGCGGTGAGCACCGGTCTGGTGGACGGTCGCGACGCCGGTTCGATGCCGCGCGCGGAACTCGCCGACCTGATCAAGAACCTGACCGACCAGATGATGACCGCCGCGCGGGATCTGCAGTTCGAACTCGCTGCCCGACTTCGTGACGAGATCGCCGATCTGAAGAAGGAATTGCGCGGGATGGACGCCGCCGGCCTGAAGTGACACCGGCGGGGTGACCCCGCCGTGAGCAACACGTAGCGCAGCGATTGACACCGCTACTACTCTGCACATTTCCCATCTGGTGATATCGGTCGCGCAAACATCGTGGCGGGCTCTCTGGTGTCGCCGGAACATGGCCGACACCACCTCGGTAACCGTGGCAGCACCGCTTGGCCACGGTTCGGTAACCCCCAGATTTGTCGGCCGGGCCATGGTCTTACACGGCTGTAGTTTGACGTCGGAGATCACCACAGAAATGGGGAAGTACATGTCACGGACCACCACGCGGGTGGCGGCGGCGACAGCGATGGCGACCGCGGGGTTCTTCTGGACGGCCCCTCTGGCCGGCCATTTCGCGGTTGCCGACCCCAACGTCGGGGGAGTTCCGTGCATCAGCATCGTGCAGAACGTGATCACCAGCCCGCCCGACCTCTCTAACGGTGTGCCGGGTGCGGCATCGTCGATTCTGACCCCGAAGTCGCCGACCGCCGGCGGTCCGACGCCCCCGGCATCGGTCGCGGGCAGCGTCCCGGTTCCGCCCGCCAGCGCGCCCGGTGCCCCCGGCACTCCCGGGGCCGCCCGTGCGGCGATCCCGCCCGCCTCGACCCCGGGCGCACCCGGCAGTGGCGCCGTCGCCGGTGTTCCCACTCCGCCGGCCGGAGTTCCGGGTACGCCGCCTGCTGGTGGCGGTGCGGGTGTTCCGACCCCGCCCGCGGGAGTTCCGGGTACGCCGCCTGCTGGTGGCGGTGCGGGTGTTCCGACCCCGCCCGCGGGAGTTCCGGGTACGCCGCCTGCTGGTGGCGGTGCGGGTGTTCCGACCCCGCCCGCGGGAGTCCCGGGTACCCCGCCCGCCGGTGGTGGTGGCGCCGTGCCCGCACCGCCCGCAGCGGTTCCCGGACCCCCGCCGGCTGGCGCCGGGGGCGCTGTTCCCGGGCCGGGTGCTGCTGTTCCGGGCCCCGCTGGAGCGGCCGGCGCCCCGATCGCCGAAGCATCCGCCGCCGCGGGCGACGCCGCTGCGGCCCTCGGAGGCGCCGATGCCACCGCCGGAGTCCTCGGTGGCGGTGCGCTCGGTGCGGGTCTGGAGGGCATTCCGGGTATTCCCGCTGCGGCGGCTGCCGGAGATCCGGCGGCCGCGATCTCCCAGGCCGCCGGGGCCGCGGGCGGCGCCGGAGTGCCCGGTCCGGCGGCCGCTGTGCCATCCGCGCCGATCGCCGACGCTGCTGCCGTCCCGCCCGCGCCTCCGATCGGGGCACCGGCGCCCCCCGCCGGTGCCGGAGCAGCCCTTCCCCCGGCCCCTCCCGGCGGCATCCCCGGTCCGCCGGCAGGTGGTGGGGCCGCTGTTCCGCCGGCACCTCCGGCCGGTATCCCCGGTGCACCCGCAGGTGGTGGGGCCGCTGTTCCGCCGGCACCTCCGGCCGGTATCCCCGGTGCACCCGCAGGTGGTGGGGCCGCTGTTCCGCCGGCACCCCCGGCCGGCGTCCCCGGTGCACCCGCAGGTGGCGGGGCCGCTGTTCCGCCGGCACCCCCGGCCGGCGTCCCCGGTGCACCCGCAGGTGGCGAGGCCGGCGTCCCCGGTGGTCCTCCCGGTGCGGTTCCCGGCGGTGACGCCCCCGGCGCCGCCGGTGTCCCGCCGGTGCCGCCCATCGAGACACCCGGTGTTCCGGGTGCCGCCGCCGCGGGAACCCCGCCCGCACCGCCGGTCGCCATTCCCGGTGGCGAGGTTCCGGTGGGGGCCGCCCTCCCGCCCGCCCCGCCCATCGAGACACCCGGTGTTCCGGGTGCCGCCGCCGCGGGAACCCCGCCGGCACCGCCGGCCGCGGTGCCTGCCGCCCCGATCGTGGAGAGTTCCGCCGTTCCGGGCGTCTACGTGCCGGTTCCGGGCGCGCCCGGCCTCGACGGCGGCAGCCTGGAGTTCCCCGGCACTCCGGACATCACCATCCCGGGTGTGCCGGTCGAAGGGGTGCTCCCAGGTGCCGCAACGCCTCCGGGTGGTGCCCCCGGCGCCCCCGCGGCACCGGTGATTCAGAGCGGCGGCACCCCGCCGGCCGGCGCGCCCGGTGTCCCGGGTGCTGCGGCCGCCGATCCGCCGCCCGCGGGGCCCGGCGTGATTCCCGGAACCCCCGGTGCCCCGGGCAGCGGGGGCGGGGTTCTTCCGCCTGGGGCGACTCCCGGCGCACCGGGCGGGATCGGCGGCGATGCCGCGATCCTCCCGCCGGCCGAGCTTCCCGGTGGTCCGGCGGCCGGTGCGGGCGGTGTGCCCGTCGCCGACGCCGCCGCCGTCCCGGCACCCCCGGCGGCCGACGCCGGCGGAGCGGGTGTTCCCGCCGCCGTGGTGGAGGACAACGCCGGCCGAGCCGGGTCGGAGAACATCCGTCCGGAAGGCCCCGGTGCCGGGGCCGGTGCGGGAACCGGTGAAGGCGTCGGTGCGGGGCCGGGCGGAGTGGAGCCGCGACACGATATCGACACCCAGGTCGCCCAGCTCGCCGGCCTGCCGGCCGAGGCCATCGCATCGCTGGCCGCGGGTATCCCCCCGGCGCCGGCCGCGGTGCCGCTGCCCGCCGCGACCGGCGCGGGCGGTGCGGTCCCGAGCCCCGGCGCGGCGGTGCCGGGTGCACCGCTCGCCGTCCCGGCCGCTGTTCCGCCGTTGCCCCCGGCTGCAGTGCCCGGTGCTGTTGTGCCCGGCACCCCGCCGGTTCCGGGCACCCCGCCCGCGGTGTTCCCCGGCACCCCGGGTGCGGCTGGCGGTGTCGTGACGCCCGGACTGCCCGCGCTGCTGCCGGCCGCACCCATCGCCGATGCGGCGGCCAGCCTGCCGACCCCGCCGGTTGAGGTGCTGCCCGCGCTGGCACAGGGCGTGGCGACCTTCCTGTCGCCGCCGCAGCTGACCATTCCCGGCATCCCCGGCTTCGGCATCCCACTGCCCAAGACGATCTCCGGGCCGCAGGACTTCATCTGCGTCGGCACCGGGTGGTCGGTCGGGCCGAGCACCGGGAGTGCCAAGGGCACCGCGGAGAAGGCACCGCCCGCCGACGCCGGCCGCAAGCCCGGACGCTGGAACGGGAACTGACCGGGTGATCGGAGCCGGACATCAGTGCAAACCCGGGCCGGGTCTCAGTCCGTGCGCACCGACTTCGTCACCTGCGCGAAGCTGAACTGCCACCGCTCCACCACACGGAAGCCGAAGCGGCTGGGCACCTGGTACGCCATCGCCCGGCCAAGCCGGGGACCGGGTTCCAGCTTCGGGCCGCGCTCATAGTCCGGACGGGTGGGATCGCGCTCGGTCACCGTCCAGAGCACCGGACAGCCGGGCATCCTGTCCGCCCAGGCCCATACCGCGCCGTGGCTGTCCCACAGCCGGTCTCGCTCGACCGCCGTCCGGTCGAGCCCGAAGTCACGCAGCTTGGCGTAGACCTCGGGGCGGGCGGCGGTCAGCGGACGGATGGGACCGGGCATCCAGTCGGCGGAGTTGTCGAGCACCAGGCAGTCCCCGGGGGCGGCGTGGCGGTCGATGACGTCGGCCACCGCGCTGTAGTCCATTCGCTCCTTGGCGTACGGACCGCGCTGGGCCAGATAGTTCGGGACGGCGGCAACGGCGAACAGCAGCAGCATTCCGGTGATGGCAGGACGCGACCGCCAGACCGCGACCACGCACAACCCCAGCAGCAAGGCCATCGCGGGCGCGGTGAATGACAGATACCGCGGGTAATAGATCGGGTGCCGCACCGCCGAGTACACCAGCAACGCCATCGTCGGAATCGCCATCCAGCACACGGTGAACAGCACCAGGCGGATGGGTCGCCGACCCGCGATGGCGCCGACCTGGTCGACGCACAGCAGGCCGCACATCAGCATCAGCGCCGCGAGCAGTGCGAACGGCACCGCATGGTCGAAGTACTGCTCACCGAGGATTTCACCGACGGTGTCGCGGCTCAGGGGCGAGATCCAGTGCACCTGGAAGAGTTGGGTCTGGGCGAAGATCAGCACCGGAGCGGCAGCTCCGGCGGCCGCCGTGGCGGCAGCCAGCCAGTGCCGACCGGAGCGCGGCGCCGAGGGAGACGCCGAGGGGAACAGGACGGCCAGCACCGCATGGACCGGCAGCATCAGCACCAGGAACACGTTGAGCACCGCGGAACCTGCCGCGAGGGCCGCGTAGCCCAGCCACCATGACCAGCGATCGCGCCGCAGCGCCACCAGACACACCACCGTCAGCCACACCGCGGCGGCCATGGTCAGCGCGTATGAGCGGGTTTCGGCTCCCGCCCAGGTGACCCGTGGCAGCACGGCGAACAGCACCCCGGCAGTCACCGCCACGGCCCGGCCGGACACCTGCCTGCCGAGTACGACGACTCCGGCCGACGCAACGCCGACGGCCACCGCACTGGACAACCGGGCGGCGAACTCGGTGGTCGGGAAGACCGTGAACCAGCCGTGCATCAGCAGGTAGTAGAGGCCGTGCACGGCGTCGATGTTGAGGACCATTTTCCACAGTTCCGACACGGAACGGGTGCCAGCCGACAGCGTGGCCGCCTCGTCGAACCACAGCGACGGACGGGCCGCGCCGGCCGCGCTGAGGGAGGTCGCGAGCAGTGCCACCGCTATCGCGTCCCACGGTCGCGATCGCGGCACGATCCGAGCCACAGCGACGGGCGCGCGGTGTTCACGCACAAGAGTGGTCACGCAGCCTGCTCCCTCAATTCCTGCAAAACCGTAGCGGGGATGTGGCGCGAACAATGAACCGACGAGGGTTGTCCGACAGATCACAAGCCCCACGACGTGGGGAACCGATAGTGTTGCAAGGTCTGGTCGGACTTTGCCCGACGAGGACCACCGACGAGGACCTGGAGGGTACGAATGGGCGGTTACCACACCGTTGTAGTGGGCACGGACGGCTCGGATTCCTCGCTGCGCGCGGTCGAACGCGCCGCGCACCTGGCCTCCGGGCCGGATGCCACCCTGATCATTGCGACCGCGTACATCCCGGCCGACGAAGACGGCCGCGCCGCCGATCTGCTCAAGGACGCTGCATACAAGGTCACCGGAAACGGTCCGATCTACGATCTGCTGCACGACGCCACCGACCGCGCCAAGGCTGCCGGTGCCACCAACATCGAGGAGCGTGCCGTCGTCGGCGCGCCGGTCGACGTACTGGTCGATCTGGCCATCGAGGTGGGTGCGGACCTGCTGGTGGTCGGAAACGTCGGCATGAACACGATCGCGGGCCGGTTGCTCGGTTCGGTTCCGGCGAATGTCGCGCGCCGATCCAAGACCGACGTGCTCATCGTCCACACCGCAGACTGACCCATCGGCGGCACACCTGCGCCGACGCCGGTCCGGACGCGACTGTGGGTCGACGGCACGCTGAAGTCGGAGGACTTCCCCCTCGCGGCGGTCTCCGAGCACCTCGATGAACCCGGCTCCCTGGTCTGGGTCGATCTGTGCAATCCCGCACGGGATGAGCTCGATCGCCTGGCCGGGGAACTGGGTTTGGGTACCCGGGCGGTGGCCGATGCCCTTGACCACAGCGAGCGCACCAGGGCGGCCCGCTACGCCGATCACACCTTTCTCACGGTCTATGCCACCGCGTTGGGGCAGCAGGTGCCCGGTTCCATCGAGTCGCGGCTGCGCAGCTCCCGAATATCGGTCTTCGTGCTGCATTCCGCACTGGTGACGGTTCGGCGCGAAACGGATCCCGCAACGCCCGTCCTCGACATCGAGGACGTCGTCCGGCACTGGGACGACAACGCCGACCTGCTGCGGATGGGCAGCCGCGCGTTGATGCTCGGACTTCTCGACGTCGTCGTCGAGGAGCAGTTCGACACCGTCCAACAGCTCGATGATGCCATCGAGTCGCTCGAGGACGGCCTTTTCGACGACAGGACCCAGACCCGGCAACTGCAACGCGACACCTACCGGCTGCGCAAGGAACTGGTGGAGTTGCGGCGGATTGTGCTGCCGATGCGCGAAGTGGTCAACACCGTCATGCGGCGCAGCGCCGACGCGAACGACAGCACCGAACTGACCAGCTGGTACCAGGATCTCTACGACAACGTCATCAGGGCCGCCGAGTGGACCGAGTCGCTGCGGGACATGATCACCACGGTGTTCGAGACCAATCTCTCGCTTCAGGACGCGCGGTTGAACACCATCATGAAGAAGCTCACCGGATGGGCGGCCATCATCGCGGTACCGACCCTGGTCACCGGGTGGTACGGCCAGAACGTCCCCTATCCCGGATACGACACCACCGCCGGCGTGCTGACCAGTGCGGCGCTGACGGTGCTGACGTCGGTGGTGTTGTTCCTGACGTTCAAACGGCGGGGCTGGATCTAGGTTCGGATCTGCCAGCCAACGGATGGATCCACCGCCAGGCTCAGGACGTCGACCGCCTCGAAGGCGCTGATCGGAATGGTGCTGAGCTCCCGCTGAGCGGTCAGATGGTCGGTACCGGTCCAGCCGTTGCCCATGGCCAGCAGCCCGGCTCCGTCCCGTCCCTCACCGAACGAGTCGTAGATGACCGCGCCGTGCCGTTGCAGGGCGCGTAGCACCACCTGGGTGGCCGGATCGTAATCGGTGATATCGAAGTCGGCGCGCAGCCGGAACACGGTGCCCATCGGAACGCCGTCGGGGTTGGTCCCGGTGCCGTCACCGGCCCGGGCCGGCCAGGCGTGGCCGGTGCCCCGGTCCTTGGCGATCACGATGCCGAGCATGTGGTCGATCTCGCCCCGTTCAAGGTCGTCGGGCCGCAGGATCAACGGCAGGTAGGGCAGCTTCGAGGCGTTCGCCGCTCCAATGGCCGGGTAGAGCGGGGAATTCATGTCGTAGTGCACACCGGCCTCGGCGATCCAGGTCGACCCCCACAGAGCGGCATAGGCCGCGTTGCCCGCCGCGTCGAGAATCCCCGCGGCCGGGAGTTCGACCCCGTTGGCGACGTTGATCAACTCCTGGGATATGCAGGTGCCCTTCTGGAACACCAAGAGATGCCGGTCCCAAGCCGGAACGTCGGGCATGCCCTCGACGAGCGGGAAATCCGGGATGGCGTACGGGCTGTCGTCGATGTTGGGTCCGGTGGTCGAGTAGCCGCGGTTGAAGATGACGGTCTCGGTCGGATGGTCGGCATCGACGACGTTGACCGGCATCCCGGCGGAACTCCCCATCCACGGAGTGGTTTGCCAACGGGCGATGAGCGTGCCGCCGATCAGGTCGGTCCACGTCTGCGACGTCGCCAGGACAGGAAGGGCACTGACGTCGGCATGGAAGACGGTGTCCGCGGGCATCAGGGTGCAACCGCAGAACGTCGAGAGTTCGCGGCTCGGAGCGCCCGCGACGAACGTGAACGCCACCGGAACGACCACGCTGCCGCCGTAGCCGTCCTCGATGGACACGGTGAACTCGTCGCGCCGGTCGGCTGCCGTCGCGGTGGGCGCCGAGGCGACGGCGAGAGCTTCAGCGCTGGGGGAGTAGGTGAATTCCCCCGCGGCGGTGAGGGTGACAGCCCCCTTGACGGGTGCCGAAGAGGCCAGATAGGTCAGGGTGTCGTCGTTGGGATCGCTGCCGAGAATCCGGCCGGTGAGCACCCCGGTGACCGGGTCGGGCGGGTCGACGCGCAGTGTCGCGGACGGCGCGTTGTTGAACGCCGAGACGGTCACGCGGACCGTGGTGGTGGCGGTGTGCCCCGCGGAGCCCACCAGCCCGAGGGGGAGCAGGTTCAGCAGCCCCTCGAGCCCGTGGAGGTGAAACCCGCCGCCGGCGTCACTGGCCGTCACCTGGAAGGAGTCGACCGAATCACTGTGCGCTAGTAGCGGGTCGGCGGTGTAGGTGTAGTGACCGGACGGGGTCAGCGTCACCGTGCCGTTCGCCGGGGCGCGGGTGACGGCGAGTCCGACGGGGTCGCCGTCGTCGTCGAGGGAGTCCAGCGACCCGCTGACGATCCCGCCGGGGGCCTGACCGGTCTGTACGGCAACCGGACGCGGAGCGGAGTTGGCCAGCAGAGCCGTCAGCGGATCGGTCCTGGTGGCCGCTGCCCGCAGCGACGATCCGGGGGCGGCCTGCGACTGCGCCACCGCGGAGGGCCCGGCGGCCGAAACCCGGCGGACGGCGGGCGGAGACACCTTCGGTCCCCGAGCCGCTGCCGTCGCGCCCGTGGGCCGTGAGCCCGGGCCGAACGCCCGGGATGCTGCCGGCTCACGAGAGGCCGCCGTACCGCGGGATGGCTTCTCGGCGGACCGGACCGCATCGGGGGAGCCCTCGTCAGCAGAATCCGCCGACGCCACCGCGGCGCCGGAAACGAACGCCGCCACCATCCCGGTGGCGGCAGACAGGACAGCCCACCCAGCCCCCGCAGCCAACGTCGTACCGGTGATCTGCCGCCGCCGTGTGGACATCCTCGGCCCCTTTGCTCATACGCAATTTAACACCTGCAATGGGCCTGGTTGCCCTGTTCCAGAGGGTGTTCCCAGCGGGGGTGCGAGTTAGCCGAGGTAGCTCTCGGCGATGTCCACACGGGCGGCGACTCAGCGTCCCGGGAGAACGACGTCAGGCGCGGAATGAGCCTCGAACGCCGCTATTCGGCGGCGTCCTTCTTTTCTTCTGCCTTCTCTTCGGTGTCGCCGGAGAGCACTTCCTTGGCCTTGTCCACGGCATGGGTGGCGATGCTTGTGGCGTCCTCGACGATGGCGCCGACACCGCCGGCGATATCACCCTTGAGGATGTGGCCGGCGTCCTCGACAATGTCGGCGGCCTTCTCGACGGCGTGCGTCGCGATGTCCTTGGCCGCGTCGACGGCGTTCTTCGGATCGAATGCCATGGGATTCTCCTCGTGCTTGACCGGATTGAGCGGATGCATAGCCGGACTGCCTACGACGCTAGTCCGCATCCACGGCCAGCGTCCGCGCCTGTGCGGCGATTCACGTGCCGGAACCCCTAGACGTGCACGTCACGTAGCCCTACCGCGTTGCGCAATCCGGAGCAGTTGTAACACCCGACGCAGCCGATACAGTCCGTGCACTTCGCGCAGGCCAGGCAGCCGACACAGCGACGGCATGCGAAGCACGCGGCGCAGGCGACGCATGTGCGCAGGAAAAGCGAGAAAGCAGTTCCCGCGCTGGTAGAGATGCCGGCGCCGCCGATTGTGACGACGGAGCCCGCCACCACTGTGCTGCCTGCGGTGGCGACCGAACCGGCCACCGCCGCACTGGCGGCGGTGGCGATCGAACCGGCCACCGCGGCACTGGCGACGGTCGCCACCGATCCTGCCACCGCCGCACTCGCGGCGGTCGCCACGGACCCGGCCACGGCCGCGCTTCCCCGAGTCGCGAGCGATCCGGACACCGACCCCTGCCGCGCGGCGGTCAATGCCACTCTGCGCCGGTTCTCACTCACCACCCGCGATCCCGCCATTCCTGGAGATGCGGGCGTTCGGCACCCAGCGTGGTGTCGTCGCCGTGCCCGGGATAGACCACTGTTTCGTCGCCGTAGGCCCCGAACACCCGGTTTGTGACATCGTCCAGCAACTGCTCGAAAGCGCCCGGCTCCCAGGTCTTCCCCACTCCACCCGGGAACAGGCAGTCCCCGGTAAACAGCTGCACTGCGGTCCGTTCGGCATCCGGACGCAGCGCAAGGGCCACCGAACCGGGGGTGTGCCCGCGCAGATGAATGACGTCGAACGTCAGGTGCCCCAGTGTCAGCACATCGCCACCGGCCAGCAACCGCTCAGGCGGAATCGGAAGCGCCTCGGCGTCGAGTTCATGGGCGGCCGTCGGGGCGCCGCTGGCCTCGGCCACCGCCGCGAGCGCCTGCCAGTGGTCGAAGTGCTGATGGGTGGTGACGATCAGGGCCAGCTTCGGGGCGTGCTCACCCACGAGGCGCACCACCAGTTCGGAATCATTCGCGGCATCGATCAACAACGACTCGCCGGTGGCCGCGCAGGTCACCAGATAGACGTTGTTGTCCATCGGCCCGACCGACATCTTGATGATCGAGACGCCGGGCAGGGTGCGGCGCGCCGCCGTCTGGGACTCGACGTGCCCGGTGTAGCTGTCGTCCACGAGGGTCATGCAGGTCACGTTACTGACTGTCGGTATCGGCACATAGCATGGGCGCGTGGCTGACCGGCTGATCGTCAAAGGCGCACGCGAGCACAACCTCCGCAGCGTCGACCTGGATCTGCCCCGCGACAGCCTGATCGTGTTCACCGGTCTCTCCGGTTCCGGAAAGTCCTCACTGGCCTTCGACACGATCTTCGCCGAGGGGCAGCGCCGCTACGTCGAGTCGCTGAGCGCCTACGCCCGCCAGTTCCTCGGCCAGATGGACAAGCCGGACGTCGACTTCATCGAGGGCCTGTCGCCGGCGGTCTCGATCGACCAGAAGTCCACTAACCGCAACCCCCGGTCCACCGTCGGCACCATCACCGAGGTCTACGACTACCTTCGGCTGTTGTACGCCCGCGCCGGCACCCCGCACTGCCCGGTCTGCGGGGAGCGGATCGCCCGCCAGACCCCTCAGCAGATCGTCGACCAGGTGCTGGCGATGCCGGAGGGAGTGCGCTTTCAGGTCCTCGCACCGGTCGTGCGCACCCGCAAGGGCGAGTTCGTCGACTTGTTCGACAAACTCAACACCCAGGGCTACAGCCGGGTCCGGGTCGACGGCGTGGTGCACCCGCTCACCGATCCACCGAAGCTGAAGAAGCAGGAGAAGCACGACATCGAGGTGGTGGTCGACCGGTTGACGGTGAAGGCCTCTGCCAAACAGCGGCTCACCGACTCGGTGGAGACCGCCCTCGGTCTCGCGGACGGCATCGTGGTGCTGGACTTCGTCGACCGCGACGAACACGACCCGCACCGCGAACAGCGGTTCTCCGAGAAGCTTGCCTGCCCCAACGGCCACGCCCTGGCGGTGGATGATCTTGAGCCACGGTCGTTTTCGTTCAACTCCCCGTACGGCGCCTGCCCGGAATGCAGCGGGCTGGGCATCCGCAAAGAGGTCGATCCCGATCTGGTGGTGCCGGATCCGGATCTGACTCTCGCCGAGGGCGCGGTGGCGCCGTGGGCGATGGGCCACAATTCCGACTACTTCACCCGGATGATGGCCGGCCTCGGGGAGGCTCTCGGGTTCGACATCGACACCCCGTGGCGCAGGCTCCCGGCCAAGGCGCGCAAGGCGATCCTCGAGGGCTCCGATCAGCAGGTGCACGTTCGCTACAAGAACCGCTACGGACGCACCCGGGCCTACTACGCCGACTTCGAGGGCGTCATGGCGTTCCTGCAGCGCCGAATGGAGCAGACCGACTCCGAGTTGATGAAGGAGCGCTACGAGGGCTTCATGCGGGACGTGCCCTGCCCGGAATGCGACGGCAGCCGCCTCAAACCGGAAATCCTGGCCGTCACCCTCTCCGCCGGTGAGCACCGCAAGTCAATCGCCGAGGTGTGCGAGTTGTCCATCGCCGACTGTTCGGCATTCCTCAACGAACTCACCCTCGGCCCGCGTGAGGCGGCCATCGCCGGTCAGGTCCTGAAGGAGGTGCAGTCCCGGCTGGGTTTCCTGCTCGACGTCGGCCTGGACTACCTCACGCTCGGCCGGGCCGCCGGCACGCTGTCCGGCGGTGAGGCGCAGCGGATCCGGCTGGCCACCCAGATCGGCTCAGGCCTGGTCGGCGTGCTCTACGTCCTCGACGAGCCCTCCATCGGCCTGCATCAGCGTGACAACCGCCGCCTCATCGAAACCCTCACGCGCCTCAGGGATCTGGGCAACACCCTGATCGTCGTGGAACACGACGAGGACACCATCGCCCATGCCGACTGGGTCGTCGACATCGGTCCGGCCGCCGGCGAGCACGGCGGCCGCGTGGTCCATAGCGGTCCGTACGCCGAGCTTCTGAAGAACCCGAACTCGATCACCGGGGCGTACCTGTCGGGGCGCCAGAGCATCGACGTCCCCGCCGCTCGGCGGCCCGTCGACCGCAAGCGGCAGTTGACCGTCGTCGGCGCGCGAGAGCACAATCTGCGGGGAATCGACGTCGCATTCCCCCTGGGCGTGCTGACCGCGGTCACCGGCGTGTCCGGTTCGGGCAAGTCCACCCTGGTCAACGAGATTCTGGCGGCGGTACTGGCCAACAAGCTCAACGGCGCCCGGATGGTGCCGGGCAGGCACACCCGGGTCAACGGACTGGACCAGGTCGACAAGCTGGTCCGGGTCGATCAGTCACCGATCGGACGTACGCCGCGATCCAATCCGGCCACCTACACCGGGGTGTTCGACAAGATTCGCAGCCTGTTCGCCGCCACCACCGAGGCGAAGGTGCGCGGCTACCAGCCCGGCCGGTTCTCCTTCAACGTCAAGGGTGGCCGCTGCGAGGCGTGTTCGGGCGACGGCACGATCAAGATCGAGATGAACTTCCTGCCCGACGTCTATGTCCCGTGCGAGGTCTGTCACGGCGCTCGTTACAACCGCGAGACACTCGAGGTGCACTACAAGGGCAAGACGATCTCCGAAGTCCTCGATCTGTCGATCGAGGACGCCGCGGAGTTCTTCGAACCGATCAGCAGCATCCACCGCTACCTCAAGACCCTGGTCGACGTCGGCCTCGGCTACGTGCGGTTGGGTCAGCCGGCGCCCACCCTCTCCGGTGGCGAGGCACAGCGGGTGAAACTCGCCGCAGAACTGCAGAAGCGCTCGACCGGCCGGACTGTCTACATCCTCGACGAGCCCACCACCGGGCTGCATTTCGAGGACATCCGAAAGCTGCTCAAAGTCATCAACGGCCTTGTCGACAAGGGCAATTCGGTGATCGTGATCGAGCACAACCTGGACGTCATCAAGACCGCCGACTGGATCATCGACATGGGCCCCGAAGGGGGATCGGGAGGCGGGACGGTGGTCGGTCAGGGCACCCCCGAGGACATTGCCGCCAATCCGCACAGCTACACCGGAACATTCCTCGCCGAACTTCTCGATACCCCGGCGCCCAAGAACCCATCACGGCGCAGGAAAGTCAGCGCCTGACGAACCCCGTCAGTCAGAAGCCTGTGAGTGGGGCTTCGTCATCGAGGCTCGGATCTCCTCCAACTTCTCGGCCGCGGCTTTCTGCATCGCGTCATAGCGTTCAGTCATGGCACGGCCCTCCGGTGTCTCCTGCGCCAATTCCGTTGCGCCCAGGGCAGTCCCGTACCGGGATTCGATCTTCTCTCGCACCCCCTCCAGCGTCGGCACACCGTCCGGGGTGTATCCGGTATCGGGCACTGGGCTGACGGGGGAGGGGACGACCGACTCGTCAGACGCCGGTGATCCCGATGCCCCGGTGGGGGTGGACTGCTGCTCCGATGTCCGGTCGTCGGCCATGGCGTCACCGTACTCCCGCGTCACCGGTCAGATGATCTGTCGGGCGGCGAGTTGAGCGAAACGACCGTTCAGTCGCAGCAGTTCATCCGGTTTGCCCTCCTCGACGATGCGCCCCTCGGCGAGAACGACGACCCGATCGGCGCGCTCGACGGTGGACAGTCGGTGCGCGATCACGATCCGGGTCGCCGGGGAGGCGAGCACCGAGCGCATCACCACCGACTGGCTGACGTTGTCCAGGGCGCTGGTCGCCTCGTCGAAAAGCATCACGGCGGGATCGGCGGCCAGTGCGGCGGCCACCATGAGGCGTTGCCGCTGACCGCCGCTCAGGGCGGATCCGTGTTCGCCGACCGGGGTATCCAGTCCGAGTGGCATAGCCCGCACGTCGTCGGCGAGGCTCGCCTCACTCAGCAGCTCCCACACCCGGTCATCGGTGACGAGTCGGTCCGCGATGACACACTCGCGGATCGTGCGCCCGAGCGGTTGGGACGATTGCAGGACAACCCCCAGTTGCCGCCGCACCGCCGTGGCGTCCAGGTTGCCCAGCGCGTGTCCGTCATAGGACACGAAACCCGTCCACGGATCCTCGAATCCCAGCAACAACCGCAGCAGCGTGGACTTTCCGCTACCCGAGGGCCCAACGCACGCCACGAACTCGCCGGGGGCGACATCCAGCGACAGGTCCGTGAACAGCGGAGAACCGCCAGGGACGTAGCCGAAGGTGACGCGGTTCAGCGTCACCCGGCCGCACAGCACCCCGGGGTGGGGTCCTTGGGTCGCCCCTTCCACCGGCGCGGTCAGGATCGGCTCAAGCCGCCGGAGCACCGGGCCGTACTCCGACAGGGTGAGCAGGTTCCCGGCCAGCGCCAGCATGGCGACGGCAACTTGAATCACGGCGGCGTACAGCGCCAGGAACGCCCCGGGGGCGGTTGCGGATCCGGGAGTCAGGGTGCCGTCCGGGACGAGGACGACCGTCGCGGTGAATACGGCCAGCACGACGGTCGGTCCGGCGACGTCGACAACCGCCGCCGCCGACACGACGGTGAGCCGCTTGCGCAGGGCGAGGGTGCTCACCTGCTGACGGCGGGCCCACAGCCGCAGCGCCCGCGCCTCGGCCGCCGCGACGCGCCACGACACGAGGCTCGAGAGCAGTGACAGCACCGTGGCATCGGTGGCACTGCGTCGTTCCAGCAGGTCCGACAGGATGCGGCGGGCGCGCCACTGGATGGAGACCGATACCGCGAGAACCCCGAGCACGGTGAGCCCGGTGATCGCCCCGAGAACCGGGCCCGCGGTGAACAGATACCCCATGCTGGTGAGACCGAATACGGACAGCACCACCGTGGCGATTGCGCTGTCGCTCACCTGCGCGCGTGCCGTGGCCACCGAGAGGGCCCGGTTGGTGGTGTCCCCGACGCCGTGCTCGCGGAAGAAGGGGGCACGCAGGCGCAGCAGCCGTGCCAGGACGCCGTGCGCCAGCAGGACGTCCATACGATCGCGCACCCGGACGATCAGACGCCCCCGCGACACGGTGAGAATCGCGGTCCCGACGCTGACGATCGCGAATGCGGTCAGCAACGCGACGGACAGGCTCAGGTTTCCGTTGGGAATCGCCCACTGGAAGATCGACGCGGTAGCCAGGGGGAGGAGCAGCGCCGTCAGTCCGCCGACGAACGCCAGGAGCAGGATCCCGGTGATGTCGCGGCCCTGACGGCGCAACGACCAGCGGACGAGGGCGATCCAACTGCCGGTGGCGGGCACCTCGTCGGCGTAGACCCAGGCTTGTGGGTCGACGCGCCCCGCGACGCGGCGGTCCAGCGGGCGGGTGACGCGCGAGGTGCCCTCGACGAGCAGGGGTTTGCGGACCCGGGGCAGAACGGCCGCCGGCACACCGCGTCGGGTCAGCAACATCGGCAGCGCCACCCGGTCACGCCACGACCCGGTCAATCGGACCCGCCAGCCCAGCCAACCGGAAGCGGCGGCGTTGTCGCGCACCGGATCACCCCGTTGCTCAACCGCCGGATTCGCCGGCAATAGTGGCTTCCGCAGTTCGGCCCCCAGGACGGACATGGCATCGAGGGTGGGGTCCGCGTATGCCGGTGCCGCGATCAGGTCGGGCCCGCTGGTGGCCAGCACCCGCACCGCCGCGTCGATGTCGGCCGACGTCTCCTCAGCCATGGACCAGCTCCTGGAACCGCCCGACGCTGCGAAGTTCCTCGAAGTGACCGCGCTGGACGATCCGGCCGCCGTCGAGGACCACGATCTCGTTCGCGTCACGCACGGTGCTCAGCCGGTGGGCGATGACGAGGCAGGTGACGTTCAGCTCACGCAGCCGCGTCTCCAACTCCGCCTCGACCACGGGATCCAGCGCACTCGTCGCCTCGTCGAGGACCAGCAGACCCGGCTCGTGCACGAGGGCCCGCGCGATGGCCAGCCGCTGTAGTTCCCCGCCGCTGAACCCGTGACCGGTGGCATCGACCTCTTCGAGCAGACCTGCGGGTCGGCGATCGATCGCATCCATCACGCATGCGGACTCCAGGGCGCGGATCACCCGGGCCTCGGAGATCGACTCGTCGAACATGCGGATGTTCTCGAACACCGACCCCGGGGTGAGCACCGGGTACTGCGGCACGTACCCGATCGCCGACGCCCTCCGATCGCGGGCGATGTCGCGGCGCGGAACTCCGCCGAGCATCACCCTGCCCGACCAGGGCTGCAGTTCGCCGATGCAGAGTCGGGCCAAGGTCGATTTCCCGCTGCCGCTCGCGCCGACGACCGCCACCCAGGACCCGGCGGGGATGACGAGGTCGAGTCCGTCGAAGAGAGGCTGCTCCCCGTAGCCGAACCGCACCCCGTCCAGTTCGAGACCCACCGGTCGGCCCACCGGGATGAGCTCATGTCCCCTGTCGGCCACCTCCACGTCGACCGGGATGGCGCGAATCTCGTCGGCGTACCGCTGGGCGGTGATGATCTTCTCCAGGAGCACTCCGAACCAGGCGATCTGGCTGGTCGGCACCAGCAGTGCAGCCAGGATGCCCTGGACGGCGACGAGGGTGCCGAGGTCCAATTCGCCCCGGAACACGAGCACGGTGCCCAGTGCGAGCACGACGCCCAACCCGGTCACCTGGGTGAGCGGGCCGACGAGGCCCAGGCGTTGCCCGTCGACCTCCAGCTCCGAAGTGGCGGCGCCCGCACGCGATCGCACCTGACTCCACCGGTCGAAGATCCACTGCTCGGCAGCGCTCGCCTTGATCGTCTCCACCTCCGAGACGATCTGCGTCGTGTACGACATGAGTGCGAGGCTGGTGCGAGTGGCCGCGTCCTGCAGCGCCTCACGCCTGCGCAACAACAGATACGTCGCCGCGACCGAGATCACCACGACGGCACACACGGCCGCTCCCAGCAGGGGATCGAGGACGATGAGGACACCTGCGTACACCACGATCGTGAGAAGGTTCACCAGGGCCAGTGGCAGCAGGAGTCCGGCCTGGACCGAACGGAGTTGAAGGGCGGAAACCCGTCCGGTCAGCGCCCCCGCTCCGTAGTCGTCGACGACGGCCGTCGGCAACCGCAGCAGGTGCCACATCAATGCCGCGGTGGTGCCGGCGCTCAGGCGCACGGCGACCATCCGCGCCGTCCGCCACTGCAGCCAGACCAGGAGGGCTGCGGTCACTGCGCTGACCGTCAGGCCGATGAGTACGGGCGGCACCCATGCGGTGTCACCGATGACGAGGACCTGGTTGAGGAATCCCCGCACCAACAGCGGAACCACCAGGCCGGGCACCGCCGCCAGCAGGGCGGCGAGGGCGATGAGCAGACCGGCTGAGCGGGCGGACCGCCAGTCCCGAAGCGCCTCGATCAGATGACTCCGGCGACCGGTCATCGCAGGACTCTGCTCAACGGAGATCTGTGGGCGGTCACGATGGACACGGTCGCCAGTGTTCCGGCCTGGAGGTGCTCATCGGGGCCGCGGCCGAAGGTCCACCGGTAGCCGGAGGCGGCGGACGGGTCCGGTTCGAGGCGCACCCGCACCTCCAGCACCGGCCCGGTCTGGGCGAAGTGGCGGACCAGAGCCTGATTGCCGCCGACGAGGAGATTGATGCGCTCATCGGTGGCGGGGAGGGTGGAGACGGAGACGACCGTTCCCCTGAGTGTTCCGAACTGCGACTCGGGGTAGGTGGCGATGCCGACGAGTGCCTCCATACCCGGCTTGACGACGTGTCCGGTCTGCGCGGGGACGAAGGCGACGGCAACCTCGTCGTCCGTCGCTGCGGACATGGTGAGAACCGGCTCCCCGGGCACCGTCGGCCCGCCGATGCGCTCGAGGATCGTCGCGATGGTGCCGTCGGCGGGAGCGGTCAGGTCGACCAGGCCGGTGCCGACGGAGAGTTGGGCGACCAACTGTCCCTGGCGCACCGTGTCACCGGGTGACACGGGCAGCTGGGTCACGGTGCCGTCGATATAGCGCCCGACCTCGATGAAACCGCGATCCGGCACGATGATGCCCTCGGCCCGCACGGTCTGGGGTGCCTGTCCGAAGACCAGCCAGACGAATCCGCCGAGGAAGATCACCGCAATGCCGAGAAGGGCGAGCCAGGCTTTGCGGTCGGTGACGGGGAACGCCTCAGCCACCGCGGCCTCCGGGTCATCCGCCACGGACCCGGCCGGGGCCGCGTCCGGGTCAGCGGCGTTCATCGTGCGCGTCGTTCATGGGGCGCGAGCTTAGCCGTCGGGCGCTGACTTCTCACCGGTGACGATGGTCAACCGTCGCAGGGACTGCCACGCCAGCCGCCACGCCACGTCGCCCCGCATCGCCAGCAGCACCAGGTGCCGGAATGTCCCGGCGGAGGTGTCGATCCTGCGCGAAACACCGGCCGGCAAGGCATACCAGATGACGGCGACGGTGTCGACGACGAGGTGGGACAGATAGTTTCTCCAGGTCACCGTATCGAGCCTGCGCGGCGGGGCCGAGGGCTCGACGGCAAAGCCCCGGCGCCGGGCCTCGCGCGCGATGCGCAGGAGGTGGTAGGAGGACGAGACGGCGGTGATCGGTCCGAGTCCCTCGTCCCAGACCCGGCGTTTGGTGCTCGCGACCTGTTCGCGGGTGTTCTGGCCCGGACGGACCGCGATCAGATGCTCCGCCGGGATTCCTTGCCCACCCGCATACGCCAGGCCGACGGCCACCTCGTCGTGGCCGCCGCTGGGCCCGTCGTGAAACGGCGGTACACCGCCGGCGATCGCGATCCGGCGGGCATCTCCGCGCCGGTAGAGGGCGATCGCATGGTCGAGTCGGGCCTGGAGGACGGGTCCGGGCCGGTCGGCCAGTGCCTGCGTGCCGAACACCACCGCCGTCTGCGCGGCCGCGGGCGGCCGCCTGATCGAACGACGCGCGAAACGATGAGTCCGCCCTATCGCCAACAGAAACAATCCCGGGGGAATGGTGGCGACGGTGACGGCCGCGATCGTTGGGTATCTCACCGTCCTCCGGTACCGGGCGGTGCCGGCCGGAGTTGCGCTCCGGTCTCGACGGGAGCGGAATTCCCACCCTCGCCGCTGGTTCCGGGAAGCGGGATCGCCGGGACACCGGGGGTGCCCAACCGGCCGGCCAGCCAGGGTAGTGAGGACCGGAACACGCGTGCGGCGAAGGGCCAGTCGTGCTTTCCGACCTCCGGGACGACTGCACATTCGATCCCGTGCTTGCTGCCCAGCTTGCACAGGGCATCGGCGGCGGCGGACGGCGTCGTCGGCGTCGCACCCGGTGCTGGATCGGGCAGCGCGGGACCCGCGGTGGGACGTTCGCTGGTTCCCGGCGGAACAGCAACCGCAAACCATCCGGCGACCTGGTCGTACCTGCCGTGCTCGGCGATGACCGTGGCCGGATCCCACTGCGCGTAGGCGGCGGCGTCACCGCCGAAGAGGCGTTCGATGGTCTGCTGCCGGGTTCCGAGGTTGGGCGCGAAGTCGCCGTCGATATTGACGAAGGCGCTGAAGAGCTCGGGGTACTTCACGGTGAGGTTGACCGCGCAGGTCCCTCCCGACGACCATCCGACGATGCCCCAGTTGGCCGGGTCATCGCTGACGCCGAAATTCGACACCATGTACGGCACGATGTCCTTGGTGAGATAGTCGCCCGCGTTGCCCCGAGTGCCGTTGACACACTCGGTGACTTTGTTGAACGCGCCGCCGGAGTCGGCGAATACGAAGACCGGTGCGTTGCCGCCGTGCCGGGCGGCGAACTCATCGATGGTCTCGACGGCGTGGGCAGTGCGGATCCAATCCGCCGGAGTGTTGAACTGGCCGCCGATCATCATCACCGTGGGTAATACCGGCGGGGGATTGCTGGAGAAGTACGCCGGCGGCAGGTAGACCAACTCGCGGCGGTGAGCGAAGTGCGAGACGGTGGCGGGAATGTCCACGGGCACGACTCTGCCGCTTTCGGGGACCTCCCCGTCAGCGAGCATCTTTTCGACGGTGGCGCGGTCGGTTTGCCCGGTGAGCGGACCACCGGTGAGTTGGCCCCACGCGGTCTGCACGGTCGGGTAGTAGCCGACCCAGAGGTTGAGCATCAGACCAGCGGATAGGGCGCACAGTGGAACCGCGGACACGGCGATGACGCGACGCCACCACTGCGCGGATCGCCAGCCCACGACAGCCACTACGGCGGCGAAACCGCCCAGCGCGATCCATACCCACAGCCGGATGGGCGCGGGTTCGCCGGACAGCCCGTAGTCGGCGATCACCCAGTGGATGACGAAGGCGAGGACGAGGCCGCTCGCCGCGGCGACCGGTACAGCCGTCGTCCGCCACCAGCGGGTTCGCCAGCCAATTGCCAATAAAACCGCTGCCGCGGCCAAAACCTGCACCGTCAGCGGAATCCAGCCGTGCATCAAGGAGATGTGGTCACGGAATGGATCAAACTGCTGAGCAAGTACCGTGACGGCCAACCTCTCCCCTGAAGGCGTCATGCCAGCGATGCTATCGCGGCTTTGCCAGCGGGAACGGCAGGCTCTCGCGGATGCTCCGACCGGTGATCAGCATAACCACCCGGTCGACGCCCATACCCATCCCGCCGGTCGGCGGCATCCCGTACTCCATCGCCTGTAGGAAGTCCTCGTCGAGTTCCATGGCTTCCTGGTCGCCTCCTGCGGCGAGCATGGACTGCTGCTGGAGTCGGCGGCGCTGCTCCACCGGATCGGTGAGCTCGCTATAGGCCGTCGCCAACTCCACCCCCCAGGCCACCAGGTCCCAACGCTCGGCGACGCCGGCACGGCTGCGGTGCGGACGGGTCAGAGGCGACACCGATGTCGGGAAGTCGAGGTAGAAGGTGGGCTCCTGGGTGCGTTCCTCGACCAGTCGCTCGTAGAGTTCGAGCACGACCGCCCCGGCGTCCCAGTGGCTCAGGTAGGGGACTCGGGCGGCGTCGCAACGGCGGCGCAGTTCCGGCAGATCGGTGTCCGGACCGATCTGTTCGCCGAGTGCCTCCGAGACGGCGTCGTGCACGGTCTTGACCGTCCACCGGCCGGAGATGTCCACCGGCTCGAGCGAGCCGTCGTCTCGGCGGTGCATCACCACCATCGATCCGTGTGCCGCGACGGCGGCGTTCTGGATCAGCTCGCGGCAGCCGTCCACCCACACCAGGTAGTCGGCATGTGCCTGGTAGGCCTCCAGCAGGGTGAACTCCGGGTTGTGGCTGAAGTCGACACCCTCGTTGCGAAACGCCCGTCCCAGCTCGAAAACCCGTTCCACGCCGCCGACGCACAGGCGCTTCAGGTACAGCTCGGGGGCGATGCGCAGATAGAGGTCCAAGTCGTAGGCGTTGATGTGGGTCTGGAACGGTCGGGCATTGGCCCCGCCGTGGATCTGCTGCAGGATCGGTGTCTCGACCTCCAGGAAGTCCTTGGCGAACAACGTCTCCCGGATCGAGCGCAGGATCTCGCTTCGGGCCCGGATCAGGTCGCGGGCGACCGGGTTGACCACGAGGTCGACGTAGCGGGACCGCACCCGAGCCTCCGGGTCGGTCAGGCCCTTTCGCTTGTCGGGAAGAGGGCGCAGGCACTTACCCAACAATCGCCATCGGCGCACCAGCAGCGAGCGGGTTCCGTTGCGGCTGTATCCCATCCGCCCACTCGCCTCGACCAGGTCGCCGAGATCGACTTCAGAGAAGTCGCCGGGGGAGGCGACGTCCTCCTGCGCGCCGGCGTCGGCCGCGTCGAGTTCGGACCGGTCCAGCAGCAGTTGGATGTCGCCGGACCAATCCCGCAGTTGGGCGAATGTGACGCCCCCGTAGTGGCGGGTACGCAGAATCCGACCGGCGACGGTCACCGGTACGTCATCGGCGGCGGTCAAGGCCTGCGCGGCAGTGTGGGTTGGTGGCCGTCCCACGGGGTAGGCATCAATACCCCTGTCCTGCAGATCTTTCAGCTTCGCCATCCGCACCCGCACCTGCTCCGGCAGACGCTGCTCGTCGGCCTGGGCCCCGGCCTGCGGAACCGTCACGTCCCCCGGTGCCGTCGGTGCGGTCCCGTCGGCGTGCAGCACCCCACTGGCGGCAAGTTCGTGCGGCACTGCCGAGTGGTGTCCGGTGTGCTGTTTGTTCCGGCGGGAGAAGGGCAGCACCAGAAAGCCCTCGGCGATCACCGAGGCCACTCCGACGCGGGGGATCAATCGGGTGTCCTCGTAGCACGCGTAGCGGGGCACCCATTGCGGCTGGTATTTCATGTTGGAGCGGTACAGCGTCTCCAACTGCCACCACCGGGAGAAGAACACCAGCAACGCCCGCCAGAGCCGCGCAACCGGACCCGCGCCCAGCGCGGACCCCTGCTCGAACGCCGATCTGAACATCGCGAAGTTCAGCGAGACCCGGCTGACACCGACGGTGTCGGCCTGCTGCAGCAGATCGCTGACCATCAACTCGACGGTCCCGTTGGGCGACGTCGGCGACCGGCGCATCAGATCCAGCGACAGCCCGTTGGGGCCCCACGGCACCAGCGAGAGCATGCCCACCACGGTGCCGTCGGCGGGTTCGGCAGCGCCGTCCGCGGAGCCGTCGGGGTTGCCGCCCTGGACGGCTTCGACCAGCAGACAGTCCCCGTCGGCCGGGTCCCCGAGTCTGCCTAACGCCATGGAGAATCCCCGCTCGGTCTCGGTGTCGCGCCAGGCGTCGGCCCGCTTGATCACCTCGGCCATCTGCTCTGCGGTGAGGTCTCGGTGCCGGCGCATCCGCACACTCAGCCCGGACCGTCGGGCGCGGGTCACGGCCTGGCGTACCGCCCGCATGTCCGGCCCGGAGAGGTGGAACCTGTCCGGGTAGAGGATCGCCTCGTCGCCGAGTTGCAGGGCGCTCAGACCGGCTTCCCGGAAGGCCTGGGCTCCGGTCGAACTGGCGCCCATCACACCGGGTGCCCAGCCGTATGCCAGACAGAGGCTCTGCCATGCCTCGATGGCAGCAGGCCAGGCCCGGGGGTCACCGACCGGGTCTCCGCTGGCCAGACACACTCCGGCCTCCACCCGATAGGTGATCGCGGCCCGCCCGTTGGGGGCGAAGATCACCGACTTGTCGCGGCGGGTTGCGAAGTAACCCAGAGAGTCGTTCTTGCCGTAGACCTCGAGCAGTCCCCGGATGGCCGACTCGTCCTCGCCGGTCAGTGCGTTGTCTGCGCGTTGGGACAAGAACAGCACCACCACGGCCGCCATCAGCGCCAAAGCGCCGAACAGGCCCATCAGAGCGTTGATGAAGCCGTGTGGCTTGCCGACGAACAAGTCGGCGGTCGCGAGGGCGAAACCGCTGACCCGATTGATCGCGTAGGGGAGCCGGTAGCCGGGCTGCAATGACCCGGGGAAGACCGTCAGCAGTCCCCATGCCAGCAGAATCCCGATGATGTTGCCCACGACCAGGACTGCGGCCGCCCGGAACACCGCACCGCGACGAACCTTGGCCCAGAATTCCTTGTAGGAGAGCAGCAGGACCGCGATGGCGGCGAGGTGAAGGGCGAGACCGAGTACCTCACCGACCTGCTCCAGTCTCTTTCCGTCACGGGCAGACAGAGCGACCACGTCGAACCCCACAGCCACCACGAGGTTGGCCAGCAGCATCCACCAGGCGATCCGCTTTCGTGCCACCAGCGCACCGGCCAGGATCGCCACAGCGAAGGCCCAGGCGAAGCTGGTGTCGGGGAAATTGAAGAGGTAGTGGTCGATGAATTCCCGGGGAACCTTCGTCAGGTGCCGGATTGTGGAGGAGACGCTGGACAGCAACGACGCGCCCGCGATCACCCCGAGTATCCAGCCGGCCGCTGCCGGAACCCAGTGCAGCATGGAGCGGGCGCGGCCGGTCATCGGTGCGGTCGTCAGAGTCATAGGCCGCCAGGATATTCGCAGCCGCCAGGATGGGCCCGGCGGACTTGCCCATCGGTCCCGGCCAAAGGACTTCGAACTGGGGGACTCAGACCACCGTGCCGGTGAACTTCTCGCCCGGGCCTGCACCCGGCTCATCGGGGAAGGCGCTGGCCTCCCGAAATGCCTGCTGCAGCGCCCGGAGACCGTCCCGCAATGGTCCGGCGTGCACTCCGAGATCGGGATGAGCCGCGGTGACCAAACCCGCCAGCGCGGTGATCAGCCGCCGCGCCTCGTCGAGATCCCGATGGGCGCTGGCCTCCGGATCGGAGTCGGCCAGACCGAGTTTCTCCGCGGCGGCACTCATCAGCATCACCGCCGCCCGGGTGATGACCTCGACGGCGGAAACATCGGCCAGGTCGCGAACGGCCTCACTGGGGTTGCTGGGGTTCTCCGACACGCCTGTTAGACTCCCATACACGACCGTCCTGGCTCGCGCCAGGACAGCAAGAGGAGTCCCACTCCCACCGCTGGCCGACGAGATGCCCATGCATCGTCGTACTGGAACAGCGGTCCGGTCGCGGATACCGCGGTATCCGTTCTGCGCAACGCGCAGGCGACGATGTCGCGACCGGTCGGCTCTGGGCCCTGCCATGTGCGGGGCCTATTCGCTGGTGTGGCGTGTTCTCCCCGGGCTGTTCGCGACGGTCCGCCAGGAAAACGCCGACCAGGGAGGCCACATCAGCACTGAGACCCGCGTCAACGAGCGCATCCGCGTACCTGAGGTCCGCCTCATCGGGCCAGGTGGGGAGCAGGTGGGCATCGTGCGCATCGAAGACGCCCTCCGCGTCGCCGCGGATGCCGATCTCGACCTCGTCGAAGTAGCCCCGGATGCCAGACCCCCGGTCTGCAAGATCATGGACTACGGCAAGTTCAAGTACGAGACGGCCCAGAAGGCTCGCGAGTCTCGCAAGAACCAGCAGCAGACCGTCGTTAAAGAGCAGAAGCTCCGGCCCAAGATCGACCCGCACGACTACGAGACCAAGAAGGGTCACGTCGTCCGCTTCCTCGAAGCGGGGTCGAAGGTCAAGGTGACGATCATGTTCCGCGGTCGCGAGCAGTCGCGGCCTGAACTGGGCTACCGGTTGCTGCAACGGCTCGCCGGCGACGTCGCCGATCACGGCTTTGTCGAGACCTCGGCCAAGCAGGACGGCCGCAATATGACGATGGTGCTGGCCCCGCATCGCGGCGCGAAGACCCGCGCCCGGGCGGCGCAACAGACGATCGGAGCGCCATCGGCCGCGGCGGCTGATTCCGCTCCCGCCGGTTCGAGCACCGAGACCCCGACCCAGACCTGATCAATCAGGTATGACCACCGAGAAGAACTGAGGAACAGATGCCAAAGGCAAAGACCCACAGCGGCGCCAGCAAGCGGTTCCGCCGCACCGGCACCGGAAAGCTCGTGCGGCAGAAGGCCAACCGCCGCCACCTGCTCGAGCACAAGTCGTCGCGCCGGACCCGTCGCCTCGACGGCCGCACCGAGGTGGCCGCCAACGACGTCAAGCGCGTCAACAAACTGCTGAACGGCTGATCACCCCGCCGATAGGCGCCCCGACTTTCTGACACCGACAAGAAGAGGAACACCCCATGGCCCGCGTGAAACGCGCCCTCAACGCCCAGAAGAAGCGGCGGACAGTCCTCAAGGCATCCAAGGGCTACCGTGGCCAGCGCTCCAGGCTGTACCGCAAGGCCAAAGAGCAGCAGCTGCATTCGCTCAACTACGCCTACCGTGACCGGCGTGCCCGCAAGGGTGAGTTCCGCAAGCTGTGGATCTCCCGGATCAACGCCGCGGCCCGCGCCAACGACATCACCTACAACCGGTTGATCCAAGGACTGAAGGCGGCCGGGGTCGAGGTGGATCGCAAGAACCTCGCTGAGATCGCCGTCAGCGACCCCGCAGCGTTCACCGCGCTGGTCGAGGTAGCCCGCGCTGCGCTGCCCGAGGATGTGAACGCCCCGTCCGGCGAAGCTGCGTGACGGCTCCGCTCACTGAGCGGTCCTCCACAGTCAGCGGGGCGGCGAAGTTGCACCGCCGCGCCGAGCGCCTCGACGCCCGGAGATTCCTGGCCGAGGGCCCGAATCTGGTCGAGGCGGCGGCGCGGTCGGGTGTCATCGACCGGGTGTTCGCCACCGAGGCCGCGATGCTGCGGTACGCCACCCTCTTGGATGACGTCACGGCGAACGGCACCGCGGTCATGGTGGTCACCGATCGGGCCATGAAGGCGCTTTCCGAGACGGTGACACCCGCTGGGCTGGTCGCCGTGTGCCGGTTTCCCGAATGGCGACTCGACGACGTTCTGGCAGCCGGTCCGTCGCTGGTCGCCGTCGCCGTCGACGTCGCCGATCCGGGCAATGCCGGGACGCTGATCCGTCTTGCCGACGCCATGGGCGCGGCTGCGGTGGTTTTCGCCGGCGACACCGTCGACCCCTTCAACGGCAAGTGTGTGCGCTCCTCGGCGGGCAGCATCTTCGCCGTCCCCGTCCTCGGAGTCAAGGACACCATCGGGCTGATCGACGACCTCCAGTCGGTCGGCCTGCAGGTGCTGGCGACCACCCTGGCGGGGGAAGTGAACCTCGATGACGCCGATGCGGTGCTGGGAGCCCCCACCGCCTGGCTTTTCGGTGCCGAGGCGCACGGCTTGGCCGAGAGCGTTGCCGCGGCTGCCGATCACCGCATCGTCATCCCGATGTCCAGCGGTGTCGACAGCCTCAATGTCGCCGTCGCCGCGGCCATCTGTCTGTATCAGAGCGCGAAGGCCCAACGCCGCGGCAACTAGGCTCCGGGCAGAGCGGTCGCCGGGACGTCGGGGGTGCCCAGCCTGCTGGCCAACCATGGCAGCGCATTCTTGAAACCGTTTGCCGCCGAGGGGAAATCGTGGCCGCCCCGATATCCCACGACGGAGCACTCGACCCCATGCGCGCTCAGCAGTTCGCACAGTTGGTTCGCGGTCTTGTGGTGGTCCTCGGAGTAGGTGTCCCAATCCTTCAACGATTCGGCCTGCGCTGAGCCCTCGCCGGCGGCGCGGTGCACGGTGGGAACGTCATCGGACACCCCGACCCAGGCGGCCAGGTTGTAGAAATATCCACGCTGCTCGATGACGGTCCGCGGATCGAACGCCGCCCAGGCCTCGGCGTCCCCACCGAACAACCGGGCGATGGTCTGGTTCTTCTTGCCGGCGTTGGGCCCCAGTTGTCCGTCCAGAGAGACGAACGCACTGAAGATCTCCGGGTTGGTCACAGAGAGCATGAGTGAGCAGGTACCGCCGGACGACCATCCCACCAGGCCCCAGTTGGAGGCACTGTCGCTGACACCGAAGTTCGACTTCACGTAGGGGACGAACTCCTTGATGAGGTGGTCTGCGGCATTTCCCCGAAGCCCGTTCACACATTCGGTGTCGTTGGTGAAGGAGCCGCTGGTGTCCGGGAAGACGACCACCGGGGTGGTACCCCGATGCTGGAGGGCGAACGCGTCGAGGATCTCCAGCGCATGGCCCGACTGGAGCCAGTCGGCGGGGGAGCTGAGCTCCGCACCGAGCATCATGATGACGGGCAGTTTCGGCGGCGGATTCGAGGTGAACCACACCGGCGGCAGATAGACGAACTCCTCCCGATGGGTGAAGCCGGAGATATCGCTCGGTGTGGTGATCCGCACGATCGTCCCGCGGGGCGGCAGAACCCCGTCACGACGCATCTCGGCAAGCTTCGTCTGATCGATCCACTGCGGTGGTAGTTCGCCGGTGGCGCGCTGCCAGGCGGTGGAGACGGTCGGCAGATACCCCAGCGATGCGTTGAGCACCGTGGCCGCGGACAGGACGCACAGCGGTACGGCCAAGAACGCGGTCACGCGACGCCACCACGGCGATCCGCGCCAGCCCAGCACCAGAACCGCTGCGGCAAGCCCGGTGAGCCCGATCCACACCCACATTCCCCACGGGTAGACCGAACCCAGGCCCTGGGTGCTGACGAACCACCACACCGCCCCGATGGATGCGACGCCCACCGCCATCCCGACCGGAACCCACCGCAGCCGCCACCGGCGGGTTCGCCATCCAGTGGCCGCGATGAGGGCGAGCCCCGCAATGGTCTGGATCGCGGCGGGCAGCCAACCGCTGATCAGCGACACGCTGTTACTGGTGGGGGGAGCGTTCGCGGCAGTCTCCGCCGGGGCAGCTGCCGGGAGTGCCGGGGATGCCGGGGATGCCGGCGGCGGGGCCGGAACAGCCGCCGGGTCCGGCGGCGCCGGTGACGGCACCTGCTCCGGCAACGGATGCTCCGCCACGAAGGCGGGGCAGTCGCTGATGATCGGTTGTTCCTGCAGACGGGCCGCGATCCAGTCCATAGCCTCGGCGTCCAGTGCCGGAACGGGCTGCTTGCGGACGTTGATCTGGTCGTTCATCTGGCAGGCACGGACAACCGCACGCTCCGTCCACGCCGCCGGGGTGAGCGGATCCTGCTCGCCGTAGACCACCAGCATCGGCTGCTGGGCGGGGCCCTGCGGGAGCGTGGTCTTCTGCAGGAACGTGCGCAGGGTTGCCAACGCCTCCGGCGATGCCGGGCGCAGGTCGTCGGGATTGATCTGGGCACTCACCGCCGCGCGCGCCGCCTCATCCTCCGGCCGGCAGCTCAGCAGCAGATCCCAGTGCTGCTTGACGGCGCCACGCCGGTAGTCGTCGAGACGGAACTGGCTGGAGTTGTACTCGCTGGCGAGAGCGGCCAGGTAGTTCATGTAGAGGCGCTGCTGCTCGGGGGTGAGCGTTCCCTCAGCCGCAGCATCGGCCAACCGGTCAAGATCCGCCGTCGGGGCGATGCTCACCGTTCCGCGCAGGCTCTGGAATCCGTAATTATCGGCCAGCTCGTTCAGGGCCCAGGAAGCCTGCCCGCCCTGGACTTCACCGACCGCAGCCCAGATCGGCGAGGTGTCGGGGACGAGCTCCTTGGCCGCACGAACCGCATCCATCAGGTTGTATCCGGCGGTCGTGGAATCCAGGAAAGGGTGATAGAGGCGCTTGCCGTCCGAGGGGCTTCCCAAACCCTGATAGTCGGGCACGGTGACGACGTAACCGGCTCTGAGGAGGCCGGCGATGGCGGCTCCCGACATCGAGGCCGTAGCCGGGGACCGTCCGCAGTCCATTGTCTGGCCGCTGACCGGTGGAGCGTAGGCGACGACGTGGAAGCCTCCCGGCGGGGCGGCGGTGCGGGGAACGTACACCGATCCGGTGACGTGCGTCATGGAGTCGTCGATGCCCGATCGGGAGACGTAGGTGATTCGCCGGACCGAATCCGCCTCCGCCGGCACCCCCTCGGAAACCGTCTCGGAGCTGAGGATGCCGCCCGCCTCGTAGACCTTCTGCTCGGGGGCCTTCTGCTCGGATGAGGGCGTCTGACCACCGCATCCCGCCACAGCTGCAATCACGAAGATCGCGATGAGCCCCACCATTCGGCTCACCGGTGTCCGGATATCTCGACTGCGACTCACGTTCATCTCTCCCGGCCGTACGGAGCGTTCACGGTAACCGATGAACACCGGCGGACACGACAGATCTTGCTCGTGCGTCATTCCCGGGGCGCGCACGCACTGCAAGCACTTAGTCTGGCGTCGTGGTCGAGCTCGAGCCGGTTGATCAGCAGGATCCCGAACAGGGCGGCACCATCCAGCGCATCTCGGCCTGGTGGAACACCACCAATCACAACCCGGAGGTCGTCGGCGCTATCCGGCGCGCCCGCAGAGCGCTGCCCGGCGATCCCGACTTCGGTGACCCGTTGTCGACCGCCGGCGAGGGCGGCCCGCAGGCCGCCGCCCGCGTCGCCGACCGCATCATCCGGGACCGCGCCGCTGCGACACGAGAGGTCGGCCTGGCGGGTCTGCAGGTCTGGCAGGCACTCACCCAGCGGATATCGGGCCAGCCGGCCAACCCTGAGGTGACCATCGTCTTCACCGACCTCGTCGGGTTCTCGGGGTGGTCCCTCAAGGCCGGGGACGATGCGACGCTGCGGCTGTTACGAAAGGTCGCCGAGGTCGCTGAGACGCCGATGCTGGACGCCGGCGGACGGATCGTCAAACGCATGGGCGACGGGATGATGGCGACCTTCCTGGACCCGGTAACCGCGGTGCGGGCGACGTTGACCGCTCAGGAGGCCGTGGAATCCATCGATGTGGAGGGATATCAGCCCCGCATGCGCGCCGGAGCGCACACCGGCCGGCCTCAGCGCATCGGCGCGGACTGGCTCGGGGTGGACGTCAATATCGCGGCGCGGGTCATGGAACGCGCCACCAACGGTGGCTTGATCATCTCCGACGCCACGCTTCAGGCGATCCCGGCTGAGGAGTTGACGGCCATGGGGGTCACGCCCAAGCGGGTTCGGCGTCAGGTTTTCGCGCCCCGCCAGCAGGGCGTACCGGCTGATCTGACGATGTACCGGCTCAAGATCCGGGCGGGCGCTACTGATACCGATGATTCCGCCGATTCCGGTGAGCCCGACGGTCCGGATGAACACCTGCCATGAGGGCTACCGTCGTCTGGCTGCTCACCAGCCTCGGCCGGCTCAAAGTGACCCTGACGTACACCGCGGCAGTCGTCGTCATGGAGGTGATGCTGCTCCGCCTGGAACCCGCCGGCCGGCTGGCAGCGATCAACAACGCCAGCACAAACCTGCGCAACCTGAGCGACGGTAGTTTCACGACCCTCATCGACAGCGCGTTCATCACCCAGTCGGAGCACATCCTCGTCTGGCTGCCCGGCCTGGTGGTCCTGCTGGCGCTCGCCGAGCTGCTGTGGCGCAGCCGCCGCCTTGTGGTGGCCTTCGCCGTCGGCCATATCGCCACGACACTGATCGTCGCCGCCGGAATCGCGGCGGCACTCCGTGCAGGGTTGGTGTCGGGCTCCATCGCCGATGCCGCCGACGTCGGCATGAGTTACGGAGCCGTGGCTGTTCTGGGTGTCCTCACGTTCGCGCTGCCCCGGCGAGGGAGAGCGGCGTGGGCCGGCGGCTGGCTGGCGTTGGCGGTCGGCTCGGTTCTGGTGAGCGGAGCCGACTTCACCGCCGTCGGCCACGCGGTGGCGCTGGCCCTGGGAATCGTGATCGGTTGCCGGTTCGGAGCGCCCGAACCGTGGACCGTACCCCGATACGTACTGCTCACCGTGGCGTCGGGTTTCGGCTATGCGTTGATCAGCTACGGCTACCTTCCGGTCAGCTCCGCTGCGGCCGTCGTGAGTATGGGGGCGATGGTGGCGACGTTGTTGTCAGTCGCCTTCCGTGCGGCTCAGACGAACTCCTCGGCGCTGGCTTCGATCCAATCCGACAGCCACCCCTGCGGCGGCGACTCCAACAACTCCCCGGGCATGAGCCACTCGTAGATCTCGGCGTAGGTCAGATTCCTGGTGGAATCGACGCGGCGATTGAGCATCGACGGCGTCAACTCGTCGAAACCGTTCAAGCCCATCGAGGCGACCATCTGCGCGGCGCTGGCGACGGTCGCCTTCTGGAAGTTCGCCACCCGTTCGATCTTGTCGGGCACGTGCAGCGCGCGCGACAGGCCCGGATCCTGCGTCGCCACCCCGGCGGGGCAGCGGTTGGTGTGGCACTTCATCGCCTGGATACACCCGACGGCGAACATCATCGCGCGGGCCGAAAGAGTGAAGTCCGCTCCCTGACAGATCCGGGTAACGATGTCGACGCCGCGGGCGACCTTCCCCGATGCGCCGATCTTGATGTGCGGACGCAGTCCGGTGCCGACCAGGCAGTTCTGCACCAACATCAGGCCTTCGGTCAGCGGCATGCCGACGTGATCCTCGAACTCCTGGGGTGCGGCGCCGGTGCCGCCCTCGGATCCGTCGACGATGATGAAGTCCGGGGTGATTCCGGTCTGCAACATGGCCTTGCACAGGCCCAGGAATTCGGTGCGGGCGCCGATGCACAGCTTGAAGCCCACCGGTTTGCCGCCGGACAGACTGCGCAGCGTCGCGATGAAGTGCATGAGCTCCAGCGGTGTGCTGAACGCGTTGTGCGCCGGCGGAGACACCACCGTCTGTCCGACCGGCACCCCGCGGGTGGCGGCGATCTCGGGGGTGACTTTGGGCCCGGGCAGCACGCCGCCCAACCCCGGCTTGGCGCCCTGGGAGAGCTTGATCGAGATCGCCTTGACCGTCGGCAGGTTGGCCTTCTCCCGGAACAGTTCCGGATCGAAGTGGCCGTCGGCGGTGCGACATCCGAAATAGCCGGAGCCGATCTCCCAGATCAGGTCGCCGCCGTGCTTGAGGTGGTAGGGGCTGATCGCGCCCTCGCCGGTGTCGTGGGCGAATCCGCCGAGGGCCGCGCCGCCGTTGAGCGCCTCGATGGCGTTGGCCGACAGCGCACCGAAGCTCATCGCCGAAACGTTCAGCAGGGCGATGTCGTAGGGCTGGGTGCAGTCGGGGCCGCCGAGGCGCACCGTCGGCTTCAGATCGGTGGCGTGGCGGGCCCGCAAGGAGTGCCGCAGAAATTCATGCCCGACGGCGTTGACATCGCGTTCGGTACCGAACGGTTCGTCGCCCTTGGTTCCCTTCGCCCGGCGGTACACCGCGTCCCGGGTCTCCCGGTCGAAAGGGGCTCCGTCGGTGTTGGACTCCACGAAATACTGGTAGATCTCCGGGCGGATGAGCTCGGCCAGAAACCGGGCGTGGCCGAGGATGGGGAAGGCCCGCAGGATCGAATGGCGGGTCTGCACCAGGTCCCAGGTACCCAGCGCTGCCAGTGCGGCGACGACGCCGACGACGATCCACCACCAGGCGCTGTGCCGTACCGCCAGCAGAGCGGCGAGCACGGCTTCCAACCAGACCGCTCCCACGATGAGGGCTCTCATCACATTGCTTCCTCGCTACCGGGGACGAAGTGCCGACCGCACGGGGCGCCCGACCGGGCCAAAAGCCCGCGAGGCGTCATTGTGGCATCACCTATGATCTCCGGGACTGATGTTGCGTCGAATCCCCGTCGGGATGCGCCGCATTCCTGCCGAGAACATCGGGCCCCGACCGCAAAGGAGAGTCTCGCCGCGTGGCTGAGGAAACGCCCGATCTACTGTCAGAGCAGGCACTCGACGCCGCGGTGGCGGCAGCACGGCGAGCGTTCGGGGAAGCACCGGACCTCGATGCGCTGGCGCGGGCCAAGACCGACCATCTCGGCGACCGGGCGCCGATCGCGCTTGCCCGGCAGGCGCTGGCCGGCCTGCCCAAGGATCAGCGTGCCGACGCCGGTAAGCGGGTCAACGTGGCACGGGCCGCGGTCCAGGCCGGTTTCGACGAGCGGCTCACCGAACTGCGCGCCGCGCGCGACGCCGCCGTCCTGGTCGCGGAGACCATCGACGTCACGCTGCCGTCGACCCGGCAGCCGATCGGTGCCCGCCATCCGATCACCATCCTGGCCGAGCACATCGCCGACACCTTCATTGCCATGGGCTGGGAGTTGGCCGAGGGACCGGAGGTGGAGAGCGAGCAGTTCAACTTCGATGCGCTGAACTTCCCGCCGGATCATCCCGCCCGCAGCGAATCCGACACCTTCCAGATCGCACCGGAGGGCTCCCGCCAACTGCTGCGCACCCACACCTCACCGGTTCAGGTGCGCACCCTGCTTGAACGCGAGCTGCCGGTCTACATCGTCTCGATCGGGCGCACCTTCCGCACCGACGAACTGGACTCCACCCACACGCCGGTGTTCCACCAGGTGGAGGGCTTGGCGGTAGACCGCGGCCTGACCATGGCACATCTGCGCGGCACGCTGGACGCCTTCGCGCGCTCCGAGTTCGGCCCCGACGCACGGACCCGGATGCGTCCGCATTTCTTCCCGTTCACCGAACCCTCGGCCGAGGTCGACATCTTCTTCCCCAACAAGAAGGGCGGGCCAGGCTGGGTGGAGTGGGGCGGCTGCGGGATGGTGAACCCGAATGTACTGCGCGCCGCCGGCATCGACCCGCAGGTGTATTCCGGCTTCGCCTTCGGGATGGGCCTCGAGCGGACACTGCAGTTCCGCAACGGCATCCCGGACATGCGTGACATGGTCGAGGGAGACGTCCGGTTCTCCGTGCCGTTCGGGGTGGGGGTCTGATGAAGCTTCCCTACAGTTGGCTGCGCGAGGTGGTTCAGGCCGGAGCGCCGGGATGGGACGTCAGCCCCGACGACCTCGAGCAGGCGCTGATCCGGGTCGGCCACGAAGTCGAGGACATCATCGATCTCGGCCCGGTCAGCGGGCCGCTTTCAGTCGGCCGGGTCACCGGGATCGAGGAACTCACCGGGTTCAAGAAGCCCATCCGCGCCTGCACGGTCGACGCGGGGGAGGGCCAGGATCGCGACATCGTCTGTGGGGCAACCAATTTCGCGGTCGGCGACCTGGTGGTTGTGGCACTGCCGGGCGCTGTCCTGCCCGGCGATTTCGCGATCGCCACCCGCACCACGTACGGCCGGACCTCCGACGGCATGATCTGCTCGGCCGCCGAACTGGGTCTGGGTGCCGATCATTCCGGGATCCTGGTGCTTCCGCCCGGGACCGCCGACCCCGGCGCGGATGCGACAGCGGTCCTCGGCCTCGATGACGTGGTGTTCGATCTGGCCGTCACCCCGGACCGCGGCTACTGCATGTCGGTGCGCGGTATCGCCCGTGAAATCGCCTGCGCCTACGACCTTGCGTTCGTCGATCCGGCGGAGACCGTGACGCCGCTGCCGGCCGAGGGACCCGCCCTCCCGGTGCATGTCGCAGCAGGTACCGGTGTCAGCAGGTTCGCCCTGCGGCCGGTTACCGGCATCGACCCGAACGCCCGGTCGCCGTGGTGGCTGCGACGACGGCTGATGCTGTCGGGCATCAGGCCGATTTCGCCGGCCGTCGACGTGACCAACTACGTCATGCTCGAACTGGGGCACCCGATGCACGCCCACGACAGCAGCCGGATTCGGGGGGACTTCACCGTACGGCTCGCCCGGCCGGGAGAGACCGTCGTCACCCTCGATGACGTCGAACGCACACTCGACCCCGCCGATGTGTTGATCGCCGACGACGTCGCCGTCGCGGCGATCGGCGGTGTGATGGGTGCGGGCACCACCGAGATCGACGCGAATACCACCGACGTGCTGCTGGAAGCGGCCGTCTGGGATCCCGCGGCGGTGTCGCGCACCATCCGCCGGTTGCATCTGGTCAGCGAGGCCGGCCGCCGCTACGAACGCAGTGTGGATCCTGCGGTCTCCGTAGCCGCCATCGACCGCTGCGCCGCGCTGCTCGCCGAGATCGCCGGCGGGACGGTGCACCCCACCCTCACCGACTGGCGCGGGGAACCGCCGCGGGAGGACTTCTCCCCGGCGCCGGTGCGGATGGCCGTCGACTTGCCCGACCGTACAGCCGGGGTGACCTACCCCGACGGCGCCACGGTCCGCAGGCTCACCCAGATCGGCGCTCGGGTGACGACCGCAGACGACTCGGCGGACCTGATCGTCACCCCGCCGAGTTGGCGGCCCGATCTGGTGCAGCCCGCCGATCTGGTGGAGGAGGTGCTGCGACTCGAATGTCTCGACGTGATCCCGTCCGAGTTGCCGAAAGCGCCACCAGGCCGCGGTTTGACGGGGGTGCAGCGTCGCCGCCGGGCACTCGGTAAGTCGCTGGCCCTGGCGGGATTCGTTGAGGTCCTGCCTACCCCGTTCCTGCCGGCCGGAGTGTTCGACCAGTGGGGCCTGGCCGCCGACGACCCGCGCCGGAACACCACAAGAGTGCTCAACCCCCTGGAAGCGGACCGGCCCGAGCTGGCCACCACTCTGCTGCCCGCGCTCCTGGAGGCGCTGCTGCGCAACGTGTCCCGCGGTTTCGGTGACGTCTCCCTGTTCTCCATCGCCCAGGTGGTGCATCCCACATCGAGAACACGGGCGATCGAACTGATCCCCACCGACCGCAGACCCACCGATGCCGAGATCGCCGGTCTCAACGAGTCACTCCCGGAGCAGCCAGTCCACGTCGGTGTCGTCCTGACCGGCCTGCGGGAGCCCCGCGGCCCCTGGGGACCCGGCAGACCGGTGGAGGCCGCCGACGCTTTCGAAGCGGTTCGGGTCATCGCCCGCGCCTGCGGGGTAGAAGTCACCCTGCGTGCCGCGCAGCACCTGCCCTGGCATCCGGGACGCTGCGCCGCGGTTCTCGTCGACGGAGCGGTGGTTGGTTACGCCGGGCAGTTGCACCCCGCAGTGGTGGAGCGCAGCGGCCTGCCGAAAGGCACCTGTGCAGCGGAACTGAACCTCGACGCAATCCCGCTGACCGAAACCCTTGCCGCTCCCGTGGTTTCGCCCTTCCCGGCGGTGTTCCAGGATCTCAGCCTGGTGGTGGATGCCGCGGTCTCGGCGCAGAGCGTGGTTGACGCGGTTCGGAACGGTGCCGGGGAACTCCTGGAAGATGTGGCGCTGTTCGACGTCTACACGGGACCCCAGGTCGGCGAGGGTCGGAAATCGCTGACCCTGGCTCTGCGTTTCCGGGCGGCCGACCGGACACTCACCGAGGATGAGGCCAGCGCCGCGCGGGATTCGGCCGTCGCGCTGGCCGGGGAGCTCTTCGGAGCGCAACTTCGGGGGTAGTCGCACTTCGGTGTTTTGGCCCTGCAAGTTCCCGCAGCCCCTATCCGGGTCGGTCGTCGCCGGGGTTGGCTTAGCCGGGCTGCTTTGCTTCGGGTGGTTCGTTGTCGGGGTGGAGTAGTCGTTCGGGGTGGTGGTAGTCGTTGGTTCGGGTTTGGCCTCGGTCGAGGTGGGGTGGGGGGATCCATTCGGTTTGGTTGTCGGGGCCGTGTTTTC
>Ga0208823_1000113_pt1 | contig 66883 bp, 63 predicted proteins | sample AD_UKC075_MetaG_FD_184440 | JGI IMG/M metagenome (GOLD analysis project Ga0208823, IMG submission 184440) | Active sludge microbial communities of municipal wastewater-treating anaerobic digesters from USA - AD_UKC075_MetaG (SPAdes) (version 2) | ecosystem: Engineered > Bioreactor > Anaerobic >...
CGACCTGGAAGCATTGCAACCGTCAATCAACCGATTGACCAAGACGTAGAGCAGGCCTACCTCACGCGCTCAAAGTACGTGAGGCACCGCCCACCGCTTCGCGCTCACTTTTACGTGAGGCACCTCGGGCTGCTCGACATTCCCACCCGAAGTCCGATGGAGCCCTTGAGCATCCCGGCTGCCGCCGCGTACATCAAGCTGTCGCCACGGACCAGTTGAACCGCTGCACCCGGGGCGTTGGTGGCGTGGCGGGCCTGGTTCACCACGACGTGCATGACGGCATCGACGGTGGTCTCGGCACCGTTGATGGCCTGCTGAACATCGATGATCGTCTGCAACATCCGCTGACGATGGTGTTCCACACGTCGATGGTAAGGAAAGCCGCGGACTCGCCGCCGAACTATCAGTCAGTCAACCGGCGACGGCGAGCCGGCACCATCACCGCCTGCCGGCGAGCCGTGTGTGATTCGCTTGTCCGCGTACATGGCGGTGTCAGCCCGGGCGAGCACCGATTCGGCGAGGTCGGTTCCGTTCACGACCGCCGTGCCGCAGCCGGCGTCGACGTTCAGCACGCCTGCGCTGGTGGGGATCGGTTCGCGGAGGGCCGCCAGCAACTCGGCTCGCTGGTCGAGGGCGGTGCGGTCGGCCGATGGCGCGAGCAGGACGGCGAATTCGTCGCCGCCGATCCGGGCGGCCAGGTTCGGTGGACGGAACTTGCCGGCGATCCGGTGCGCCACCGCGCGCAGCACCTCGTCGCCGACGGCATGCCCGTAGATGTCGTTGATCGGTTTGAACCTGTTGAGGTCGAGATACAGGACCTCGGCGCCGCCGTCACCGGCGGCGGCCTCGGCAATCGCTCGGTCGAGCCCGTCCAGAAATGCCTGACGGTTTGCCAGGCCGGTGAGTCCGTCAACGGTGGCGGCGTGTTCCCACTCGTCCATGAGGGTGGCGCGGCGCCATGCGGCGGCGATGAAGCCGGCGAGTTCTTCGAGCAACTGGGCGTCCCGTTGGTCGAAGTCGTGCGGCTTGTCCGAGACGAGTTGCAGAACTCCGATGGCGCGGTCGCCATGCTTCAGGGGAACGATGATCGAGGAGCGGACATTCACCTTGCGGGATGACTCGCGGTCGACGCGGCTGTCGGTTTCGGTGTCCTCGCAGATGACAACCGACCCGGTGAGCGTCGCCAGACCTGACAGCGTTCCTGCGGTCGTCACCCGTAAGCCTTCCCAATCCTCGAGTAGTCCGGAGGCGAACTTGATCACCATCTCGTTGCCCTCGGCGAACTGGACCGCCGCGCCGGGGGCGTCGGTCGCCTCGCGCGCCTTGTCCACCACCGTGCGCATCACGCCCTCCGGCGTGTTCACCGCACTGTTGATGGCCTGCTGGACGTCGATGATTGTCTGGAGCAGATGCTTGTCCGACGTCAGAGTGGTGGCTCGTCGCCGGCCCATCAGTGTCGTGGCGCGGCTCAGGGCCGTGGCGATGAACCCGGCCAGTCGCTCGAGCAGTTCGATGTCATGCCGGTCGAAGGCGCCGGGTTGATCGGAAGCGACCTTCAGCACACCCTCGATCCCACTGGCGGACCGCAGTGGCACCGCCACCAAGGAGCGTGCACGCAGTCGCCGGCAGGTCTCCCGATCGACCCGGCTGTCGACTTCGGTGTCATCGGAGACCAGCACCTCGCCGGTGTTCAGAGCGTGACTCGACAGGGTGCCCGGAAGCGGCACCCGCATTCCCTCGGCGTCCTTCACCGACCCCGATGCCACGGGAACCACCACGGTGTCGCCGGTGATGATCTCCACCGCAGCACCCGGGGAACTGGTCGCCCTGCGCACCTCGTTCACCACGATGCGCATCACGTCCTCGAGCGAGTCGCCGGCTTTGTTGATCGCGTGCTGGACGTCGATGATGGCCCGCAGCATCTGCTCGCCATCTGACCCGACCATCGGTCGATGATAGGTCTTTTCTGGCGGGATGATAGGAGGGGGTTCGCTACCGTCGTGAACTGGCGCTGCCGTACTTTCCGCGCTTGTCCGCATACATGGCGGCGTCGGCGCGCACGAGGATGGATTCGGCGAGGTCGTCTCCACTGACGATCGCCGTTCCACAGCTGACGTCGACCTGCATCGGACCGGCACTGGTGGGGATCGGCTCACGAACCAGGTCCATCAGGTGGTCGCGCCGGTCCACGACGTTGACCTCCTCTGAGGCGATGAGCAGCGCGGCGAACTCGTCGCCGCCGATGCGGGCGGCCATGTCCGGTGCCCGGCATTTCGCTCCCACGCGGTGGCCCACGGTGCGGAGCACCTCGTCGCCGACGGCGTGACCGTAGGTGTCGTTGATCGGCTTGAACCCGTCGAGGTCGAAATACAGCACCGCGACGACGTGCTTCTCGCTCACGGCTGTGCGGATTCCGCGGTCGAGTCCGGCCAGGAACGCCTGGCGGTTGGCCAGACCGGTCAACGCGTCGACCGACGCGGCCTGCTCCCGTTCGTCCATGATGGTGCCCCGCCGCAATGCGGTGGCGATGAACTCCGCGAGCTGTTCGAGGAGTTGGACGTCGTCCTCGTCGAAGGCGTAGGGCCGATCCGACATCACCTTCAGCACACCCTCGGTCCGGTGGGCGTGACGCAGCGGAACGCAGATCATCGAACGGGCATGAACCCGGTGGCAGGCTTCGCGGTCGACTCGGCTGTCGGTCTCCGTGTCGTTGGCGACGAGTACCTCGCCGGTGGTCACCGACATACCGGACAGACTGCCGTGCAGTGCCAGCCGCAAGCCTTCCGCGCCCTTGAGCGACCCGGCGGTGACGGTGTACACCATCTCGTCGCCCTCGGCGAGCTCGACGACAGCCCCCAGCGCGTTGGTCGCTTTGAGTGCCTCGTCAGCGACGATCTGCATGACGGCACTGGCGGTGGGATCGGCGTCGTTGATGGCCCGCTGGACGTCGATGATGGTCCGCAATAGCCGTTCGCCACCTGCCGCCGCCACGATGACGATGGTAGTGAAGCCGACGGCGTTCTCGCTGCCAAAGCTCCGTAACGGGCGACTGGGACCGACGGCTCGTCGGGATCAGCTCAGCGCTGGTTGACATTCCATTGCTTGATGTCCACGACATTGCCGGACCGATCCATGCGCTGGACATGGCGGACGTGGTTGGACGCCTTCTCGGTCATCCAGCCCGGACGCTGCGGAATGGCGGCCTTGCTGGCGTGCCGGCGCTTGGCAAGCGAGCGGATGCGCCGCGCATAGAGGCGGTCCTGCAGAAGCGTCCACAGCACCCGGAACCCATCCCGAATGGCGTTGAGGTTGCTGCTTCCGTAGTAGCGGTGATGTTCGAAGCTGGGTACCTCGGTGATCGCGGCCCGCGACAGCGCGAATCGACCGATGATCAGTGCTTCGATCTCGAATCCGTCGCCGCGGAGCATCTCGGCGCTGTCGTCGTCGGTGTCGGGCAGGTCCAGCATGTAGAGCTGGTCCGCCCAGAATGCGTTGTACCCGTAGCACAGGTCGGTGAACCAGGTGCCGGTCAGAAGACTGGCCAGCATGTTCAGCCCCTTGTTTCCGAGCGATCGGAACAGGGTGATGTCGTCGCTGCCGCCGCCGGGACAGTAGCGGCTGCCCTTGGCCAAGTCGGCGCCATCGGTGAGGGCTTTGATGAAGAGCGGAATCTCATGAGGGTCCGCCGAGCCGTCGACGTCGAACATCACGACCGCGTCCCCGGTGACCTCGGCGAAACCGCACGCCATCGCGTTGCCCTTGCCCTTGCGGGTCTGGTGCACGATCTTCGCCGTCGGCAGAGCTTGGCGGGCGGCTTCAGCGGATTGCTTGTCGTCGGCGCTGAGCACGACGATGACCTCGTAGTAATCCTTGAGATAGGGGAGGATTTCGCGGATGTTCTGGGCCTCGTTTTTGGCCGGCACGACGACACTTACCCGTGGGTTCGCCGGCCTGCGCACCTCTTTGGGTCGGCGGCGGTCGATGATCGGCTTGCCGTCGGCGCCGATCATGGGCTGCCCGTCGGGGCCGATCACATAAATCTCGTGGCTGACCGGGGTGCCGTTGCTTGGGGCGGCAGCGCTGGCCGGGGCATCTGCTGCTGGAGTGATTTCCTTACCGGCCAGACCTCTGTTGTCTGACATCCCGATCTCCTTCAGCGAACGTGTGGTGGCTTCACCCCCGCGCTCACGCTATCGCATTCAGGGGCGCTGAGCGTGGCTTCACCGACTACCCGCGGCGCATCGGCTGGGTGATCCGGCGTTACTCAGACACGGTGATTTACCTGAGGATAGTATGGAAAAGGCCACTGAAACGCCCGGCTGCACTCAGCGCGGATTCACGGTGAGGGGGGTTGCAAATGGCGAAGAACGCGCGCGCTCTGGTAGTCGCGGCCGTCATCTTCGCCGGATACGTGGTCTGGATAATCGTCGGCTGGTCTCGCGACAGGGCGCACTCGGCCGTCGATCACGCCGTGTTGCTCGGTTTCGTCGTCCTTGCACTGGTCCTCGCCGTGCTGGCCGCCCGCACCGCGCGAGGCCGGCCGCGGGCTGGATGGATCCTCATCTCAGTCGGGCTGGTCGGGTGGGCCTGCGCTCAGGCGTTGTGGATCCATGACGAAGTGGCTCGCGACGAGGTGCCCTTCCCGTCCGTCGCCGATGCCGCGTACCTGCTGATGCCCATCTGTGGCTGCGTGGCCCTGGTGTTGTTCGCCGGCGAACGAACCGAGAAGGCGGACTGGCGCGTCCTGCTGGACGCCCTGATTGTGGCCGGCTCGCTGCTGATCGTCAGTTGGGTGACCATCCTCGGACCGATTTACGCCGCCGGGAGCCGAAGCCGGCTGGAATTGGCGGTGACTCTGGCGTACCCGATCTCCGACGTGGCGCTGCTGACGGTGGCGGTGCTGGTGCTGGTCCGCGCGCTCAGCGATCAACGGCTGGCACTGACGCTGCTGGCGACCGGTATGGCCTCGATCGCGCTGGCCGACAGCGCGTCGGTCTATCTTGCACGGGCGAGCGAGGACGCCGGCAACCATGCGATCCAGCTCGGCTGGGTTGCCGGGCTGTTGCTCATCGCGGTGGCCGGGGTGGCGGCCAGGGGGGCCGCGCATCAGGTCTACGGCGGAAGTCAGCTACCCGGTAGAACCTCGATGTGGTTGCCCTACGTCGTCTTGGTTGGGGCAGTTGTCGTCGCCGTCGCCGAACCAATGCGTCTCGTCCCCGCCGAGCCCCTTGTCGTCATCGCCTGTCTCATTGCGGCCGCGGTGGTGGTGCGCCAGCTTCTGGCAGTCAGCGAGAACCGCCGGCTTCGCGCCGTGGTGGCCGAACAGGTGCTGCACGATCCACTGACCAACCTCGGTAACCGCGCGCTGTTCAACGAACGACTCTGGCACGCCATGCAACTGCGTGAGCGCGGAGATCTGTGTGTGTCGGTGATCCTGCTCGACCTCGATAACTTCAGACTTGTTAACGACACCCTGGGTCACCTGGCCGGTGACGCCTTGTTGCGGGATACCGCGGTGCGGATTTCCGGGTCCGTGCGCGGCGGCGACACCGTATTCCGGCTTGGGGGCAACGAATTCGCCATTCTGGTGCAGGACCCGGTGGACTACTCGCGCAATGTCGCCCATCGGGTGGCGGTGGCCTTCGACAAACCCTTCACGGTCGCAGGTCAGGAGATCATGGTCCACCCCAGCGTCAGCCTGGCGGTGGCCGGACCGGACGAGCCCGTGGTGTCGGCGGAAGACCTGCTCCGCCGCGCAGACTTGGCGATGAACTCGGCAAAGAGGACTCGGGTCGGCGGGGTGTACGCGTTCACCCCGGACATGGAACGCGGTGGCGGCGCAGATCGTGGCACCGGGGCAAAGCGGCTGGGTTCTGTGGCGGATGAAAAGGGGGGGGCTGTCCGGCTACTCGGCGAATTGCGGCAAGCCATTGACAAGTTCGAACTGACCCTCTTTTACCAGCCGAAGGTCGACCTGCGCACGTCGGCCATCGTCGGTGTCGAGGCGTTGGTGCGCTGGCCTCACCCGGAAAAGGGAATGCTCGGCCCGCAGCACTTTCTGCCCCTCGTCCGCCGGCACGGCATGATGTGGCCGATCACCGAGTTGGTGGTCAAGAAGGCTCTCGACGACGCGGCCCGCTGGCATGCCGAATCGGTTGACGTGCCCGTTGCGGTGAATCTCTTCGCGCCCTTGCTGGCGGATTTGACCCTGCCGGACCGGATCGTCAAAGGTCTGGCCAACCGGGGTCTCAGCGCCAGGGCACTGACCGTGGAACTGACCGAAGACCTGCTGCTTGGCAACATGGACCGGACTCGCGAGGTGATGACCAAACTGCGTCAGAGCGGAATTCGGATCGCGATCGATGATTTTGGCCAGGCCTATTCGGCGTTCAGCTACCTGCGTGACTTGCCTGTGGACGAGGTCAAACTGGATCACACCTTCGTCGCCGCCATCACCACTGACCCGCGGGCGGCGATAGTGGCACAGTCAGTCCTGGATATGGCACGCATGCTGGGCCTGACCTCCGTCGCCGAGGGCGTGGAGAGTGCTGAGACGGCGGCGAGCCTCATCGCATTCGGCTGTGATTACGCACAGGGTTTCTATTACAGCCCGCCGCTGACATTCGACGACATGTTTGCTTTGTTGAAATCCACCCGAGGCGGACTGGTCATCCCCGCGACCTCCGTCTGACACCCGCCGGAGCTCGGTGCGGCCGAATGCTAGTGTCCCCGGTGCGGTTGGTGTTTCCCGTCCGAGCCTTCATGTCCGAGCCGTCAGGTTTGAACCCGAGGCGCGGCGGGGGATCGAGTGGTGCAGGTGGTCGATGCACCGCGAGAGGGAACCCGGTGCGACGCCGGGACTGTCCCGCAGCGGTATGCAGGAACGACAGCTGCCATCAGCACTGGCCCGGACGGGCTGGGAAGCGGCAGCCATTAGGTACATCCGACCCGGGTGTGGGCCTGCGAGTCCGAAGACCTGCCAACCGTGCCGGGTGCGCCGCGCCCGGCGGCGCATCGCCTCGTGGAATGGGCGCGCGACCGGCGGGCTGAGTGCTGGCGGGCTGCGAGTTTCGGGCGATGCCCATCGGTTCCTCCGAAGGGAAATCACTGTGCACATCGAACCCGGATTAGTCGAAGGTTCTAAGATCGTCCTGAGTTACGCCACCGCCGCAGGCGTCGGCCTTTATGGGCTGCGCGCCACATGGCAGACGGTCCGAGAGCGTGGATTCCTTTCGTTGCTGTTCCGCTCACTTGCTACGACGGCCCTGGTGTTCACCTTCTTTCAGGTATTCCCGCATGTCCCGGTCGGCGTCTCCGAAGTACACCTCATCCTGGGGTCAACGTTATTCCTACTTTTCGGCGTTGCCCCGGCCGCGATAGGACTGGCCGCCGGATTGCTGTTGCAGGGAGTGCTTTTCGCCCCGTTCGACCTACCGCAGTACGGGATGAACGTCACCACCCTGCTGGTCCCGCTGTTCGGACTGCAGTACGTGGCGCATCGGGTGATAGCTCCGAATACTCCCTACGTCGACCTTCGCTACCCTCAGGTTCTGAAGCTGTCGGCCACATACCAGGCCGGAATCGTCAGCTGGGTGGGGTTCTGGGCGCTTTACGGGCAGGGAATCACGGCCCACACCCTCGGCAGCATCGTCACGTTCGGCGCCGCCTACTTGGTCGTGATCTTGATCGAGCCGTTGGCCGATCTCTCCGTCTTGGCAGCGGCCAAGACTCTCAAGCGGTTCAAGAGCAGCTCGCTGGTGGAACCGCGTTTGTTCAATCCCGCCTGATGGCCGACTCGGGTCTCAGCGCGAGCTGAGACCCGAGTCAGTCAGGAACTGCAGCTGCAGTCTGCTCCGCAGGTGCACGGCGAACACGTGCACTTCGCGTTGGTGCACTCGGAACTTGGCTCGCCACATGTGCAGCCGGGCCCACAGGTGCACGGCGCGCAGGTGCAGTTCGGGTTCCCGCACTCGGCGGGCTTCTCAGTCGTTACGTTGCTCATGCTCGCAATTCTCCCACAGCGAGTGGCCTGAGCGGATGACAGCTGACTGGTCAGCCGGTGAGGTCGTCGCGCCGTGCGGCGCTGATCACATCGTCGCGTGCCCGGGCCACCCGGGAGCGAATGGTGCCCAACGGACATCCGCATATCTCGGCGGCCTCGTCGTAGGACAGACCGAGTACCTGGGTCAGTACCAGCGCGTCGCGCCGGTCCGGGGCCAGGCCGTCGAGCAGCATCCTGATCTCGACGACCTCTTCGAACCGGGCCGAGTGCCGGGGCGTGCTCAGCAGTGCCTCGATATCGACCTGCGAGGTGGTCCGGGGCCGGGCCTGGTTGCGGCGGATCTGGTCGACGACGACCCGGCGGGCGATCGACAGCAGCCAGGTGCGCGCCGAGGAGCGCCCGGCGAAGCGTGGCAGCGCACCGATGACCCGGAGGTAGGTCTCCTGGGTCAGGTCGTCCGCGCTGCCCGGGTCGGCCAGGAACGCCACCGTGCGCCACACATCTCGCTCGGTGGCCCGGATGAACTGGTCGAGGGCGGCGCGGTCACCGCGCCCGGCGGCCAGCGCCAGGCAGGTGAGCGGATCCTCGACAGTCACGGAGGTCACCTTAGGCGATCGCTGTTCCCGGCGACGGGTGGCTCCTGGGCGGCCGGTATTTTGGGCGCAGACCCCGAGGAACTTTTCGCGGTGTCGAGCCGACAGATAAGACGGAGACTGTTAAGGCGGGCACTGGTGAGACGGGTAGCTGAGCACGGGCCGAGCGCACACGACGTCGCACATGACGTGGCGTGCGGACCAGGCCCCGGAGGAGGGCGATGACCACCACCGTCGCCGGCGGGGCTGAAGCGCCGCCGGTCCGTCGCGTCGAACTCGACGTGTCGGGGATGACGTGTGCGGCATGCGCCGCCCGGGTGGAGACGCGGCTGAACAAGCTCGACGGGGTGCGGGCGTCGGTCAACTACGCGACCAGGGTGGCCACCGTCGATGCGTCGACCGCGCTGAGCTCCGACGATCTGTGTGCCGTCGTCGAGCGCGCCGGCTACCAGGCTGCGTTGCGCACCGCCGGAAACGACGAGCGGGCCGATCCCGACGATGCGACCGCGAGGTCCCTGCTGGTCCGGCTGGCGGTGGCGGCGGTCCTGTTCGTACCGCTGTCGCACCTGTCGGTGATGTTCGCCGTCCTGCCCGGGACCCGGTTCCCCGGCTGGCAGTGGGTCCTCACCGCACTCGCACTGCCGATCGTGACATGGGCCGCGTGGCCGTTCCATCGGGTCGCGCTGCGCAACGCCCGCCATCGCGTCGCCTCGATGGAGACCCTGATCTCGGTGGGCATCACCGCGGCGACGCTGTGGTCGTTGTCGACCGTCTTCGTCGCGCAGCCGCCGCGCGAGACCCACGGTGTCTGGCAGGCCTTGATGAGCAGCGACGCCATCTACCTCGAGGTCGCCGCCGGAGTCACCGTCTTCGTCCTCGCGGGCCGGTACTTCGAGGCCCGGGCCAAATCGAAGGCCGGCAGCGCCTTGCGCGCGCTGGCCGCACTGAGCGCCAAGAACGTGTCGGTGCTACTGGCCGACGGCACCGAGATGGTGCTGCCGGCCGGGGAACTCAAGGAGGAACAGCGCTTCGTCGTCCGGCCGGGGGAGACCATTGCCGCCGACGGACTGGTGGTGGAGGGCAGCGCCGCGGTCGATATGAGCGCGATGACCGGCGAGTCCACACCGTCCCGGGCGGAGCCGGGAGCGGGGGTGATCGGCGGGACCGTGGTGCTGGACGGCCGGCTGATCGTGGAGGCGGCCGCCGTGGGCGCCGACACACACTTCGCCGGCATGGTGCGACTCGTCGAGGAAGCGCAGGCCCAGAAGGCCGACGCTCAGCGGATCGCCGACCGCATTTCCGGGGTCTTCGTGCCGGTGGTGTTCGTGATCGCGGCGCTGACCGCCGGCGGGTGGCTGCTGGCCGGCGCCGGCGCAGAGAAGGCGTTCTCCGCCGCGCTCGCGGTGCTGGTGATCGCCTGCCCCTGTGCGCTGGGCCTGGCGACGCCCACCGCGATGATGGTCGCATCGGGCCGCGGCGCCCAGTTGGGCATTTTCCTCAAGGGCTACCGGGCGCTGGAGGCCATTCGCGCGGTGGACACCGTGGTGTTCGACAAGACCGGCACCCTGACCACCGGCCACCTGGGCGTGACGTCGGTCACCGCCGCGGGCGGATGGGATTCCGCCGAGGTTCTGGCGTTGGCGGCGGCGGTGGAGTCCGGATCCGAACACTCGATCGCCGCGGCGATCCTCGCCGCCACCGACGAGCGGAGAGCCGTCGAGGACTTCCAGGCGATACCGGGCCGCGGTGTCACCGGGACCGTGGGTGCGCGCCGGGTCGAGGTCGGACGCCCGTCCTGGGTGGGACGGGATCGCGCCGTGCCCGAACCTGTCGCGGCTGCGCGCCGGGCGGGGGAGAGCCAGGGGCAGACCGTCGTGCTGGTGGCCGTCGACGGCGCGGTCTGCGGGGCGATCGCGGTCGCGGACGCGGTGAAAGACAGCGCCGCCGAGGCCGTCGCGGCCCTGCACCAGCGCGGCCTGCGCACCGTGCTGCTCACCGGCGACAACCCGACCGCCGCCGCCGAGGTGGCCGCCCAGGTGGGGATCGACGATGTGATCGCCGAGGTACTTCCCGAGGGCAAGGTCGACGTCATCGAGCAGTTGCGGGAACGCGGCCGGGTGGTGGCCATGGTCGGTGACGGCATCAACGACGGCCCGGCCCTGGTGTCCGCCGATCTGGGTCTGGCGATCGGTCGGGGTACCGACGTCGCGATCGCCGCCGCCGACATCATCCTGGTGCGCGACGACCTGCGTGCGGTGCCGCAGGCCCTCGACCTGGCCCGCGCCACCATGCGCACGATCCGGGTGAACCTGGTGTGGGCGTTCGGCTACAACGTGGCGGCTATCCCGATCGCCGCCGCCGGGATGCTCAACCCGCTCATCGCCGGCGCGGCGATGGCCTTCTCGTCTTTCTTCGTCGTCTCCAACAGCTTGCGGTTGCGGAACTTCGGCAGCCCCAGTCTCCCGCCGAAAGGGTCACCAACGCCATGAGCCAATCGTTTTCCGTCACCGGACTGAACTGCCAGAGCTGCGTCAAGCATGTGACCACCGCCCTGAGCGCACTCGACGTCGTGCAGAGCGTGTCCGTGGACCTCGAGCCGAAGGGGGTCTCGACCGTCCACGTGGAGGCGTCCCGGGCGCTGTCCGACGACGAGGTGCAGGCCGCGCTCGCTGAGGAGGGCGACTACTCGCTGCTGCGCTGACGGGCCAGTTCGCGCAGCATGTTGTTGTAGGCCTCCAGGTCGTCGTCGTACCCGGCGTCGGCGTGCCGGTCCGCCCGGGCCGCCGCGCGCCGATCCTGGCTGGCCCATTGCACCACCAGTGCGGTCACCACCATCACCAGCGGCACCTCACTGGCGCCCCAGGCGATCGCTCCGCCCAGGTGCTGATCGGCATTGATGTCGGGAACCCAGGGCAGGGCCAGTCCGCGGTAGAAGTTGCCGCCGACGGTGGATTCCATCGTCATCATCGCGATACCGAAGAACGCGTGGAACGGCATGACCGCGAACAGCATCGCCAGCCGACCCAGGAAGGGCAGGCGGCGCGGCCCGGGATCGACGCCGATGATGCCCCAGTAGAACAGGTATCCGGTGATCAGGAAGTGCACCGCCATGAACTCATGGCCCCAGTGGTACCGGACCAGGGTGTCGAACAGCGGCGTGAAATAGACCAGGTACAGCGAACCGACGAACAACACGAACGCGGTGATCGGATTCGACAGGAACGCGGTGAACTGCGAGTGGACCGCGCGCACGATCCACTCCCGGGGGCCGGGGGGAGCACCGTGCGCCGCACTCGGCAGCACCCGCAGCGCCAATGTCACCGGCGCTCCCAGCACCAGGAGAACCGGCACGAACATGTTCAGCGTCATGTGCTCGACCATGTGCATGCTGAACATCGCCGAACCGTAGGAACGGATGCCCGACCCGGTCGCGATCACCATGGCCACACATCCGGCGATCCAGGCCACCGTCCGTCCGACCGGCCAGCGGTCGCCCCGGCGGCGTAGCCGGGACGTGGCGACGAGGTAGACGGCCACCAGGGCGACGGCGGCGACCCCGAGGAAGGTGTCGAAGCGCCAGAAGGTGACCAGTCGCAGCGCGGTCGGCGATCCGGGCAGTTCGTAGCCCAGCAGGACGTCCCACACCGTCGGCGGCGTCGACAGCAGCAGCGGTGAGACCTGAACGGCCGTCAGCGTGAGCGCCGACAGCGCCGCGACCGCGACCGTGGCGTCGGCCAGTCCACCGCCCGGCCGGCCGGTGCGCAGTTCGACGGTGTCGGTGATGACTCCGGCCAACAACGCCACGCCGGCCCCGAGCGCAAGGAAGCCGTAGGCGGTGGTCAGATGCGCCAGACCCACCCGCAACAGCAGCAGGACGAACCCGTACAGGAGCGCCACCGATCCCGCGGCCAACCTGATCATCACGACCCGGCGCCGCACGGCCTCCTCGGGCGGGGCGACGAGGCCGGCGATGCGCACACCCGCCCAGACGGCGACGGCCAGCGCGAACACGATCACCGAACTGGTCGCGTAGTCGTGATTCGGACCTTGACCCGCATTGCCGGTGACCGGCACCGCGACCGTCCCCACGATCGCGGGAATCAGCAGCGGGATATGCCATTCCCAGCGGACGGTGAGACGCGAGAACCCGGCCAGGACCGCCGCGAACACCGCGACGGCCACCCACGCGCGCCCGGTCTCCGAAGCGCCCAGGGCGGCCGGCAGCCTGCCACTTCCCAGCAACCGCGTCGCCGAGACGCCCGCGTCGGCGGCGGCCTGCACCGCCACCATCGCCGCCGCCGCGACGAACCACACCACGGACAACCGCTCTACCACGAGGTGCGCCCGGAAGGCGGTCGGGTCGAGGACCCCGCGGTCATCCGGTTGCGCGGTGACCAGCACCAGCACCAGTCCGCCGAGGCATGCCGCCGCCGAGATCGACGCGATCACATGGCCGACCGCCACCGCCGCGGCGATGGCGCCGGTGGGGGACAGGACTGCCAGCGTGTACGCCGCCACGGCTGCCGCCGCCGCCCCGTAACCGGCCAGTAGCAGCCAACCGGTCCGCCGCGGACGGGACACGTCGGGGTCTGCTGCGGTCATGAGCGGAGTTTAGAGAGCCGACTATGCTGCCCGGCGGTGCGGTGGGAACTTTCGCCGGGCCGGCCGCGACCAATCGGGCATGTCAGCACGTCCCCCAGCGCAGCGGAGCCACTGAATGATCCACGACCTTGCCCTGCGGTGGTTCGTCACACTGCTGTTCGTCTTCAGCGCCGGGGTGTGCATCTCCGGGATCGTCACCAGCCGTCATTCCGTGTCCAGTCTGATCAGCCATTCGCTGCACGCGGTGATGGCGATCGCGATGGCGGCGATGGCCTGGCCCCGCGGCGCCGAACTCCCCGCCCGTGCGCCGATGATCTACTTCGCGGCCGCGGCCGTCTGGTTCGCCGTCGTCACGGCGCGAACGGTCGGCCATCGGCCCGCGAACGCCTACCACAGCCTGATGATGCTGGCGATGGCGTGGATGTACGCCGCGATGGGGGGCTTGCCACTGCGCAGCTCGGGGTCCGGCACCGACATGCCGGGGATGTCGGGGATGGACGGGGCGGGGCACGCAGGCCATGGCGGGCATGGCGGCCATGCCGGCCACGGCTCGCACGGTGCCGCCGCGACTGATGCCGGCCACTCCGGCGGTGACACCGCGGCCTGGGTCGGCGCCCTGAACTGGGTGTGCACGGTCGGATTCGCCGCCGCCGCGCTGTTCTGGCTCTACCGCTACATCACCACCCGTATGCAGCCCTCCGGCGAATCTGCGGGGCAGGGCCTGGGCATTCTCTGCCAGGCCGCGATGGCGACCGGTATGGCGATCATGTTCGGCGTGATGCTCTAACCGTTCCGCCCCGACCAGGTCCGGACCCGATCCGGATCCGTCAGGCGGCGGACCCGTCGCTGGGCCGGAGGTGGCTGCGGCGGCGCCCCGGCGACGCGTTCCGGGGGAGCACGATCTCCTCGGATTCGGTTACCGCGCCCCGGTCGGGAGAACGTCCGCCGAGACCGGCCTGTCGCCACACCAGCCAGGCCAGCGCGACTCCGGCCAGGACGGGCAGGTGGGTCAGCGCCCGGTCCAGGGTGACCCGGCCGGCGAGGGCGTCGGTGATGACATAGCCCGACAGCACCACGCTGAAGGCGGCGAGGACCCAGGTCAGCCCGCCGGCAACCGCCGGCCGGAACGCCGCGGCCACCATCGCCACCCCCAGTGCGGCCGACCAGGCGGTGGACTCGTTGAGGACGTGCCCGCCCATCGCCGCGTGCGGAACCCCGAGGTGTACACCGAGGCCCTGGGCGATCGCCAACAGCACCTGGATGACACCCACCACACCCAGTGCGCACCGGGTCCAGGGGAACGTCCGCGAGACCCGGGAGGCAGCGCGCGGCGGTTCAGGGCTCAGCGGCCGGACGGCGGACACCTGAGAGCGGCCGGCCAGCCTGCGGATCAGTTGGGTCTGCTCCACCGCCGCCGCGTACCAGTCGCGGCACCCCGCACAGCCGGTTAGATGCTCGTCCACCCGTGCCGCGGGGATGGGCTCGCGCTCCCCGTCTATCCGGGCAGACAGCGCTTCCCTGGCGGTGTCGCAATCCATGTGTCAATAGTCGCGCACCGGTGGTGATTTGTTCCTGGGATGTCTTTCCCGGGATTCCCGGGAACCGAACCGGCACTCGGCGCGACTACACCAGAGGACCACACGACAGACGGAGGAAGTCCATGGCCACCGACACATCCACAGTCGCACCCGCTGAGATCGACGTGCGGGCGACGCGTTTCACCGCCATGGTGACGGCCGCGGTGCTCGGCACAGTGCTGGTCCTGTCGACGGTTTCCCCGCACGCCGCGACGGCACTGCTTGCGGCGCAAGCCCTGGTGTTCGGGACGGGCGCGCTGTGGGGGCCAGCCCGGCATCCGTACGGCGCGGCGTTCCAGCGTTGGATCGCTCCGCGAATCGGGCCGGCGACCAAACACGAGGTGATCGACCCGCTGCGATTCGCCCAACTCCTGGGGTTCATCTTCTGCAGCATCGGTGTCGCGGGTTTCGCATCGGGCATGCCGGTTGTCGGTGCCGCCGCGACCGGCTTCGCGCTCTTTGCGGCCCTGATGCGCGCCGTCGTCGGCATCTGCCTCAGCCGCGGTCCTTACATGCTGGTGTCCAAGATGCGCGGCCAGGTTCCGGCCTGCTGCCAGAACAAGAACCGGTAACCCGAAGCGGTCCGGGAACTTTCGGCCGCGTGCCGCGACTAATCGTCGAACCACCCATGAGGCACCGGCCAGAGCGAGGAGCAACACAGTGAACGCAGGAGCATTCGTCGGACGGGTGAGTGCCCTGGCGCTGAGCATGGGCGTCGGGCTGGCCGCCATCGCTCCCGCGACGGCCTGGGCTGAGCCGACCGGCTCATCGTCAGCGGCCGAATCGCCGGCGGATTCCGGGGTCGGTGCGCGCGGAGGCACGACCAACGCCAGCGCCAAGGCCCACCAGGACAAGCCCCGATCAACCCGAAAGGCAAGGGCCGCAGGGGAATCCAGCCACCTGCAGAGTGCGGCCGTGCCCGCGAACAGCCGCGCGTCGCTGACCATCGCGCTCCCACAGCGCGCGGTCTCTTCTTCTCCGGCCGCCGCCGCGGTGAGCGCCAACCACCAAGGCGACGACCCGGTCGCCGGGTTCATCCGGACCTTCATCGGGGACGGCACCGCCGACCACCCGGACGCCGGGATGCTGTTCGGAAACGGCTACAGCTTCACCGGCTATGCGGGCGCCTGCACCAGCGGAGCCTGCAACGGCGGCAACGGCGGCCTGATCGGCAACGGCGGAAACGGTTTCAACGGCGGCAACGGGGGCGCGGCGGGCTGGATCGGTAACGGCGGCAACGGCGGCGATGCGCTCACCGCGGGGGTCGCCGGTGGCAACGGTGGCCGCGGTGGGGTGCTGTTCGGCGACGGGGGCAATGGCGGCAACGGCGCCGTGGCGACCGGAATGGGCAACGGCGGCGCGGGCGGCCGGGGCGGTACGGCCGGTTCGATGATCATGGTGGGCGACGCGCTCAGGCTTCCCACGAGCATCTACGGCAACGGCGGCAACGGTGGTGCTGGGGGCGATGCCGTGATGGGTACCGCCGGCGCCGGCGGCGCGGGAGGGATGGCCGCAATCATCGGAAACGGTGGCAACGGCGGCGACGGCGGGGACATCGTCGGGATGGGCGGCGGCACGGCAGGACGGGGCGGCAACGGCGGGATGGCGGGTTGGCTGACCGGATCCGGCGGAAACGGCGGTTACGGTGGCGACGTCACCGCGGTCAACGGCGGGTCCGCCGGCCGGGGCGGCAATGGTGCGATGGCGATGCTGCTCTTCAGCCCGGGTGGAAACGGCGGCAACGGCGGAACCTACGGCGCGGGCGTCACCGGGGATGTGACCGGCGGCGACGGCGGCAACGGCGGTTCCGGAGCCTGGCTCGCCGTCGGCACCGCGGGCCGCGGCGGTGACGGCGGCGCCGGGTTCGGTATCGGGAACGGCGGTGACGGCGGCAACGGCGGTAACGGCGTCGGGTTCAGTTCCGGTGGGCGCGGCGGCGATGGCGGTGCTGCCGCCTTGGGCCGTGGCGGTGACGGGGGCCGCGGTGGAGCGTCCGGGGTTGTCGGCGACGCCGGCGCAGGGGGTGACGGCGGCTCGTCCGGGACCGGGGCGGGCGGCCGCGGCGGTCGTGGCGGCGACTCGGTGTTCATCGGCAATGCCGGAGACGGTGGTGTCGGCGGCGCGTCCACCTCGGGTGCGGGCGGGGCAGGCGGCGACGGAGGTAATGCCACCCCGATCTCGGGCAATGGCGGTAACGGCGGGGACGGAGGGGTCGGGATGACACCAGGCTGCGGCGGGGCAGGCGGAATGGGCGGAATGATCGCCAGCACGATGGGGATGAGCGGGACGCCGGGTTGCGGCGGCGGCATGGGCGGCGGAATGCACGCCATGGCGGCGGTCGAGGGGAGCGGCTCGTGAATCTGGCGGCGATGGTCGGCATGCCCGGCGAGGCGCTTCGTGTGCCGCGGTCGGAGTGGCGTGCTGCCCTCACCGACGCCGTCCGGGCGGCGTTCGCCTACCACTACGAGAAGAACGCCTTCTATCGCGCGCAGTGCGGTGACCTGTCACCGGCGGACGTCACCGACTACGAAGACCTGCAGAGGATTCCGCTGCTTCCGGTGGGCATGTTCAAACAGGCGGGTTCGCACGTCCTGCTGACGGCGGGCCTGGCCGACATCGACACCGAGATCCGCTCGACCGGGACGGGCGGGGTGCCGTCGGTGGCCCGGCGGGATGCCCTGACCACAACGCGGGCGTCGATCGGGATCCTCGGCGGGTACCGCGACTTCTTCGGCATCTCCAAGGGAGCCGGGATGTTCCTGTGCCCCTCGACAGCCGAGGTTCCCGAGATGGGGATGGTCAAGGTGTTCAACCTGATGACCGCGATGCTCGACGATCACCGCTACCTGGTGCGCGACTACGCGTTCGACGCCGAGGAAGCCCTGGCGTACCTGCGCCGCTGGGAGGGTGAGATGACCCGGCACATCATCGGCCCGCCGTTCATCGTGGCCAGGTTCATGCGCTTCCTCGAACTGGAATCGATTCCGCTGCACCTCGATCCGGAGTCGATGATCATCATGCTCGGCGGGTGGAAGCAGTACACCGGTCGGTCGATCAGCCGGGAGGAGTTCAACGCCAAGGCTGAACGGTATCTCGGTGTCGAGCGTTCCCGGATCCGGGACATGTACGGGATGATCGAGTCGAACATGCTCGCCATCGAGTGCGAGCACTACCGCAAGCATGTGCCGCCCTGGTGTTACGTGTCGATCCGCGACATCACCGATCCGGCGATCGAACTCGCGCCCGGGAAGACCGGCGGCATCGCCATCCTGGACGCCCTCAACACCTCGTACCCCGGCTTCCTGCTCTCGGATGACGTCGGAGAGGTCGACGAGAGCGACTGCCCGTGCGGGCGAACCGGACAGACGGTGCGCTTCCGGCGGCGTCGGCAGGGCGCCGAATTGGGTTGTTGCGCGGTGAGCATCGAGAAGTACCTCGACTCCCACGAGATTGTGGCCGAATGCGACCTCGCCGCCGCCCCGGGTAGGTGACGATGCCCCGGTTCAGCCCCCAGGTGATCGACCATTTCACCAATCCGCGCAACTGCGGGCGGTTGCCGTCCCCCGACGTCGCCGCCTTCGTCGGCAACCCGGTGTGCGGTGATCAGATCCTCCTCACCGCGCACGTCCACGACGGGGTGATCACCGATATCGCCTTCGAGGCGTTCGGCTGCTCGGCGTCACTGGCCGTCGCCTCGATCGTGACCGAGCGCCTTCGCGGGTCGCCCCTGTCCGATGCCGCGGTCCTCGACCAGGAGCAGGTGGCGGCCTGGGCCGGCGGTCTGTCACCCGACCAGCGCCATGTGGCGGCGCTCGGGGCCGACGTCGCACGCCGCCTCGCCGAGAACCACCGCGACGGAATCACCGATGACGCACCCGTCGCCGCGGGGTGACCATGATCAACCAGGCTGAGATCTACCTCGACTTCGCCGCCACCGCACCCCTGCACCCGGCGGCCGCGAGCGCCGTTGCGCGGGGCCAGTCTCTGGTCGGCAACCCCTCCAGCAGGCACGAGGCGGGCCGCGTCGCCGCTGAGGCACTCGACACCGCCCGGACATCGGTTGCCCGACTGCTCGGTGTCACCCCGCCTGAGGTGGTGTTCACCTCCGGTGGAAGCGAGTCCGACGCACTGGCGCTGTGGGGCACGTTCGCCGCGCGGCGCTTCTCCGGTCACCTGGTGACCACGTCGATCGAACACTCGGCCGTCCTGGAGAACGCGCGGGCGCTGGCGGATTTCGGCGTCGCGGTCACCGTCATCGACCCGGGACCGTCGGGGCACGTCGATGCCGCCGACATCGGAGCGGCGATCCGCCCGGACACCGTGCTGGTCTCGGTAATGCACGCCAACAACGAGACCGGCGCCATCCAGCCGATTGACCAGATCGTCGCGCTGACCCGCCGAGCCGGCATCGCGATGCACACCGACGCGGTGCACACCGCGGGCAAGCTCGACCTCGGATCGCTGGGCGCCACCATGGTTTCGGTATCGGCGCACAAGTTCGGCGGGCCGCGCGGAATCGGGGCGCTGGCCGTGCGGGCCGGCCACCGGCTGGCACCGCTGATCCGGGGCGGCTCCCAGGAGGGAGCCCTGCGCGCCGGCACGGAGAATGTTGCCGCGGCGATGGGAATGGCTGCCGCCGTGGAGGTCTGCCTGGGCCGGCTGACACCCGGGTATCGCCGCGGGATGCGCCAGCGCCGCCGGCGGCTGGTGTCCGGCCTGCAGGAGGCGGGTGGCGTCGCGCTCAACGTCACCGGACCGGTGCTCGATGAAACGGTGAGCGTCCGATTCGAGGGGGTCCGCGGCGACACCCTCGCCGATGTTCTCGACCTGCACGGCATCTACGTCTCCACCGGGTCGGCCTGTCACGCCGGACAGGATTCGGTGTCGCATGTGCTGACCGCTCAGGGACTCGGCGAGGACGCTGCGCGGTCAGCGGTGCGCTTTTCGCTGGGCCCTGATGTGTCCGGCGAGGACATCGACCGCGTCGTGTCGGTGACCACGGATGCCGTCCATCGGCTCCGGCGGACGGCCGGTGTGGTGGGAGCCGGCCGGTGATCGCGGTCAAGAACCTGGTCGCCGAGAAGACCCGACTGATCCTGTCGGTGCTCGGGGTCGCGGTGGCGGTCCTGCTCATGCTGGTGATGGCCGGGCTGTTCGTCGGCACGACGCGGCAGGTCACCACCTACATCGACCACTCCCGCAACGCCGTCTGGGTGATGCAACCCGGGGTGTCGCAGATGTTCAAGGCGGTGTCCTGGCTTCCCGCCGACGACAGAGCGGATCTGTTGGCCCTGCCCGAAGTCGAATCGGCCGACCCGATCCTCGGGCTGCCCTCGGACTTCGTGCACAACGGAACCCACACGGCGTACTTCGTGCTGGGCTACGACACCGCGACCGGGGTCGGGGGGCCGTGGTCGCTGGCCGAGGGCCGCTCGGTGGAGCGCTCCGGCGAGGTGGTCATGGACCGGATCCTGGCGGGTAAGAACGACATCCGCCCGGGGGACACCGTCCGGATCATCGACGAGGACTTCACCGTCGTGGGGTTGTCCAACCAGACCGCCGCGGCGACCAACTACTACACGTTCATCTCGCTGCCGGACGCCGCCCGGCTCCTGCGCGCGGGAAATCGGGTGTCCTACTTCCTGGTTCAGCCCAAGCCCGGCGTCGAGCACGACCAGGTGGTGCGGGCCGTCCGGAGCGGGGTGCCCGGTGTCGATGCCTTCACTTCGGCGGTCTTCGCCGAGAACAGCCGGGACATCATCGTGACGATGATCGGCCGACCACTCAAGACGATGATCGCGATCGCGGCCCTGGTCGGCATGGTGCTGGTGGGCCTGACGGTCTGGGCGCTGACGGCCGAGCAGATGGCGGACTTCGGGACCCTGCGGGCACTGGGTGTCCGGCCGAATCAGTTGTGGCGCGCGGTGCTCGGCCAGACGGCGATCATCGCCGCGCTGGGATACCTGGTGGGCGCGGGCATCGCCTTTGGTGCGCAGGTTCTCCTCGGTGACCGTATGGGCGATGTGACCATCGCCGTCACTCCCACCCTGTTGCTCGCGGTCGGCCTCGGAACCGCTGCCATGGCCGCTCTGGGATCGGTGCTGCCCGCCCACCGGGTCGCCCGGCTTGACCCCGCTATCGCGTTTCGGCGCTGAGAGGACATCCATGATCTGCCCGGTCTGCCGTCACCCCTCCACCCCGCCGCGACAGGCGCCGGGGCCCACCTCGCGTGCCCGACGGTGCGACCAGTGCCGCCGGCCGGTTCTGGACACCACGGCGGACCCGGTGCTGGAACTGGCGGAGGTCACCCATCACTACGGTTCCGGAGATGCCGCCGTTCAGGCGCTGGGGGGTATCAGCTTCTCGGTGAACCGGGGCGAGGTCATCCTGGTGGTCGGGCCCTCCGGGGGTGGCAAGACCACCGCGCTGCTGGTCATGGGCCTGCTGTTGACGCCGGACTCCGGATCGGTGCGCATCGGCGGCCAGGACGTCGGGGCGCTGTCCGAACGCGACCGCGCCACGCTGCGACTGCTGCGTTTGGGCTTCCTGTTCCAGGACTACAACCTGCTGAATTCGCTCAGCAGCGTGGAGAACGTCGCCCTGCCCCTGCGCTACGCCGGCGTTCGCAAGGCGGCTGCGCTCGCGCGAGCCACCGAACTGCTGGACTCCCTCGGGCTGGCGCACCGCGCCGGGCACCGGCCCACCGAACTGTCGGGTGGCGAGCAGCAGCGGGTCGCGACCGCCCGCGCGCTGGCGATGGGACCCGACGTGATCCTGGCCGACGAACCGACGGCAAACCTGGACTCGGCCACCGGACGACGGGTCAGCGAGCAACTCGCGGCTGCCGCGCGCGCCCATGACGCCGCCGTGGTGATCGTGACGCACGACTCCCGACTCGACGGCATCGCCGACCGGATCGTCCACCTCGAGGACGGCCGGATTCTCGAGGCGGCGGCCGGATGACCTCAGCGCTGCGGATCGCCGGTCCGCGTGCGGCCTCTGGCGGCGCTGCCGGCGGGCGGGCAGGTCATCCGGATCGTGCCGACCCGGCTGTTCATCGCCGGCCGCATGACGGTGCGGTACAGCCAGCCCCGAACGCCGCGGGCATTCACCCCGTGCTGCCGATAGAACTCGTCCGGGTCGTCGAAGATGCCGAAGTCCCGATTCACCCCGGTCGACTGGATGACCGTGTCGGTTCCGTTCCACTCGATAAGCGGGTTCGCCAGATCCTGCGTCCCGACGCCGTAGCCCAGGAACGGGCCGTCCCGCTGACCCGTTCGGGCCCGCAGGCCGTCAAGGTACGCGTCATCGAGGATGACGCCCTCCAGACCCACCCACCGGCCGCCCACCTGCACCTCAGCCCAACTGTGGATGATGCTGCGCGGTGCGAACCAATACAGCGGAGCGACCATCACCCCGTGCTGGAGTCGCTTGTCGATGGTCGCACCGTGGAAGCGGCAGCCGATTCCGTTGCCACGCAGCAGCGCCATCAGCAGGGTGGTCTTGGTGTTGCACTGGCCGTACCCGTCGGCCAGCACCGCCGAGGCGGGAAGGTCATCGGAAGCGTTGTAGCCGAAGGGAATCCGGTCACGAACGAAGGTGTAGATCGCCCCGATCCTGGCGTTCTCGGGAAGGTCGGCCCAACCGTGGTCCGCGCTCAGCGCCCGCAGACGCGGACTGTCGAAGTCCAGCAATCCGGTCGCCCGGAGATATCGCTCCTCCATCCGGGGGAGCCTACCGCCACCGAAGCCATGCGAGACAAAGTCAAACGGGGCAGGGGTTTTCAGGAGGACGACCGATGATCGTCGCCGTCAAGAATCTGGTCGTCGAACGCACCCGGCTCATCCTATCGGTGCTCGGGGTCGGTTTCGCCGTGCTGCTGATCCTGGTGATGGCGGGCATCTTCGTGGGTACGACCCAGCAGGTCACCACCTATATCGACCACTCCCGCAATGCGGTGTGGGTGGTCCAACCCGGGGTCTCCCAGATGTTCCGCGCGGTGTCGTGGTTGCCCTCCGGTACCGAACGGCAACTGACGGGCCTGCCTGAAGTCGCTACAGCCGACCCGATACTCGGGCAACCGTCCGACTTCGTCCACAACGATGTCCAGACCGCCTACTTCGTGGTGGGCTACGACACCGCAACCGGTGTCGGAGGACCGTGGTCCCTGGCCGAAGGTCGAGAGGTGCGGGCGTCGGGCGAGACCGTTCTGGACCGGGTTCTTGCCGCCAAGAACGGGATACACCTCGGCGACGCCGTGCGGATCGTGGACAGCACCTTCACCGTCGTCGGTCTGTCCGATGAGACCGCCGCACTGGGGAACTTCTACGCCTTCATCGGACTGGCCGACGCCGCCCGGCTGTTCCGTGCCGGTGATCGGACGTCCTACTTCCTCGTTCAACCGGCGCCCGGCTACACCCCCGAGCAGGCGGCGGCGGCCATCCGTGGCCGAATGCCCGGTGTGGATGCCATGACCTCGGCGGAGTTCGCGCAGAACAGTCGCGACATCATCATCTCGATGGTGGGGCGGTCGATGAAGGCGATGATCGCCATCGCGACCCTGGTCGGTGTGGCGCTGATCGGCCTGACGGTACTGGCCTCCACCAACGAGCAGATGTCCGACTTCGGTGTGCTGCGCGCCGTCGGAGTGCGGCCGCGCCAGTTGTGCGGAACGGTTCTCGGCCAGGCGGCGATGATCGCGGCGTTGGGCTACCTCCTCGGCGCCAGCCTCGCCTATGCCGCCCAGTATCTGATCCGGGACCGCCTCGGCGACGTGACCATAGCGGTGACGCCGTCCATGCTCGGCGGTATGGCCATTGCCACCGCGGTCATGGCGGTGATCGGATCGCTGCTTCCGCTGCGCCGGGTCAGTCGCATCGACCCCGCGCTCGCCTTCCGACGTTGACCTGCTGCCACAGAAGGAATCCGAATCATGAGCGAAAACCCGACCGTCCCAGTGCTTCCCGAGCCCGCGGAGGTGGTGGAGGCGATCCGCGCAGGGCTGGTCAGGCTGCTGCCGCCGGAGGATCTGGCCCAGGTCGATCTGGAGGCGGTCGACGCCGAGACACCGCTGCTGGGTCTGCCGATTGACTCCGCGGTGCTGATGGCCCTGATGAACGAGCTTGAGGACCGTTTCAGCGTGTTCATCGAGGAGGAGGCGGCGTTCGCCTTCACCGTCGTGGGCGATGTGTCGGACTACATCCGCAACCGGATCGCCGGTAGGGCGCGGAGACTGAGCGGCGAGTGACGGAATTGTTCTCCGCGCCGGTGCTGGCGCATGTGCGGGCGAACGCGCCGGCGCTGGCTTCCGGTGTCGTCGACTACGACCGACTGCTGACGGACTACTCCGGGCAGGTCGACTTCTTCGACAGCCGTGAGCATCTCGGCTCGCTCCCGGGATCCGAGTTGGCCGCGAAGGTCCGGGCTCGGGCAGGCGCACTGGCAGCCCGCGGAGTCGGGCCCGCCGACCGGATCGTGATGGTGGCGGCCAACGACGAGCGGTACCTGACGACTCTCCTGGCGGTGCTGCTCCTCGGGGCGGTGCCGTGCGCGGTCGCCCCGCCAACGACCCCCACCCGGCAGGACTCCGCCGGCGTGCAGCATCTGCGTGCCGCGATCCGAGTGGTCGACCCGACACTGGTGCTCGGCCCGTCGGCGGTGGCCGCCGCGCTGCCTGCAGGGGGACTGCTCAGCTACGAGGAGCTCGACGCCGGTGTGGAACCTGGACGGCGCCCGTCGGAGACGATCCCGGACCGAACCGGTCCGACATGGCTGAAGCCACGACCCGAGGACATCCACCACATCCAACTCACCTCGGGTTCCACCGCGGCACCCAAGGCGGTGCTGCTGACCCACGCCAACGTCGCCCACAACCTGGGGGTGCTCGCCCACGCCGTCGGCGCCGATGCCCGGTACGACCGGATGTTCAGCTGGCTGCCGATGTACCACGACATGGGACTCGTCCAGGTTCTCGGCGGCCTGGTCTACGGAGCGCCGGTCGGGCTGATGAGTCCCCTGGGCTTTCTCCGCGATCCGCTCTCCTGGATGCGGCACATGACCGTGCACGGCTCGACGGTCACCGCCGGACCGACCTTCGCCTACCGCGCGGTGACTGACGCTCTCGGACGATCATCGCGCTCGACGGGTCGGATCGACCTCTGCGCGTTGCGCCACGCCTTCGTCGGTGCCGAGCCGGTCGTCGCCGAAACGCTGCGCCGGTTTACCGACAGCTTCGCGCCGTTGGGCCTGCGTTCGAGCGTTCTGGTTCCCTGCTACGGGATGGCCGAATCGGTGCTCGCCACCACGCTGGCGCTGCAGCCGGCCCCGGAGGCGCCGGGTAACTTCGGCCGGGTTCGGGCTGTCGGGCACGATGACGGCGGTGCGGCACTGGTGTCCTGCGGCCGGCCGATCGACGGGATGCGGGTGTCGATCGTCGATCCGGCCGGGGCTCCGGTCGCACCCGGGGCCGTGGGGGACATCCGCATCAGCGGGCACTCCCTGATGACCGGCTACCGGGAATTCGACGGCACCGTGAGCCCGCCGCCGCACGGGTGGCATGACACCGGCGATCGCGGATTCCTCCGGGACGGTGAGTTGTTCGTCGTGGGTCGCAGTAAGGAGATGCTGATCATCCGGGGCCGGAACATGCCGCCCTATGACGTCGAACGCACGATCGGTGACATACCGGAGGTGGGTCCCGGGCAGTCCGTCGTCTTCTCGGTTCCCGATGAGAGGCGCGGCAGGGAACTGGTCGTCGCCGTCGTGGCCACCAGTGTCACCGACCCGGCCGCGCAACGCCGGCTACAACAGGACATCGACGGCCGGGTGCGGCAGGTGTTCGGCTTTTCCATCGACGAGATTGTCGTGGTGCCCCGTGCGGCGATACCGCGAACCACGAGTGGGAAGATTCAGCGCCTCAAGGTTCGCGAGTCCTACCGATTCGGCCGGTCCGAGACGTCGAACGAGACGGGTCGGCCTGAACGGCAGGAACTCCCGCTACCTGCGGCCGGACCGCTTCAGCAGGTACTTCAACCAGCGCACGTCGAGCAACATGCCTCTGAACCTACGACCCAAGATTAAGGGGACGGCTGCGCAGAGCTAGTGCATCGCTAAGAAATCTTGCCAGAGCGTCTTTAGACTCCGGCCTCTCCCGACTGAGGGGCCGTCTCCGGGCCCGATTGCGGCGCCGACTGTTTGGCCAGGAAATCGTCGATCATCACCCAGGTCGTCCGGGGTGCCGAACGCCCGGTCAGCACCCCGAGATGCCCGCCGGGTGCGGCTTCCAACCGCACCTCCGGAGAGTTCGGCAGCAGGTCCCCGACATGGTGGGCGACATCAACCGGAACCAGAACGTCCCGGGTCCCGGCCACGTTCATCACCGGCACCCGCACCTCGGCCAGGTCGATCACCCTCGTCGGCCCCTGGACCCTGCCCTCGGCCAACTCGTTCCGCTGTACCAGCCGCTGATACACCTGCAGCGTCGCGCGTCCCGGGTAGGCCAGCATGCTGTTCATCAATCCGTCGATGGCCTCGACCTGGGCCAGGAAGTCGCGATCGTCGCGATGCTTGATCAGCGTGATCGGCTTCTTCAGATAGGTCGTCAGCGAGGTCGCCTTGAATGCGGGGCCGACGATCTGCGCCGGCAGTCCGCCCAGCACCTTCAGGACGCTTCCGATGACCCGGCCGCCGGTGTACTTGCCGGCGCTGCGCAAGGGTGCCACCAGTCGGTGCTTACTGAGGTCGAACGGGCTGGCCACCATGACCACCGACTTGACCGGTAGGTCCGGGTAGGCGGCGGTGGTCAGGAGTGCGAGCAACCCGCCCAGACACCATCCGACGAGGTGTACCGGCGCACCACCGGCGTCCTGGGAGACCTTCCTGATGGCGTTGGGCAGCACGTCGGTGACCCAGAACTCGATCCCGAGGTCACGGTCGGCCAGTCGCATCTCGCCGTAGTCCACCAGGTAGGTGCGACGGCCGTCGATCAGCAGATGTTCGGCCAGCGAGCATCCGCGTCGCAGATCGAAGCAGGCGGCCTGTGACCCCAGTGGCGGGACGAAGAGCACCGGATCCCCGCTCAGTGGTTCGCCGACCGGAAGGTAGCGGTGGATGGTGGACTTGTGTCCCTCGTCGATCACGTCCGACGGCATCCGCGTGGTGTCGGCCATCCCGCCCTTGACGAGGAAGTCGAAGAGGTTGGAGACCGCCTGACGGCGCTGCTCCGGTGTCCGGGTGCGGTCGAAAATCGAGGTCATCTGCCGAGGATATGTGCCCTGAATGTCTGAGCAGTGGCCTTTGCCATGAGGAGCGCGACTCGCCCGTTCCCAGCGACCTGGCTCGCGTTGCAGCGGATCGGTTCGATGCTAGATTAAAGCGAATTTCATGAATGAAAGGACCGGCATGGGTAATTTCCGTTTGCTTTCGTCGATCGCCGCTGCCGGCGTCATCGCCGCGGGGATCTCGACGGGCATCGCGTGGGCCGGTGGCCCCGGTGGTGTCGTGGAGGATCCGGAGGACATCTACGACGCGGTCGGCACCGGCACCTTCGACGGCGGCCTGGTCGGTTTCCACGCCACCGGTGACACCTTCGAAGAGGCGTCCGAAGCTGTGCTTGCCGAGTGCCGGGCTGACGGTGGGATGGATTGCACCGTCGACGAGTACTCCAATGACAATCTCTGCATCGTGTCGGTCGCTGATGACGTCACCGACGTGGTCGCCGGCGGCGCCGGGCCGACGGTCGAGGCGGCCAAGGCCGATGCGGTCGCCAGGGCTGCGGCCAACGGGACCCCGCTGGACGCGAGTGCCGCCATCGTCATTTCGGCCTGCCCCTGACCGCCGCCGATCGCATCGCGGCAGCGCACCACTCGTACACTTGGGATAAGGCTCGAAAGGCGAAAATATGAACGTTAAAGGCATGTCCGCGCTGCTGATGGCGGGCGTCGGGGTGATCGCGGTGGTGTCGGCTCCGGCCGCGCAGGCCCGCCCCACCTGTCAGCAGACCGACTTCAAGAGCATCTGCCAGACCAACGGCAGTGTCTCGATCAAGGCTCGGCCGGGTACCGTTGCGCCCCCGGCCAACCAGCCGATGATTCCGTGGCTGGGCGCACCGGGCGGTCGTCGCCGCTGACCAAGCTTTCACCGATGTGGCCGCGTGTTTCGCACGCGGCCACATTGCTGTCTCCGGTCTGGATGTCGGTGGAGTTCGAGTCGCGTTGTCGCGCAGCCTGTTTCAGGTCGGGTCTGCGGGCGGCGTGGTCTTCGTCGGTGCGCGCTTAGCGGGAGCTTTCTTCGCGGGTGCCTTTGTCGTGGCCGCCTTCGTTGCGGGCGCCTTCTTCGCCGCGGGCCGCGTGGAGGTCTGCTGGACGGGGATGGCGTCAGTCTCCGGGGCGACCTTCGCGGGGGTGGCCTTCGTCAGGGGAGCCTTCGCCGGTTCGATCGCCTCGGCGAGTTCCTCCTCTCGGGCCTTCAGGTCCGACAGCCGCTGCGACACCACGGTCGATCCGACACCCATCGCGATGGCGACGGGCCATTCGATGAGTTCGAGCGCCACGAGGCCGCCGAGTGCCGCGTAGACGGCGAGTTGTTCGGGGGAGGGCACCGGAACCCGACCGACGATCGGCAGTGCCACCGAATAGGACTTGCCCTGCTTCACCCGCTCCGAAGCTCGTCGCTGGGCGGCCAGGAGTTTGTCTGTCAAGAACATATTCGCGTCCTGTTCACTTCATGGATCCGTCGAGGCCACCGGCCGGGGTTTGGCTTACTCCATGACCGAAGTTCTCCGCCTGGCCGGACCGGACGTCCTCCTCGATGCGGGCGCGCGGTTGCTCACGCCCGCTGTCCGAGAAATCTACGCCGTCCTGGTGAACGCCGGAATCGTCATCGTGGAGGACTGAGTCGAGGACTGACTCCTCCGAACCGTTCAGTAGCGGCATGAGGCGGTCCAACACGGCGGGCGCGTACATGCCGAGCACCGAGGCCACGGCGGTGGCCAGCAATCCCTGACCCCATCCCAGCGGGTCCAGTGGTGTGCAGCCGAACAGCTGACTCAACCCCGGCGTGCTGATCACCGCCGCCAACGTCAGCAGCGATCCGGCCGCAGTCGCCACCACCAGTGGGGCGTGCGAGTCGGCGACCGTCTGCGTGAGCTGGGTACCCACCAAACCGACCAGCGCGATCGTCGCCGCCCTGCGCTGGGTTCCGGTCAGCCGCCCCATAGCCCAGGCGAGGGTTGCCCCGGTGGTGGTCGCGGCACCGCGCACCGCCACGGCGCGCCACAGCGCGGCCTCGTCGCGGTCGGCCGCCCCGGTCCCGTCCTGGCTGCTGACGGCGAGGGCGGCGGCGGGAAGGGCGTCGGTCAGCATGTTCACCAGCAGCATCTGGCGGGCGCTGAGCACCGACCGCCCGGTGACCAGGGTCGTGAGCAGGGCGAAAGCCACCTCACCCGCATTGCCGCCGAGCAGCACCGACACCGCCGAATGAACGCGGCGCCACAGTTGCTGGGCCTCGTCGAGGGCGCCGATCAGCGCTTCGATGTGGCCGTCGAGGAGCATCATGTCGGCGGCGGTCCGGGCCGGATCGCTACCCGGCGCGGCCACCCCGATGCCCACACTGGCGGCCCGGATCGCGGCCGCGTCATTGGCGCCGTCGCCGACCATCGCGGTGACCAGCCCGATGCCCTCCAGCGCCTGGATCACCTCGATCTTGTGCTCCGGCGACATCCGCGCAAACACCATCCGGGTGCGCACGGCCTCGGCGCGTTCGTCGGCCGACAGTGCCTCCCACTCCGATCCGGTGATGACCCCCTCCACGGGGAGGTCCAGACCGAGTTCGCCCGCGATGACCGCCGCCGTCACCGGATGGTCCCCGGTGATCAGCCGCACTCCGATACCGCGCGCGGACAGTTCGGCCAGCAGGACGGGTGCCGCCTCCCGTGGGGTGTCGGCCAGGCCCAGCAGGCCGATCGGCGTCAGCCCCGAGGCGCACAGCCGCTCCATCGCGGCCGGATCGCCGCTCGCCCGTGCGGCCTGCCGGGGGGTCAGCGTCCGCTCCGCGACGGCCAGCACCCGCAGACCTTCGGCCGCCAGTTCGGCGATCAGCGGTGTCAGGTCGACCGAGGAGCGGGTCATGGCCGCCGCCACAACCTCGGGTGCGCCCTTGATGGTGAGCCGGGTGCCGCTGAGCGCGGCGGCGAACGGGCGTCCGGACTGGAACGGCAGATATGCCTGCCGATCCACGGTGCTCCCGGTGGCGGCCAATCGAATCGCCTCGTCGGTGGCGTGGTCGGCTCGGCCGTCGCGCTGGATCACCGTGCTCAGCGCCGCCTGCAGGACGTCGTCGGGGCTGCTTTGGCCGATCGTCCGCACCCGCTTCACCCGCAGTCGGTTCTCGCTGAGGGTGCCGGTCTTGTCGAAGCACACGACGTCGAGCCTTGCCAGGGCTTCCACCGAATTGGCGTTGCGGATCAGCACGTGCTCGCCGCTGAGCTTGCGGGCGGCCGCCAACTGAGCCAGCGTCGCCACCAGTGGCAGCCCCTCCGGCACCGCCGCGACGCTGACTGCCACCGCGCCGCTCACCGCCTCCCGCAACGGCGTGCCGCGGAGCGTGCTTAGCAGGCCGACCAGAGCCCCGCCGCCCAGGGTCCACGGCAGCGCCCGGTTGGTGATCTGGGCGAGCTGATGATGCAGGCCAATCGTCCGAGATGTCTTGGGGGCCAATGCAAGCGCGCGGCGAACCTCGGTTCCGCGTCCGGTTGCGGTGACGATGGCCAGTGCGCTGCCGGCGACAACCGTGGTCCCCGCGTAGAGCATGCAGGATCGTTCGGCCAGTGGCACCCCGGGCGTGGGATCGGTCTGTTTGGGCACCGGCAGCGACTCGCCGGTGAGCCGGGACTCGTCCACCTCGACGTTGTGGGCCTCGATCAGCCGGGCGTCGGCCGGGACGACCTCGCCGGTGTGGACCTCGATGATGTCGCCCAGTCGCAGCGACTCGGCGGGGACGTCCTCGCTGATCCCGTCCCCGAGAGGTCCGACCCGGCGGCGCGCCGGCGGGTCCTGGACGGCGAGCAGGCGGGCCAGGACGCGCTGGGCGTGCAACTGCTGCTGGGCCGACAGGGCCGCGTTGGTCAACAGCACACTGCCGACCAGTGCGGCGTCCAGCGGTGAGCCGAGCAGGGCGCTGGCCACCGCACCCGTTGCCAGAATCGGGGTGATCGGGTCGGCGAGGTTCGCCTTCATCTCCGCGGCCAGGTCCGTGGTGAGCGACCACGCCGAATGTCCCGCGCGCCACACGAACCGGACCGGGGCCAACAGCGACCTCGGCTCGGCGGGCGGTATCGCCGAGGGTGGGCGGGGGAGCAGGCGGCCGACCTCGGCGGCCTGCAGGCTGTGCCACTCGTGGCCGGGTTCGGGCTCGGGCAGCGGGTCGTCGAACACCTTGTCCGCGCCCCTGGCGCCAGTCCACAGTCCGGCGAAGACGCCGGCGTTCACCGCATCGGGTCCGTAGCCCGGCACCCCGGGCACCAGCATCAACGCCCCGATCGCGGAACCGGAGAGAGACAACCCGACACCCCGGCGGGTCGCCGCCCGGGCCGCCGGCACCGCGCGCAGGATGCGCCAGACCGCCGCCAGGTCCGCGACGAAAACGTCTGCGCCCCAGGGCGGGGTGGCCGAGCGGGTGACGCCGACGGTGATATCGGCCTCATGCTGAGCGGCCATCTCCGAGGTGGTCAGCAACATGACGGTCGCACCGTCGAGACGCAGGCGGGAGACCGCGGCGGCGAGTGCGTCGTCGAGCGATTCCGGGAGCCGATGCCCAGCGCGTCGATCCTCCGCGCGTCGATATAACGTGTCGAAACCCTGGCCCAGTGATCGCAGCCCATCGTCGCGGACCGAGACCACCCGCGCGCCGCTGCGCCGGGCCTCGCTGACGACGGCGGTGGCCAGCGGGTCGCGCACCGGGCTGACCAGCGCTTCGCCCATCTCGATGCCGGAGCCCGGGATGTCGGCCAGGCGGTGCCATCCCGGTCCGAGCAGGCTTGCCTCAAGAGCTCCCCGGGCGGCCTGCCAGGCCGGAGCGCTGCCGGACCGGCCGACCCCGCGCACCCGGGTGACCGTCAGTTCGTCGGTGTAGAGCACCCGCGGGTCGATGACGATGACCTCGATGCGGTCCAGCGCCCGCAGGGCCCGCGGCCGGATGACGACGGTGTCGTGCCGGGTGGTCAGACCGCGGGTCATGGCGCAGCCAAAGGCTTCTCGTGCGGCGCGGGTGGGTTTGGGCGCCGATACCAGCGCGGCCGCACCGGCCACGGTGGCATTGCGGGACAACGCACCAATGACCGCCGCGGCGCTCAGACCGATCCACCCCGCCCGGTTGGCGTACTCCTCGCCCGGTCCGTCGGAGAACACGGTTCTGCCCGGTGCCGGCTCGCGACCTTCCGGGCACTGCTCGGCCAGGGTGGGTTCGTGACGGTGCCAGGCCTGACGGGCCCGCCAGGCCTCCTCGGCAAGCAGAGCGCGGGTGACCGCTTCGCCGGCGGCGGCCGTCGGCGACACCGTCAGGATGTTGTTGGTGGCATGGATCAGCGAGAACAGCAGGTCGGTTCCCTCATGGCCGAGTCGGCGGACCAGAGTGTGGCGCACAGCCGGGATCTGGTCGGCGAGGGTGGGCGCCACCGAGACGAAGGCCGGCAGGCCGGGAAGCTTCAGCACCGTGCCGGCCACCGACAGACTCAGGCCGGTGGCCGCGGCCAGAGCGGCGAGGAGGCGCGTCGCGACGACGGTGTCGTCGGCCGGCAGGGTGAGCGGACGGTGCCGCGGCGCGGTCTGCGATCGGGCACGGCGTTCGGCATCGGTGACCACGGCGTGCAGATCGCGCGGGGGCGAAGCGGCATCGACGGTGACGATCACCCGGGCGACCGATCGGTTGACGACGGCGTCGAGGACCCCGGGAACGGCACGTACCGCCTCGAGCACCTCTTCGGCGATGGCATCGGCGTCCGGCCCGGCCAGCCCGCGCACCTCGATCCAGTGCCGCCGGCCGTGCCGGCTGCCGCGACGCGCCGGCTCGCCGCCGACCGCTTCCAAGGCCACTCCGGCGACGGCGCGGGCCGCTGTCCTTCCACCGGGTACCGCGCTGATGAGCGTCTCGCCGGCCAGCGCCGCGGCCGAACCTCCCAGCAGCGCAGCCGATCCGGCGAACCCGGCGACCGCACCGGCCGTCGCGGCGGCGACCTGAACCCCCGCCGACGCGGCCCGCACGGGGACGCTCAGAACGGCGCCGAGTCCGCGCGCCACGCCCTGTCCAAACACCGGGTCACCCTACCTGTCGAAACTGTCGTCTACCTGGCCGAGCGCATGCTGCGCCTACCGCATCAGGCGTTCGCCTGGTGGTCACGTTCCGTTAACCCTCCGGCGGTAGCGTCCGGCCCCTCATGGACCGAAATCTGGAAACGCTCGAGAAGGCACCGGAGTTCAGCTGGCTGCGGTTGGCCGGGACCGTCGCGGTGTCCGCGGCGATCCTCGTCGGTGGGTCCTATCTCGTCCGGGCCTATCCCTACTCGGGGTACGACGCCGGTTACGCCGCGGTGATGGGTGAGGGGCGCGACGCGGTGGAGGCGCAGGTCGAGGCCGCCGGGGGCACCGCGCTGCCGCTGTGCACGGGGTTACATGCCCGCATCGACCGGCAGCCCGACGAGCCGCACTTCGACTTCGACAGCTTCGTCAAGGGATGCGCGAGCGCGGTCGAGGAACTGTACGGCGCCCCGGTTCCGCTCACCGACGCGTCCCGCTGAGCGCAGTCGGTAGTTGACCGCTGTCAGCAGTTGTCAGCAGTGGTCGGCGAGCGGCCAGCCGACCATCGCCAGACGCGCCGCCACCTGATTGACCTCTTCGACGTTGGGTTCCTTCTCGATGACCTCGCGGACGACGCGGCGGATCTGGTCGTCCGTCACCGGGTTGGCGGTCCGGCTCTCCCGTAGCAGCGTCGAGGCGGCCTGGATCAGCTCTTCCTCTGTCAGGGTTCGCTTGAGCAGAGCCAGCAGTGGGTAGTAGTCCGTCGGGGGGATGCCCTCGGGGTAGCCCTTCCGCAGCCAGCCCAGGACCGATTGGAAGAACGTCGGATTCGGCTCGGTGACGGTCATCTACACACTCACTTCCGGGGGATGAAGGGGAATGGGTCCACGTCGAAGTGATGGATGATCGTGCCCCGCGTGATCCACAGGATCGCCATGACGATGACCACCAGCACGAGGGCGAACAGCAGCAGGCCGACCGGTGTGAGCCCGGGGCGTGCCGGATGCTCCACACCGTCGGCGTCGACCCCACCGGCCCCGGCGGAGTAGGCGCGCAGCCCGAAGGCGAACACCGCCGGTAGACCGGCGCCCAGCACCAGGCCGACCATCAGCACCCGCAGGATGCTCTCCAGATAGTGCATATCCGTCTCCTCCCGCGGCTCAGGCGGCCTGGTTGGTGTTGCCGGCGCGGGCGGCACGGACGTCGGCCGGCACCACCGAGTTCGTCGTGCTGTCCCAGTCGGCGTTGACATTGGAGTGGTCGACCTTCTGCTGCTGGGCGCGCCACCACAGGTAGCCGGACAGCGCCACCAGCACCGCGAAGATCAGGATGCTGCCCAACAGATCCGAGGTCACCGACGCGACGCCGTGGCCGAGCCAGAAGGTCAGCGCGCCCACGAGGGCGGCCGCCGGCAGGGTCAGCAGCCACGCCACCGCCATCCGGCCGGCGACCGACCAGCGCACCTCGGCACCCGGCTTGCCGACCCCGCTGCCCAGGATGGACCCGGTCGCCACATGGGTGGTCGACAGCGCCATCCCGGCGGCGCTGGAACTCAGGATGATCGCCGCCGACGAGGCCTCGGCGGCCAGTCCCTGCGGCGGTGCGATCTCCACCAGACCCTTGCCCAGTGTTCGGATCACCCGCCAGCCGCCGATGTAGGTGCCCAGGCCGATGGCCACCGCGCAACTGAACACGATCCAGAACGGCAGGCCGTCCTCCTTGACATTGCCGGTGAGGTGGCCGGTGGTGAGCAATGCCAGGGCGATGACGCCCATCGTCTTCTGTGCGTCGTTGGTGCCGTGGGACAGCGCGACCAGCGATGCGGTGGCGATCTGTCCCCACCGAAAGCCGTTGTCGCGCTGGCGGTGCAGGACGCGGCGGGTGATCCGGAAGACCAGCCAGGTGCCGCACGCCGCGACCAGTCCGGCGATCACCGGGGCGGCGATGGCGGGAATCAGCACCTTCTCGGTCACCCCCAGCCAGTTCACACCGGCGGTGCCCACCGCTGCCATACCGGCGCCGATCAGTCCGCCGAACAGGGCGTGCGACGAACTCGACGGGATGCCGAAGAGCCATGTGAGCAGATTCCAGAGGATGCCGCCGATCAGCCCGGCGAAGATGATCATCAGCCCGAGGTTGGCGTCGATGTTCGGCAACAGGGATCCGGTCTTGGTGTCCTGGATGCGCAGCACGTCCTTGGTCACGGTGGCCGCGACCTCGACCGACAGGAAAGCGCCGACGAGGTTGAGCACACCGGCCAGGGCGACGGCGACTTTCGGGGGCAGGGCTCCGGTGGCGATGGACGTCGCCATGGCATTGCCGGTGTCATGAAACCCGTTGGTGAAATCGAAGGCCAGGGCGGTGACGACCAGCAGCCCGAGGATGATCAGCTCGGTACTCACCGGGCAGATTCTGCTGTCCGAAATTGCTGCGTACCAAACCAATCCGGCGTTCTCGACAAGTGTTCACCTACCGTTCGCCTCCGGGACAGCCCAGGCGGGGTCGACGGCGACGTGATCAGACGCGTCACCGGTGGGCCGCCCGCTCACAGCGGGCTGCCAGGTCCCGGCGGCAGCCGTCGGGCAGTTGCAGCGGCAACACCGCGATCTCGACGACCGTCATTCGGGTCCGGGCGACCCGTTTCAGCGAGGCCCACAGGGAGTCCGCACCGAGGAAGGCCGTCGCGGTCGAGACGGTGCCGTCGCGATAGCGGTATCGCAGGCTCAGCGGCTGAACCGGCCGGCCGGCGTCGACCGCCGCCTGAAACACCGCCGGATGAAACCGCCCCCGATCAGGACCGCAATGGGTGGTCCCCTCGGGAAACGCGACGACGGTGCAACCGTCCCGCAGTCGCTGCGCCACCGCGGCCACCACACCGGGCAGCGCCCGCAGTCGCGACCGGTCGATGCTGATCACGTTCATCAGGCGGGCGGCCCAGCCGATCAGTGGCCATTCCACCAGGTCGGCACGTGCGACGAAGGTGCCCGGCAGGACGGCGCCGATCACCAGCACATCGCACCAGGAGACGTGGTTGCTGACCACCAGTGTTCCGGAGATATTGCGGACCGGGTCGCCGGAGACGGAGATCCGCACCCCGAGGCTGCGCAGCAGTAGTCGGCAGTAGAACCGGCGTATGTCCCGATTGCCGGGCAGCGGAATCGTCAACAGGGGCAGAGTGAACAGCAGCAGTACGGCGGTGGGCAGCCGCCACGCGGGCCGCAGCAAGCCGAGCAGGTTCGGCAGCGGTGCCACTACACAGCGGGTGTCGCAGGAGGTGACGGGAAACCAGGCATGTCCGGCTTTCCCTGTCTCAGTTGACATCTGGGTCTCAGTTGACATCTGGGTCTCAGTGGACATCTGGGTCTCAGTTGACATCTGACGGGGAGGAACCGGAAACCCGTTCGGCGTGCGCTGCGGCCGACCGCAGCCGGTTCAGATACCGGATATCGGCGCGTCTCTTGTCCAGGAGGGCGGGGAAGTCGGCCACCCCGAATGCAGTGTCGTGCGCGGGTTCTCCGCAGACCTGCGCGCCCAGTCGCAGGTAGCCGCGCATCAGCGGCGGCATGGTCAGCCGCTCCGGCGCGGGAATACCGTCCAGGTCAACACCGTCGACCATCACCGGCCGGTAGGGGTACACCGTGAACTCCGCTGCGGCGGCGTGCCGGGCAGCCACGACGTCACGGACGCCGCGGACCTGGCTGCCGGGCGCTCCCACACCACGCACCGGCACGGAGACGCAGCCGGCGACGTAGTCGTAGCCGCAGCGGTCCAGATAGGCCAGGATGCCCGTCCACATCATCAGCACCACGGCCCCGTTGCGGTGGTCGGCGCGCACCACGGCCCGTCCCATCTCGACCAGGGAGGGTCGCAGGGAATCCAGGCCGCTGATATCGAATTCGGTGGCGGTGTAGAGACCTCCGGCGGCGATCGCCCCCGGCGGGGGCAGCATCCGGTAGCACCCCACCAGCTCGCCGGAGCGGTCCTCCCGGACGAGCAGATGGTCGCAGTGTTCGTCGAAGCGGTCGGCGTCCAGGCCTCCGGCGGGTTCCAGGGCGAACCCCGGCTCAGCGGCGAAGACCTGCTGCCGCAACCGCTGTGCGGCCTCGACGTGACTGGGGTCGTTGGTCAGCAGCAGGGTGTAGCTCGGGTCGGCGGTGGTGTTGATCTCGGAGTGGTCGGGGGCGACTGGGTCAGATGAGATGAGGACGGTTGCAGTGCTCACAGCCGCCACGATTCTCAAAGCGTCTGTACGTGCTTCCACCGTGAAGTGATGTGTCGGTGTACGGCTCGTGACAATTAGCCCGGCTTCACGTGGTCGAGCGGATGCCTATCAGTCGATCACGCCGTGCCCGAAGATGCCGCGTTGACGACGTCGTGAATGAACCGCATCTTCTCCAGCACCGCGACCGGCAGGACGAAGGGGTACAGGTCCGGTTTCCCCATCGTCCGGTTGACCATGTTCAACGACCATGCCAACGGCAGCCACATCTCGATGATGGCGTCGAAACCGCTGGGGCCCAGCACCCGTCGCTGATAGGTCGCGTTCGCCGGAGCCAGACCGTAGGCGGCCGCGGTGTCCAGGGTGCCGCGGATGTGCAGGTAGTGGGCGAAGGTCTCCGCCCAGTCCTCGGCCGGGTGCATGGTGGCGTACGAGGACACGAAGCGGCCCTCCCAGTCCGGCGGCGGACCCTGCTGGTAGTGCCGGTCCAGCGCCTCCTGATAGTCCAGGTCAGGGTCACCGAACAGAACGGTGAAGCGTTCCCTGCCCCGCGACCGTTCGACAAGCCGGTAGAAGTAGTAGTGCCCGATCTCGTGCCGGAAGTGGCCGAGCAGCGTCCGGTACGGCTCATCCATCTCGACCCGCAGTTGTTCGCGGTGGACGTCGTCGCCCTCGGCCAGGTCGAGGGTGATCAGCCCGTCGTCGTGCCCGGTGAACACCTTCTCGGTCGCACTCGAGAGCAGGTCGAACGCCAGCCCGGCGGTCGGGTCCCGGTCGCGGCCGACGATGGGCAGGCCGAGTTCGTGCAGTTCGCTGATCAGCCGACGCTTGGCCTGCTCGGCATCGGCGAACGCCGCCAGTCCGGTGGTGTCGTCGTCCGCGGGCCGGGTGCGGGTCAGTGAGCACGACGCGCACAGCTGCCGGACCGGCTGCACCCGAACCAGCCAATTGCAGCCCGCCAGATGAAGATTCGCGCACAGCTGGTATTCGTCGGCCGAGACGAACCCGGGACGTTCGGCGCCGCCGGCGTCGTGGTCGATGACCAGAAAGGCCATGTCCGTCAGGGAGAACCCCACCGGGCTGTCGCAGGACAGGCACATCGAGTTCTCGAACGCGAGATGCTGTCCGCAGTTGGGGCACAGGAAGTCACGCATCCGGACCGGTCACGCATCCGGATCGCAGGGTGCGACGTCCACCGACACGTCGATGACGCTGTACTCGGAATCGGTGTAGATGATGCCGCGCAGTGGCGGCACGTCGGCGTAGTCGCGACCCCACCCCACCGTGATGTACCGCTCGTCGACCAGTGCCGAGTTCGTCGGGTCGATCCCGAGCCAGCGGTCCTGCGGTGTCCACACCGCTGCCCAGGCGTGGGTGGCGTCGACGCCGAACATCCGTTCCTTCCCGGGCGGGGGATCGGTGGCCAGGTACCCCGAGACGTAACTTGCCGCCAGTCCGTTGGCGCGCAGGCAGGCGATCGCCAGCCGCGCGAAGTCCTGGCATACCCCTTCCCGGGCTTTCAGAACCTGATCGACCTGGGTGGACACCGTCGTCGATCCGGACCGATAGGTGAAGTCGGCGAAAATCCGTGCGTTCAGGTCGGTCAGCACCTCGATCAGCGGCCGCCCCGGGATGAAACTGGGCGCGGCGTAGTCCCGGACCGCGGCGGTGATCTCCGGGGGCCGCAGGTCGAGGGTGAACTCGGCGGCCAGCAGTCCGCCGGCTCCGACCGGTCTGGCCGCCTCCCAGGGCTGCAGTGCCGGGCCGGCGGCATACACCTCCGTCGGCGGGGGGTCCACCTCGACGACGGAGGTGCCGACGACGGTCAGGGCGTGGTGCCGATCGGTCACCTGGAAGTAGGAGCTGATGTTGCCGAACACGTCGCGGCTGGTGGCGCGGTCGGAGGGACGCGGGTCGATGTCCAGATCGAAGCTGATGCGGCGCTGGCGCTCGTTGTCGCGCGGGGTGAGGTGGCAGCGGCCGTAGGAGTTGGTGACCACCGCCGAGTAGCGGTACTCGGTGCGGTGGGTGATCCGGTAACGGCGGGTCCCGCCGGTGCTGCCGGCGCTCGCCGTCACGGCAGCACCCGGCGCTGGTCGGGACCCCACAGCGGCTGCATGTCACCGGGCAGGGACAGCTGGTTGGCGGTGATGACATCGGAGAGCTCGGTGAGGGCGACGTGGACGCCTTCGAGGAGCTCGTCCAGCGCGGCCCGCCGCCCGTTGCCGTCGACCTCCTCGAGGTCGGCGGGATCCAGCCGTCGCAGCCGTGCCCGGATCCGCTCGATGAGACGCTGGAGCCGCGACAATCCCGACGCGCCCGGAAGCGCACGGACATCCGCGGCCAGCCGTTCGAGCTGATAGATCAGGGACCTGGGGTTGGCCTCGTCCAGCAGGACCAGGTCGGTCACCGCGGCGACGCTCACTCTGCCCAGATTGAGCCGCCGGTAGATCACCGCGGACTCACACGCCACCAGCGCGGATTCGGTGATGGTCTGCTCGGCCTCGTCGGTGCGCACAGTCGTCAGGGTCGCCCGCAGCAACGCTGCCAGCATCAGGCCGCGCTCGATTCGCTTGCCGATGTCCATCATCGTCCAGCCGGCGTCGTGCACCATCGACTCCGCCGTCACGCCGGTCAGTGCGACCATCCCGGCCAGTGTGCGCTGCTGGGCGTTGGCCAGTTGGGTGTCGTCGCCGCCCCGTCGAGATGCTTTCTGCGGCTTGGCCTGTTGCGCCAGCACGCGTTCGACGGCGCCGAGCACCATCCAGGTGTCGTTCGACATCTGGTCGCGCACCGCGCGGGCGGCGGAGCCGAGGCGTTCCACCGAATGGGCCAGCGATCCCGGACGGTGCCGGTCGACGGTCAGTGACCGCAACAGCATCCGGCCGTCGGCGGGGCTTTCGGAGTCGGTCCCGCTGACCGTTCGCACCGCGTCCAGAAGCACCGGAACGCATTCCGCCGCCGGAACCCCGGGTCGGTTGCGGTACTCGTGGTAGCGCTCCCGGGTCACGATGAGCAGCCGTGCGGTTCCCTCGGCGCGCTCGGAGTAGCGGCCGATCCAGAACATGTCGGACAGCACCCGGGGCGAGCTGATGAACTTGGTGCCGCTGGGCAGCTCCATCGACGGGATGACGGGAACCTTCTCGGCCGTGGCCCGGGTCGGCGGACTGATCCAGATATCCTTGGCGGCAACGCTTTTGAGTGTGAAGCTGTCGGCACCCGGGGCGAGGACGTAGCCCAGGCCGCCGACCATCGGGGTGTAGCCGTTGCGCTGTGCCACGGTGAACAACCGCATGCCGATGCCGGCCGCCGAGAGCCCGCCGGGCCGGTGATCGCTGGGCGCCGAGGAGAACTGCGGGAGTTCCTGACCGACCCACTGCCAGGGCTCTGCCGTGATCCGGGCCGCCAGATCGGCGCGCTCGGTGGCGGACAGCGTCGGGCCGACGATCGTGCGGCCCCCCACTGCCGACTTGATCAGCAGCGATTCCATCCGGGCCAGCAGGTGGGAGAGTTCGGAGTCGATACCGCCCCAGTACAGTGCGGGGGTGTCCAGCAGGGGCTGCTCACCGAGCAGTTCCCTGGCCAGTTCGGGGAGGAACCGTTGCAGGCCAGGGCTTTCCAGGATTCCGCTGCCGAGGGTGTTGACCACCGACACTGTGCCCCGGCGTTGAGCCTCGACGAGTCCGACTACACCCAGACGGGAATCGGGGCGCAGGTCCAGCGGATCGGCGTACTCGGCGTCGACCCGCCGCAACACCACATCGACCCGCTTCAGAGTGCCCAGCGAGCGCATCCACAGCTTGCCGTCCCGGACCACCAGGTCGGCGCTCTCCACCAGGGGGAAACCGAGCACCGTCGCCAGGTAGGCCTGGTCGAACGCCGTATCCGACCGGATACCCGGGCTGAGCACCACCACCACCGGGTCCTCGGCGGTGGCCGGTGCGGCATCGATCAGAGCCAGTCGAAGGGATTGGGCGAACGGCGAGGCCGGCCGGGGCCCGATGCGTTCGTAGACATCGGGGATGGCGCGGGCGACGACGCGCCGGTCGGCCAGCGCATACCCGGCCCCGGAGGGCGCCTGGGTGCGGTCGGCGTTGACCAGGAAGCGGCCGTCGGCGGCGCGGCTGATATCGCAACCCAGCATGAATAACTGGTGTCGGCCCGGGTTGTGGGCGCCGCGGGCCGACCGGAGGTAGCCGGGGTGGCCGAAGAGCAACTGCGGCGGCAGGACCCCGCTGGTGATCGAACGGCGCTCGCCGTAGAGATCGGCCAGGATGCCGTCGAGCAGGCGGGACCGCTGCACGACCCCGGCGTCGAGGATGTTCCAGTCGGCCGCGGACAACACCAGCGGGATGCCGTCGAGGTCCCAGGCCTGCAGCACGGCGCCGTCATACCCGTCCTGGTCGCCGCCGGTGTTCCCGTCGCCGGACTCGGGGTCGATATCGACGTAGGTGATGCCGTCGTTGTCGACCAGGGTGCGGACCACCTCGCGCAGTCGGGTCAGTCCCTCGCGCCCGCGTTCGATGAGCAGGTCGCCGAGTTCGCTCCAGGTCGGCCGGATCTTCCCGTCGGAGTCCACGAACTCGTCATAACCGGTCGTCCCGGCCTCGATCGGCACCGGACCGTCGTCGTGGACCTCAAGAAGCTGCTGGTGGACGCGGCTATTCCGATAGCCCGCCAGCAGGTGGTCCGGGTCCGGGCGTGGCGGTTCCAGCACGGGACCGGTCACCGGCATCGGTTCACCTCCCGTCGTCAGCCGTACCGTCAGTCCCGCAGAACGGTACGCACCCGCCGTAGGTCGAGGATGCCCGGTGCGCCGACGTCGGTGGCCTGGCGGGCCTGCTTCTCCCGGATCACGGCGACATCCACCGGACCCGGCGTGAAACCGTGCGCCTCGAAGCGGCGCCCACGGCGGGACTCGGCCTCCACCGCGTTGACCGGCGGGGTGTCGTAGGCCCGCCCGCCGGGATGGGCGACGTGATAGGTGCAGCCGCCGCGGGAGGTCCCGGTCGTCAGGTCGATCAGTTCCAGGCGCAGTGGGGTGTCGACGGTGATGCTCGGATGCAGCGCGCTGGGGGGCTGCCAGGCCCGGTAGCGGATCCCGCCGACCTGGATGTCGGGATTGTCGGTGGGCAGCATGGGGATCGGGTGACCGTTGCAGGTCAGAACGTGGCGGTACCGGTCGGCGCCGATGGTCCGGACCTGGATGCGTTCGACCGAGGAGTCCACGTAGCGGGCGGTGCCGGTCGCGGTGGACTCCTCGCCGAGGGTGTACCAGGGCTCGATGGCCCGGCGCAGTTCGATCTCGACGTGGTCGAACACCGCCGTCCCGACGCGGGGGAAGCGGAACTCGGTGAACGGGTCCAGCCAGCTGGTCTCGAAGTCGAAACCGTGCGCGCGCAGGTCGGCGCATACCGCGGCGATATCGTGAATAAGGAAGTGCGGCAACAGGTATCGGCGGTGGAGGTTCTCCCCGTGCCGGATCAGCGGGGCCCGCAGCGGCTCCTCCCAGAAGCGGGCGACCAGGGCGCGCACCAGTAGCGACTGCACCATCGCCATCTGGTGGTGCGGCGGCATCTCGAAACCGCGCAACTCCAGCAGGCCCAGCCGGCCCCGGGGGCCGTCCGGGCTGTAGAGCTTGTCGATGCAGAACTCCGCGCGGTGGGTGTTACCGGTGATATCGGTGAGGAGGTGACGCAGGGCGCGGTCGGCGACCCACACGCTCGGTTCGGTGGCGCCGTTGGTCAGCCGGTCGATCTCGGCGAAGGCGATCTCGAGTTCGTAGAGCGCCTCGGTGCGGCCCTCGTCGACCCGGGGTGCCTGCGAGGTGGTGCCGACGAACCGTCCGGCGAACAGATAGGACAGCGACGGGTGCCGCTGCCAGTAGGTCAGCAGCGACACCAGCAGGTCGGGTCTGCGCAGCAGCGGCGAGTCCGCCGGGGTGGCCCCGCCCAGGGTGATGTGATTCCCGCCGCCGGTGCCGCCGTGGCTGCCGTCGAGGTCGAACGACTCGGTGGACAGCCGGGCCAGGCGGGCCTGCGCGTAGAGGGTGCGCAACTGCTCGTCCTGCTCGGCGAAACCTGAGGTCGGCGGCACGTTGACCTCGATGACCCCGGGGTCGGGGGTGATCGACATCGAGCGCAGCCGGGGGTCCGGCGGCGGGGCGTACCCCTCGATCACCACGGGGTGCCCGGTCGCTGCGGCGGCCGACTCGATGCGGGCGAGCAGGTCGACGAAATGTTCGAGGGCGTCGGTGGGCGGGAGGAACACATGCAGATGCCGGTTGCGGACCTCGGCCACCACGGCGGTCACCGGGGCGTTCTCGGCGTCCACGACGGCGGCGTCGGGTTCGCCGGGCCAGGTCGGCAGATCGGCATCCGCGGCCAGCGGGTCGGCGGCGAACGTCTCCCGTGGCGGCCGCCAGCTGATGGAGTCCAGCGGCAGCCGCAGTCCGGCCGGGGAGTCCCCGTCGAGCAGGACGATCCGGCCGCGGCGCAGCCGCCAGTCGGCACTGGCCCAGCCGGTGTCGTCGTCGCGGCGGTGCAGGGGCAGTACCCAGGCCACCGGGTCGGTGGTCGATTCCTCGAGCCTGGTCAGCAGCGCTTCCCGGTTCTCCGGGGAGTCGGTGGCCAGGTCATCGTCGGGCTCGACCGGCGCACCCGCGGGCAGTCGCACGGCCGCACCGAGCCGGGACAGCGCGTCGGGGTAGGCGGGGCGCACCTGGCCGGTGGGCAGGCCGAGTCCGGTCGCCAGCGCGGTGAGCAACGTGTGCGGGCTGTCGGCCGGGGCGGGGGTGGCGGCGTCCTGCCACGGGTCGTCCAGTAGCGCCGGGTCCCGCCACAGCGGCTCGCCATCGCGGCGCCAGTGCAGACCGATCTCCCAGCGCGGCAACGGCTCTCCGGGGTACCACTTGCCCTGGCCGTGCCGGATCAGGGCGTTGGGCGCCCACGCCGCGGTCAGTCGTGCGGCCAGGTCGGAGGCCAGGCGCCTCTTGTGCGGCCCGTCGGCGTCGGTGGTCCACTCGGCTGACACCTGGTCGTCGATCGACACGAACGTCGGCTCGCCGCCGATGGTGAGCCGGACGTCGCCGGCGGCGAGTCGCTCGTCCACCTTCGCCCCGGCCGCGGTGATCGCCGCCCAGGCGGTGTCGGTGTAGGGCTTGGTGACGCGGGGATCCTCGTGAATGCGGGTCACCGTGTTGGAGAACTCCATGACGGTCTCGGTGATGTCGGTGGCGCCGCTGATCGGGGCTGCGGAGAACGGGTGCGGGGTGGCAGCCAGCGGGATGTGCCCCTCGCCGGCGAACAGCCCCGAGGTGGGATCCAGGCCGATCCATCCGGCTCCCGGGATGTAGACCTCGGTCCAGGCGTGCAGGTCGGTGAAGTCGGCCGCCGGGCCGGACGGGCCGTCGAGGGCCTCGATGTCGGAGGTCAGTTGCACCAGATATCCGGATACGAAGCGGGCCGCCAGGCCGAACTGCCGCAGGATCGACACCAGCAGCCAGGCGGAGTCCCGGCAGGAGCCGATCCGGGTCCGCAGGGTGTGGGCGGGGGACTGCACGCCCGGTTCCATCCGGACGCTGTAGTTCACGTCCTCGTAGACGGCATGGTTGAGGCCGACCAGGAAGTCGATGGTGCGGATCCCGTCGGCGACGGGGTGGTCGCGCACCCAGTCGCGCACCAACTCCGCCGGCCCGGATCCCTCGCCGGCGTCGTCGACCGGGCGCAGGTAGGGCTCGAGGTCCTCGCGCAGCGACTTCGGGTACTCGAACGGGAAGGTCTCGGCGAAATCCTCGATGAAGAAGTCGAACGGGTTGATCACCTTGAGGTCGGCGATGAGTCCGACGGTGATCGTGAGGTTGCGGGTCGGCTCGGGAAACACCAGGCGGGCCAGGAAGTTACCGAAGGCGTCCTGCTGCCAGTTGATGAAGTGGTCGGCAGGCTCGACCGTGAGCGAGTAGGCCTCGATCGGGGTGCGGGTGTGCGGCGCCGGTCGAAGTCGGACGACGTGCGGGTGAACCGTCACGAGTCGGTCGAAGCTATAGCTGGTGCGATGTTCCAGCGCCACCTTGATGCCCACGGTGACTCATACCATCACAACCCGCGGTGACGCGCAGTGCGTCGGCAGTGGGCCGGTGCGGACCGCCCTGTCCTGGTGCCGGACATGCGCTCGCCACGGCAGTTCTTATGTGTGTATAAGTGTGTGTATGGCTCGGATGAATGTCTACGTCCCCGACGATCTGGCCGAGCGTGCCCGCTCTCATGGTCTCAACATCTCCGCGCTGGCCCAGGCTGCGATCAGAGCGGCGTTGGAGAGGTCCGCCACCGACCAGTGGCTTGAGGAGATCGCGGGAACCCCGACTGCCGTTCGACACGACGACGTCCTCGCCGCCATCGACGCTGCTCGCGATGAGTTGGGCGAGTGACCGTCCCGCCGTCGTCGACGCCTGGACCTCTGGTTCCGGAGTCGGTGGTTCCGGAGTCTGTCGTCCTCGACGCGAGTGCCATGGTCGACCTGCTTGCCAGGACCGACCGGTTCGAGGCGGTGCGGGTCCGATTGGCCGGTACCACACTGCACGCGCCGGCTCACTTCGACGTGGAGGTCTTGTCGGCGCTCGGGCGCATGCACCGCGCCGGCCTGCTCACCGTCGCCCAGGTGGATGGTGCATTGGGCGAACTGCGATCGGCACCGGTGACCCGTCATCCGCTCTCGCCGCTGGTGGCGGGCGCGTGGGCTCGTCGTGACACCTTCCGTATCGCCGACGCCCTCTACGTCGAACTGGCCGCCTCGACGGGGTCGGCGCTGGTCACGACCGACCAGCGGCTCGCGCGGGGGTGGCCGTCGGTAGCCGTCATCACCTGAACGCGCACTGCGATCGCCACCACGTCGGTCGCCGTCGCGTCAGGAGGCACCTCGGGGCCGCAGGCCGTTGCCGAACGGGCAGGCCATCAGCGCCCGAAGTGCCCGGCTCAGGGCGGCGCCATCGGCCACCGGCATCAGGAACGGCACCCGGGCGTCCCAATTTCCCTTCGGCCCTTCGGTTCTGACCGTCAAGCCGTAACGGTCCAGGCCGAGCAGCCGGATCCGGCCCTGGCGCTGCCGGCGGGGCAGATGCAGGCGCAGGCGCTCCACCATCTCCGGATGGTGCTGCTGAAGGTGATGTACCCAGGCGAACTCGGCATGGCAGAACGGGTCCGGCCGGGCAGCCAGCACCGCGGTGGGGTCGACGGTCTCGGCACCCGTCGCGTCGGCGAACACGATCGTCTCGACGTCGACAACCAGCAGGGTGTCGCGGTGGCCGACGTCGAGCAGTGCGGCATCGGGATGGTGGGCGGCGATGTCGTCGAGAATCCGTCGCGTTCTGGTGGGGGAGGGCTGTCGCGCCCACCCGCGAAGCCACACCAGCGACCGCACCGCCTCGTCGGTCCCGTGCGGGGGCCGATCGAGGAGTTCGACGACGACGGCGGGGGAGTCCGCACTGGCGGCGGCGACCGCCGATCGGGTGTCGATGGTCAGCGCGAAGGACCCGTCCGCAAGCAGATGATGCACCGGGCAGGGCACCGGTTCCGGCGCGACGTTCCCGGTGTCACCGGCGACCTGGGCCGCGGCCGCCCGTGCGCATACGGTGCGCACCCGTTCGGCGGCCGTCGGCCCCGTCATGCCCGTCGTGCTCGTCGGCCCCGTCAGCACCGATGTCCTCCTGATCGTCCCGATTTCGCGTCGCATCCGCCGTCGTCTAAAGTAAGCCACACCTTAGTAAGGTAAGCCAAACATCAATTAGCCTCCAGGGGGACGGACCATGATCGGGTTGGGCGCTGCGGCGCCGACAGTTCCCGCGCAACTCTTCGGCAGCGGCCTGATCGGCCTACGGGAAGGCCTGGAAGCCGGAATCGTGGTGATGGTTCTGGTGGCCTTCCTGGTGAAGGCCGACCGTCGCGACGCCCTGAAATGGGTGTGGCTGGGGGTGGCCGCCGCGGTCGCGATGACCGTCGGGGTGTTCCTGACCATCCAGTTCGGCGCCTACACCATCAAGGACCTGGCCGCCGAGGCCGTCGCCGGGGCGGCCTCACTGGTAGCCGTCGCGATCGTGACCTCGATGGTGCTCTGGATGCGGTCGGCCGCGGCGGGTCTGTCCGGGGAGTTGCGGGCCGGTATGTCCCGCGCTCTGGAGACCGGGGCCGGGGCAGTGGTGTTGCTGGCCTTTCTCGCCGTGGGGCGGGAGGGTTTCGAGACCGCGCTGTTCATGGTCGGCTACGCCGACGCCGAGACCGCCTGGCCGTTGCTCGGCCTGTTACTCGGGGTGGCGATTGCCGCTGCGATCGCCTGGGGGATGTACGCCGGTGCGGTCCGTATCAACCTCACCGCATTCTTCTCGTACACCGGTGCGTTTCTGATCGTGGTCGCCGCGGGCATCCTCGCCTACGGGATCGGAGCGCTACAGACCGTCGGCTGGCTCCCGGGCGGCGCCTCCCGGGCCTTCGACATCAGTTCCTGGATGAACTGGTCGTCCTGGTACGGCGAGGTCATTCACGGCGTCTTCAACGTCACCCCGACTCCGACGGTGCTGCAACTCACCTGCTGGCTCGCGTACCTGGCGATCGTGCTCACGCTGTTCCTCCGCCCGGCGGCCCCGCCGCCGTCCCGAACCGACCAACCCCACAACCCGACACCGGAAAGGTCCGCCGCATGAATCGGCACTACACCCGCAATCGAAGCGCCGCAGCCGTTCTCGCAGCCCTCGCCCTGGCGGGCTGCACGGCCAAGGAGCCGACCTCCGCGGACGGCCCCCGGGAACCGATCACCGTCGAGGCCTCGGACACGGCGTGCGCCCTGTCGGTGACCGAGGCGGCCACCGGACCCACCACCTTCCTGGTCACCAACAACGGCACCAAGGCCACCGAGTTCTACGTGTACGGCACCGGTGACCGGGTCCTCGGCGAAGTGGAGAACGTCTCGCCGGGCCTGCAGCGCAAGCTGATCGTGAACATCACCGAACCGGGCACCTACCGGACCGCATGCAAGCCCGGCATGATCGGCGACGGCATCCGCGGCGACTTCGTGGTCACCGGTGCCGCCGTCAACGTCGACGCCGACGGCAAGTTCGCCCAGGCCGCAGCCGATTACAAGCGTTATGTCACCAGCCAGACCGAGGCGCTCATCCCGGCCACTGAGGCCTTCGCCGCCGCGATCAAGGCCGGTGACGTCCCGCGGGCCAAGGCGCTCTACCCGACGACGCGCACCTACTTCGAACGGATCGAACCCGTCGCCGAATCGTTCCCCAACGATCTGGACCCACGCGTCGACCTGCGGGAGGCCGACCTGGAGGCCGGTGCGACATGGACCGGGTTCCACCGGCTGGAGAAGGACCTGTGGGTCAGCGGCATTCAGCCGGACACCGCCGCCATCGCCGACCAACTCGTCGCCGACGTCAAGGAACTCGACGCCGGCGTGCGGGCCCCCGAGTGGACCATCGACCCGACCCAGATCGCCGGCGGGGCACAGGGATTGCTCGACGAGGTCGCCGCCACCAAGATCACCGGTGAGGAGGACATCTTCAGCCACACCGACCTGTGGGACTTCAACGCCAACGTGGAGGGGTCGCAGACCGCGGTCGCCTCGGTGCGCCCGATCCTCGACGAGCGCGATCCGGAACTGGGTAAGCGCGTCGACCAGCGATTCGCGGCGGTTGAGGCGTTACTGGCCGCGTACCGCGACGGCGACGGATTCGTGCTCTACACCACCGTCACCGAACCCCAGCGGCAGGAACTCTCCCGCGCCATCGACGCCCTGAGCAAGGAAGTCAGTCAGGTGCAAGGTGTCATCGCCCCGCAGTGACCGGCAGGGCCGCCGCGGAGTGTCGCGCCGGGCGGTGCTGGGTGCCGCCGGAGTGGGCGCGGCGGTGGCCGGCGCGGCCGGGGCGGGGGTGCTGGCCGGGCGGGCCACCGCTGCCGCTGCGACCGGGGATCTGCACCGGCCGGTGCCGTTCCGCGGCCGCCACCAGGCCGGCATCGTCACCCCGGCTCAGGACCGGATGCATTTCTGCGCGTTCGACGTCACCACCGACTCCAGAGCCGACCTGGTCGCCATGCTCAAGGAGTGGACGTCGATGGCCGAACGGATGACCGCCGGCGAGGAGGCCACGCCGGACGGGGCCGTCGGGCTGAATCCCTATGCGCCACCGACCGATACCGGTGAGGCACTGGGGTTGGCGGCGTCCCAGCTGACGCTGACCGTCGGTTTCGGACCGGGCCTGTTCGTCAGGGACGGCAGGGACCGGTTCGGCATCGCGGGCCGGCGACCCGCGCCGCTGGCCGATCTGCCCACGTTCCCCAACGAAACCCTCGACCCGGCCCGCTGTGGCGGGGATATCGTCGTGCAGGCCTGCGCGAACGACCCGCAGGTCGCTGTGCACGCCGTCCGCAATCTGGCCCGGGTGGGATTCGGCACCGTCGCGGTGCGCTACTCCCAGCTCGGCTTCGGCCGGACCTCCTCGACCACCCGCGAGCAGTCCACTCCGCGAAACATGTTCGGCTTCAAGGACGGAACGAACAACCTCAAGGCCGAGGACACCGAGGCACTGATCCGGCATGTCTGGGTGGCCCCTGGAGACGGGCCGGACTGGCTGGCCGACGGCAGCTACCTGGTGGCCCGGCGGATCCGGATGCGCATCGAACCCTGGGACCGGGCGTCGCTGCGGGAGCAGGAGCGGGTCATCGGCCGGCACAAGGGTTCCGGTGCCCCACTGGGGGATCGGGACGAGTTCGCGCCCCTGGACTTCGACGCCGTCGCCGGTCGGGGAGAACCGCTGATCGATCCCGACGCCCATGTCCGGCTGGCCTCGAAAGAGCATCTCGGCGGGATCGAGATCCTCCGCCGCGGTTACAACTTCACCGACGGATCGGACGGATTCGGCCACCTCGACGCCGGGCTGTTCTTCATCGCGTTCGTCCGCAACCCGGTCACCCAGTTCATCCCGATGCAGGCCCAACTGGCGAAAAGCGATCTGCTCAACGAGTACATCCTGCACACCGGGTCGGCGGTCTTCGCCTGCCCGCCCGGCGTGGGTGACGACGGCTACTGGGGCTCGACTCTGTTCGAGTAGAGACTCTGTTCGAGTAGAGGACCGGTTCAGGGTGGCGGGGTGGCCTGGTGGCGCAGTCCGCCGCGTTGGGCGAGCGCCCCGGCCGCGACGACGAGCATGACACCCATCGCCTGAATCGCGCTCGGCTTCTGATGCAGCACAACCAGTCCCAGCACGGCCCCGATGGCCGGTTCGAGTGCCATCAGCGTTCCGAAGGCGGTGTGGGTCATATGCCGTAGCGCGATCATCTCCAGCGCAAACGGCAGCACGGGCAGCAGGATGGCCAGACCGATGGCGACCAGCAGCACCTCGACGGTGAGGTGGCCGGCGGCCTGGGGCACCCCGGCGACGGCGGCGGTGACCGCGGCGATCGGGATGGTCAGACTGAGCCCGTCGATACCGGCGAAGCGGTCCCCGATGTGCTGGGTGAGCAGGATGTAGGTTCCCCACCCCACGGCCGATCCCGCGGCGAATCCGATCCCTACCAGGTTCACCGAGCCGTGCCAGGGCTCGGTCAGCAGCACTACCCCGACCAGGGCCAGCGCTGGCCACCACAACGCCCGGCGGGTGTGGCTCCGCAGCGCCGCCACCGCCAGCGGGCCGAGGAACTCGATGGCCACGGCCTGTCCCAGCGGAATCCTGGTGATGGCGGCCAGAAAGAACGTCGTCAGCAGCCCGGTGGCGACACCCAGACCGACCACGGCGGGGATATCGCGGCGGTGGACCGACCGCAGCGGCGGGCGGGCGATGGCCAGGAAGATCAGCGCTCCCGCGCTGAGCCGCAGCCACGCTGTTCCTGCCGAGCCGACCTGCGAGATCAGCGGCACCGACAGGGCCGCGCTGAGTTGGACCGAGAACATCGCCGCCACCGCCAGCATCCAGGCCGGAACGGGGAGGGTGGCGGTGCGAGTCGGGTTCATGGCAGCTACCGGGATAGCACGCGGAAACAGTGTCACCCACGGCGGGGCCGTCGCGGCCCGGCAGCGCTGAGCCCCGACGAAGCGGGATAGCCGAACCTGAGACGAACCCCACATTGGCCATCGGCAACAATGTGCGTATGTCCGTTCCCCGTCGCGTACGAGAAGACAATGAGCTCAAGCCGTATCAGGCTGAACTGCTGAAACTGCAGCGGTATCTCGAGACGGAGAACCGCCGGATGATCGTGTTGTTCGAGGGCCGGGACGCCGCCGGCAAGGGCGGCACCATCCGCCGCGTCACCCGGTACATGAACGAGAAGCACTACCGCGTGGTGGCGCTGGGCCGGCCCACCGAGGAACAGCGCAGCCAGTGGTACTTCCAGCGCTACGTTGCGCAGTTCCCCACCGGCGGGGAGATCGTGCTGTTCGACCGGTCCTGGTATAACCGCGCCATGGTCGAACCTGTGTTCGGCTTCTGCACCGATGAGGAGTACCGCAACTTCCTGAAGGGTGTGGTGGGCTTCGAGAAGGATTTGGTCCGTCAGGGCACCATCCTTGTCAAGCTGTACTTCAGCGTCACCAAGGAGGAGCAGGCCCGCCGGTTCGACCGGCGCCGCGACGACCCGTTGCGGCAGTGGAAGCTCAGCGAGATCGACGTCCAGGCGCAGGAACACTGGGACGACTTCACCGAGGCCAAGTACCGCATGTTGCGGCGCACCAGCACGCCCGATTCGCCCTGGACCGTCATCCGTTCGGAGAACAAGCACAAGGCGCGGCTCAACGCGATCAAGGTGATCCTCGACGCCGTTCCGTATGACGGTCGCTCGGAAGACGTCGATTTCGTACCCGATCCGGAGATCGTGGTTTCGGGAGCACAGGAATTGACGCTGATGGAGGCCGACCGGATTCGCAGCGGCAGGTTCACCGGGTAGCAGCCCGCGTTGCTGATGTTGGTCCTGTACGATGGTCATGTACACGATCAACATTTCGGAGGATGCCATGTCGGTGACCCAGATCGACCTGGATGACCAGGCGCTGGCGGAGGTCATGCGCCTCGCCGGGGTGCACACGAAGAAAGAAGCGGTGAACCTCGCATTACGCGAGTACGCGGAAAAGTTTCGCCGCGTCGAAGCCCTCGCGAGATCCCGCGAGCAGGCGAAGCATTGGGACTACGACGGCTGGCTCGCGGCGCGTGCCGAGGAGAAGGCCCTCGGGGGTTGATCGCCTTCCTCGTCGACTCGTCGGCGGTCTGGCGGATTCAACGCCAACCAGAAATAGCCGAGGCATGGGCGCTGCCACTGCTGAGCGGTTCGGTCGGCTCGTGCGAACCGCAGCGTGCAGAGTTCCGCAGATCAGCTCGCAATGCCGACGAGTTCGACCAGATGAATCGGATGTTCCGGGACGTCTATCCTGACGTGCCGGTGCCGAAGTCTCTGTGGCGGTGGATCGAGGCTGCGCAGCACCGATTGGCGGGGGTTGGCGCGGCCCGAGCGTTGTCTGTCGTCGACCTGATGGTCTGCGGCACCGCGGCCGTGGCGGGACTCGTCGTCCTCCACGATGACGCGGACTACGACCTTGCTGCGCGCAATCTTCCGGATGTCACCACCCGTCGCATCGTGTGACGTTTCGGATTCCCTGACTGCAAGTAACTGATTACAGGGGGTTGAGCACCCGGTCCAGGAACTGCCGGGTGCGCTCGTGGTCCGGAGCCTCGATCACCGCGGCCGGCGGTCCCTGTTCGAGCACGACACCCTGGTCGATGAACAGCACCTGATCGGAGACCTGTCGGGCGAACTGGATCTCGTGGGTGACGATCACCATCGTCCAGCCCTCGGTCGCCAGGTCGCGGATGACCGAGAGCACCTCGCCGACGAGTTCGGGGTCCAGCGCCGAGGTCGGTTCATCGAACAGAACCAGCTTGGGTCGCAGCGTCAGGGCCCGGGCTATTCCGACGCGCTGCTGCTGGCCGCCGGACAGCTGGTGCGGGTACTCGTCGCACTTGTCGGCCAGTCCGACCCGCCCGAGCAGATCCAGCGCCTCGGACCGCACATCGGCGGACTGGCGGTGCTGGGCCACCACCGGACCCTCCATGACGTTCTGCAGGACCGTCTTGTGGGGAAAGAGGTTGTGCGACTGGAAGACCATCGCGCTCTGGGCCCGGTATCGGCCGATGAGATCCTTGGAAACCGGCCGGGCGAAGTCGACGTCCACCCCTGCGATGGACACCGTGCCGGCATCGGGCACGTCCAGCGCGTTGAGTGACCGCAGCAGAGTGGTCTTACCCGAACCCGAGGGGCCGATCACCGTGGTCGCCGAACCGCTGGGAACCCGGAACGACACCCCGCGCAGTACGCGGTTGTCCCCGAATGCTTTCGTGACACCCTCGGCGACAACAAGATCCGTCCGTCCGGTCATCTCGCCACATGCCTTTCCAGTCGGTGTTCGACACGGCTCTGGGCGCAGGACAGCGCCAGGCAGATCACCCAGTAGTACGCCGCGGCCGTGCCGTACAGAGCGAAGAACTCGAAGGTCGGAGCGGCGGCGATCTGTGCCGTGCGCAGAAGTTCGGTCACCATGATCGTCGACGCCAACGACGTGTCTTTGACCAGCGAGATCAACGTGTTCGACAGCGGCGGGACGGCGACCCGGGCCGCCTGGGGCAGGATGATCCGCCGAAGAGTGCCCGGATAGTTCAACCCGATCGTCTGCGCGGCTTCCCATTGCCCCCGGGGGATGGCGTTGATGGCCGAGCGGATGATCTCGGCGGCATAGCCGCCGACGTTGAGGCTGAAGGCGATCACCGCCGCCGGAAACGGGTCGATCTTCACACCCAGTTCGGGCAGCGCGAAGAACACGATGAACAGCTGGACCAGCAGCGGTGTGCCACGGATGATCGAGATGTACAGCTGGGCGCCACCCTGTAGGAGGCGGTTCGGGGACATCCGGGCCAGCGCGACCAATAGGGCGATCACCAAACCGGCTACGAAGCTGATGACCGTCAACGGGATTGTCTTCGTGATCGCGGCCTTGGCCAGCGGTATCAGGTTGTCGGCGATGAGCGCCCACGTGGACGGTTGCGCCGGATTCTGGACGGCGGGGGATTCGGCCGCCCCCGTCGCGTCCGCCTTGAGGTACCGCTGCGAGATGGCGGTCAGGGTGCCGTCCGCGCGCAGTTCCTCGATCGCGGCGTTCAACGGCGACAGCAGTGCGCTGTCCTTGCGGGCGGCGAAGCCCTGCTCGCTCTTCTCCCCGGTGCGGCCCGCGATCTTCACCGTGGTGTCACCGGTCTGGGCGAGGTAGGCGTACACCGCGATGCTGTCGTTGACGACGGCGTCCACCCGGCCCTGGTTGAGCAGCGTGATGGCCTGGGCGAAGCCCTCGACGGACTCGACCCGGGCGCCCGCGTCTCGGGCCACCTGCGCCCAGTTACTGGTCATCGACTGGGCGGCGGTGCGACCCTTCAGATCGGACAGCGAGGTGATCGAGTCATCATCGGCACGGGTGACGATCACCCCCTCGCCCACCGAATAGGGTTCGGACATCGCGTATTTCGCTGTCCGTGCCTCGGTGATCGTCACCTGGTTGGCCACCACGTCGAAGCGGTTGGCCTCCAACGCCGCAAAGATCGAATCCCAGGGTGTCTCGATGAACTCAACCCGCACACCGAGTTTGTCGGCGACCGTCCGGGCGACGTCGACGTCGTAGCCGGCGAGTTGGCCGGTCGCCGGGTCGTGGTAGCTGAACGGAGCGTAGGTGCCCTCGGTGCCGACGCGCAGCACCCCGGCGTCAAGCGCTTCGTTGGACGGCTTCGATCCGCAGGCGCCGAGGAGGACGACCATCGCCATCAGGATGGCGAGTATCGCCGTACTCCGCAGTCGTCGCATTGTGCGGACGTTAACGACCGCCGCGAACCCGGTGAAGAGTTTGTCTCAGCCTGGTTGTATCCCCGACGTCCTCAGGTCGAGAACTCAGATCGAGAAGTCCTCGCCGTGCCAGACACCGGCTTCCGGTGGCCGGATCACCTTGTCCGCGTTGGGTTCTCGCTCCCGGCTTTCCAGGCGGGCAACCCGGGTGAGCAGTGAGTAAAGGCTCACGCCCAGCGGGTCGGGAAGATCGGACTGAGTGCGTGGCGCACCCGTCGCCGAGCCGTCCGGGCCGACGATCTGACCGGGTACCCCGACCACCACGGATCCGGGTGGCACCGGTTTGATCACCACCGAGTTGGCGCCGATCTGGCTGCCGTGGCCGATCACGATGTTGCCCAGGACTTTCGCGCCGGCGCCGATGACCACTTTGTTTCCGACGGTCGGGTGCCGCTTGACCGGATCCAGGCTGGTACCGCCGAGGGTCACCCCGTGGTAGATGGTGACGTCGTCGCCGACCTCGGCGGTCTCACCGATCACCACTCCGGTCGCATGGTCGATGAACACCCGCGAGCCGATCACCGCACCGGGATGGATCTCCACCCCGGTGAGCTTGCGAATGACCTCGGCGAGGAACCGGGCGGCAAGTTTGGCGTTGCGCTGCCACAGCCAGTGGGTCACCCGATATCCCCATATCGCGTGCACGCCCGGGTAGCACAGGGCCACCTCCAGTGCGCTGCGCGCTGCTGGGTCGCGTTCCCGCACCGCGCGCAGGTCGCCGCGAATGGCCGCGAACACCCCTAGTCCGCCAGGTCGGCGAACAGCGCCGTACTCAGGTAACGCTCCCCGAAGCTGGGCAGCAGGACCACGATCAGCTTGCCGGCGTTCTCCGGCCGCTTGGCCAGCTGCACCGCAGCCCAGGTCGCCGCACCGGAGGAGATCCCCACCAGCAGGCCCTCCTCGCGCGCCAGCCGACGGGCGGTGGTGAACGCGTCCTCGTTACTCACCTGGATGATCTCGTCGACCAAGTCGGTCTCCAGTACCGGTGGCACGAACCCGGCTCCGATGCCCTGGATCGGGTGCGGACCCTTCTGTCCGCCCGACAGCACCGGCGACGCCGCCGGTTCGACCGCGACGAACCGCACGGACGGTTTGCGCTCCTTGATCGCTTCGGCAACGCCGGTGATCGTGCCGCCGGTGCCGACCCCGCCGACGAAGATGTCGATCAGGCCGTCGGTGTCGTTCCAGATCTCCTGGGCGGTGGTCGCCCGGTGAATCGCGGGATTGGCCGGGTTCTCGAACTGCTGCGGGATGAAGTACCGCTGATCGGTCTTGGCGAGTTCCTCGGCCTTGGCGATAGCGCCCGCCATCCCCTCCGGGCCCGGAGTCAGGATCAACTCCGCACCGTAGGCGCGCAGCAGGATCCGCCGTTCGATGCTCATGGTCTCCGGCATCGTCAGCACGCACTTGTAGCCGCGCGCCGCGCACACCATCGCCAGCGCGATGCCGGTATTGCCGCTCGTCGGCTCCAGGATGATGGTGTCCGCGTTGATCAATCCGGCCTGCTCGGCCGCGTCGATCATGGCCACCCCGATGCGGTCCTTGACGCTGGCCGCCGGGTTGAAGGACTCCAGTTTGGCGACGACCTCGGCCCCGGCACCGTCGGTGACCTTGCGGAGTCGGACGAGGGGGGTGTTGCCGGTCAGCTCGGTGATGTCGTTGGCGATCCTGCTCATGCGCTCATTCTCCCTCTGGTCACCCGCCGCAGCCGTGCCGCCCCGCACCACTGTCGGAGATCGGCCCGGTTGCCGGACTGCCGTCGGCGATTCTGCGCACCGCGTCAAGGAAGACGTCGATCTCGTCGAAGGTGTTGTAGAAGGCGAAGGACGGGCGCACGGTGGTCTCCACACCCATCCGGCGCAGGATCGGCTGAGCGCAGTGGTGGCCGGCGCGTACCGCGATGCCCTCGGCGTTGAGCGCCTTGCCCACCTCGATGGGCTCATGGCCGGCCAGCACGAAGGACAGCACGCTGGCCTTCTCGTGGGCCGTGCCGATGAGGCGCACCCCGGGAATCGCCGCCAGGCGTGGCGTGGCGTACTCCAGCAGGGCGTGCTCATAGGCGGCGATCCGGTCGATACCCACCTTCTCGACATAGCGGAGCGCCTCGCCGAGGCCCACCGCGTCGGCGATGTTGCCGGTGCCGGCTTCGTACTTGTTGGGCGGGCCCTGGAAGATCGACCGTTCGATCGTCACGTCGGCGATCATGTTGCCGCCGCCCTGCCAGGGTGGTGTCTCGGCCATCACCTCGTCGGTCATGTACACGACGCCGATTCCGGTGGGGCCAAAGATCTTATGACCGGAGAAGACGAAGAAGTCCGCACCGGTCTTGGACACGTCGACAGCGATGTGGGGGATGGATTGGGCGCCGTCGATGAGAACCCGGGCCCCGTAGCGGTGGCCCATCTCGACGATCTTCTCCACCGGCGTGACCGTGCCCAGGGCGTTGGAGACCTGCGTCGCGGACACCAGTTTGGTGCGCGGCCCGAGCAGATCTTCGAACTCCTGCAGGAGCAGGTTGCCGGCGTCGTCGACCGGGGCCACCTTGAGCACGGCGCCGGTCTTCTTCGCGATCATCTGCCACGGAACGATATTCGCGTGGTGCTCGAGGTTGGTGATGACGATCTCATCGCCCGGTTCGAGGTTCTTGGCACCCCAGGACTGGGCGACGAGGTTGATCGCCTCCGTCGTCCCGCGGACGAAGATGATGTTCTCGTCCTTCGCCGCGCCGATGAAGCGCCGTACTGTGCCGCGTGCGTCCTCGTAGGCGTCGGTGGCGCGTGCGGCCAACTCGTGCGCCGCACGATGGATGTTGGAGTTCTCGTGGGCGTAGAAGTAGGCGAGGCGGTCGATCACCGCCTGCGGCTTCTGGGTGGTGGCGGCGTTGTCGAACCAGATCAGCGGCTTGCCGTTGACCGTCTCCCGCAGGATCGGGAAGTCCGCGCGGATGGCGTGGACGTCGAAGACCTCATGGGAGTCGGCGAGGTGGGGGACCGGCGCCGTCAGCCCGAGAACGGGTGTTGCCGAAGAGGTGAAGTAGTAGTTCGCCTCGTCCCCGGATATCCCGTGCGCCGGTACCGTCGGCGCCGAGGGCACCCCTGGCGCAGCGGGAACCGACGGCGACGCGAGCACGCCCGGCGACGTCGACACGATGCCATGCGGAATCGTGTAGTGCTCGAACGCGGCGGCGGGGCCGAACGCCGATGCGACCGGAGAGTAGCCCCCCGCCGCGTCGACCGGGACGCTGTTCAGGCGGGCCGTGGTGGCGCCGAGGGAGCCTGCCGACGTGGTGTCCGGCACCTCCCCTCGCGGCGCCACCGGAACCGTCTGCGGCGGGCTGTCATTGCCGGGCCGGAAGCCGGCCGAGAAGAACTGGGTCGCCAGGGCGGCCAGTTCGGCCTCGCTGATCGGCAGGTCGGTGCTCACTTGTACTCGTGGTAGTTGTCGATGGCCGCGCCCTCGAGGACGGCCAGGGCGTCATCGGTCAACACCGCCAGCGACGAGTACAGGGTCACCAGGTAGGAGGCGATGCCGGAGCGGTTGATTCCGGTGAACCGCACGGAAAGACCCGGGGACTGCTCACCGACGAGGCCCGGCTGGAACAGGCCGACCACGCCCTGGCGCTCTTCTCCGGTGCGGACCAGGATGAACTTCGTCGCGCCGTTCTCGACCGGGACCTTGTCGCTGGGGATGATCGGGATGCCGCGCCAGGTGATGAACTGCGCGCCGAAGAGGCTCACCACGGTCGGCGGAACCCCGCGGTACGTGCATTCCCGGCCGAACGCCGCCACCCCGAGCGGGTGGGTCAGGAAGAAGGCCGGCGTCTTCCACACCTTGGTGAGCAACGCGTCGAGATCGTCCGGGGTGGGCGCGCCGCTCAGCGTCGAGATGGTCTGCTCCGGTGTCGCCTGCGCCAGTAACCCGTACTCGGGGTTGTTGATCAGCTCGGACTCCTGGCGCTCCTTGATGGTCTCCACCGTCAGGCGAAGCTGCTGGGTGATCTGGTCGTGCGGGCTGGAGTACAGGTCGGACACCCGGGTGTGGACGTCGAGCAGGGTGGAGATGGCGCGGAGTGTGATCTCGCGCGGGCTGGTCTGGTAGTCGACGTAGGTCTGCGGCAGCGGATCTTCGATATTCTCCCCGCCGACCTCGGCATGGATCTGCACCCGCTCCGGATTGACAACCCGGTTGACCCGGTAGATGCCGGCCTCGACCGGGACCCAGCTCAGCAGGTGCAGCAGGAACCGCGGGCTGATGGTCTCCAGCTGCGGCACCGTCTTGGTGGCGTTGGCGAGCTGCCTGGCCGCAAGGGCGCCGAGTGCCTGCGATTCGTTCTGGGCCGACGTCATCTGTTCCTCCGTCTCGAAATGGTCGGGACCAGCATCGCTGTCCCAGGCTGAGCTTGCACTATTTGCATCCGCCGTGAATGAAACCCATTGAAGTCTCATCCGGTCTTGTAGGGTGGCCCCATGCAACAGCCCGCAGCGCTGCGCTTCGTCTTCACGAGCGTCGTCGGCGTGCATTCCTGTTGTTGTTGATTTTTTCGCTCGCTGTTTCTCTCTGAGCTGCGTCTTTCATCCGGATTTGCGGTGAGAGTCTGCGCTCGACGCGACTGACGAAAGATCAACCATGAGCTCCCTGGCAGCACCCGCTCCCGTCTCTTCATCCGCGCATTCGCTACCCGCGTACGCGGCACCTTCGTGGCCGGCTCCGGTCGCGGTCGAACGCCGCATCCAGCCGGCCCCCACCGTGGACGTCTCCCGGATGACCAGGTACCGCGGTGGTACGTACTCCCACACCGTGGACGTGATCGTCTTCACCGACGGCAGCACCGCGCGCACCGACCTGATCCGGCTCAACCCGAATATCGACGCGTATTCGCTGGACTTCGCGGGGATCGCGCCGACCCGGCCGTCGCGGTACTCGGCGGACAGTTGGTCGGCGGTGCCGCACCTGCAGGCTCGCGCCCACGAGACCGAGGTCGACTGGATCCTTCGCAACTCCTACCCGAACCTGTCCACGGTGGTGCTGAGTGCGCGGCTGCGGGCAGCCGGATATCCGCTCGGTGGCCGCAACATCACCGAGCACGAGGCGATCGCCGGCACCCAGGCCGCCATCTGGTATCTCACCAACGGGTTGGAACTCGACGACCGGCCGTTGGACGTGCCCATCACGGTCACCACCGAAAGTGGCTGCGTACGAGTCGAATTCGACGGTGAGCGTCAGCTCGGCGGTTACACCGCCCGGGTGTCCAGCGAGACCGGGGCGATACTGCGGCTGCAGAAGTCGGCCGACGGGAGCGACTGGAGCGATGTCGCCGCCTCCACGGTGACGGTTCCCGCCGGCGGGGCGATCGTGAGCCGGACCCTGGGAGTCGGCAGCACCCTGTCCGAGCACCGGCACGGAACCCGGGGCGGCGGGCACCGCCATTACCGGCTGGTCGTCGACGGTGCAGCCAACGTCGAGGACCTGACCTTCCGTCTGGATGGTTCCGGGCGCTACCGCAACTCCGAGCCGGTGGTGCATCTCTATCACCATCTGCTGGCCGGTGCGCGAGCGGCGCGGGAGGCGGCCGTCACGCCGGCCTTGGATGCCACCGCGGCGGTGGTGGGCGGTGAACTGGTGGGTCCGTTCCGGCTGCACACCGCCAGCGCGGCCACGGTCCGGGCTCCGCAGGGACACCAGGTGATTCACGCCGGCGGCGCCGATGCCAGCGCGCTGGTCGCACCGGGTGAGGACTTTCACCTGCGGCCGACGCCGGGGTCGACGGGTGTGACCCTGCGGATCGAGGTGCCCGGTGAGCAGTCCGGGTTCGGTGGCCGGGTGATCACCGGGGTGGTGTGCGACGAGAGGGACGGCCACTGCACGCCATTGGCGCTGGCCGTCCCCGCTCAGCTCATCGTCGAGTTCGACGTGCGCTGGGGTACGCGCTGAGTCCAGTGCGCCACCGAAGGCATTGACCGCGATTTGCGCCATGTGACCCAGGTCAGTCGAGGTCGAATGCGTTCCTGATTGCCGTCGAGAGCGCCAGTTCCTGGTCCGGCATGAGGAATCCGATCTGCTGGCCAAGTGTCGCAACCGGAATGGTGACGATGCTGTCCAGACTCACCACGGATTCCTGGTCGAGGCCGTTACGTGGCCCGACGGGCAGTTCGCTGGAGAGTCCACGGATTGTGCTGGTGATCGGAGCTACGGTGATCCGGGTCAGAACGGGCCGTACGAGTTCCCTGGTGAGGATGAGCACGGGTCGGGTCTTATCCAGTTTGGCCACGTGGATCGGTCTCATCCGAGGCCGGTTTCCAACTCGGCCGCGTAGGTGGCTAACGACTCAAGTCCGTCCGGGTCGGTGGTATCCGCGGAAAGGATCTCCACATCACGCGCGGCGATGAGGCGCCGCCGTTCCCGTTCGAGGGCGGTCTGGACGAAGGCGGCACGACTCGCGACGTGTTGTTCACGAACCTGGGTGTCGATGAACTCGACCACGTCGTCGGGAAGCCGAACCGCGATCTGCTTGCTCACCACGACACGATACCAAGGTGGGATGCACTTCGGTACCGTCCGGGGCTTCGCTTCAGATGGCCGAGTGCAGGGGCGGTGGTGTTCCGTGCAGCAGGGCACGGCCGATGTGCTGGTACTTCCACCGGATCGGATCGTGGACGGTGTGGGTCCGGGCGTTGCGCCAGAAGTGGTCGAGGCCGAGATGTGTTGCGGTGCTGCGGGTTCCGGTGAGTTCGAACAAGGCGCTCGACACCTCGGTCGAACTCCGGTCCGCCAGAGTCTTGGCGGCCGCAACGGCGATGGAGGCCTCCGCGGCCCGTTCCGGTGCCGATCCCGGACCGCCGCGCAGTGCCAGGTCCACGGCCGTTCCTGCTGCGGCCAGGGTGGCCTCGGCGGCCCGGACCGACACCGCGAGTTCGCCGAACCGCTGGATCAGCAGAGGGTCGTCCGCGGCGCGGTCCACCCCGGCCTCGAACCAGGGCCGGCTGTGTTCCCGGACGAATGCCGCAGCCGACTCCAGTGCGCCGCGGGCGATCCCGGCGTCGATCGCGGCGTGCATCAACTGCGCGAAGGCCCCGTAGCCAGTCGGGGCGTTGACTGCGGCGGCCCGGGCGATCACCCGCGACGGGTCGACCCGAACCCCGTCGAACTCGATGGTTCCGCTGCCGGTGGTCCGTTGACCTATCCCGTCCCAGTCGTCGATGATCCGGACTCCGGGCGTATCGGCGTCCAGGAACGCGATGTACTGCCCCTCTGTCAGACCGGTGGTCTGGTCGGGGTCGTCGAGGCGGGTGAGCACCGCCAGAATCTGGGCGAAAAGCGAACCGGTGCAGTAGTACTTGGTGCCGTCGATCCGGAATCCGTCACCGGACGGCCGGAGTGTGGTGGCGACGTCAGCCGCGGTCGGCCCGGTGCGCTCGGCCTGCGCGTTGGCAATCCGCGCGCCGGCGAGCAACCGCTGCGAGTAGTGCTGCAGCTGGTCGGGCGATCCCGCCAGTCGCAGCAGGTTCACATAGACGAAGTGGCTGTGCGGAATCTGGCCGACGTTCGGGTCGGCTGCCGACAGGATCCTGATGACCTCCGCGACCACACTCGGCGGCAGGTCCGCTCCGCCGTACCCGGCCGGAACGGTGATGGCCAGCAGGCCACTGGCGGATAGCCGGTCCAATTCGCCGAAAGGCAACTGCCGGTGGCGATCCCGTTCCGCCGCGCCCGACGCGAATTCCGTGGCCAGGGCCCTGGCCGTCTCGATCGCCTGGGTTGCCGTCAGGACCGGGCAGGGACAGTTCGGGTCGCTGTTCGTCATGCCGCCACGCCCTTGGCGCGCAGCAGTGGAAGGACACCCTCAGCGAACCAGTACGCCTCCTCGAGGTGGGGGTACCCGGACAGGATGAACTCATCGAACCCGCTCGAGTAGTACTCGACGATCAGGTTCGCGACCTCCTCGTGGCTGCCGACCAGTGCGGTGCCGGCCCCGCCGCGGACCAGGCCGACGCCCGCCCACAGGTTCGGATAGATCTCGAGGGCGTCAACTTTGCCGCCGTGCAGTGCGGCCATCCGGCGTTGGCCCTCGGATTCCGAGGCCGAATGCAGTCGGGTGGCCTGGTCGATCTGCTCCGGAGTCAGCTCGCTGAGCAGCTTCTCGGCGACTGCCCATGCCTCGGCCGAGGTGTCCCGGCTGATGGTGTGCAGGCGGATTCCGTAACGCAGTGTTCGGCCATATGTTTCGGCGAGCGCCCGGACCTTGGCGATCTTGGCGGCGGCCTGCTGCGGTGGCTCACCCCAGGTGAGGTAGGAGTCCACGTACTTCGCGGCGATCGGCAGCGCGGCGGGCGAAGACCCGCCGAAGTAGAGCTGCGGCAACGGGTTCGGGGGTTCGGAGACCCGGCCGTCGCGAATGCGGTAATAGTCGCCGTCGAAGTCGACCGAGTCGTTGGTCCAGATGTCCCTGACGATCTTGATGAATTCCCCGGTGCGGGCATACCGTTCGTCGTGATCCAGCCAGTCTCCGAAGCGCCGTTGCTCGGCGTCCTCCCCGCCGCTCACGACGTTGAGCAACAGCCGACCGTCGGAATGCCGCTGGAAGGTCGCCGCCTGTTGGGCGGCCAGGGTCGGCGGCACGAGTCCGGGGCGAAACGCCACCAGGAACTTCAGCCGTTCGGTCTCGGCGAGCAGTGCCGCGGCCGTCAACCAGGCGTCCTCGCAGAAGGTTCCGGTCGGAGTCAGGACACCCTCGTAGCCGAGTCGGTCCGCCGCGCGAGCGATCTCAGCCAGGTACCGCCTGCTCGGCGGACGGTAACCGGCCGGGACGGTGTGATGCTCGGAGGCGTGCGACGCACCCACGATGGAACGGCTGTCCCCGTTGGTGGGCAGGAACCAGAAAAATGTGGCGGTCATGTATCTCCTGTCAGGCCGCGGCGGATTTGATGGCGCTGCTGACCTCGTGGCGCAGTCGCAGGTATTCCGGTGAGCGGCGCAGTTCGTCGCTGTCGCCCGTTCGGGGCAGGTCGGCGGTGATGTCCAATGCCACCCGCCCGGGACGGGCGGTCAGGACGACGATTCGGCTGCCGAGGAAGACCGCCTCGTCGGCGCTGTGGGTGACGAAAACCGTGGTCCGCCCGGACTCGGCGCTCACCGCCCGGACGTCTTCCTGAAGGCGCTCACGGGTCAGCGCGTCGAGGGCGGCGAACGGTTCGTCGAGGAGCAGCAGCGATGCGCCGGTTCCCTCCGGGGTGTGTTCCGAGGCGCCCTCGGAGGCCAGTGCCCGGGCGATTGCGACGCGCTGCTGCTGACCGCCGCTGATCTCCCAGGTGCGCCGGTCCGCCAGGCCTTGCAGGCCGACCCGGTGCAGCAGTTCGTCGCGGCGGCGGCGACGTTGGTCCCTGGGCACCCCGGCATAGGTCAACGCCAGTTCGACGTTGCCGCCCACGGTCCGCCAGGGGAACAGCCGTGGCTGCTGGAAGACGACACCGGCGCTGTGTCCCGGTACCGGTGGCGTGTCCGACACCAGAAGCGTTCCGCCGGTGGGTGACTCGAATCCGGCGATCAGGCGCAGCAGGGTGCTCTTTCCACAGCCCGACGCACCGACGAGCACCAGAAACGAGCTCGGCTCGACGGCGAGGTCGATGGGTCCCAGCACGTGGGTGGGCCCGTAGCGGTGCGTCACACCCTCGATGCGGATGGCGGCGGTGGTCTCCGCGGTACTCGGCGATACCAGGTCAGCGAGTGAGGACATCGGGCAATCCCTGTGTGTAGAGGGCGTTCTGGAACACCGTCAGTGCTGCCGGCGCCGGGATCTGCTTCTGATCGGCCAGGAACCGCGAGGCGCTTTCGAGATTTGCCGCCAAGTTGCCCGGCTTTCCGTCGCTGCCGAGCCACTGCGGTGAGGCGACCTCGGCGGGGGTCAGAAACACCGCCTTCTTGAGTTGCTGGGCGACATCGTCGGGGCCCAAGCCGACCTCGGCGGCGACAGCCGCGGCGGCGGCCCGGGGATCGTCGGCGATGCCGGTGAGCGCGCGGGCCTGTTGCCGGCGCCAGACGTCGACAACCTCGGGGTTGTCCTTGGCGAAACTGTTCGACACCGCTGCAAGGTCCAGCGTCGGCTTGCCGCGCTCGGCGAGGTCGCGGCTGGTGATCAGTGTCTTCCCGTTCTTCGACAGCTGGTCCAAGGTGGGTAGCCAGGTGTAGGCGGCGGCGATGTCCCCGCGCTCCCACGCGGCCAGGATCGCCTGCGGCTGAAGGTCGATCAACTGGACGTCGCCTGCGCTGAGCCCGGCCTGGTCCAATGCCGCCAGCAGGCTGTAGTGCGCGGTCGAGGCGAACGGGGTGGCGACCCGCTTGCCTCGGAGATCGGCAACCGTCTCGATGCCGGTGCCGTTACGGGCCACCAGCGCCTCGTTGTCGCCGGCGACGTCGAGGATGAAGGCGACGCTGTAGGGGATGTTCAGCGGCGCGGACAATCCACGTGCCACCGGGCTGGAACCCAGCGCACCGAAGTCGACCTCCTTGGCGATGAACGCGGTGTTGACATCAGCCCCGGAGTCGAACTTCGTCCACTTGATGTTGTACTCGGGCAACGCATCTTCCAGCCAGCGCTTGTTCTTGACGATGAGATCCCCGCTGGGGAATGTCTGATACGCGATGCGGATGGTGGGTTTCGACGCGTCGGGCTGGGAGCGGTCCACCGAGCATCCGGCCAGGCCGGCGGTCAGCAGTAGCGCGGCCAGGGCTGCGGTGACTTTCGGGATTCTCATACGTGTCCTCTCCAGGGAACGGCGCGACGTTCGACCGCGCGCAGGGCGCCGTCGATGACCAGACCCGAAATGCCGATGGCGAAGATGCCGACCAGCACCACCGGGGTGTTGTTGTAGTTACTGGCGTCCTTGACCAGGCCGCCCACGCCGGGGATTCCGTTGAACAACTCCGCGGCGACGACCGAGGAGTAGGCCATGCCGACAGCCAGGCGGATCCCGGTGAACGTCTCGGGCAGCACCGCGGGAATGACGACATCGCGGATCACCTGCGCTCGGGACGCGCCCAACGCCCGGGCGGCCTCGACCAGGCTTACCGGGGCCGCCGCCACCGCCGCGGTGGTGGCCACCGCCGCCGGCGGAAGTGCGGCCAGGGCCAGCAGCGTGATCTTGGGGGCCTCGTCGATGCCCAGCCAGATGACCAGCAGGAAGAAGTAGGCCAGTGGCGGCAGAGCGCGCAAGAAGGTCAGCCAGGGTTCCACGATGCGACGGACCCAGCCGACCGAGCCCATCACCACACCCAGCGCCACGCCGGCCGCCACCCCGATGACCACTCCCACCAGCACCCGCCGAAGCGTCATGTACAGGTGTTCCCACAGCAGGTAGCCGGCGTAGCCGCGGACACCGTCGTGCACGGTTGAGGTGTCGATGAATGCTCGCCACACCGTGCTCGGGAACGGCACGAAGGTTTGGTTCCAGATCCCGGTCGCGGCGGCCAACTGCCAGGCGCCAAAGAACGCCACAACCGACAGCGCCGGGAGTGCGGCCCTGGTCAGCCGGCCCGCGGAGACCGGCCCCCGGATCGCCGGGAGGCTCTCATCGGGCGCGACATCGACGGGTGCGGACACCTCGCCACTGTTGCGCGGCCGGGGTGCTGACTGAATATCTATGCTCAGCGAGAGTCAAATCTCCCGCGTTGGTGGGAGTGCCGGCGGCA
>Ga0208823_1000117_pt1 | contig 65606 bp, 71 predicted proteins | sample AD_UKC075_MetaG_FD_184440 | JGI IMG/M metagenome (GOLD analysis project Ga0208823, IMG submission 184440) | Active sludge microbial communities of municipal wastewater-treating anaerobic digesters from USA - AD_UKC075_MetaG (SPAdes) (version 2) | ecosystem: Engineered > Bioreactor > Anaerobic >...
TCTATATCTATTACTGCTACTTCTTTTCGTCCGTCTTCATGCTTTATTATCACCTTCATCACCTGCCTCTATTTTACCATATTAATGCGAAAAAGCCCAGCTTTCGCTGGACTTTTTCGACAAGCTGAAATCCCCGGCAAAAATGCCGGGGATTTTTTTGCCCGAATACCGCAGTGGTCAGCCGGCCGCGGAAATCAGCGAAAGCGGGGAATAATCGGGCTGCAGCGCGGCGTTGACCGCCATCGCCACAAGCTGGGAGGCCCGCCGGATAATAAGGTCTATCTCCCTCGGCGTTACCATCATCTCGGAGCCGCGCGGGGTAACCTCATCCCCCGCCTCCCTGCGCCCGGTCAGCTCCACCGCGACGGTGCGCGCGTCCACCACCGTCGGCACCCCCAGCCCGATTACCGTAACCCCCAATGTGTCGCGGTTGAGCGCCATGCGGTTGTTCCCCACCCCCGAACCCGGCGAGATTCCGGTATCGCAAATCTGGACGGTGCAGCCCAGCCTTGAAACGCTGCGCGCGGCGAGCGCGTCAATCACAATAACCGCGACCGGCTTTACTATCTCGCAGATACCTTTTACCATCTCGCTGCTTTCAACCCCGGTCTGCCCAAGCACTCCGGGGATAAAGACAGCGGTGGGGCGCAGATTTTCAAGCCCGGCGCTTCTGCTGAATTCCCCCTGAATATGGCGGGTGGCCAGCACCAGCCCCGCCGCGCGCGGCCCGAGCGCGTCGGGGGTAACCGACTGGTTGCCGAGCCCCACAACCAGTATCACCCCGTTCTGCGGCAGCAGAGTCCGCAACTCATCCCCCAGCGCCACCGATTTTTCCTCCATGCTTTTTTCGTCGTCCGAAAGCGGCGGCAGCTCGGCGGTTATATACCTGCCGCGCGGCTTCCCCAGAGCCTTCTCCCCCTGTTCGTCCTCTATCACCATGCTGGTCAGCCTGATATCCCCCACCTGCCTTGTCTGCTGTTTCACACCCGGCAAATCTTTTTCCCCAAGCTGTGCCGCGGCTTCAATCGCAAGGTCCGTACGCAGCTGCATTAATTTCCCTCTTTTCCGAATAGTGCTGTCTTTTATTATCCCAACAAAAGCGGACTTTAATACAAAACCTGATAAAAAACCGCGGCAAAAATTTGTAATAAAACCGCTTGCCCCCCTCCCCTGTTTGAGTGTATAATGAGTATAAGTATTTTCGGGAGGCGCAGCGCAAAATGAAGTACCGGCTCAACCCGGAACACCTTGGAAATATATTCGCTGTCCCCGCGGTGGTGGCAGACCAGCATATAAAGCTGGCCGGTTCGGCTCAGCTTAAGGTACTGCTCTGGCTGCTCAGAAGCGGACAGGGCGTGTTTGATGCCGCGCTATGCTCAAAAGCTATCGGACTGCCTCCCGCCGACTGCACCGACGCTCTGCAGTACTGGATTGCGACCGGCGTTATATTAAAAGAGCCCGGGCAGGGCGGTTTGCCGGCCCAAAGCCCCGACAGCCATGCCCCGGCGGACGACAGCCCCGCTAAGGCCCAAGAACGCGTTGAAATCCGCGCGGTGCCGCGCCCGCGACCGGTCAAGCCCTCGTTAAAGGAAGTCATCAAACGGCAGAAGGAAAACGCCGAGTTCGCCTACCTGCTTAACACCGCCTCGGCAAGGCTGGGGCGGCCGATAAACAATGGCGAGATGGAAACCCTGCTCTATCTTTTTGACTCGGCCGGCCTGCCGGTCGAAGTCATCCTGATGGTGATTGAATACGCGGTCGCCGAGGGCAAGGCCAATATCCGCTACATAGAAAAGGTGGCGCTGGACTGGGCGGACAGGGGAATTACCACCATAACCGCGGCCGAGCAGTACCTGTGCGCGATGGAGCGCAGGCGGGAAGCGTGGGAAAAGCTCTCCGCCCTGCTTGAAATCGTCCATTCGCCCACAATAGCGCAGTCCGAAGCCGCCGAAAAATGGATTTTTGAATGGCAGATGGACGAGCGGCTGCTGAAGCTCGCTTACGATAAAACGGTGAAAGCCACCGGAAAATTCAACAGCAACTATATGATGAAAATTATCGAGCAGTGGCGCGCTAACGGGATTGACACCTACGAAAAAGCGGCCGCCGAATATGAAAAATCCAAATCAAAGGGCAGAAGAAAAAAGGAGACCTCGTTTGATTTGGACGAATACGAGAGCATGGTGAGCGAATTCGCCCCGATATATAACAAAAAAGGCAGGAAGTGAAATCCCCTGCGGAATTTTGCTCGCAGAAAAGGAGAGAAAAAATGGGTTACAGCCGTGACGTATATGAAGAAGCGATGGCCGAACTGGAACGGCGTCGCAGCCGCGCGAGGCAGAAAGCGGCCGCGCTGCGCGAAAAAATGATTGCGAAATACCCGCGTATCCTTGAGATAGAGCGGGAGATGTCAAACACGGCATACAAAGTGGCACGGGCGGTGCTGGACGGTGGGGACGTCGAGTCGGCGGTAGAAAAAATCAAAAGCCGGAGCCTGTCCCATCAGGCGGAGCTCGCGCAGATACTCGCAAAAGAGGGGATTTGCGCCCCGAATTTCGAGCCTTCATACACCTGCCCCGCCTGCAAGGATACCGGAATTGTGGGCAACAGGTTCTGCGAGTGCATGAAATCCCTGCTCAGGGAGCTTGCCTTCAAGCGTATCAGCAGCTATTCGGGCGCGGCCAAAGAGATGTGCTTTGACAACCTCCGCCTCGATTATTACCCCGGCCGGCCGGATTCCAAAACCGGGATTGTGCCGAAAACCCGGATGAAAGAGATTTTCGAGTACTGCAGAAGCTACGCCGAAGACTTTGACCAAAGCTCCCCCAGCCTTTTGCTGCGCGGCGCCACCGGCACCGGAAAAACCCATGTGTCGATAGCGATTGCGCGGGTGGTAATCGACAAGGGGTTCGGGGTGATTTACGGGCCGGCGCAAAAGCTGCTGCACCGTCTGGAACGCGAGCATTTCGGGCGGGAAGATGGCAACAGCGGAGACATGATGCTGGAATGCGATTTGCTGATTCTCGACGACCTCGGCGCCGAATTCCCCAGCGCGTTTTACACCTCCTGCATCTACAACCTGATAAACAGCAGAATGCTCGACGGCAGGCCGACCATAATCAGCACCAACCTCGACCAGAACGAACTGATGGACAGGTACGGGGAGCAAATCACCTCGCGGATTATCGGCAATTTCGTGCCGCTCACCTTTGTGGGCAGGGACATAAGGCAAATCCGCCTGCGCGATAAAATCTGCCTTTGCGAATGATTTTGATTAACCGTGCAAATAATTCCAATATTGTAATACCTGATTACAATTCCGATTGTTTTATTGACATCGTCTGTTAAATTATGTACAATTCGATTTGTTTTAAGCCTTGAAGGAGGGAAACCGGATGTCGGATTACAGTGATAACGGCAGGCTCTGCATGGGCTGCATGAACCCCCTGCCCGACGGGCGGGAGAAATGCGGAATATGCGGTTTCTCCGCGAGCGGGAATAACGACAAGCAGTACCTTCGGGTCGGAACGCTGCTGTCCGACAGGTACCTTGTCGGGAAACTGCTGGAGCATGTCGGGGACGCCGCAATCTACATCGGGTTCGACCGGGCGCAGGGAGGCGCTATCCTGATACGCGAGTTTCTGCCCGATACCCTCGCCGAGCGCGGGGAAAACGGGGAACTGCAAATCATCACCGGATGTGAGAACGCCTTCCGCGAATATTACGAGAAGTTCCGCGCCCATGCCCGCGCGCTCGCACGTATGCGCGAACTGCCTTCAATCATACCGGTTTACGATATATTTGAGCAGAACAACACCGCCTACACTATTTCCGAGTACTGCGAGGGCAACACTCTGGAGACCCGGCTTAAGCAAATCGGCGGCAGAATGAAATGGGATGAAGCCCGCCCGCTCTTCATGCCGCTGCTGTCCACCCTGATTTCACTCCATTCCGCCGGGGTGCTGCACCTTGGAATCAGCCCCCGCAACGTCATTATCGGCAACGACGGCAAACTGCTCCTGCGGGGCTTTTGCATTACAGAGGCAAGGCGGGTAAACACCGACTTAAAACCCAACCTGATTTCAGGCTACTCCGCGCCCGAACAATACACCTTCGGGCAGGAGGTCGGCGAATGGAGCGACGTGTACGGCCTTGCCGCCACCATATTCAGGACTTTAACCGGCAATCCCCCGCCGGACGGCTCAAAGCGCGCCAAGGACTCAAACGATTTGCTGGTGCCGAGCGAAATCGCGAAGGAAATGCCGGATTATATCGCGGCGGCGCTGTTCAACGCGCTTCAGGTAAACCCTGAAAGCCGCACCCGTTCAATCGAGAAGTTCCGCGACCAGCTTTCGACCGCGCCCGCGGTCTCCCGCCTTCGCGAGGACCGGGAAGGCGGAGAGCTTTCGGAAGAAGAAACGGAGGAGCCGCAGGAGCCCGAAAAGAAAAGAAGCCACGCTAAATACGCAATCCTCATAGTGCTCGCTGTTTTCATATTCCTTCTGCTGGCGGGCGGAGTTGTGGTGCTGCTGCTGTTCCCCGACCTTTTCAGCGGGAGCGAGGTAGTGTCCGAGCCTGCCTCCTCGATAGTCGTTGACGAAACCACTACCACCATCCGGCAAACCACCAGAACGGCGTCCGCCAAGTTCGCCACTCCCGACCTTGTGGGCAAGAACTTCTTTGACATCCGCGACAACTCGCTTATCGGCGAGATGAAAGTGGTGGTGGAATACAAGGTTTACAGCGACCGCCCGAAAGGCGAAATCCTGTCCCAGAAGCCGAACGCCGAAACGCCGGCCGAAAAAGGCGCGACCATCAAGGTTACCATAAGCGACGGTCCGGAGCTGATAACCGTCCCGAACCTTACGGGGTGGAACTACCAGCACGCCGAGCTCTACCTCAAAGCGCTGGGCTTTCGGGTGAACATCACCAGAATTTTCTCCGACACCTACGACAAGGACATCGTCGAAAGCGTCGAGCAGGAGGGCAGGGAGCTCCCCGAAGGCAGCCTTGTAAACCTTCGGGTAAGCGACACCCCCAAAACCACCGCGACCGAGCCGCCTCAAAACTGGTGGGATGACTTTTTCGATTGATTATCGGAGCGCGTGCCCAAAACGCCACCGGTTTTACCCAAAAAACAGTCAAGCCGCCCCAAAAAGCCAGACCGAAACGGCCTGAGTGTGGCTTTTACGGCGGCTTTCAGTGTATCGTGCCTTTGGGTATTTATCCTATTCCTTAGGCATATACTGAAAAGATAGCGATATCCGACCCGGAGGTACTGTGATGGAAATAACAATCGACGGGCTGCGAATAAACTATGTGGACGAGGGGCAGGGCGCCGAGGTGCTGCTGCTGCACGGCTGGGGCGCGCCCGCACAGGCCTACCGGCTGATTATAGACCACCTGTCCCCAAGGTGCCGGGTAGTGGCGCCCGACCTTCCGGGGTTCGGCGGCAGCGGCGAGCCGGAAAAGCCGTGGTCGGTGGACGATTACGCCGACTTTGTAATCAAATTCGCAAGCGCGGTGGGGCTTAGTGCCCCGGTTTTAATCGGCCACTCGTACGGCGGCCGCATTATTATCAAGCTGATGAACAGGCGGAGCCTTCCGTTCACCGTGCCTAAAATAATCCTGATTGCCTCCGCCGGAATAAAGCCCCGGCGCGGCTTGAAATATTACCTTAAAGTCCTGCCGTACAAGGCGGCAAAACGCCTTTTCCCTGCCCTTGCCCAGAAAATGCGGGGCAAAATCGGCTCGACCGACTACCGCAGCGCAAGCCCGGTGATGCGCGGGACCATGGTGCTTTCCATCAACGAGGATTTAACCCCGCTGCTGCCGGGGATAAAACCGCCCACCCTGCTCATATGGGGGGAAAAGGACACCGCGACCCCGCTGTCGGACGGCAGAACCATGGAAAAGCTAATCCCGAACGCCGGCCTTGTGGTCTTAAGGGACTGCGGGCATTTCTGTTTTGCGGAGCGCTGGGGGCAGTTCTCCCGCGTGCTCGACTCCTTTATAAAATAGTATTAGGGGCGATTGAATGCTTGAGGCTATCTCAACCGCGATACTGTTTGCCGCTTTCGCGGCCGACTGCTTTTTACTGTCGCTGCATTTTGTCCACATGCTTCAGCTTAACTCCTACCAGAACGACAGGTACAGGCGGTGGATGAAAGAAAACCGCGGGCAAATAATCTACCGGATGGGCTGGCTGCTGCTTGCCACCGTCGCCGTAGCCAGCTTTTTTATCCAACCCACCGACTGGAAGGTCAGGACTGCCTGCGCCATCATCTTCTTTATACACGCCTACCTCAACCTGCCGAAAAAAGCGAAAAAACCGCTGGTATTCACCGCGAGAGTAAAGCGCCTTTACGCCACCTATTTCATTCTCACCGCGGCTGCGGGCGCGGCGGTCTATTTTTCCGGAATGTTCAGAATAAGTCTCGGCGGGCTGTTTTTGTGGGCTTCCCTCACCGGCATTGCGGTGCTCGCGGCAAACACAATCAACCGCCCGATTGAAAATAAAATAGCCGGATGGTATATCGAGGACGCAAGAAAAATCTTAAATTCCATGGATAACCTTACGGTCATCGGAATAACCGGCAGCTACGGCAAGACAAGCACAAAAAACTTTTTAGCCTCCCTTCTGGCGGCCAGATACAACGTGCTGATGACCCCCGAAAGCTACAACACCACAATGGGAGTGGTGCGCACGGTGCGCGAAAAGCTGCTGCCCGTCCACGACGTACTTATTGTCGAAATGGGCGCGAGAAGGCCGGGGGACATCGCCGAGATATGCGAGCTGGTCAGGCCGAAATACGGGATAATAACCGCAATCGGTGAACAGCACCTCGAAACCTTCAAGACGGTCGAGAATATAATCGGCGCCAAATTCGAGCTTGCCGACTACATTCCGGACGACGGCCTGATTTTCCTAAACGGGGACGATGAGTACATCAAAAACAAAAAAACCGGCAAACCCGTTGTTACTTACAGCGTGCGGGCCGGCAGCGGCTGCGACTACACCGCTTTCGACATCTCGGTCAGCCGCGAGGGCAGCAGGTTCACGGTCGCCGCGCCCGGCGGAGAAAGGTGCGTATTCACCACAAAACTTCTGGGCGCGCATAACATTCAGAACATCACCGGCTGTATCGCGGTGGCGCACCGGCTCGGAATACCTCTGTCCGAGCTTGTGCTTCCAATCAGGCGGCTGAAACCGGTCGAGCACAGGCTGCAGCTGCTGCCGAACGGCTACATCGACGATTCATACAACTCCAACCCCGCGGGTTTTCGCGCCGCCCTCGACGTATTAAGCCAGTTTGACGGGCAGCGGGTTTTGGTAACCCCCGGAATGGTGGAGCTCGGCGAGCGGCAGTACCGGCTCAACCGCGAGCTCGGCGCCTACGCCGCCTCCCGCTGCGATTACGCGGTGCTGGTCGGGGAAAAGCAGGCGCCCCCGCTGCGGGAAGGGCTGCTGGAGGCGGGTTTTCAAGAGGAGCGGCTGTTTATCGCCCCCGACCTACACAAGGCGATTGAAATCGTGAATTCCCTGCCGAATGAAGGGCAGCGCACGGTGCTTTTGGAAAACGACCTCCCTGACAACTACTGATTATAATAACAACGCACGGAAAGGAACAGTGCCCAGTATGAAAGCGACGGTTGCAGTGTTTTTCGGCGGAAAAAGCGTGGAGCACGAGATTTCGATAATTTCCGGAATTCAGGCCCTGTCCGCTCTGGACAAATCCAGATATAACGCCCTGCCGGTCTATATCTCCAAAGACAACCACTTTTACACCGGCAGCCGGATGGGCGACATCAAAACCTACAAAAATCTGGACGAGGCGGTCAGGAAAGCCACAAGGGTGGTGCCGGTGCCATTCGGCGGGCGGGCCGCGCTGATGAGATACCCGGCAAAGCGGTTTAAAAACAATATCGTCGCGGTTTTCGACGTCGCGATGCCGGTGGTGCACGGCACAAACGCCGAGGACGGCACCCTGATGGGGCTGCTGGAAATGCTCGGCGTACCGTACACCGGCTGCGACGTGCTGTCCTCGGCGCTCGGTATGGACAAGTTCGCGATGAAAGCGGTGCTGCGCCGGCACGGCCTTCCGGTGCTTGACGCGCTGGCGTTCACCGCAAGGCAGTTTGCCGCCGACGAAGACGGGATAACCGCCGAAATCGAGGATAAATTCGGCTATCCGGTGGTGATAAAGCCGGTGAACCTCGGCTCCTCGGTCGGAATATCCCTGGCCCAAAACCGCGGCGAGCTTAAAAACGGGATTGACCTCGCCCTTGAGTATTCAGGCCGCGTGCTAATCGAGCGGGCGGTCCAGAACCTGCGGGAAATCAACTGCGCGGTGCTCGGGGATATTGACGAGGCGATACCCTCGGTGTGCGAGGAGCCGATTACCACAAACGAAATACTGGATTACAGCGACAAATACCTCTCTAACGCCGGGGAGGCCGGCGGCAAGAAAAGCGGGATGAGCAGCCTTAAGCGGAAACTGCCCGCCGATATCCCTAAAGAGCTGGAGGAAAAAGTGCGCGAGCTTGCGGTAAAGACTTTCAAGGCCCTCGGCTGCTCCGGGGTCGCGCGGATTGACTTTTTAAACGACAGTAAAACCGGCGAGCTTTACGTCAACGAAATCAACACCATCCCCGGCTCCCTTTCGTTCTACCTGTGGGAGGCGACCGGGATTAATTTCCCGGACCTCCTTGACAGGCTGATTGAGCTTGCCTTAAAACGGCACCGCGAGCGGAAGGCGGTTACCTTCACCTACGACGTAAATATTCTCGCGGACGCCTCGTTCTCCGGCCTGAAAGGCAAATCATAAATATACCGGCGCGAAATAAATAACTGCGGTCTGGTTACAAAAAACAGCCCTGCGGCAATCGCCGCAGGGCTTAAATCTTCTCTGCTATTCTTTATCAATAACCCTGATACCCAGTTCCTCAAGCTGTTCGGCGTCCACCGGCGACGGGCAGCCGGTCATCAGCTCCACCATGTTCTGCACTTTCGGGAACGCCACCACGTCCCTGAGGGTGGATGCGCCGAGCAGCTGCATCACCAGCCGGTCAAGCCCAATCCCCAGCCCGCCGTGCGGCGGCACCCCGTACTTGAACGCGTCGGTGAGAAAGCCGAACCTCTCGTGAGCCTGCTGCTCGGACAACCCCAGCGCCTTAAACATCCGCTTTTGCAGCCCCTCGTCGGTTATCCTGATGGAGCCGCTCGCAAGCTCAATCCCGTTCATCACAAGGTCATACGCCTTCGCGAACACCCTTTCGGGCGCGGTTTCGAGATACTGAACCGACCTGTCGGTCGGGCAGGTGAACGGGTGGTGCATCGCGACATACCGGTTTTGCTCATTGTCCCATTCAAAGAACGGGAATTCCACAATCCACAAAAGGCTGTGCCCTCCGCGCTCAATCGAAAGCCGGTTCGCGACCTCCAGCCTTAAAGCGCCGAGCGCGGCCAGCGCGTTATCCTTTACGGTATCGGCGACAATTAAAACCGCGTCGCCGGTTTTTGCCTGCGCGGCCGAAAGCAGCGCGTCCATCTGCTGCTCGGTCAAAAACTTCGCAAACGGCGAAGACACGCCGTCGGAAGTAAGCCTTGCCCACGCAAGCCCCTTTGCGCCAATCCCCTTTACAAATTCGGAGAGCTTGTCAATCTCCTTGCGGGTGAGCACATCGGCCGCGTTTTCCGCGGTAATCGCCCGCACGGTCCCCCCGCTTTCCACCGCGGATGAAAAGACCGCAAAACCGCAGCCGCGGACCGCCTCGGTCAAATCCCTTATCTCAAGCCCGAACCTTGTATCCGGCTTGTCGGTGCCGTATCTTTCCATCGCCTCGCTGTAAGTCATACGGGGCAGCGGGGTGGGCAAATCAATGCCGAGAACCTCTTTGAACACCGTCTTCATATACCCTTCGGCAACCGCCATAACGTCCTCGGCGTCCACAAAAGACATCTCCAAATCAATCTGGGTGAACTCCGGCTGACGGTCGGCCCTTAAATCCTCGTCCCGAAAACAGCGGGCAATCTGCATATACCTGTCAAAGCCTGCGACCATGCAAAGCTGCTTGTAAATCTGCGGGGACTGCGGCAGCGCGTAGAACTCCCCCTTGTGCAGCCTTGATGGCACAAGGAAATCCCGCGCGCCCTCCGGGGTGGATTTAATCAGCATCGGTGTCTCGATTTCAACAAATCCCTGCGCGTCAAAATAGTCGCGGGTTATCTTCACAATCCGGTGCCGCATCAGAATGTTGCGCTGAAGGTCGGGGCGGCGCAGGTCGAGATACCGGTATTTCAGCCTTACCGCCTCCGACGTCTGGCTGTTTTCCACAATCTCAAACGGAGGGGTCTCGGCCCTGTTAAGAATGTTAAGCTCAGTAACCGAGATTTCAACCTCGCCGGTCGGGATTGCGCTGTTTTTGGACGCGCGCTCCCTGACCACTCCCCTTGCGGCAATCACGTATTCGCCGCGCAGGGCCTTCGCCTTCTCAAACACCGCGGGGTCGGTTTTGTCGTCAAACGCAAGCTGTACTATTCCGGTGCGGTCGCGCAAATCAATGAACAGCAGGTTCCCCAAATCACGCTGCCGCTGCACCCAACCGCAGACCGAAACCTCCCGCCCGATATCCTCTGTCCTGAAAACGCCGCAGTAATCGCTCCGTTTAAACAGGTTCTGCGTATCAGCCATTTCAATTCCCCTTTGAGATTAAGTCTTGTGCAAACCTAGCTTTCGCTCGCCTCATTTAACATTTCAGCCATATCCGCAAGCTGCCTGTCAATCGATTTGTTATACAGCACGGTATACAGGCTGCTGTCCAGCCGGACTTCTTCCTCGTTTCCGGTCTCCATGTTCCTGATGCGCGCCCGGCCGGACTTAAGCTCGTCGTCCCCGACGAACACGGTATACCTTGCGCCGATTTTGTCGGCGTATTTAAGCTGAGCCTTAAACCCCCGCCCGACCGTGTCGCAATCGGCGTAAATCCCGCCCTCGCGCAGGCGGCAGGCAATCGCAAAACAGCGTTTTCGGGCCTGCTCGCCGTTTGAGATGAAATACACCTCGCACCGCGGCGGGTCGGGGAGCCTCTCCTTTTTGCCTTCAAGTATTATCCATATCCGCTCCAGCCCCATCGCAAACCCCAAAGCGGGTATCCGCGGGCCGCCAAGCTGCTCGGTCAGCCCGTCATACCGCCCGCCCGCGCAAACAGTCGCCTGCGCGCCGAGCTCGTCCGAGATAAACTCAAACACCGTGCGGGTGTAGTAATCAAGCCCGCGCACGATTTTAGTATCTATCTCGTATTCAATATCCACCGCTTCAAGGTAGCCTTTGACATTCTCAAAATGACCGCGGCATTCCCCGCACAGGTAATCCATAATCACCGGCGCGCCGGCGGCGATTTTGGCGCACTCTTCGGATTTGCAGTCGAGTACCCTCATCGGGTTGCGCCCGAGCCTGTCAAGGCAGGTATGGCACAGCTCGTCTTTCCGCGACTCAAGGTAGGCCTTCAGCGCTTTTTGATATTCGGCGCGGCATTCGGGGCAGCCGATTGAATTGATATGCAGCGAAACCCCGGTTATCCCAAGCTCCTTTAAAATCAGGCTGGCGAGAAAAATCACTTCCGCGTCGGCCGACGCTTCAGCCGAGCCGAAATACTCAACCCCGAACTGGTGGAACTCCCGCAGCCTGCCCGCCTGCGGCTTTTCGTACCGGTAACACGAAACGATATACGAGGTCTTGATTGGCAGGGCCTGATTGAAAAGCCCGTGCTCAAGCACTGCCCGCGCCACGCCGGCGGTGCCCTCCGGCCGCAGGGTGATTGAGCGGCCGCCTTTGTCGTTAAAGGTATACATCTCCTTTTGGACCACGTCGGTGGTCTCCCCTACCGACCTTTGAAACAGCTCGGTGTGCTCAAAGACGGGGGTGCGTATTTCGTGATATCCGAAATCCCGCGCGACCGACATCGCGGTATCCTCGATATACCTCCAGCCATAACTCGCGGACGGAAGAACGTCCCCGGTGCCGCGCACCGCTTTTGTTATCAAAGCCATCGGAATTCCAACCTTTCAGCAACTGACAGAATTCAAATACGTTAAAAATCTTGCGCAAAACGGAAAAAAGCGCGCGTTAGCGCGCCGGATAATTGGGTTTTTTATCGGCTGCCGCCGGGATTCACAATCCCCCGCCAGTCAAGGTCCCCGCGGTCAAGCCCGTGGATTAGCACCTCCGCGGTCGCGATATTGGTGGCGAACGGTATATTCTTCGTATCGCACAGCCTTAATATGTCGTAATCGCTGGGCTCATGCGGCTTTACGTCCATCGGGTCGCGGAAAAACATCAGCAGGTCAATCTCGTCGCACGAAATGCGGGAGGCAATCTGCTGAGCGCCGCCCTGCGAGCCGCTCATGTATCGGGTGATATCAAGCCCTGTCGCTTCGGCAACCAGCTTTCCCGTCGTTCCGGTAGCGCAAAGGTTATGCCTGCTGAGTATGCCGCAGTAAGCAATGCAAAACTGCACCATCAGCTCTTTTTTTGAATCGTGAGCAATCAACGCGATATTCAAAGAGAACACTCCTTTTTCAGAATACCCAAAACCCGAATTTATTATGGATATCAAACCATCTTCTCAAGATTTGCCAAAGGAACATACTCGCCCAGAAATCGCCGCGCGATATTGTCAAGGCAGATTGCCGCGTTTGAGTCGGTCGGCAGCGGGCGGCCGTTGGCGCTGGTGAGCGCGACCTCCTCGTCCTCCGGGATAATCCCGATAAGCTGCAGCATGGCTGTGTCGATTATCTCGTCCACGTCCGGCATTTTCCCGGACAAAATCGGCGTGGGGCGCAGCCGGTTGATTATAAGCCGGGAAGGGATACCGCGCTTTTCTAGAATTCTGCCGACGATATACGCGTCTCTGGCGCATATCATGTCTGGCGTGGTAACAACCAGGGCGCGGTTCGCGCCCGCAATCGCGCATTCAAAACCCTGCCCGATACCTGCGGGGCAGTCCACAATCACGTGGTCGTAATACTGCGCGAACCCCCTGCAAAGCCTGCGCATATCCACAGGCGAGCACATCCTCTCAAGGCTGACAGGGGCGGGGACAACCGACACCCCATCACAGACCGGCGACTGATAGACGGCGCGGATAGGCTCGCAGTTGCCATCAAAAATATCGGACATGTCGTAAACGGCGCGTTCGCTGATACCCAGCATAACATCAAGGCTCCTTAAACCGGCGTCCCCGTCAAGCAGGACCACCTTGCGCCCGAACCGGGCAATGGCACAACCCAAACCCGCCGCCACGGTAGATTTGCCCGCTCCGCCTTTTCCCGATGTTATCACCGTAATTATGCCCATATACATCCCACTTTCATTGTATCGTACCATATTTTGATGGTTTAGGCAACTGATTTTGAATAAAATGGCGGATTTTTCTCAACCTCTGACTGCATATTAAAGTATACATTTTTTGGCTCTGCCGGGCAAGTGGTTTGCCGGGCATATTGCCGCTGTCTTTTTAATCTATTTACATTTCTGTTCCCTTTTGATTACAGAAATGTAATTGATATTGACAGGGTTTGTTTGCTATACTGTAAGTATACCGCGGTTTTTCGCAAAACCGCGCCGCAGCTTTTATGGGAAGGAGGAGCCGGATTGCCGAATTACAGCCGAAAAAAGCAGGCCGCCAAAAAGCCCAATAATGTGCTGATTTTTTTGCTGGTCTTTATAGTGTTTTTGATTGTTTTCGGCGGAATATGCCTTTGGGCGGTGATTAAAATAAACGAGGAACGAATGTCCGCCGCTTCTTCGGCTATAATTCACGAATCTGATTTAATCCAGTTTGACGAATCGGATATCCGCAACCTGCTGGTGGTTACGACGGACGAGGAACAGGCTCAGGGCTTTGTCGCAATCCAAAGCAACCCGGCAAAAACGAAAATCCGCGCCTTCGCAATCCCGCGGGATACCGTAGTTGACGACAAAACCAAAGAAACGCGGATATACGAGTATTACGCGAGCAACGGGATAACCGCGGCAAGGGACTCGCTTGCTAAACTTCTTGGGATAAAATTCGATAACTATATTGTAATAAGCTATGAAAACGTCGAAAAGCTGGTGGATTACCTTGAAATGGGGATTATCATCAGACTGGACGAAGATTTGAATTACAGCGAAGGCAAATTCTCAGTCAACATAGGCGGAGGTCTGCGCACCTTAACACCGCCGCAGGTGGTCAAGGTGCTGCGCTACCCCGCGTGGCACGGCGGCCGAAAGCAGCGGGCGGACATACAGGCGCAGCTTGCGGCGGGGATGATTAACCAGTACCTGCGCCCCTCCCGCAAGGACAAAGCGGATAAGGATTTCAGCTTCATCGTCAACCTCGCGGCAAGGAAAGACCTGCTGGTCTCCCATTTCGCCGAGGCGAGGGACGGGCTTGATTTCCTTTCCGAAAACAACAAAGAAGGGCAAATCTGCAAAGCGGTTTCCCTGCCCGGCGAATACGTGGGCAGCGGGGACGCTATTCGCTTTTATCTTCCGGAGGACATCAAGCAGACCCTCCCCATCCTGCTTCAGTAACCGAAGTTATAACGATACCGGAAACAGAAAGGAGCCAAGCCGTTGAAAAAACTCGCCGTACCTTTCCCCCTTCTGCTGGCGCTGGTTATATGCCTTGCGTCGCTGTCAGCGGGCTGCTCCCTGGTGTTTCCGGGACTTGACGAGTCCAGCAGCGGAAAGGCCGGCTCAAAAACCGACTATTCCCCGGAATATGAGAACAAATGGTGCTACCAGAGGCTGCCGCAGGATTTGAAAACCAACTACGGCGACATTTATTCGGCGGTAAAGGACGGGTTTGACAGGGACGAAAAAGTCATGATATCGGACAGCGTTCTTAAAACCCAGCGCGAGCACCTCGGCCTCAAGGTGGAGCTGTCCAGGCCGCTGAAATCCAAAAAGGACGCCGAACTGCTCTACACCGCCTTTATATGGGATAACCCGCAATTCTTCTTCATCGGCAACACCTACAGCTACGAGGGGTACCGCGCCGGCAACACCGATTATTACAACGTATTCTGCCTTGTATATACCATGAGCGCCGGGGAACGCAAAACCGCCTCCGCGCGGCTTGAAAACGCAATCGCGCAAATGCGGCAGCGCTTGTTCGCCGCAAACCCAAAAGACGAGTTTGAAACCGAGCTTATCCTGCACGACAGGCTGCTTGAGGTCTGCAGCTACGAGGACAGGGTCTCGTCAGTCGAGGACCCGGCTGCGCTGTACCCCACGGCCTTTACCGCGTACGGCGCGCTGGTCGAGGGCAGGGCGGTCTGCGAAGGGTATTCAAGGGCAATGCAGCTGCTGCTCCACCGGTCGGGGATAGAATGCACACTTGTCAGCGGAAAGGACCAGAACAACGTCGCCCATATGTGGAACCTTGTAACCATCGAGGGGTACAATTACCACCTCGACCCGACGTGGAACGACGCCGAAGACCGAATAAACCACTCCTATTTCAACCTCACGACCGCCGAGATACTGCTGTCCCATCAGATTGACGAGGACAACATCGGGATAGACACCTGCACCTCGTACAACGCAAACTATTACATGCGCAAGAGCCGAATGCTCGCGACCCTGAAGCGGGAGGATATCGCCAGAGTAATCGCCGATGCGGTGATAGCCGGCGAAAACATCATAGATTTGCGGTTTACAAAAAACACCTTCGCCGGCGCGAGGCTTTTTATCAGCAACCGCGCCCAGCTTACCCGGCAGGTAAACGCTCATCTTAAGGATTACGGGCTGAAGATGTGGAGCTACAAGGACTACAACGTCAACGAAATCTACTGCACCCTGACCCTTTACAAACAGCATTGAGACACAAAAAACGGCACGCGGGCCTAAAGCCTGCCTGCCGTTTTTCATTTTGCGGATATTTTAAGGCAGCACCGCGTTTGACAGAGCCTTAGCGATACTGTCGTGTATCACCAGCGTCGCGATTCTGTCGGCATAGGTGGGCGACTTATTTATCACCGCAAGGTTGTCGCCGCAGAAATGCCGGATTAAACCGGCCGCCGGATATACCGCCAGCGAGGTGCCGCCGATTATCAGGGTATCGGCGGCCTGTATGCTTTGAACGGCGCGCGCGACCACTTCATCGTCCAGCGGCTCCTCATAAAGCACGACATCCGGGCGCACCAGCCCGCCGCAGTTTTCGCACAGCGGCACGCCGTCGGCTTTCATCACATGCGAAAGGCCGTATTTTCTGCCGCATTCCATACAGTAGTTGCGGTACACCGAACCGTGCAGCTCAATCACGTTGTTTGAGCCCGCCGCCTGGTGCAGCCCGTCGATATTCTGGGTAACCACCGCGTTCAGCGCCCCGCGCCGCTCCAATTCCGCCAGCGCGCGGTGGGCGCCGTTGGGCTTTGCGCCGGTGTATATAATCTTCTCCCTGTAAAAGCGGTAGAACACGTCCGGGTGGCTGATAAAAAAGGTGTGCGAGAGTATCACTTCGGGCGACAATTCCCCGTATTCCTCGCTGTATATTCCGTCGCCGCTTCTAAAATCGGGTATCCCGCTCTCGGTCGAAACCCCCGCGCCTCCGAAAAAACAAATCCTTTTGCTTTTCTCGATAATCTCCTTCAAATCCGGCATACTCATCGTCTCTTTCCTTTATATTCTGTCAGATATGATGAATTATCATCCCTTCTATATTTAATTTACCATTTAAGATTTTTTTGTCAACAAACAAAGCGGCAGCCGCCGTCAAACCGAAATTGATTTATTAACAGTACTGCAAATACAGATTTGACATTTGTCTGTTTTCACTCGCGCTAAATATCCAACACATAAAATCTAACATCTAAGTTGCAAGGTTCCGGCGTTTTAAATCGTATACAAGGTGAAGGGTGGAAAGAATATGGGTACAACATCGTGTGGCGCCAACGATGTCATTATGGAAGCTCTCCACAAATATTCGGATATGGTGCGCAGGATTTGCTTTATCTACCTGCGCAGCCGCGAGGACGTCGAGGATGTCTTTCAGGAGGTATTTCTAAAGCTTTTGCTGACAAAAACCGTTTTTGAAAGCGAGGAACACCAAAAAGCGTGGATATGCAGGGTTACAATCAACAAGTGCAAGGACCTCTGCAAGAGCTTTTGGAGAAAAAACGTCGAGTCAATCGAAGAAATGCAGATACCTGCTGAAGACAACGACGAAAGCGAAGTAATGCTCGCGGTTTTATCCCTGCCCAACAAACTCAAGGAGGTAGTCTACCTTTATTACTACGAAGGCTACAGCGCCGGCGAAATCGCAAAGCTCCTAAACCAAAAGGAAAACACTGTTTATTCTCATCTGCACAGGGCCAGGAAACTGCTCAAATCCAAGCTTGAGGGGGAGATAGAATATGGTTACTCAGTTTAGAGCCGTGCTCGACAGGGTAAAAGCCGAAGACGAGCTTATAGAAAAAACCGAAAGGTACCTGCGCGCAAAACTCGAAAACCCGGCATCAGTGGAAAACCTGTACTTCATAAGGAGGGAAAGACGCATGAAAAAGATACTGGCGGCTTGTATCGCCGCGGTTCTGGTCATCGGCGTTCTCGCCGGCGGATATACCTATCTCAAAACTCCGGTGGCATATATCAGCCTTGACATCAACCCCAGCATTGAGCTTGGAATCAACGCGCTGAACAGGGTAGTTTCCGCAGAAGGTGCAAACCGGGACGGCAGAGCGCTCCTCGAAGGGCAGAAAATCATCAGCGCAAGCCTGACAGACGCGCTTGACAGCCTAATCGGCATTGCCGCACAGAAAAATTATATCAGCGACGACGGCACCACCGTCGTTTCAATCACAGCCGAGTCGAACAACAGAAAACGCGCACAAAACCTTACCAATATCGGGGAACAGGCAGTCAACAAATCAATAGTCAGATATAAGGTCAGAGCCGTAATCTACAAAGACTCCGCCGACCTGTCGTTGAGGCTTGAAGCGAGAAAGAAAGGCGTATCGTCCGGCAAACTCAAGCTGATAAAGTCCCTGCAGGCATTGGAGCCCTCAATCACCGTCGAACAGTACAAAAATTCCAAAGTGTCCGACCTGTTGGCAAAGGCGAAGGAACTGGTGGACGCGTATGAAACGGCAGACGAACTTAACGACAGCCAAAAAGAGGCGGTAGAAAACCTTAAGGCCATCGTGGACAGGGCGGAAAAAAGCGCGGAAAACGCCGACAACCGGACAAAAGAGGAAAGGGAAGCGGCAAGCGCTGCGCTTGAAGAAGCCAAAAAACAGGCAGAGGAAATATTAAACAAAACCAAAACAAGACCGAAACCCGAACCCCAAACCACATTACCCAATATTTACGCGGGCACAAAAACCACGGGCAACAACACACGGACCAAAGAAACAACCGTAAAAACAAACGCCTATACAACCGCCAAAACAACCTCAAAGCCAAACGCCAAAACAACCTCAAAGCCAAACGCCAATATAACCGCCAAAAAGACCGAGGCGCCCAAACAAAACGACACCTGGGCAACCGAAAGCAAGCAGGATAACGCTGCCAAAACGCAAAAGACCAACGTGCCCCAGAACAACAATAACTCACCCTGATAATAAGTTGCAGCATTGAGGGCAATCCCGAAGACTGACGCACAACCTGCGGCAATCCCCTGCCGGCTTAATGCCGACAGGGGATTGCTGCCTTGCTGCGGACATTTTTGAGTAATAAAACGCCCCGCCGCCCGAACGGGCAGCGGGGATTTTCTATTTCTCCCCGTCCCTTTTCTCTTTCTGCGTACCGAAATAAAACGCAATCACCGTCGTAACGACCCCCATCGCAACCTCCGGCGGCACGCTCTCCCGCAGCGCGAGGACGGCAAACACCGCGGTTACGACAAACGTAACAATGGTCTTTACGTTGATAAGTCTGGTTATCCTCTCTTTCATCCCTGTCCCCCCTTCACATTTTGGTTTTCGCCAGCCCCACCGCCATCTCAAGGTTGCTAATCCGGCCGCCCGCGGCCCTGATTTTCTCCTCCAGCACCGGCAGGCGCTCGGCAAATTGATTATGTTTGTCAACCTTCTTCTCCAACTGCTGCAGACGGTAATTCGTGAGCTTGGCGCTGGTAACAATCCCGCCGAAAGTGCCGATTGCGGTGCCCGCGAGCGACAGGATTGCGACAAGTATCTCATTCGTCATTCCGGCACCCCCTAAACTTTCACAACATAAGCCGGATAACCGGCTTTTTTCAGCTGCTCCGCAAGCCTCTCGGCGTAAGTCTTATTCTCAAACGCGCCCACCTGCACGCGGTACAGATTTTCGGATTTCTGCGTTTCGGCGGGTTTTTCAGTCGCCTTCGGCTCAGCTTTTGGCTGTTCGGCGGGCGGTTTGTACGTTCCGGCCAGCTTCTGATTGACAATGCCCTGAACCTCGTTATAGTCATACCCCGCTTCGGCCAGTCGCCTCCTGCGCTCCGCGCCGTTTCCCCACAGCCCCTTGATTACCTCGTTCGCGATTTCCTGATTGGATTTCTTTTTCTCTGTTTTTGCCGCCGACGCCCCCAGAGCCGCCCCGACGTCCGCCCTGAACGTGTCCATGCTCCTGTCGTGCCTGCTGAACCAGTGCGCCGGGTCGGCGTGATTGCTCGCAATCCCTTTTTGGTATCCCTCGCTGTGTCCGAGAATATTTTCGGGCTTAATGCTCAATTCTTTGCAAAGGTACGCGCACAGCTCGACAGCCTCCTTATAAACCGCGCCGAAATACTTGCTGTCAGTCAAATCGTCCTCGCATATCTCAAATCCTATATGGGTGTCGTTCGCCTTGCCGCCCGCGTGCCAGCCCCGATAATTCCACGGCAATACCTGATATGTGGCGATTGAGCCATCAGCCAGCTTGCCAATCACCGCGTGAGGGCACTTCTCCACCCCCGGCCTGTTCCAGTGGTTTTTATACCTGTTTTCACCCAGCAGCCCGTCGTCGGGGCCGACATAACGCTTCAAATTCGGGTTGTTCGCGCCTGTGGAGTGCACCAGAATCCCCTTTGGCGCAATGGTTTTCCCCGCCCTGTAACAGTCGTTGCTTGTGAAAATCAGCTTTTTCAGGTTCACGTCAATCCCCCTTTCAATTCTCTCGCCAAAAACCCTGAACCGGCGCGCGCCCGGTTACTCCGCCTGCTCCACCACGATGGACGGCGCGCCGCCGGCGATTGCGACCCTCCAGCGGTAATACCCGCCGGTAACGCTGTCCCGCACGGTGTAGCGGCTTTCATTATACCGGGCAGAAATCAGAGGCCGCGTCCCCGCGGCAGAGTGCCGGTAGGTAAAAAACGCCATATCCCCCGCCGACAGGCCGGGATGGCAAAAAGAAAGCCGGTCAGCCGCAATCTCCGCCTGCGACTCGTCAACCGAAATCTCAAGCCCCGTCGCAAAATCAATCCTGACAATCCCTTCCAGACTGCCAATCGGATAATCGGTGTCCGCGACCGCAATCCCGCCGTCCGAATATACCCCCGCGGCCCGCACAACAGGCTCGGCGTATATCCTGCCGCCCGGATACGACAGCAGTGCGCCGGACGCCCAAACAGGCGAGATGACCGGCTCAGAAAGCACGGTCCGCCCGTCCTCCCCAACCCGCTTTATCTGCTCCCACTGGCCGCTCTGCCGGTTATACGCGATTTCGTCCCGCGCGCTTTGAAAGGAGCGCAGCGCGCCGCGGCCGCGGATATACAGCTCGCTCCTCTCTAAGCCGTCCTCGCTTTCGGACACAATCCGCACGGCGCTGCCGGTACTCGCGGTGCCTTCAAAATAATCCGTAAACAGCCTGTCGCACTGCCCGACCTCCGGCTCGCTGCCCGCGCCGAAAACCCCGGTCAGGTTGACCGCTATCACGTCCCTGATTTCCATTACCCTGCCTTCCGCCGGGTCATTGTATGACTGCGCTATATACAGCCTGAATTGTTCTCCGCTGACCTGCTGAATACCGCTCATAAAATACCACTGCCCCGCCGCCGGCGCGTACTGCGTTTTAAAATAATACAACGCGCCGGACTTCACCGAACAATAAACCTGCATACGCTGCGCTTCGGAATTGTTCAGCCTTACCCTGCACGCGGCATAGATTTTCTGGTTTTCGCCGATATCAAGCCCGGTCATCTGATATGCCCTGTTCACCGGACTGACGCCGTTTGATATCACCGAAAGAGTGTTGTCGCTCACTTCCAAAAACGCGGAGCTGGGGCTCCACCTGGCAATCCCGTCAGCGAAATCTCCGTTTCGGATTATATTCTCGGCGGTTGTGCCGCTTATCCTCACCAGAGCCATGCCGCTTGCGGCGTCTTTTGGCAAAGACACCTCGCCGTACCCCTCGCACTCCCGCCCCGGCTGCTGATTATAATCAACGGCGGCGAGCGCGCGGCTGCAGTCGGACAGGGATTTGCCGATTTCGGCGGCGCGCGCTCGGGTTTTTATAAGCTCGCTCTTATCGGCCTTGCCCTCGGCGGCCGCGTCGGTGTAGCCTTTTGCCTCATTAAGCGCGGCCGCGACCATCCCCGAAAAGCCCTCCAAAGCCTCCCGCGCCCTTTCGGACACGTCCTTGACGCTTTCAATCAGCGCCGTCAGACCCCGCCCTTCCTCCCGCTCGGCAGACACCCCTTCCACCCGCCCGTCAAAATATATGTGCGCGGGCGGGGTATGGAAAACAAGCTCCTCGCCAAACTCCGAATTCAGCTTTGACACCACCACCCTGATTTCGCACAGCCCGTCCGACCGGGTCCACTCCCGCGTCAGCGGCAATGAAATCTCGGCGCTATCCGGCGGCAGCACGATATTGCCGGTGGTGATATACCTGTTCAGGCTGTCCGTCATCTCGACCCGGTATATATATTCCGGCGAGACCAAATCGTCGCCGAGGGAGAATACAATAACGGTGCCGCAGTGGTCGCCCTGAACCCCGGCATACTGCCTTTCCCGCGGGGCTACGCTGTCCGCCCCCATGGTAAACCTCACCGTCCTGACTGCCGGCATTCCCCGTCCCCCCTTTCATCCGCGCTCCCGATATTCCCAATCGCGAGCTTTACCTGATTTTCGATTACCCTTCTTTGCACCGACCAAAAATCAATCTCCACCGGCTTTACGATATAAACCGCCCCGCCGCCGGATTTTAACTCCTTATTTTCTGCCATCACCGCACCGCCTTCCCGTACAGCCTGTAATAAATTACCGCCCCGTGCAGCCAAACGCAGCCGCTCCCCCGAACGCAAAAGCCGAACGCCCTGACCCGCGCGGCGTTCAGCGGCACCCTCGCCAGACCCCCGTCCGGCGGGCTTAAGGGGATTGGCAGGCCGCGGTTTCCGCGCTCGTCAAAATAATCGAGAAATGCCGGCACATCACTTTCCCCCGCCAATTCCAGATACATCATCCGGACGTCCTTGTACCTTTCGGGGGCGCCGAAGTCATACAGCCCGGTTTTCAGCATATATTCAACCTGTGTCTGTCTGACCGACAACTGCCCCTCGTCAAGCATGAGCGCATGGTCGCGGCCGCCGGCAAGCGCCGCGTTGATTAACCCGCAGGCCCCGCCCGTTTCGGTCTCCCCGTTTATGACCATGCCCTCCCCTCCCGACATCATAAAAACCGGTTTTGCCCCGATATCAAACTCCCAGCAGACCCATGGAAAGGCATCCGCCCTGCCGTCCATTCTCCCGTAATTCAGCAAAAACATATTCCCGCCGGCCATCAGCGCATAATGCCCGCAGTAATCCCCCGCAACCGCCGATTTCAGCGCCCCGCCGCCGATACCCGATAGTTTCTGCCGTATTCCGCCCGATACCTCGGTTACGCTGTTCCGGCTGTACCTGCCGGCCGGGGCAAGGGAGTACACCCTTCCGCCGCCCGCCGCCCAGAACAGCCTGTCGCCGCAAAGCCGTATGGTGTTCGGGCAGTCGCACCCCACCGACGGGTGGAGCTGCGCCACCGGAAAACCCGCCTCGTTTGCGGTCGCGTCAATCACCGAGCCGTCCGGCAGGTATTTTGAAACTCTGGTACCGGACACGTATTCCGCGTAATACATCTCGCTTTCCTTGAAGATAATCAGCTTTTCGCCCTGTTTCGCGAACGCGGTAACAAACTGCCCGGCGTCCCCGATATACGCGAAATTGTTTTCCGGGAAATAAAGCGGGTTGTCCACGTCGCTCCAATGCACCATGTTCGGGAACAGCCTGTGCCCGGCGACAAAAAGCCTGCTGCCGCCGAAAGAGCCGCTCCTGTCCCCTCCGAACCATGCGCAGACCCTCATAGAGCAGATTTTATCCGCCCCCTCGGCGCGGGTCTTGGAGGCTATCACCTCAAGGTTGTTGCTGATACCGCAGGCGGGGAACCACCTGATAATGCCGGTAGAAGGCTGAAAGCAGTAGAGATACCCGCCCACCCTGTCAACGAAGACCGCATTCCCGTAAGGGTCGGCGGCCGACGCGCTGCCCCCTTCCGGTATAACGTAGGTTAGGGTAAGCCCGCCCGGCTCGGTGTACCTGACCGTTATCTCCGAATTGTCAAGCTGTTTTACCGGCAGGAAATAATACCTGCCGTTTTCCCCGTTTGTGGTAAACCTGCACCTGAATTTCGGGGTAAGCAGGTTAAACCCCTCGTATATCGTCCCCCGGCTTTCGGCCTGCCAAACCTCCTCGCAGCCCTGCCCGTTTATCATCACAAGCGGGATATACGCGCTGCCGGTTATATCCACCCACGGCAAGGACAAATCCGCCGGCTGCGCGAGTATCCTGCCGCCATAGCCGTACCCGCCGTCGCCGATAAACACAATCGCGCCGCCCTGCGCGGCGCCGCTCCACCTGCCGCCGCCGCTTTCGGCAATCATCACGCTTAAAGACCCATTTTCCCCAATCCCGCTCGCCACCGCGCTGTGCCGCTGGCTGCCGTCGTACCGAAGCTCCGACATCTCCACGTCATAGACCGCCCCCTCCGGGCCATCCCGCTTATATACCCGCGCAATCCGCCTTAACGCCCCGTCCGCCGACGGAATGTCTGCGCCGCCGCCCGCGGTCAGCGCAAGCTCCCTGCCCTGCAGATTATAAAAGCTGTCGGCGACCGCCCTTATCCCCGGCCGGGTCTTAAGGGCGCCCCCGCTCCACCACATATTCAGGACGTCGTCAGGCCGGCCGTCCCCGGCCCGCCCGTCCGCGCCGGAAAAATCCGCCCCGCCGCCGAACCCTTTTATCTCAAACCGGTTCTGCGGGCTTTGCCTTCTCCTCATCACTGACCACCTCCGGGCAAAACGTCGGCTATCCTCGCCTTATTCCGCGGCGCCGAACAGCGTTTTTTACTGTAAATCGCGGAGAAAAGCGCCTGCGAGTCCCAGTCCCCCTCGCTCTGGGCAACCAGCATCGCCACCCCGTACGGCATCACGTCGTTTACCGTTTCCGGCGACAGCTTAATCTCCTCGTCCATCGAGCAAAGCCCGGTATCGCCGCCCTTATCCAGCCGGCTTAAATCGTGGTAAATCTGGCTGACCGCCGCCGCGGCGCGCTTAAGCAGCGCCGGGTCCCAAGCCTCCCCTGCGCTCCCGACGCCGGCGTACCCCAGCAGGCAGAGCGCGCGCTCAATCACTTCCTTGCCGGTTTTCAACCCGTCCACCCCCATGGCGTTTTTTTGCGATACTTCAAGGAGGACATGCCCCGCCCTCCCTGATTTTTTTGAAGATTAGTAGATGTAGGCGACAATCCCCGGCCTTAAGCTCTCCTTTACAATCAAATCGTAGTACAGCCGGTAATCGAATTTCCACGCGTCCGCCTGCTGGTTCTTGTCGGGGTCGAATATCCTGATTTTCTCGGTCTTTTTAACCAGCGATGCCGCGCGCTTCGGCATTACGAGCATACCTATGTTTTCAGCCTGCGGGTCGGGTACAAACCCGCCGGCAGTCTGGTCCGGCAGCCCTTCCGTCCTGCCGTCGTAGAAAATGAAAGCGGTCTTCATCCTGCTGTCGGGCGCCGGGATTAAAGGCACCCCGTTGATTGACCTGACCTTGATATCCGCGCCCCCCTGCTTAAAATCGTTTACCGCGATAAACCGGCTGATTTCAGGCGATCTCTGAAACCCCGCCCAGACCGTCCCGTTGATAAACGCGACCAACTCCTCGTCATATCCCAGGCTGTTGTATATCCGGTTGCAGGCCTCGGTGAACATAGCGTAGGCTTCGGTGCCGGGGTCCCCGGTTACGGTCTGCTGACTTTCCCTTGCAATCCTGCCGAGCTTGGACAGCACGTAAGCGTCCATTTCGGGGATTACCTTGGTGCGCACGAACTCGCCCATCACGTGGCCCGCAAGGCCGGGGATTCCCGACTCGTCGCAGTCCTGAGCGTCCAGCAGAAAGCTGCGCCCGCGGTCCATCGCAAGCTCGTACACCGTATTTGCGACGTTAATCGAGCCCTGTGCAAACCCGCCGTCCCGGCAGTAATCGCCCAGCCCCGAAAACTCCACGTCGGGTATAAGCACCGTGCCCGCGCCCACAAATTTCGCGCGCATGGCGTTGTCGCTCAAAAACCCGGTCATGGCTTTCTGCACCACCGCGCGGTCAAGCTCGCCGGTCATTTTTTCGGATAAGGTGATGATATTGATTGACATTTCAATTCCCCTTTCATTAAATTATGAATTTTGCTACTGCAAAGCCTTGTAAAACGCCCGCTCAAACTCGTCCAGCTCAAAATCCGGGGATAACCCGGTGTCCGAAAGCGAGCCCGCCGACCTTCCGGCCGATTTTTGCTGCCTTTCCCGCTCCGCGGCAGCCCTTTTAGCCTCGCTGTGCCGGTACCGCAGATAAGCGTCAAACAATGGAATGTCCTGTAAAACCGCGCACTCCACCACCGCCCGCGGCAAATCCGAAAAGCTGTTAAAACAGCCCGGAAACTCCTCAGTGAGCTTTAAAAACTCGTCCGCAAGCCGCTGCTCCGCCTTCGACTGCCGCTCGGCCTGCAAAAGCCGCTCCTCTTCCTCCTCCTTTCGGCAAAACTGCTCAAACCTTTTTTGCCGCTCTGCCTTCCTTTTTTCAAACTCCCGCGCGGCCTTTTCCTCGTCCCCGCCCGCCTCCTCCACCATCCGGCGGTACAGGCGGCCGTCCTGCTCCTCAATCAGCCCGTCAATAAGCTGGCCCACCGTCTTTTGCCGGATTGAAGCCAGAAACTTGAGCTTCTCGTACTGCGGGCGAAAGCTCTCCCACTTCAGCCCCATCTCCACCAGCGGAGCGGCCTGCTCCGCCGAATAGACGCGTTCCCGCTTATTGAACCTGACCCTGATTACGTCAGCCTGCCCGGCGCCGCCGCTCTCCGCGTCAGGGCAGTCTCCCTGCTCCTGACAGCGCGGCTCGTCCGTCTGCGGCATGGCGGCCGGCTTTCCGGACTCCTGTAGGGGCGCGCCGTCAAAATCCCTTTCCCCGGCAGCCGCCTCCGGCTGGGCGTGCCGCAGCGGGTATTCCCTTGTCTCCACTTTCAACCCATCCCTTCTTTTTTGTCTTATGCGCATAATCCTTTATCGCGACCCCGCTTTGGCGGGCGGGGAAAACGCCTGTAAAACCTAATCCTGCCGCTCCTCGTCCGCGTCCGGCATTATCCCGCCGTCGTAGTTAAAAAAATTCAGCAGTTCGCGCTGCCTGCGTCTGATTTCCTTCAGCCGCTGTTCGTCGGCATACGTTTTACCCGCTTTTCTGGGCGTCCGGTTTCTGAAATCCCCGCCGGCGAATATCAGCCAGCAGACCAACGCCGTAAAAAAAACGCACGTCGCAGCATACAAAACCGCAAGAATTAAAAGCGCAATAACCATTAATCCCATCCCCCTTTAAAATCCAAAGCCGAAATCTCGGCCGTCCTTCTTTTTACCTTCCTGTCGGACGGCGGGCGCGGGCGAAACGCAATTATATCCTCCATCGCGTACCGCATCGCGTCCATCAGGTGGTTGCTGCCGTCCTCCGGCATGTTCAGCGGCTCCCCGCCCCCGCCTTTTTTCCACCGGTAGGATTTTAGCTCGGCGACAGTGTTCCTGCACGACGGGTGCACCACTATCCGGTACTCCTGAAGCCTCGCAATCCCGTTTAAAACCGAATCCCGCCCCTTGCGCGCCGGGATTACCCTGCAAATCCCAAGCCGCCTCAAATCCTCGTTGCTCTTCGGCTCGGCCGCATCGGCGCGTATTCTCTCCTTTGAGTAGCCTTTTGAGATAATCATCTTCGCTATCGCGTCGTTCAGCATCCGCTTTTCGTAATGCTCGTCGTATATGTAGATTACCTTGTCCACCGTATTCACCGCCATTGCGATAAACGCCGTCGGGTCGTTGGCGTACCCGTAATCCAGCCCGAAAACATGCCTGTACTTCCAGCCGTCCGGACTTTCGCTGCCGGTCAGCGCGCGGATATCAAAGCCTGCCACTTCCCACCGCTCATATACAAGCCCCTCCGACACTCCCCATTCCCCAAGCCCCGCCACCGCGTACCTTCTTGGGTTTTCCCTCTTAAGCCGCTCAAAAACCGCAATATCGGTTTTGTCCAGAAACTCGTTGATTTTGTAGTTGGTGGTCATCGTGAACACGTTCGGGCTTTTTTTGTCAAAAAAACGCTTTTTCAGCCAGTGCCCTTCGTTCCACGGATTAAACGTCAGGGTGGTCTGCTTGAAAAGCGGGGGCGGGATTTCCCCGCGCGGGACCGACAAATCCAGCTTGTCAAAATCCGCCTCGGATTCAATCTCAAACGCCTCCTCAATCCAGACCCAGCACAAATACCCGCTGTCCACCGTAGTTGACGCCAGTTTATGAACGTCGTCAAATCCGAGGAATATTATCCGCTGTCCGGTGGGCAGGAACTTAAGCTCCATCGGCGCCACCGTCGCCTTCCAGTACTCCGAAACCCCAAGCCTGTCGATTGCCCATTTAAGCTGCGCGAAGGTGGAATAATAATGGCTCCGAAAGACGTTCCTGACCACCAGAAGGTTTGATTGCGGGTACTTCATCAGATGGTAAATAAACCACAGCGCCGCTGTCGTGGACTTTTTTGACGCCTTGCCGCCCTTTACCACCCGGTACCGGCTCCGGCACTCCCAGAACTTCCTGTAACCCCTGCCAACCACCTTTGACAAATCAATCCTTTTCTGCGCACCCCCGCCGCCGTCCGCAAAAAGCGTAAACCCCGTATCCGCCCGCTTACCTCTGCCAATCATCTCAAAACCACCCCAAAGACGGGTTTACCGCGGTTTTGTTTCACTGCCGTTCCTGATTTCGTCTATAAGCCGCGGCAAATCCGGCACCGAGCCTTTCGGCAGACGGGAAAGATACTGTTCGGGGCTTATAATCCTCCTGTCGTACAGGCTGTTGAGGGTGTTCGCCACCTGCTCCTCGCTCCATAAAGTGGACGCCCCGACGTCAACCCTCGCGTTGATTACCAGATTGCGGTACCGCTCCCCGTCAAACGGCAGGTACCAGGTCCCGAACTCGTCCCTGATTTTCACTTTCCGCCGCCCGTACTGGGTCACCCAGAACTCCGTCCAAATCCGCGCCACCTCCTCCAGAAAGCCGTAATACCGGTTCTGGACGCTAAGCAGCGGCAATGTCGCGGTCTCCCGCACCGCCAGAATAGCCGAGGTGTTCTCAGGCTTGACGTCGCCGAGCACAATATCGTTCGCGCCGCTTTGCTTTAGAGTGTTGCTTATCAGGGAGGAAATGTTCTGGTCAAACGCCGGGGAAAAATCGGGCGGGCTGACGTAGCTTATCGCGTCCCCTGTATCCTCGCCCCCGCCCGCCACCGGAATAATCTGCCCGGGGTCGTTTGAAATCTCAGCCGATACGATATCGCTGTTCACCACCATAATCGGCATGCCCATCATCATCACCGCCCAGACGCTGGCGGTTATCATCCGGTTTATCGCAATCTGGTTCGGGATAAGATATGTAATCTCGCTTTCCCCGTAGGCGCAGCCCCGCCGCCTCTCCCACGAAAACTTCGCGAACGGGTAAAGCCTTATCCCGACGTCCCACTGCGGCCGGACGACTACCTTCCTGCACACCCTGACCGCCTTCACGGTATATCCCCGCCCGCCGGGCAGGTATTCCTTCCAGAACTTCGTGAGCGCCGTCGCCTTGCCCGACTCCGCGGGCTCGTCCCGGCCGCGTTCCCCCGCCATGTACGAGGTATCCCGGTCCGGCAGGATTTTCTGCACCTCGTGCTCCGGCGCACCGTACCTTTCCGCCTCCCGCCGCAAATCCTCAACGCTTCGCCTTTGGGCAATCAGGATATACGGCTGCTGCTGGACGTCGTCCAGATTAGGGTCCCCGAAATACACGTTCTCGACGTCCAGCACCTCGCAGGAAATATCCCCGCGCACCGGAACAGTGCGCGCCTCGTCCGCGTAAAGCCCGGTCGGTACCCTGTCGTCCCACCATGTATATAGAATTCCGGTCCCCGAAATATAGGCGTTCCTGAGCGCCTGCTCCTTCAGGCTCTCAAACTTCACCCGCTCGGCGGTAACCCTGAAGTAATCAGAAAGCGCGTCCATCACAAGGGCGATTTCCTGCTCTTCCGGCACCGGCGAGCCCGCAATCTCCGAAAAACCAAACCCGGCTTTTTTCCCGCCGTTCGCGAGCTTTGCACGCAGCGGCAGGATTTTCTCCCTGATTGACAGGGTGTCCGCGACCCCGTCAGCCGAAAAATTCACCGCTACCTGATTTTTGCAGATAAGCGCCATCTTGTATTCCCCTATCCGCTTAATCAGATTGTGTCGGACAAGCGGCCGGTTGTTGCCGCAGCGCGCCCCGTGCCACTGGTCCCCGATAAAAAATCGCTCGTTTATCCTGCCCTGCTCGTACAGCCCCCGCTTTCCAAGCCCCGACTTGAATTTGATGCCGGCCTCGTATTCTCCCCAGATACCGTCGGGCAGAACCTGCGGATTGGAAGGGTTTTTGAGCCTTTCTCCCATCTGTTTCACTCTCTTTCCAAATCAGTCTTTCAGGGCGTCCTCGCCGAAATACACCACCACGGCGTTTTTGCCCGCCTGCGCGGGTTTATCCCTGTAATTCAGGTTGCTCTTTAACAGAAAAATATCCATCGAGGGATTGCTGCCCTTTTCCATCCCGTGCTCGATATGCCCGGCGGCGATTTCGTCAAACGCAAGGCTTAAAAGCCTGTGCGTCTCTTTCAATTCCTCCGCAGGCTCCTCCCCGCCCATCACAAACTCAATCAGTCTGCGGCTGGAAACACTAAGGCAGACCGCCAGCCTCTCAATGGTCATCGGAACCCCTTTCTTCTCGGAATATGCCCTCGCGCAGTCGATAGTATGTCTGACCCAGTCGGCTTTAAAAAAAATTGACGGCAGATTGTTCACCCAAATCACCTCTTCGATTGATAATTTTTGGATTATTTTCTACTTTCAGCCATACGGTACCACAGTCAGGCTGGTGAGCTGCAAGTGAGGTGCTGGTGAGCTGCAAGTGAGGTGCTGGTGAGCTGCAAGTGAGGTGCTGGTGAGCCGCAAGTGAGGTACCAGTTTGTGTTTTAAAAGTCATACTTTAAACGTCAGATTTTTTGGCCAGCCTTATCACCCGCGCCCCTCAAAAGCCCCCGATAAAAGCAGCCGGCGGGAAAGCTGCTGCCTTCCCGCCGGCTTCAATATTCAGTTTTTAGTTACCTCAGGTTGTTCATCTGATACTGCTGAATCATCTTTTTAACCATCTGACCGCCGATAGAGCCAGCCTCGCGGGCAGTCAAGTCGCCGTTGTAGCCCTGCTTGAGGTTTACGCCAACCTCGTTGGCGGCTTCCATCTTAAAGCGGTTAAGGCCTTCGCGTGCTTCAGGAACAAGAACCCGGTTGTTTCTTGCCATTCATTCAACACTCCTTCATGCTTCGGCGGTGAATACCGCAATATTTTAATTGCGTTTGCCAGTAGTAGTTTAAACGCTGAAAACGCCATTATTACAGGGAAGTTGTGTTATGATTATCGGTTTTTGCCAAAGCATGAAAATTATTTTTAATTTTTTTTCTTATTGTTACAGTCCTTGCAGTACCCGTAGATTTGGAGGGAATGTCCGGTGATGTGAAAACCCGACGCGTCCGCAATCCCGCGCTCCATACTGCTCAGCGGGCACTGCGGAAAGTCAATCATCTGCCTGCATTCCCTGCAAATCATGTAATGCGAATGACTGTGCTCGCCCGCGATGCTGTAAAAGCTCTCCCCGTTCTGATGAAGGCCCTGCGAGACCTCGCCGCGGGAAACCAGCGCGTCAAGGTTCCTGTAAACCGTTGATTTCGCGATTTTCGGAAAATGCCTGATAGCAAGCCGGTATATCTCCCCGGCCGTAAGAGGCCGGTCCGAGTTTTTAAGCAGCGACAAAACCAGCTTTTTTTGTTTTGTGTTCCTTGCCTCAGACATAAGTATTCCCGCCTTTAAAATCTTTATTTGTAGAATTATTTTATTCCCCAAAAATCAAAAAGTCAAACCGCGCCGTGAATTACTGGCGGTTTGTAAAAAACTTTTGCATACCCGTTCCATAACTTGACAATAGTTCTGAATGATGTATACTTTTATTATTGCAACTCATTTTCATTAAGCGCGGAGGCGGCCGATATGAATTTGTCATACAGAAAAAAGCTGGCTGTTATCGCCGCGGTGATGGCGCTGCTGGCCGCCGGCGCGGTGGTGATAACGGCCGTAACCGGAGCGAGGCGAAAAGAAGAAAAAAAGATAAACATCGTGGCCTCCTTCATGCCCGTTTACACAGCCGCGCTGCAGCTCACAAAAGGGGTGGACGGCGCTGACGTTTCAGTCCTCGCCCCCACAAAAACCGGCTGTCTGCACGACTACCAGCTCACCCCCGACAATATGGTGGCGCTCTCAAAAGCCGACGTTCTGGTGATAAACGGCGCGGGAGCCGAAAGTTTTTTAAGCGACGCTCTCGCCAATTACCCCGACCTTTCGGTGATAGACACTTCCAAAGGGGTTGCCCTGATTGAAAGCGGCAGCCCGCATGAACATGATGAACTGCACGAGGATGAACATTCACATAACGAGCATATCTGGGTCAGCCCTTCCAACCACATCAGGCAGGTACAAAACCTTCGCGACGGATTAATCCGATATAACCCTGAAAACAAAGAGAAATACCAATCAAACGCCGATGAATATATCTCAAAAATCCAGTCAGTCAAATCAGAGCTTGAGCGGGCGGTTTTAACCCTGCCCACCAGAAACTGCATACTTTTCCACGACTCCCTCGCGTATTTCGCGCGGGAGTTCGGGCTTCACCCGCTGGCATCCTTCTCAATAGGCGAGGAAACCGCGCTGTCCGCCGCCCAGCTTGCCGACGCCGCGCAGGCGGCCGAAAAAGCCGGCAGCGTCCTTCTTTTATACGACAGCCAGTACGAGGCCGAATACTCCTCAGTCGCCGAAAAAGCCTCATACAGTCTGACATTAAAGCTGGATACCGCGGTCATCGGAGAAAGCGAGGACGCAAAAGACAGCTGGCTCAACGCCATGAATAAAAATCTGCGGATGATAAAAGACGCTGCAAACCCATCAAAATAAAAAGGCGGGGTTAAAGATGAAGGCATGCAGCCTGCACTGCCTGAAAATCGAGAACATCTCGGTGGCAATCGGGGATAACGCAATCCTGCGGGACGTAAGCCTGCACGCGCACTGCGGCGAGCTCACCGCGATAATCGGTAAAAACGGCGCGGGCAAATCCACTTTACTTCGGGCGATATTGGGCGAAATCCCGCATACCGGCACGGTATTTTTCAGCGGGCACGACGGCTCGCCTGCGGGCGGGCTTAAAATCGGCTATGTCCCGCAGTCCCTGTCGGTTGACTCCGGCTCCCCCACAACCGTTTACGACATGCTGGCGTCCATGATTTCAAACTATCCCGTTTTTCTGCAAAGGCGCCAGAAAACCGTAAGCAGGCTGCGCGACCATCTCTCCGCCTTCAACGCTTCCCACCTGCTTTATAAAAAGCTCGACCGGCTGTCCGGCGGGGAACTGCAGCGGGTACTGCTCGCGGCCGCGACCCTGCGAAAACCCGACCTTTTGCTGCTTGACGAGCCGGTTTCGGGGGTGGATTACTCCGGGCTGCAGCTTTTTTATAATATCCTTGACAGCTTAAAAAAAAGCTGCGACATGGTAATACTGATTGTCTCGCACGACCTTGATTTCGTCCGCCGGTACGCCGACAAGGTGGTGCTGCTCAACCGCAGGGTGGAAGCCGCCGGCAGTCCGGACGAGGTTTTCAAAAGTGGCGAATTCAAAAGGCTGTTTTCAATCACTGACGCAGCGAAAGGGTGAAACCGCGGTGGCAGATTTGTTATTCGGCTGGTGGCAGTACGAGTTCATGCGCAACGCGTTTCTCGCGGTAATTCTAATCATGCCGCTGTTCGCAATGCTCGGCACCCTGATTGTCAGCAACGGTATGGCGTTTTTTTCGGACGCCCTCGGCCATTCCTCGCTGACCGGCGTCGGTATCGGCGTCATACTGGGCCTGTCCGAATACAAGCCGGCGATGATTATATTCGCGATTGTATTCGCGCTGCTGATGAACCGGATAAGGAATTCCCGGCTTTCCTCGACCGACACAGTCATAGGCGTTTTCTCGGCGTGCGGCGTGGCGCTTGGGCTGGTGCTTTTATCGGTGTCCGGCAGCTTTTCGCGGTACCAAAGCCTTTTAATCGGCGACATATTAAGCATCACAAAAAGCGAAATCATTTTACTGACCATAACGCTTGCCGCAATCCTTATCCTGTGGCTGATATGCTTCAACCGCTTCAATCTAATCAGCATAAGCCCCGAAATCGCAAGCAGCCGCGGCATTCCGGTCGGGCTGCTGGACAATGTCTTCGTAATCTCGGTAGCGGTGGTGGTAATGCTCGCGATACACTGGGTCGGCCTTTTGCTGATAAACGCGATGCTGATACTGCCCGCTGCGGCCGCCCGCCATGTGGCAAAAAGCGCCCGCAGCTACCTTGTTTTAACCCTGATTTTCGGATTGTTTTCAGGGCTGCTCGGCCTGTGGTTCTCCTACCACAACTCATTTGCGGCGACCGGCCCGATGATTGTGCTGATTTCCGGCGTTTTATATTTCGTTACTTTCTTTTTAAGGGACAACAGATAAACAGCTTCGGCCACACAATAATTAACCGCCCATCTTAACCGCAAAAGGCCGGGGGTCAGAGGTTGCGCTCCTCCAACTCCCGGCCCCTGTTTTTCATCACCTGATGTCAATTATCTTGCGTCTATCTTCATCGAAATATCCAACGCCTTTACCGAATGGGTCAGCGCGCCGATTGAAATTATATCCACTCCCGTTTCGGCGACGGCGCGCAGGTTTTCCCCAGTTATCCCGCCGCTCGCCTCCAGCAAAACCCTGCCCGCGGCAAGCTTTACAGCCTCCCTCATCTGCTCGCAGGTCATGTTGTCCAGCATAATGACGTCAGCGCCGGCCTTAATGGCTTCCTTAACTTCATTTAAATTTCTTGTCTCCACCTCAAGCCGCACCATATGGCCAAGCCTTTCGCGCACCGCCCGGACAGCGGCGGTAATCCCGCCGGCGGCGTCTATGTGGTTGTCCTTGAGCATTGCGCCGTCCGACAGATTGAACCGGTGGTTCTTCCCCCCGCCGATTGCGACCGCGTATTTCTGCAAAGCCCTGAGCCCCGGCATTGTCTTGCGGGTATCCGTAATCGCGGCTTTGGTGCCCTTTACAATCTGTACGCACCTGTCGGTCTGAGTGGCTATCCCGGACATGTGCTGCAGCAGATTCAGCGCCGTCCTCTCGCCTTTCAGCAGCGCGCGGGTCGGGCCCTCGATTACCGCAATCTTATCCCCCGGCTTTATCCGGTCGCCGTCCTTTTTGAATATCGAATATCTGATACCGCCGTCCAGCAGGGTAAACACCCTGACTGCAACCTCAATACCGCAGAGCACCCCCTCCGCCTTCGCGAAAATGTCGGCAGAGCTTGTGTGCCCTTCAGATATCATCAAATCGGTGGTGGTGTCAATATAGTTAATATCCTCTTTCAGCGCGGTCTTTATGATTTCATCAATATAAAACCCCGGCAGTCCCATATATCCAACCCCTTTTACAAAAGGTATATTTTGCAAATGTTATACTAAAGGTTAATAATATTCTTCCCCTTTGTCCTTTTTCTCCAGCACTTCTTTCAGGATTAATGTGCAGATGGTCGCAAGGCTTTTTGCCTCAATGTAATCCGGAGTCAGGATATAATCCCCGTTTTTCAAATCCTCCAGTATTTCCGAAGCTCTTACAAGCCCTTCCCTTGCCGCGTCATAGTCGGGGATTACAAACCACGCCTTCTGCATTATCCCGCGGATTGTGGTGCGGTACCCTTTGGGCAGCGGGTTTTTCCCCAACGGCGGAGCCGGCGGCGGGCCGTCAACCCCGCTCTCCTCGTGCCTTAGCCTCCTGCTGATATCATAGGTACAGCGTCGGGCGAAAACCAGCGCCTCTAACAGGGAATTGCTGGCAAGCCGGTTTACGCCGTGGACCCCGGTATGGGAGCATTCGCCCGCGGCGTACAGCCTGTCCACCGTGGTGTCGCCGTAAATGTTCACGTCAATCCCGCCCATCAGGTAGTGCTGACAGGGGAATACCGGAATATATTCGCGGGTGATGTCCACCCCTTCCTCAAGACAGCGCCGGTAAATGGTCGGGAACCGGTTGCGGATAAAGTCCGCCCCCCTCGCGGTGATGTCCAGATAAAATTTGTCGCTGCCGGTGCGCGCCGCCTCAAGCATAATACTGCGCGAGACCACATCGCGCGGGGCAAGCTCCCCTCTCTTATCGTAGTTTTGCATAAACCGCTCGCCGCGGCAGTTGAGCAGCAGCGCGCCCTCCCCGCGCACCGCTTCGGAAATCAAAAAACGCTCCCTGTCCTTTGCGGCGGCAAAAGCGGTCGGGTGGAACTGTATCAGGCTGATGTTTTTAATCCTCGCTCCCATCTCGTAAGCAAGGGTAATCCCGTCCCCGGTCGCGGCCGCCGAATTGGTGGTGTAGGCGTAAACCCGCCCAATCCCGCCGGTGCACAGGATACAGTACGAGCAGGATATATACCGGTGAACCCCGTCAAGAACCCCGTCAACCAGCACCCCCGCCCAAAACCCGCCGCCCGCGCGGGTCAGGGAGGCCAACTGGGCGTATTCAATAATCTTTATGTTTGGCCTGCTTTTTGCAGCCGCCAGCAGCTTTTCGGTGATTTCACGGCCGGTGGAATCCTTGTGGTGGAGTATCCGCCGGCGGGAATGTCCGCCCTCCAGTGTCATCGAGATATTCCTTGTTTCGTCGCGGTCGAATTCCACGCCCATTTCCTTAATCAGCCGCAGCACGTCCTCCGGCCCTTCGTTGACCAGTATCTCAAGGCTGCGCAAATCGTTTTTGTACCCGCCCGCAATCAGGGTATCGGCGATATGCAGCCGGTAGTCGTCGTTGGTTTTGTCCACCACCGCGGCCACCCCGCCCTGCGCGAGCATGCTGTTGCTGAGACCCACGTCCCTTTTGGACAATACCAGTACGCGGGTCTTCGGTTCAAAATTCAGCGCGGCATAAAGGCCGGCGACCCCGGTGCCGGCTATCAGTACGTCGCAGTCATTCCTCATACAAACCAGCGCCCCACTCTTCGGTGTAATAATCGGGGCGAGCCCGCGCCCGCCCCTGAGCCCCGCAGACAAACCCCGCGTCTTATCTGAACCGCTTTAACAGGTTTTCAATCTTTTGGCGCGGGTCGATAATAGTGCTGACCGACACGTCGTGGTTGAGCGCCGCGATAAAATACGCGATATATTTCGAAACGTCAACCTCATAAAACCATTCGCGGCTTTTCAGCGCCTCGGAGCGGTAGATGAGGTTGGTGCCGAACACTCCGGAGATAACCCCTTCCTCATAAGCCTTGTCAAAGCTCTCCAGTCCCGCGGTGAAGATTGCGTATGTTGCGTATGCGTAAATATTGCGGGCTTTCCGCTTTTTAAGCTCATAAGCTATGTCCAGCATTGATTCTCCCGAAGAGATGATGTCGTCCGCGATAAACACGTCCTTCCCCTCGACCGGGTTGCCGAGGTACTCATGCGCGACAATCGGGTTCCTGCCGTTGATTATCACCGAATAATCCCGCCGTTTGTAGAACATGCCGAGGTCCACTCCCAGCACCGACGCGTAGAACATATTCCTGCTCATCGCGCCCTCGTCCGGGCTGACGACCATCAGATGGTCGCAGTCGGGCTTTATGTCCGGCTTGTTGTTGAACAGCGCTTTGAGAACCTGATAATAAGGTATCACGTTGTCAAACCCCATAAGGGGCACTGCGTTTTGAACCCGCGAATCATGCGCGTCAAACGTAACGAAGTTGGACACGCCCATGTTCCAAAGCTCCTGCAGCGCGACCGCGCAATCCAGAGATTCCCTGTAGCTGCGGCGGTGCTGCCTGCCGCCGTACAGCATCGGCATGATTACGTTGATGCGGTGCGCCTTGCCGCCGGCAGCCTGAATAATCCTCTTCAAATCCTGAAAGTGGTCGTCGGGGGACATCGCGTTCTCCCGCCCGAACATCTTGTAGGTGCAACTGTAATTGCCCACGTCCACCAGAATATACAAATCGTCCCCGCGGATACTGGAACGGATAATCCCTTTCGCGTCTCCCGACGCAAAGCGCGGACATTCCGCTTCCACAAGAAAGGTATCGACCGGTCTGTCGCTGTTCGCCGCCCATCCAACCAGATGTCCGTCGATTTTTTCGCCCAGCTCCCTGCAGCTTTGCATTGCAATCAGTTTAAGAGGCGCGACTGCTTTTTCCTGATAAAAAATTATTTCGCCGGCTTTTTTGTTAGACAATCCAAACTACCCCTTTTCGCCATGATTACAATTAAATTGTACCACAAATAAGATAAAAATGTTGTATTTTATGCCGGAATTCATCACGAAAATTCGCCAAAGCTGCAGCTGTTAATATATGGACAATGCACAAACCCGGCGGGTTTTGTCTCCGCGGGGTTTTAGTCCGCTCATACACAAAAAAGCGGGTAGATTAATCACAAAATCCAAAGCCGGCGGCATATAAAAAACCCGCACAGCAAAATCGCGCTGTGCGGGTTTTTAAACCGTTTACTTCAGTTCTACCTTGGCGCCGGCTTCTTCCAGCTTCTTTTTGATTTCCTCGGCTTCGTCTTTGGAGACGCCTTCCTTGACCGGCTTCGGAGAGTTGTCCACCAATTCCTTGGCTTCCTTCAGCCCGAGACCGGTAATCTCGCGGACAACCTTGATGACCGCAATCTTGTTGGCGCCGATTTCGGCGAGGACCGCGTCAAACTCGGTTCTTTCTTCATCGGCGGGGGCTGCGGCGGCTTCGCCCGCGGCGGGAGCCGCGGCCACGGCGACCGGAGCGGCTGCCGAAACGCCGAATTCCTCTTCAAGCGCCTTGACAAGTTCGGAAAGCTCAAGAACGGTAAGTGCCTTTACATCCTCAATCAATTTTGCAACTTTATCTGACATCGTAAAATCCTCCATTACATTAAATTATTTTTTGTTTTTTGAGCGCAACCGGCGGAAAAACCACGGTTACGCGCTTTTCTTTTCCGCAATCGCGTTCAGCGCGACAACAAGCCCTCGCAGGTTCGCGTTCAGCACGTAAACCAGTCCGGTAATCGGCGCGTTCAGGCCGCCGAGAGCCTTTGCGACCAGAACTTCCTTGGATGGCATTTTGGCAAGCTGGCCGACAGCCTTTTCGTCAATAACCCTGCCCTCAATAAACCCCGCCTTGATATTAAAGGTCTTGCTGGTATCGGCATATTTGCACAAAACCTTTGCCGCGGCGACATGGTCGCTGCTCAAAGCCAGAGCGGTGGAGCCTTTTAAGACCGAGTTCAGTTCGGGCAGCCCGGCCTTTTCGGCCGCCAGGCGGAGCATTGTGTTTTTCACCACAAAATAGTCCACTCCGGCCTCGCGGAGCTCGCGGCGCAGCTTTGTGTCATCAGCAACGTTTATCCCCTTGTAGTCCACCACAACACCGGCGACCGCGGACTTCATTTTTTCGGCGAGCTGCTCGACAAACTCCTGCTTTTTCTGCAGAATTCTCTCGCTGGGCAAATCATTCACCTCCGCAAATCTGATTGCTGTTTTCCGCTGCGATAACCACTGCGGCAGACAAACCGCCGGTTTAATCAAAAAATCCTCCCTGACCACAGGGAGGACAGATTGACAGATAATCACAACCCCGCATATGCGGGTCTGCGTTTAATCTTGGGCCATCGTCCTCGGCAGGCGGTATAAACCATTACGAAACAACCGTTTCACCTGCTGTCTGTGGAGAACAGCTTTGGTTATATTATCACAAGGAACTACCCTTGTCAAGAGCCGCGAATTTATTTTTTGCCACTCGCCAAGGCTTATGCCCCGATTTTGGCCGGGTTGACCTTGATGCCGGGGCCCATGGTGGTGGCGACAACGCAGGAACGGATATACTGACCTTTGGCGGCAGCCGGCTTTGCCTTGATAATCGCGTCCAGCAGGGTGTTGAAATTGTCCTTCAGCTTTTCCACTCCGAATGAAACCTTGCCAATCGGGCAGTGGATGATGTTGGTCTTGTCAAGCCGGTACTCAATCTTGCCCGCCTTTGCATCGCTGACCGCTTTCGCCACGTCCGGGGTAACGGTTCCGGACTTCGGGCTCGGCATTAATCCGCGCGGGCCGAGAATTTTACCAAGCCGCCCGACCATGCCCATCATATCCGGGCTGGCAATCACAACGTCAAAATCCATCCAGCCGCCCTGGATTTTAGCGACCAAATCCTCGGCACCCACATAATCCGCGCCGGCTTTGGCGGCTTCGTCGGCCTGTTCGTTCTTTGCGAAAACCAGTACCCGCACAATCCTGCCGGTGCCGTGCGGAAGGACAATCGCGCCGCGGACCTGCTGGTCAGCGTGGCGGCTGTCAACTCCAAGACGCACATGGACCTCGACTGTTTCGTCAAACTTTGCCTTGCCGGTCTTGACAGCGAGCTCCAAAGCGTCATTAACGTCATATAGGGTACCGCGGTCGATCAGCTTTGCGCTGTCGACATACCTTTTTCCACGTTTCATAATTATTTTCCTCCCTATTTGAGTGGTAAAATCGGAATAATCCAGTCCGTGCTGTTTAACAGTAAACAGCGGTTTTCCTCCCACCCGTCCGCCGGCGCCGCGCGGTTCGCGCTATGCCGGCGCACTCGTCTGGGAACACTCCTGCCTGTCAGTCAACAACTTCAACGCCCATACTGCGGGCTGTACCGGCAATCATGCTCATAGCGGCTTCTACGGATGAAGCGTTGAGGTCAGGCATTTTGGTTTCGGCGATTTTGCGGATTTGCTCCTTTGTGATTTTGGCGACCTTGTCCTTGTTCGGGACGCCGGAAGCAGTCTCAATCCCGCACGCCTTCTTAATCATAACCGCGGCCGGCGGAGTTTTTGTGATGAACGAGAACGAACGGTCGGCATAAACCGTGATGACAACCGGGATAATCATGCCCATATCGTTCTTTGTGCGTTCGTTGAACTCCTTGGTAAAGGCCATGATGTTGACGCCGTGCTGACCCAGAGCCGGGCCGACAGGAGGCGCCGGAGTCGCCTTGCCGGCGGGAATCTGCAGTTTGATGTAACCAATCACCTTTTGAGCCATTTCTAACTTGCACCTCCAAAAATCGTGGTAGATGGCGGAACGGCAATCCTGCCGCCCCTCCCACTGCCGGGACAAGCCCGGCCGCCGGTAAAATCACCGGCAAAATTATCCGCCGCGCCGCATGCCGCTGTCCGCCGCGGCGCGGGACTGCGCTGTTTAATCGGTAAAAAGCTCCGCCTGGTCCAAATCCAGCTCGACCGGGGTCTCGCGGCCGAACATCGAGATAGTTACCCGAACCTTGTTTTTTTCAAGGTCGATTTCGTCCACAATCCCCGTAAAGTTCTCAAGCGGGCCGTCCACAATGGTTACGGTATCGCCGACCGAGTAGTTTACCTCGACCTTGCGCTTTTCCACGCCCAGCGCCGCGACTTCCTGCTCTGTCAGCGGCACCGGCCGGCCGTGCGGCCCCACAAACCCGGTGCAGCCGCGGGTGTTCCGCACGATATACCATGATTCGTCGGTCATAACCATCTTGACCAGAACATAGCCGGGGAACCTTTTGCGCTCAACCTCCCGGCGTTTGTTGTCCTTGATTTCGACCACCGTTTCGGTGGGCACCCGGACCTCATGGATTAAATCATGCAGTTTTCTGTTTTCGACTATCCTTTCGAGATTGGCGGCCACTTTGTTTTCGTAGCCTGAATAGGTATGGATGATATACCATCTCGCCTCATCGGACATGTTTCAATCCTCCTTGCGGGTTTGCTGACGCCATCATGGGGTTAAAACGACAGCATCAGCTTGACCATGGCCGAAATCCCAAGGTCAAACAGCCCGACAAAAAGCGCGACAAAAAGGCACATCACAAGGGTAACTATGGTGTTGCGGACAAGGGTCTGCCTTGAGGGCCAGACAATCTTCTTGAATTCGCCCCGCAGCTCCTGCAGATACTTTTTGACTGCAAAAAGAGCCCCCGGCTGCTTTTTCTTTGCCGGCTTGCCGGATTTGTCCGATTTTGCCGCCTTTTCGCTTTGGACGGAAAGATTCCTCTGGTCAGCCATTTTCAAAACCTTCCTCTCGCCCTCCGGCCGCCCCTGATCGGCAGCCCGGAGTTTTTCGCTCAATGCCGCTCTAACAGCCTACTTTGTCTCCCGATGAAGGGTGTGCTTGCGGCAGAACCGGCAGTACTTGTTCATTTCCAGCCTGTCAGGGTCATTCTTCTTGTTTTTCATGGTGTTGTAGTTGCGCTGCTTGCATTCTGTGCAGGCAAGTGTTATTTTGACTCTCATAACGGCACCTCCCGATAACCGGAAATTTGTTGTGGCGGCTGAATACCGTAATTCTTCACTCAACAGGCACCGGCCGCGCACAGCCTCCCTCTTTGGGTTTTTGGGCACAAAAAAAGAACCCCTTATGAGGTAAGATTAAATATACCATAACTATCGCCGCCGGTCAAGAGCAAAAAATGGATTTTTCCTTGATTTTTATAACCGCCCATGCTGCGCCCGGGTACGGCGGCCCCGCCCGGACGCAGCTTGAGCGGCGAATACCAGTGTATTACTTGACAATCGTGCCGGTCATTCCGGGAAGAACGCCCGCCGCGTTTGCCTCGTCGGTGTCGATATGCATCGCGAGCGAGAAGTTTTCCCGCACCCTTACCACAACGTTGCCGAAAATCAGCGGCCGGACTTCCGAGTCAACTCTTACGCTGATGATATCCCCGTCCTTCAGCCCGAACTCTGCCGCGTCCTGCGGGGTCATATGGACATGGCGCTTGGCAACGATAACCCCCTCTTTGAGTTCGACCTCCCCTTTCGGGCCCACCAGCCTGCAGCCGGCCGAGCCTTTGATATCCCCCGACTCCCGCACCGGCGCGTCAATACCGAGCGAGCGCGCATCGGTCATTGAAAGCTCAATCTGAGTGGCAGAGCGAACCGGCCCTATCACGGTAACGCCTTTGAGGGTTTTCTTCGGCCCGACCACATCCACCCGCTCCATACTGGCAAACTGCCCCGGCTGGGACAAATCCTTTCTGTTGTTAAGACAGTACCCCTCCCCGAAAAGAGTTTTCAAATCCTCGCACGAAAGGTGAACATGGCGGGCGGAGATTTCAATCATGACCTGGTTATCCACTTTGCAAAAACATTCCTTTCAGTAAAAGCAGTCGCTAAACTGCGAAAATTTATATCATCCTTTTTTATTCTACAACTACGGGGCTGTTATTTCAAGTAAAAGTATGTTATTATTATGTCAAAGCCGTCAAAAAAACGCGCGCCGTATCATAAAGCGCGCCGCCGGAAGACACTGGCATTGCTTTGGAAAGGGTTTTTATATGCAGGAGCTTGACTGGAACGCGTTTTACGAGCAGTGCGGCAGGTGCACAGAATGCAGGCTCGCCCAAAACAGGACCAATATTGTAATCGGCGCCGGCGTGCCCGACACCGAGGTCATGTTCATTGGCGAAGGGCCGGGCGAGCAGGAAGACTTGAAAGGGGAGCCGTTTGTGGGCCGCGGCGGTCAGCTGCTCGACAAAATGCTGGCGGCGGTCGGGCTGTCGCGCAAACACAACATCTATATTGCGAATATCGTCAAATGCAGGCCGCCCAACAACAGGGACCCGCTGCCCGACGAGCAGGAAAGCTGTATCAAATGGCTTAAAATGCAGGTATCGCTGATTAAGCCGAAAATAATAGTCTGTCTCGGCCGGGTCGCGGCCTGCCGGATAATCGACGAGGGCTACAAGGTAACCAAACAGCACGGCGAATTCATCGAAAAAGGCGGCGTCTTGATGATGGGCACCTTCCACCCCGCCGCCCTGCTGCGCAACCCCGGATTAAAACCCGCGGCCTTTGCGGATTTAATCGGGCTGCGTGATAAAATCGAAAAGGTGTGCGAAAAAACAAAGCTGGTCTACTAGTCCCGGCTTTCTTCCACCGGCAGTATTCCCCTGAACACCGAAATCAGGCTTTTGCTCATCACCTTGTCGGTGTGCAGCGAGCCGAAAAACCACCGCCTGTACTCCACTTCGCTCTCAATCAGGCCAAGATACGCGTTTACCCCGTTCTGCCGGCCGTTTTTTTTTAAATAAAGGCCCGTCCTGCCGGGGTATTCATGTGTTAAGATGTAATCCACCCTGTTGCCGTGCGCTTTCAGGTTTTGCCGCCCGTTAATCATCTCCTCCTCGGACGGCATCTCCTCCTCCCACCATGTGTCGGCGTCCTCCCTGAAATCATAGTCCCGGCTCTCCCCGCCGCCGAACACAAAGAACTTCTTTGATTCTATGGTATAGACTTCACCCCGTAGAAGGTGGATTATATTTTTCTCAATCACCTGCGCCCTGCCGCCGTTCCATTCGGTAACCGGGTACTCCCGCAGGATGTCGTAGTTCTCGTGCGGGCCGTCTAAAAACAGTACCGAATATTTCAGCCGCGACATTTTTTTGAGCACCTTTTTCTCTTTTCTGCTCCCGTCCCACAAAAACCCGAAATCCCCGAGCACAATAAGGGTGTCCCCGCGGCGGAGCCGGCGGGCAGCCGGGCTTGTAAAACGCGAAAAATCGCCGTGAGTGTCTCCGGTTACATATACCATATAAAACCCATGCCTTTCTGAGAATATTTGCAACAATCATACTGCGTAAGGGTGAACTGATTATGCGGACATTAATTAAAACTATTAGACGCCCCGCCGTATTCGCGCTGGCGCTTTTATTTACAATCTGTATTATCCCCGCCACGGTGTCGGCAAAATCCCTTTACGATTTGCCCGCCGGCACCGCCATCAGCTCAAAAGCCGCAATCCTTGTAAGTCTTGGCGCCTCCGAGAAGGACGACCTTACCCTTTTTGAGCTTAACGCGGACGAAAAGCGTTCGCCTGCGGCGCTTGTACGCCTGATGGTGGGGATAACCGCAATTGAAATCATACGCGAAAAGGGTATTGACATTGAAAAGACAACCGGCAAATACACTAACGAGGCCTTCAACACCATCGCGGGCCAGAATCTGGCGACCGCGGGCATGGTAATCGGCGAGGAGTGGACGGTAAAGGACCTTTTGAGCCTGTCAATGATACAGACCGCCGCCGACGCCTGCGCGACCCTTGCGATTACCCTCGGCGGCAGCCACAGCGGTTTTGTCGCCAGAATGAACGAAATCGCAAAAAAAATCGGATGTGAAAACACATCGTTTGTGAACGTCAGCGGGATTGACAACCCCAGCCAGTACACCACCGCAAGGGATTTGTATAAAATAATGCGGTACGGCATGAACTACCCGGAGTTCGAGCCGCTGTTTTCGGCGGTGCAGTACACCGTAAAGCCGGCAGCCCTCGGCAGCGAGCGCTCCTACCCGAACACAAACGACATGCTGAGGCCGTCAACCGCTTACTACTACGCCCCGATGGCGTTCGGGAAGACCGGGTACACCACCCCGGCGGGGCGCTGCCTCGCCTCTGTCGCGCGGGACAGCGGTTACGAATATCTCTGCATCGTGATGGGCGCGCCGGATAAGGACGAGCAGGGCAAAAGCGGGGTTTATTTCAGCGATACCCGCACATTGTACCGCTGGGCGTTCACCAATTTCACATACAAAACCCTTCTGAACAAAAACCAGCCGGTAACCCAACTGCCGGTCAGGCTGGCGTGGAACAAGGACACCGTTACCCTTGTCCCTGAAAAGAGCGTCGCCGCAATCGTAATCAACGACCTTCAGCCCGAAACGGTAACCAAAAACATCATAAGGTTCAAAGAAACGGTTGACGCCCCAATCGAAAAAGGGCAGGTGCTGGGCAAGGTGGAGCTTTACATTCAGACCGACCGCAAAATCGCGGAGGCAAACCTTGTCGCCGCCGAATCAATCGAACGCAGCCAGCTGCTGGCAATCTGGGCGCAAATCCACAGCTTCCTGACTACCCCGTGGTTTTACGGCGGGCTGGCACTCTTTGCTGCAATCATCATCGGCTATATCATCCTGAATTTCATACACAACCGCAAGCTGCGCCGCAAGCGAATGAAACGGGTGTCCCGCTTCCGCTGAGCCGGTTAATACCCGAACGCCCCGCTTAAGGACTCGTCGTTCTCAATCCAATCCTGCACGTCTATTTCTGTATATTTATCGGGGGTATTTCTGATTATTACCCGCGCAATTCCCGCATTGATTATCAGCCGCTTGCACATTGAGCAGGAGCAGGCGTCCCCGACCAGTTCCCCGGTCTTTTTGTCCACCCCGACAAGGTAAAGGACCGAGCCAATCATGTCGTTGCGCGAGGCGTGGATAATCGCGTTCGCCTCCGCGTGCACCGAGCGGCAGAGCTCATACCGCTCCCCGCGGGGGATGTTCATTTTCTCGCGCAGGCAGTAACCGATATCGCAGCAGTTTTTCCGCCCTCTGGGCGCGCCCGAATAACCCGTGGAAATAATCTGGTCGTTTTTGACTATAATCGCCCCGAAATTGCGCCGAAGGCAGGTGCCCCTTGCCGCCACAGTCTGCGCGATGTCAAGGTAATAGTTTTCCTTGTCCCGTCTGTTCATAAACACAGCGCCTTTCTGTCCGGTTCATATATGTTATAATAATATCTCAAAATCCGCCCGCGCGCAACTGGATTTAATTCAAAAATCCGCGCTATTCCATCACAAAGACAAATTACCCATATCAGGTTCGGTGAGCCTTATGAAAAAATCAGAAATAATAAATCTTATCTCCCTCGCTCAAAAAGCGAGGAAAAACTCGTACAGCCCGTATTCCGGGTTTGCGGTCGGCGCCGCTATTCTGGCGGCGTCCGGCAAAATCTACACCGGTACAAACTGCGAAAGCGCGTCATACGGCGCGACCGTCTGCGCCGAACGCGCGGCGCTGACAGCCGCGGTATCGGCGGGGGAACGGCGTTTTACCGCAATCGCGGTAGCCGCCGGCCAAAAGCCGACGCCCCCCTGCGGCATCTGCCGGCAGCTGCTTGCCGAATTCGGGGAGATGACCGTCATCTGCGCCGCGGCGGACGGCGACGGGCACATCGAAACAACCCTGTCAAAGCTGCTGCCGGACGCCTTCACAAATAACGATTTAAAAGGATGAAGCCATGCAGAGCCTGACGAATATATCAGAAGTGAAAAGCCTGCTTTCAAGGCACGGTTTCAGTTTTTCAAAGGCGCTTGGCCAGAACTTTTTAATCAACCCCTCGGTCAGCCCGCGGATGGCAAAAGCCTGCGGCGCCGGCAAAAACACCGGCGTTTTGGAAATCGGGCCGGGAATCGGGGTTTTGACAAGGGAGCTTGCCGCACTCGCCTACCGCGTCGCCGCGGTGGAGATTGACTCCCGCCTTCTTCCGGTCTTAAACGAAACCCTCGCGGATTTTCCGAACGCAAAGGTAATCCACGGCGACGTGATGAAGCTTGATTTGCAGAATATAATAGCCCGCGAGTTCGGCGGGCTTAAAACGGTTATCTGCGCCAACCTGCCGTATTACATCACCTCGCCGGTTCTGATGAAGCTGCTTGAAAGCCGCCTGCCGGCCGAGAGCATTACCGTAATGGTGCAAAAGGAGGCTGCGGACAGGATTTGCGCGCTGCCCGGAACCCGCGAATGCGGCGCCGTTACCCTTGCTGTCTGGTACTACTCAATCCCAAAAAAGCTGTTTTCGGTGTCCCGCGGCAGTTTCATGCCCGCCCCGAAGGTGGACAGCGCGGTAATAAAGCTGGATATCCGCAAGTCGCCGCCGGTTGAAGTCAGGGATGAAAAAGCCATGTTCCGGCTTATCAGAGCGGCGTTCGCGCAGCGCCGCAAAACCCTTGCGAATTCGCTGACCGCGGCCGGCCTGACAAGAGAGCAGACAATATCCCTGCTCGATAAAGCCGGCATACCCCGGCAGTCCCGCGCCGAACAGCTGACTTTAGAACAGTTCGCGATACTCGCAAATCAAATGCCCGATGTTTAGCGCCCATAAAAAACCGCCGCAGTCGTCCTGCGGCGTTTTTTTATATTCACCTTGCTGCGGCTTTCTGCTGCTTTTTGGGCCGATACCCGAAAATATCAATGCAGTCGACCGGGCAGACATCGGCGCAGGCGCCGCAGCCGACGCATTTTCGGACGTCAATCCTCGCCAGAAAATCCGACACGTGAATCGCGTCGTACTCGCAGGCCTTCTCACATCTCTTGCAACCGATACAACCGACGCCGCACGCCTTGCGCACCTCCGCGCCCTTGTCGGTGCTGGAACAGCGCACCACCCCGCGCGCGCCGGCGGGTATCATCTCGATAATTGATTTTGGGCAGGCCGCCACGCATTTGGTACAGCCCCGGCAGAGCTTCGGGTCTATCCGCGCCAGCCCGTCTTCAATGATAATCGCGCCGTAATCGCAAACCGCGGCGCAGTCGCCGTAACCAAGACAGCCGTAAGGGCACGCCGGCTCGCCGCCGTAAAAACGGTCGGCCGCCGCGCAGGTGGCAAGCCCCCTGTATTCCAGCTTCCTGTTTGTAAATTCGTTCCGCCCGCCGCACTTAACCGTCGCAATCTTATTCTCGACGCCGCCGCTTTCCACCCCAAGGATTGAGGCCGTCAAATCCGCGACCTCCGCCCCTCCCGGAGTGCAAAGCCCCGGCTTTGCCGAGCCTTCGGCCATAGCCTCGGCATAGCCGTCGCAGCCGGAATACCCGCACGCCCCGCAGTTTATGCCGGGCAGCGCCTCGCGCAGCTTTTGAGCCTTTTCATCCGCCGGCACCGCCAACGCCGCAGACGCGAAAGCCAGCACCACGCCGAAAACAAGCCCCAGCGCGGTCAGTATTCCTATCGCCAATAGTATCGAACCCATAACAAGAACCTTGCCTTTCCCATTTACAGTCCAAAAAGCCCCTGAAACCCGACAAAGGTGATGGATACCAGCGACGCCGCGACCAGAGTCGCGGGCAGCCCCTTCAACCCCTTCGGAATATCCGCGGTCTCAAGCCTTTCCCGAACGCCGGCGAACATCACCATCGCCAGCATAAACCCGCAGCCCGCGCCCAGCGCGTTGACCAGCGACTGCAGATACCCGTATTCCTTGTCAATATTCAATATGGTAACCCCAAGCACCGCGCAGTTGGTGGTTATCAGCGGCAGGTAAATCCCCAGCGAGCTGTAAAGCGGCTTGACAAATCTTTTAAGCACTATCTCCACAAGCTGGACAAGCGCGGCAATCACAAGGATGAAGGACACCGTCTGAAGGTACCCAAGCCCCGCGGGCTCCAGGATAAAGGTATATACCGGCCATGTTACCGCGGTCGATATCATCATGACAAATATCACCGCGAGCGACATTCCGACCGCCGGACTCAGCTTTTTTGACACTCCCAAAAACGGGCATATTCCAAGGAACTGGGACAGCACAAAGTTGTTGACAAGCAGCCCGCCTATCAAAATCGCAAACAAACCGGTGTTGTTCATGATAGGCCGCCTCCTTTCCCGGCGCTTGATGTCTCAAGCCTTATCTCCTGATTATCCGAGCCGGCGGGCCCTTCGGGTACCGCGCTCTGGCAAATCGCGGAATTCGGGCAGGCCGCGCACCCGGCCGGTTTATCCTTCGGAGCGTTCGCGTCCAGCCGCTCCGCCAGTCTGTCAGTAAGCCAAATCAACATTCCGAAAACAAAAAAGCCGCCTGCCGGAAGCACAAAAATCGTTATCGGAGGGATAACCCCGCCCTCCGGAAACCCGAACAGAGTACCGTTGCCGAGCAGTTCGCGGATACCGCCCATCAGCGTCAGCGCGGCGGTAAAGCCGGCGCCCATTCCGAGCCCGTCCATCGCCGAAAGCCCGACGCTGTTCCTGCTGGCGAACGCCTCCGCCCTGCCCAGTATAATGCAGTTGACGGTGATAAGCGGCAGGTAAATCCCCAGCGCGTTGTCGATTGCGGGCAGATAGGCCTTGACCAGCATCTGGACGATGGTGGTAAATCCGGCTATCACCACAATAAAGGCCGGCAGGCGCACCTTGTCCGGAATAACCCGGCGCAGCAGCGATATCACGATGTTGGAGCACACCAGCACGAAGGTGGTCGCGGCCCCCATACCAAGCCCGTTGATTGCCGCGGTGGTAATCGCGAGGGTGGGGCAGGTGCCCAACACAAGCCGCAGAATGGGATTTTCCTTTAACAGCCCGTTCATGAATGTCTTTTTATAATCCGCGGCCGTCATCTTCAGCCCACCTCCCCTTTGACATGGGTGTTGAAATAATCCATCGCGGTGTTGACCCCGTCGGTAATGCCTTTGGCCGTTTTGGTGGCCTGCGACACCCCGTCAATGTTTTCGCCGAGCTTGAGCTTCAAATCCGAACTCCATCCGGCTATCCTGTCAAGCAGGCCGCCTTTCCTCACCATATCCACAAAACCCGCGGTCTCGTTGTCCTCGACCACAACCACCCCGGTAACCTTCCCTTCGGTTGAAATGCCGGTCATCACCACCAGCCCGGAGCTCTTGCCCGTCGAGGATACGGTAAAGACAAAGCCGACCGGCTGATTTCCCTTTTTCGCGGCATAATACGAAACCTCTTCGCCGTTTTCGGTAAACCGCTTTTCTTCAAAGGTATCGGCGTCTATAACCTGCTTTCTCAAATCCGACTGGGCCTGCCGATTGATTTTTTCAATCCTGTCTTTTGTAACCGCGTTTGTCAGCGCCAAAGCCGCGGTCATCGCACCGGCAATAACCGCGAGGGTGAGCGCCGACACCGCGACTTCCTTAAGATTTACCCCGCTGTTTTTTATCCTGTCCATCACCTTTTTAACCATTTTGGGAGCCTCCTTTCCTCTCCGAAAGGAAGGGGCCTTGTCGCCCTTTCAATCAGCGGCACCAGCACGTTCATTATCACGATTGCAAAGGATACCCCTTCGGGCAGGGAGCCGTAAACCCGGATTAACACGGTCAGCAGCCCGCAGCCGGCGGCAAACACCGCTTTTCCGGCAGGGTTTATCGGGGAGGTGGCGTAATCGGTCGCCATAAAGACCGCGCCGAGCATAAGCCCGCCAGATAAAATATGCACCAACGGGTTTTCCCCAAGCAGCCATGTCAGAATAAAGACGGTGCCCACAAAGACCGCCGGGATTAACGGCGAGATTACCCGCCTGACAACAAGATACAACCCGCCGAGCAGCAGGGCGATTATACAGGTTTCCCCAAGGCAGCCCGGCCTTATCCCGACCAAGAGCTGCTGGTAGCTGTAAGCCAGCTCCCCGCCCTGCTCAAGGCTTTCAAGCGGGGTCGCCGAGGTTAGCCCGTCCACCACAAGGCTGCCCTGAAGCGGGGCCGCCCACCTGTTCATATCTTCGGGGAAACTCGCCATCAGAACAATCCGACCTATCAGAGCGGGGTTTACAAAATTATGCCCTATCCCGCCGAACATCTGCTTTACGACCACAATCGCCACGACCCCTCCGATAGCCGCCTGCCACAGCGGGATTGTGGCCGGCAGGTTGAAGGCGAGCAGCACTCCGGTAACCACCGCAGAAAGGTCGCCCACCGTCTGCGGCTTTTTAAGCACAATCCGGCTGATGTATTCGGACGCCATGCAGGACGCCACGCACACGATTATCACCGCCGCCGCCCGCCAGCCGAACAGCAGCGCCGACGCCGCTGCCGCCGGTGAAAGCGCAATCAGCACGTCCAGCATGATTTCGCGGGTGTTAACCCCGCAGTGCAGGTGCGGGGACGACGAAACAACCAGTTTATTCTCCATCCTTTAGTCCCCCCTCGGTACGGGAATTTGCCGCTGCCGGTTTTTCCTTTTGCCCCGCGCCGGCTTTTGCGCGTTCTGCCGCCGCGGCTTTCCTAAATTCGCCCTTTGCCATCCGCATGCTCTGGACAAGCTGGCGGGACGCCGGGCAGACAAAGGAGCAGCAGCCGCATTCCATGCAGTTCATCACGCTCAGCTTTTCAAGGCGTTCGGTATCCCCTGTCCTGTACGCGGCCTCGATAGACGGGGGGAGAAGGTTCATCGGGCAGGCTCTGACGCACCTGCCGCAGCGGATACAGTCCGACTGCCGCGCCGCAAGAACATCATTATTAAGAAAAGCCAGTATCGCGTTATTCTGTTTTAATACCGGAAGCTGGTCGTCCATCAGCGCCAGCCCCATCATCGGCCCGCCCATCAGCAGTTTGCGGATTTCGCCCTTTGCCCCGCCGCAAAACTCGATGACGTCGCGTATCGGAGTGCCGATAACCACCCGCACGTTCTGGGGTTTCGCGACCGCCGAGCCGTCCACCGTAACCCGCCTTTCCACAAGCGGCATGCCGGTCTTAAGGTATTTTGAGATAAACGAAACCGAGGCGACGTTCAAAACAATGCACCCTATATTGGCGGGCAGTTTTCCCGGCGGCACCCGCCTGTCAGTGCAGGAGTAGATTAACACCTTCTCCGCCCCCTGCGGGTACCGCACCGGCAGGGATTTTACCTCAATCTCCCGCCCAGCGGCCGAGTATTCCGCGGCAAGCTTAGACAATACGGCTTTCGCTCGCGGTTTATCCCTTTCAACTGCGATAATCGCGTGTTTTATATCAAGATATTTCATCACCGCCTGAATTCCCGACATTATATCCGCCGGATTTTCGATACACTCGCGGTAATCGGATGTTATGTACGGCTCGCACTCGGCGGCGTTTATTATCAGGGTATCGGCATCCTTAAGGTTGGGCGGGTTGAGCTTTATATGGGTCGGAAAACCCGCTCCGCCCAGACCGACAAGCCCCGAAGCCCTCACCGCTTTGATAAAATCGTCAAAGCTCTCGACTTTTTGGGGTTTTACTCCGGGGTGAATCCGCTGCTCCCCGTCCGGCTCTATCACCACCGCGGCGGTTTTGACCCCGCCGGGCAGTGTCAGTTCGGTTATCGAAACCACCCTGCCCGACACCCCGCTGTGGATTGGAGCGGATATCGGGCTTTGGCTGTCCCCAACCACCTGCCCGACCTCGACGGTATCCCCGGCTTTGACGACGGGCACGCAGGGCGCCCCGACATGCTGGGACATCGGGATTATTATCCGTTCAGGCAGCGGCATTACCGCTGTTTCGCGTTCCGCTGTGTTTTTTATATGAGGGGTGCGGACTCCGGTACCAAAACGTAAAATCCGCCTGACTGCATTCATCAAACCAGACCCTTTCAGATTAACCGTGTTAAAAACAAAAAATTATAAGGTTTTACAACGCACCTCGTTTAATAATATATTATTTTGTGGTAAAATACAAGTACAGAAAATTAGCAAATACGGCAAAACCGCTCCCGAAAGGATGAAAACAATGGATTTTAATTTCTTCATGCCGGTCAGAGTAATCAGCGGCGAGGGGTGTGTCAGAAAATACAGCGGCCTTTTGCGCGGCTTTGGCAGGCGCTGCCTGATTATGACCAGCCGCAGCGCGGCAAAAAAGAGCGGAGCGCTGGACGATGTCCTCGGCGCTTTAAAGCAGGCCAGAATAAACCATACCGTTTTCTCGGAAATATCCGCCAACCCGCTGCTGTCCCAGTGTCAGGCGGCGGCCTGCGCGGCGAAGCTGTGCCGCTCCGATTTCATAATCGGGGTGGGCGGCGGCTCGGTGATGGACGCGGCAAAAGCCGCGGCATGGCTTGCAACCAACAACTACAGAAACGGCGACGGGCTGATGAACGGGGAACTCAGGCGCGCCCCGCTGCCGCTGGTTTTAATCGGTACCACCGCCGGCACGGGCAGCGAGGTTACCCCGACCGCGGTGCTGACCATGGACAAAACCGGACATAAAAAGAGCATAACCCATTCAAACTGCTATGCTGACCTTGTCTTCGCCGACCCCGGCTACACCCATACCCTCCCGCGCGACCAGACAATCGCGGCCGCGCTGGACGCCTTTTCGCACGCGGTAGAGGGCTGGTTCGCGCCCGCCTGCGGGGATTTGCCGACCGCGTTCTGCGAAAAGGCGCTGCCTTTGATTATGGACGGGCTTACGTGGCTGGCTGAAAACGACGGACTGCCGGACAGCGAACTTCGCACCCGGCTGTTCTACGGCTCCCTTTGGGCGGGAATGGTGTTGAACGCGACCGGCACCGCCCACCCTCATCCTCTGGGCTACATTCTGACCGAGGAGTATTCAATCCCCCACGGAATGGCGTGCGCGGTCTTCCTTCCCGCGTTTCTGGAGCACGCCGGGCACAGCCAAAAAGAGCGGGCCGAACGGCTTTACTCCCTTTGCGGCGGAAAGCAAAGGGTTGACGCCGCGCTGAAAAAGCTGGTATCGCATAACGTAAAGATGACCGAACAGCAGATAGGAAACTATATACCCCGATGGAAGGGACTGAAGAACTTCGAACGAACCCCCGGAGGATTTACCGAGCAGGACGCCGCCGACCTGTTCCGCTCCCTTTTTTTGAACTAGCCGCGCGGCATATTTGCGGCCGACCGGGGTATAATTCTATTGGCCGAAAGGTTAATCCGGCTTAACGCGGGCAAAATCGGGGGCGCACATAATGGAAATCACGCGACAGGCGCGGGAGTTGCTGCGCGGGCAGCGGGCAGCGGCCGCGGCGGTGGAATTCGTTCATTTTGCGGCAGGGCTTTTGCTCCTGCTGCTTTATCTTGCCGTTTTGCGGCTTTTGGGTTTGAGCGCCGAAACGGTTGTGCGCCTGCCGGACATAGCCGCCGGCAAATGGGCATACCCTCTGCTTACCCTGCTTTTTTTGGTCGCCGACTGGCTCGCTATATCCCCGGTTTTGGCCGGCCGGGCTTCATTCTACTATAAAATCTCGCGCGGGGAACTCCCTGCTTTTACAACGGTGTTCAAATACTTCGGCAGCGGTTACTCCCGCGCGCTGCGCTGGCGTTTTTCCGGGACACTGCGCCGGCTTTTGGACATTTTAGCCTGCCTGTCCCCCGCCGCTTTTGTGTCCGGAATGACCGGGGCAATCCGCCAAAGCGGCAGTTTAACCCCGAAAGATGATTACTATATTATGATGGGCAACGCCATATCGGCCTTTCTTCTGATTGCGGGCCTTTTTGTGCTCTCGATAATCTCGCTGCGCAGGCTGCCCGCCCTGTTTTTGCTTGTCTTGGAGGACAATGACGTTAATCATAATAAAAAGATTTTTAAAACCGCCGCTTTAAAAATGCGCGGCAATATCGCCGGTATGTTTCATTTTTATCTTATCTGGGTGGGCAGGCTTGCGCCCTGTCTATTATTATTTCCAAAGTTCTTCCTGTTTCCGGTTTTTTACACCGCGAAAACGCTTAAGGCAATAAGGATAATCAATTCCGAACACATAAAAAAACAGCCGGCCGCGCTGCAGAAAACCATGACCCTGCCGGATTTTTAAATGCTGGCCGCCGTGTGCCGCGGGCCGGAAAAACAATGCCGGCTATCGCACCTCATACCAAAAACCGCCTTCCCGTTTTGGAAAGGCGGTTTTTGAAAGCAAATTCTTAGCTGCCGCGCCAAAAAAACTTGCGGGTTATTTCCACAATCTTATCCTGCCGCTGTTTTGCAGTTGAATTATTATCATCACAATCACCGGGAAAAGCAGCATTCCGAATATCCCGGCGGCCCGCAGTCCGAGGAACATAAAAAACAGGGTTACCAGCGGGTTCAGCCCGATTTGATGGCTTATCAGCCGCGGCTCGATTATATTCCGGATAACCGTAACGGCCACATATGTAAGCCCCAGCCCGATAAACATTTTCGGATTGCCAATCAGCAGGTTCACCAAAGCCCACGGTATCAGCACGGTTCCGGTCCCAAGCACCGGGAGAATGTCCACGACCGCAATCAGGGCCGCAAGCAGGAAGGGATAAGGGATTCGCAGTATTGAAAAGCTGACACTCAGTTCCGCAAAGGTAATCAGTATCAACAGCAGGTAGGCGCGGATAATCTTGAAAATGGTGTCGGTGCAAAGGTTTTTGATAATCATAATGGTTTCGGCGTGCCGCTGCGGAATTTGCCGGAAAATGAAGGATTTTACTGCCTGATAGTCGATGGTCAGGAAAATGGACGCGATAACCCAGATTATAAAGCTCACAAGCAGCAGGGGAAGCCTTGTGGTGGCGGCCGCCGCCGAGCCGGCGATGTCCGCGAAAAAGCCGCTTAAAAACTCAATCAGGTTTGAGGATACGCTTTTTATCGCGCCTTGCAGGGCCGAGGCGGCGTCCTCTGAAATAATGTTGGATATACTTAACACAAAATTGTTGGTCGTCCCCGATATGCTGTTAATATACTTTTCAATCATGCTGATGTTGTCTTTGTCCTTGACAAAATTGATAATGCTGAGCACAAGCCGCCAGCCGATGACCGCAACCACGCCGGCAAGCAACAGCACAAACAGCACCACAAGGATTACCGAAAACACCTTTTTGCTAATTCGGGTTTTCCTGACCAGCCAGCCAATCGGTTTCTGCAGTCCCGCCGCGACCACAAACGCCATCACGAACGGAAGCATCCACAAAAACAGGTATCTCGCAACAATCACAAAGATGGCTATCACGACGCCGAAATACAGAAGGTTTATTAAAAAGCGCAGCCGTCTTTCGGTTATCTCTTTGTACGCCCTGTCCTTTTCGTCCATCCGGCTTTCCCCCTTCGCTATCTTAAGGCTATTATATTAAATCATCGCGGCATTGGCAATCAGATATTTAAAATTCGTCAGCGCCGAGCCGTATTTGGGTTAACTAATCAGCCGCGGCGGCGGGTCTTTATACCCGCCCGCTTACATACAGCCCTATATTCCGTTTATATGATTGCCCTCTCATATTTCGGCAAAAAACATTGTTTTTTTCACAAACCCCTAATCGCCAATAATTTGTTTGTCAGGATAGACTAATAACTCAAACCGGTTCACGCAATACAGTGCAAAACGTAAAAAATCGCTTTCGCGAGATATTTAAAGCATAATAAAGAAAACAGGAGATAACCGGACTTATTTTAAATAATCGGCGGTTTTTGGGCATCTGATTTGTTGAAGTATTCCGGCCGGGGTGGTATAGTGTATCTCATACAAATACACAGGTGCGCGGGAGGTGGACGGAGTGCGGAAGGGCGGCAATCAATCCCGAATGCTGCTTGTGGATTCCACGGTGCTGCCGAAGGTGTTTTCGCGGGTGCTGGAGGCAAAGGAACTTTTGGCTTCGGGCAAAGTCCCGACCGCGGCCGAGGCGGCGCGGGTCGCGGGGATTTCCCGCAGCGCCTTTTACAAATACAGGGACGCCGTATATCCCTATGAGTCGAGGGGAATGGGCAAAATTATCACAGTCTATCTGGAACTGCGCGACAAGCCCGGCGTTTTGTCGGGGGTGCTCTCGGAATTCGCAAATGCGGGCGCGAACATCCTGACCGTAAACCAGAACATTCCGCTAAAGGGCAGGGCGCTGGTCTCGATTTCCGCAAGGATTGACCGGCTGACCGTCCCCGCCGGGCAACTTATCAAGAACCTGCACGCCGCGCAAGGGGTCGAGCAGGTAACCCGTGTGTCCGGCGAATGGGAGCACCTTGGATAACTCCAAAAATTCTTGATTTCACATGCTACGGAAAGAAGGCGATACAATGATACAGATTGCGGTTATGGGATACGGGGTGGTGGGCTCCGGCGTTGTCGAGGTACTGCAAAAAAACAAAGACAAAATCGCAAAAAAAGCCGGGCAGCCCATTGAAATCCGCCGTATCCTCGATATCAGGAAGTTTCCCGGCAGCCCGCTGGCTGACCGGTTTACCGATAATTTTGAGGAAATCCTGAACGATACGGAAATCAAAATCGTGGTGGAGACAATCGGCGGGCTTGACCCCGCTTACGACTATGTCCGCCGCTGCCTGCTTTCGGGGAAAAGCGTGGTTACCTCGAACAAGGAGCTGGTCGCTGAAAAAGGGGGCGAGCTGCTCGCGATTGCAAGGGAAAAAGGGCTGAATTTCCTGTTTGAAGCCAGTGTCGGCGGGGGAATCCCTATAATCCGCCCGCTTGACCAGTGCCTCGCCGCAAATCAGGTGAGCGAGATTGCGGGAATTCTCAACGGCACCACCAATTTCGTGCTGACCAAGATGATAAGGGACGGCATGCCTTTTGAAAAGGCGCTGGCTTTGGCGCAGGAAATCGGCTATGCTGAACGCGACCCTTCGGACGACATAACCGGCCTTGACGCCTGCCGCAAAATCTGCATTCTGGCCTCGCTCGCGTTCGGCAGGCATGTCTATCCGGGGCAGGTGCACACAGAGGGAATACAAAACATCACTCTGGACGATGTAAGATACGCGTCCGCGTTCGGCGGGGTGATAAAGCTAATCGGCCGCGCCGCAAAACGCGGGGACGGGCGGCTGGACTGCATGGTCGCGCCGATGATTCTTCCGGCTTCAAGCCGGCTTGCCGAGGTCAACGACGTGTTCAACGGCATTATGGTCAGAGGGGACGCAATCGGGGAGGTTGTGTTCTACGGGCAGGGCGCCGGCAAGCTGCCGACCGCAAGCGCGGTGGTGGCCGACGTGATTGACGAGGTAAAACATATCAATTCCCCAAAACTCTTCGGCTGGGGGCCGGGCGAGGACGGGTATGTTTCCGACCATCTGCAAAACCCGGTTTCGGCAATGATAAGGCTGAAATGCGGCGATACCAAAGCCGTCCGGGATGAGATTGAGGCGGGTTTGGGCGGCTGCGAGAGGGTTAAGGTCTCAAACGCCCCGGCAGACGAGCTGGCGCTGGTAACCCCGAAAACCGAGGAATTCAGGATTAATCAGGCGCTTAAATCCGTCAGTGGCGCAAAGCTATTGAGCCTCATCAGGATTGCCGATTTGTAATCAAAAAAACTGTGAAAGAAGGCGGACAATGGTTCAGGTTACTGTTCCGGCTTCCAGCGCCAATCTGGGAGCGGGGTTTGACGCGCTGGGTATCGCCCTGACCCTTTACAACAGAGTCTTTATGGAAGAGGCGGACGGAACCGTCGAAAAACCGCTCTGCATCATTGAATCCCTCGACGGCGCGCAAATCCCGACCGACGAGACCAATATGGTGTATCAATCCGCAAAAACGCTGTTTGAGCGGTGCGGCCGTCCCTTCCGCGGACTGCATATAATGCAGGAGAGCAATATCCCGATGACAAGGGGACTCGGCAGCTCGTCCGCCTGTCTGGTCGCCGGCCTGGTCGGTGCCAACGCACTGCTCGGAAGCCCGCTTTCTCTGTCCGACATATCCGACCTCGCCGCCTTCCTCGAAGGCCACCCCGACAACACCGCCCCGGCGCTGTACGGCGGCCTTGTCGCCTCGGTGATGGACGGCGGGCGGGTGCACAGCGTGAGCGTGCCGGTATCGGAGCAAATCCGGTTCGCGGTTTTCATTCCGGATTTTGAGCTTAAAACCGAATACGCGCGCGCAATCCTGCCAAAACAGGTACAGCGCGAGGACGCGGTCTACAACCTGTCCAGAGCCGCGCTGATGACCGCCTCCCTGTTTTCGGGGCGGCTTGATAACCTCAGGGTGGCGGTACAGGACAGGCTGCACCAGCCGTACCGGTTCCCGCTAATCCCCGGCGCCGACAAAATCTTTTATCTGGCATACGAGCTTGGGGCGTACGCGGTCGCGATAAGCGGCGCGGGGCCGTCAATACTCGCGATAATAGACGCCGGCAACAGGGACTTCACAAAAAACGCGGAGCTTGAGCTTAAACGGTCAGAGCTCAAAGGTTGGCAGGTTACGGTGCTTTCCTGCGACCAGAACGGGGTCTCAGTTATTTTTAAATAAATAATCAATACTAACAGCATACTCAAATTTGAAAGGTCTGGTAACCAATGTTGATTGTGCAGAAATTCGGCGGCACCTCGGTCGCAAACCCCGACAGGGTATTCAACGTCGCGGGTATTATTACCGAAAAATTCAAAGAGGGCCACGATGTCGTCGCGGTAGTGTCGGCGCAGGGCGACACCACCGACGAACTAATCGAAAAGGCAAGGGAAATCAACCGGGACGCAAGCCGCCGCGAAATGGACATGCTGCTTTCGGCGGGCGAGCAGATTTCGGCAGCGCTGCTGGCGATGGCGATTGAAAAGCTGGGGTATCCGGTCATCTCCCTGCTGGGATGGCAGGCGGGGTTCAACACCAACTCAGCATACGGCTCTGCCCGGATTAAGCGGATAAACACCGAAAGAATCAGAGCCGAGCTGGATAAAAGAAAAATCGTAATCGTCGCAGGTTTTCAGGGGATTAACCGCCACGGGGACATAACCACCCTCGGAAGGGGCGGTTCGGACACTAGCGCGGTGGGTATCGCGGCCGCGCTCGGCGCGGACCTTTGCCAGATATTCACCGACGTGGACGGCGTTTACACCGCCGACCCGCGCAAAGTGCCGACGGCGTTCAAGCTCGATGAAATCACCTACGACGAAATGCTGGAGCTTGCCACCCTCGGCGCGCAGGTTCTCAACAACCGTTCGGTCGAGCTTGCGAAAAAATACAATATCGAATTAGAGGTTCTGTCCAGTATTACAAAGGTGCCCGGCACCAGAGTCAAGGAGGCCGTTAAAGTGGAAAAAATGTTGGTCAAAGGCGTTGCAAAAGACACCAATGTCGCAAGAGTAATGATTGTCGGAGTCCCGGACAAGCCGGGGGTCGCGTTTCAGGTATTCTCCCGCGTCGCCAAAGCCCATATAAACGTGGACATCATCCTGCAGTCGGTAGGGCGGGACAACACAAAAGACATCACCTTTACGGTGGCGTCCGACAAGGGCGCGGAATCGGTGGCGGCGATTAAGGATTACGTCGAAAAAATCGGGGCAAAGAGCCTAACTTACGACACCAACGTGGCAAAAATCTCAATCGTGGGCGCCGGCATGGAAACCCATGAGGGAGTCGCGGCCCGCATGTTTGAAGCGCTGGCGGACGCGGGTATCAACATACAGATGATTTCAACCAGCGAAATCAAGATTTCGGTGCTGATTGACGCGGCGGACGCCGACCGCGCCGTCGCCGCAGTGCACTCCGCGTTCTTTGACGTTCAGAACATGCTGTAAAAGCCTGCGCCGCAAACCCGGCAGAAAAAGGGGCCGTTGCTCAACTTCCGTTTTGCAACAGCCCCTTTTTTATTGTTTACTCTATTCCTCTGTTTCCTTGCTTTTGGCGCGGCAGCAGTCGTCATCGGCTCCGCCGCAGCAGCTGTCTTCTTCAAAATCAAATTCAAGGTCCTCGCCGCAGACAGGGCATTTAATGCCGCCCTGCAGGAGCACGTCCTCGTCCACGCTGAATTCCCTGTCGCAGTTCGGGCAGACGATATCATAATAATCCTCGTCGTCGTCCTCGTCATAATCCTCGTCGTATCCGTAATAATCGGTTTCGAGAACGCCGAGGTCCTCGTCAATTGCGTCCACCTGCTCGCTGAGCTCTGCCGCATAGCCCTCAAGGCTGTCAAGGTCGTCCGAAATATCGCCGAGAACACCCACAACGGCTTTTAAAATCTTGCCCTCCTTGGTGTAGTCGTCAAGGCCCAGACCCTCCACCAGCCCTTTTAAATATGCCACTTTTTCTGATACTGACATCATAACGCCACTCCTTTTTAAGTAAGGCGGCGAAAACCCCGCCCCTTTTAATAAAATGCCCGCCGGCATAAGAAAAACCAGTAATAGTATGCCTTGCAAACCCGCCGTTACACACCGCGCAGGAAAATATCAAAATCAGGCACGCTCAAGATATTCCCCGGTGCGGGTGTCCACCCTCACCACGTCGCCTTCATTGATGAACAGCGGTAAACGGATTTCCGCGCCGGTTTCAAGGGTGCCGGGTTTTGTCGCGTTGGTGGCGGTATCCCCGCGGACGCCGGGCTCGGTGCGCACCACCTTAAGCTCGACAAAGGTCGGCGGCTCGACCCCAAAGACATTCCCCTTGTACGACATTACCTTGCAGACCATATTCTCCTTGACAAACTTGAAGTTGTCGGACAGCTTGCTTTTATCAATGGGAACCAGCTCGTAAGTTTCAAGGTCCATGAAATAATACAAATCCCCGTCGTTATAGGAGTATTCCATTTCCTTCCTCTCGACGTAAGCTGTCGGGAACTTCTCGGTCGGGCTGAACGTGCGCTCGATTACCGAGCCGGCAATCACATTCCGGATTTTAGCGCGCACGAACGCGGCGCCCTTTCCGGGCTTGACGTGCTGGAATTCGATGACCTGATACACGTCCCCGTCCAGCTCGAAGGTAAGACCATTGCGGAAATCTCCGGCAGAAACCATTCTGATAACCAATCCTTTCTCAACCGAATAAGCCTGTGTCTGTGCTTTGGTTTAATTCTATCCTATACAGGGTAGATTTTCAAGTAAATTTTTCCGTTTATACCTTTTACGAAACTTAGGATTATACTATAATCAGTTCCTTCACCGATTTGGTGAGGTTCTCGCAGCCTTCCCCGGTAATAACCACCATATCCTCAATCCTCACCCCGAACCTGCCGGGAATATATATCCCCGGCTCGACGGTAACAACCGAGCCTTTTCTGAGCTTTTCGTCCCCGGCGTTCGGAGACAATCTTGGGGCCTCGTGCACTTCAACCCCGACCCCGTGCCCGGTACCGTGCCCGAAACACTCCGCGTATCCCGCTTTAGCTATCACGTCCCGCGCGGCGGCGTCCCCTTCCCTGCAGCTTATCCCGTCTTTAATCAGGTCAAGCGCCGCCCGCTGCGCCTCAAGCACTATTTCATAAACCTCTCTCTGCCGGCTCGAACAGCAGCCCACCGCGACGGTGCGGGTCATGTCGGAATGCCAGCCTTCCACCGTCGCGCCGAAATCAAGGGTTACAAAATCCCCTTTTGACAGCTTTCTGTCGGACGGCGCCCCGTGCGGCAGCGCCGAGTTCTCCCCAGAAACCACGATGAAATCAAAAGCGGCCGCTTCCGCCCCCTGTCTTCGGATTTCAAATTCCAGCTCAAGCGCGATTTCGCGTTCGGTTCGCCCCTGTTTAATCCGCGGAAGGATATATTCAAACCCGTAGTCGGTGAGCGCCTGCGCCGCGCGGATTTTATCTAGCTCCTCTGGGGTTTTTACAAGCCTTAATCCAATCAGGATATCGTCAAGGGTTTTGGTGTCAAGCTCGACCCGTCCGAGCGCCGACTTCAGGGAATCAAGCCTTGAACAGGTAACCCATCCGCCCTCAACCGCGATGCTGCGCAGGTCATGCCTGTCCGCAAGCTCCCGCAGGGTTTCCCGCAGATTGTCGTAAACCGCGCATTCCATGCCGGTTACCACACGCCGCGCCGCCTCGATATACCTGAAATCAGTCAGAAAATACGACTGCCCGCGGGTAATCAGCACAGCCCCTTCGGAGGATTTAAACCCGGTCAGGTACCTGCGGTTGTGCGGGCTTAAAACCAGCGCCGCGTCAATCCCATTTGGCAGCGCCCCTGCCACCTGCTCCGCCTTTGTCATTATCCGTTCATCCCGACCAACGCCTCCAGAGCCAGCAGGTAACTTGCCGCCCCGAAGCCCGAAATCTGCCCGCGGCACACCGGCGCAATCACCGATTTATGGCGGAACTCCTCGCGCGCATATATGTTGGAGATATGCACTTCAACCACCGGAATGCCGATTGACGCGACAGCGTCCCGCAGCGCGTAGCTGGTGTGGGTGTACGCCCCCGCGTTCAAAATCACCCCGTCGGCTCCGCCGATACACTGATGGAGCCTGTCGATTAAACCGCCCTCGCTGTTGGACTGGAAAAACTCGACTTCAACCCCAAGCTCCTGCGCGCGGCTCTTAATCCTCCCGCAAAGCCGGTCGTAGCTTTCGCTGCCGTAGATTTCCGGCTCCCTGCTGCCGAGCAGGTTTAAATTCGGGCCGTTGATAACGACTATCTTCTTCATGGCAACCTCCTGATAAGGTTTTACTATAAACCCAGCCGCTGGTGGGTATCCAGCGCCCTGTATCCGTCAAAAAGCAGTTTGAGCACCCGCGCGTCGCTGTCCTGCGTGCCGCGCGACTCGCAAATCACAACCGGCGCCCAGCCGCGTTCGGCGATAAGCTGCATTAAAGGCTCAGGGTCGGGGCCGTACTGCTTGTCCTCAAACGTCAGGTGGCGCCTTTCGCCGGACTCGGTATACTCGATTTTGGAAAAATGGATGTGCATTCCGGACGCCCTCTCCTCGCCGAGCTCACAGGCGACAGCGTTCAAAACGGCGGCAAAAGCCTCCCTGTTGTTGACGTTTCCGCCGGTCCTTGAATTGAGGTGCCCGAAATCAATACAGGGCAAAAACCGGTCGTCCAGCTTGCACAGCTCGATAACCTCCTCAAGGTCCCCAAGCTGGTTTACCTTGCCCATGGTTTCGGGGCAGATGTGGATTTCAGAAAGCTGCTCGTCGTCAAGAAGTTGCTGGGCTTTAAGAAGGGTCTCGCCCGCAAGCCGGACAGCCTCGCGGCGGGTCAGCCCTCCGAGCCCGCCGGGGTGCACCACCACGCGGTCGCCGCCCATCCACGCCACGGCCGACGCGCTTTGAAGAATATACCTTAAACTGTTGTCCCGCTTTTGCGGGTCGCTTGAAGCAAGGGATATATAATATGGCGCGTGCACCGAAACCAGCACGCCGCGCTCCGCCGCCTTGTCGCCGAGCAGAACCGCGTCCTCTTTTTTTATCCTCACCCCGTGCCCGGCCTGATATTCGTAAGCGTTCAGCCCCATGTCCGCCACCCATTCGATGGCATCCACCATTGATTTGCGGCCGCTTTCAAAAAACTGGTCGCTGTTTCCGGCGGGGCCGAACCTTGCTGTTACCATTCCTTATCCATCCTTCTTAACGCCGGCGGCACGTAGTAAAACGGTCAGTCGCCGGATTTTCCTTTAAGTTGTTTTTTCCTGTGAGCCTTTATAATATACCGCTCCAGCCACCTTTTAAACATCATGAAGGGTTTGTCTTTCTCAAGCAGTATCGGCAAAACCTGAATACAGGGTATCCCGGCGAGATTGGCCCCAAGCACGTCGGTGAAAGACTGGTCCCCCACCACCGCGCACTGCTTAAGGGGGAGTCCCAGCCGTTTTGCGCCCCTTATAAACCCGAACGGCAGGGGCTTGCCCGCCCGCGAAATAAATTCAAGCTCAATCCGGCGGGCAAAAGGCGCCACCCTTCTTGCGGACGCGTTGGATACGATTGTAAGGCCTATTCCCAATCCTTTTATCATTTCAAGCCATTTGGACACCTTTTCTTCAAGGCGCTGACTGTCGTGGGTGGTCAGGGTGTTGTCCACGTCCAGTAGCAGGCCCTTCACTCCCAGCCTGTGAAGGTCGTCATGGGTTATTTCGGCAACACTGTTTTTAAGCAAATCAGGGTACAACAAGCACATCGGGAAACTCCTAACATCATCTTGATACGGCAAACCAGCCGCAGAACCTGCGGCGCAAAACTCTGGCCGGTATAATTATTATATGATACGCCGGCTGCGGTGATTAATTAAAAAGCGGGCAGCAATGCCCGCTTTTTCTGCCCAAACTTATTTGTACCTGCGTTTACGAGCAGCTTCCGACTTTTTCTTGCGCCTGACAGAGGGCTTAACATAATGCTCTCTTCTGCGAATCTCGGCAAGAACACCTGAGCGCGCGCACGATTTCTTAAAACGGCGAAGCGCGCTGTCCAGGCTTTCGTTTTCTCTTACCCGAACTTCTGACATCCTGAATTCCCTCCCTCCGCCAGACTTGGCAGGATAACCCCAAAAAACATCAGCATTAATTATACAGCAGCAGCATACTTTCGTCAAGATATTATATTCAGCGGCCCAAAGTGAAACCGCCGGGATTTGGTATTGACTTTTGACCCGCAAATGCTTATAATCAATTGTGCTGTTCAAAACAGTAAAACCGTGCGCTTGTAGCTCAGTGGATAGAGTGCCCGGCTACGAACCGGTAGGTCGCAGGTTCGAATCCTGCCAGGCGCGCCAAAACAAAAATCCTGCCGAGGTTATTCGGCAGGATTCAGCTTGTCGAAAAAGTCCAGCGAAAGCTGGGCTTTTTCGCATTAATATGGTAAAATAGAGGCAGGTGATGAAGGTGATAATAAAGCATGAAGACGGACGAAAAG
>Ga0208823_1000121_pt1 | contig 64606 bp, 62 predicted proteins | sample AD_UKC075_MetaG_FD_184440 | JGI IMG/M metagenome (GOLD analysis project Ga0208823, IMG submission 184440) | Active sludge microbial communities of municipal wastewater-treating anaerobic digesters from USA - AD_UKC075_MetaG (SPAdes) (version 2) | ecosystem: Engineered > Bioreactor > Anaerobic >...
ACCCCAACTCCCCATCCCCCACCGCACCAACAACTACCACCACCCCGAACGACTCCTCCCCGACGACGACGCAGCCTAAGATCCGAACTCCACGGTGACCGGAGCATGGTCGGTCCAGCGCAGCGCGTAGGCGGCCGGCTTCTCCACCCGGGCCGCGCGGGCGCGGACGGCCAGCGGCTCGGTGGCCAGGTGATAGTCGATGCGCCAGCCGGCGTCGTTGTCGAAGGCCTTGCCGCGCCAGGACCACCAGCTGTACGGCCCGGGCCCCTCAGGATGCACCCGGCGCAGCACGTCCACCCACCCGGACTCGGTCAGACCGGTCAGCCACTCCCGCTCGCTGGGGAGGAAGCCGGCCTTCTTGACGTTGGCCTTCCAGGCCTTGATGTCGTGCTCGGTGTGGGCGATATTCCAGTCCCCGCAGAGCACCGCCTCCCGGCCGTCGGCCACCAGCTCGGCCATCCGGTCCCCGAGCGCCCCCATGAACCGTTCCTTCTCCACCTGCCGCTCGGTTCCGGCTTCCCCGGTGTGCACGTACACGCTGGCGACGGTGACCCCATCGGACAGGTCCACCTCGAGATAGCGACCGTGCTCCTCGAAACCGGCCACCCCCACCCGGACCGCGACGATCGGCGAACGGCTGAGCACCGCGACACCACTGCGGCCCTTCAGATGTGATTCCGCGGATGCCAGCTGCCAGCCCCCGGATGAATCGCCACCCTGCCCGGAAGCCAACACCGGGGCCAGCGCCTCAGCCAATTGGGCGTCATCAGCGCGCGTCTCCTGCAGGCACACCACGTCGGCGTCGGTCCACTCCAGCCAGTCCAGCAGGCCGAGATTCTCCTCCGAGCGCCGCCGGACGGCCGCCCGCACCCCATTGACGTTGACGGTGGATACGATCACGCCAGAAAAATAGCCGGAGGACGGGAACATGACGAACCGTGACCATGATTAGCAGGGAGCCGATCCATCTGGGCTCAGGGGAACCCGTGCTCCTGCTGCACCCGTTCATGATGTCGTCCTACGTCTGGCACGAGGTCGCACCGGCGCTGGCCCGCACCGGCCGGATCGAGGTGTTCGCCCCCTCGATGGCCGGGCACAACGGCGGCCCACGCACCCGCTCATGGTTCCTCGACACCCCCACGCTGGCCGATCACGTCGAACGCCAGCTTGATGAATTGGGTTGGGACACCGCCCATATCGTCGGCAATTCGCTGGGCGGCTGGGTGGCCTTCGAGTTGGAGCGACGCGGCCGGGCGCGGACGCTCACCGCGATCGCCCCGGCCGGCGGCTGGCACCGCTGGTCGCCGGTGAAGTACGAGATCGTCGGCAAGTTCGTCGCCGGCCTGCCGGTGTGGCTGACCGCCCTGGTACTGGGCCGTCGCGCCGCCCGGCTACCCGGGGCGAAACAACTGGCCAGCGTGCCGATCAGCGCCAGCGCAACCGGGCTGTCCGATACCGACCTGGGCGAGGTGATCGACGACGTCACCCACTGCCGGGCCTACTACCAACTGCTGATCAAGGCCCTGTTACTGCCCGGGCTGATGGAACTGGCAGACACCGGAACACCCACCCACCTGGTGATCTGCGAACGCGACCGGGTGCTGCCGCATCCGCGGTTCACCAAGCACTTCATCCGGCACATCCCCGACATCTCCAAGGTCACCACCCTGGACAACGTCGGCCACATCCCGATGTTCGAGGCGCCGCAGTTGATCGCCGACCTGATCGTGCCCTGGGTCGACGAACACCGCCAGATCAGTCGAGAGCCTGCTTGAGATTGGCGGCCAGGGTCGCCAGGAACTGCTCGCTGGTCTGCCACGGCTGCTCGGGGCTGATCAGCAGCGCCAGGTCCTTGGTCATCTGACCGCCCTCGACGGTGTGGATCACCGTCTCCTCCAGGGTCTCCGCGAACCCGATCACCTCCGGGGTGTTGTCGAGTTTGCCGCGGTGCTGCAGGCCCCGGGTCCAGGCGAAGATCGACGCGATCGGATTGGTGGAGGTGGGCTTGCCCTGCTGGTACTGCCGGTAGTGCCGGGTGACGGTGCCGTGGGCGGCCTCGGCCTCGACGGTCTGGCCGTCCGGGGTCATCAGCACCGAGGTCATCAGACCCAGTGAGCCGTACCCCTGCGCGACGATGTCGGACTCGACGTCGCCGTCGTAGTTCTTGCACGCCCAGACGTAACCGCCCTCCCACTTCAGGCAGGAGGCCACCATGTCGTCGATGAGGCGATGCTCGTAGGTGAGCCCGCGGGCGTCGAACTCGGCCTTGTACTCCTCCTCGAAGATCCGCTGGAACTCGTCCTTGAACATCCCGTCATAGGCCTTGAGGATGGTGTTCTTGGTCGACAGATACACCGGATAGTTCTGTTGCAGCGCATAACTGAACGACGACCGCGCGAAGTCCTGGATCGACTTCTTGAAGTTGTACATCCCCATGACCACGCCGCCGTCCTCGGGAATGCGCACCACCTCGTGCACCATCGGTTCGCTGCCGTCCTCTGGGGTGAAGGTCAGCGTGACAGTGCCGGGACGGTCCACCTTGAAGTTGGTGGCGCGGTACTGGTCGCCGAACGCATGCCGGCCGATGATGATCGGCTTGGTCCAACCGGGTACCAGACGCGGGATGTTGGAGATGACGATCGGCGCGCGGAAGATTGTGCCGCCCAGGATGTTTCGGATGGTGCCGTTGGGCGACAGCCACATCTTCTTGAGGTTGAACTCCTTGACCCGGGCCTCGTCCGGAGTGATGGTGGCGCACTTGACGCCGACATGGTGTTTGAGGATGGCGTGCGCGGAGTCGATGGTGACCTGGTCATCGGTGGCGTCGCGATTCTCCATGCCGAGGTCGTAGTACTCGAGGTTGACGTCGAGGTAGGGCAGGATCAAAGTTTCCTTGATCAGCTTCCAGATGATGCGCGTCATCTCGTCGCCGTCGAGTTCTACAACCGTGCCTGTGACCTTGATCTTGGGTCGACTCGACATATAAGTCCGCATCCTCCTACGCCTGGCGATCGCCTCGTCAGCACCCGAGTGGAGCCATCGAGATCAACTCGACGCCCACACTATATGGACACCTGGTCACCCTCCGGGCGGACGCCTCGTCACCCTCCGGCAGCCGCCAGCGCCGCGTTGAAGGTCCTGCTGGGCCGCATCACCGCCGTGAGTTTGTCCGGATCCGGGTAGTAGTAGCCGCCGATGTCCACCGGCGTGCCCTGTACCTCGTTGAGTTCGGCCAGGATGACGTCCTCGTTGGCGGCCAGGTCCGCCGCGAGTGCGGCGAAGTGTTCCGCCAGTTCGGCGTCGTCCCGCTGCGCCGCGAGTTCCTGCGCCCAATACATGCCGAGGTAGAACTGGCTGCCGCGATTGTCGAGTTCACCGGTCTTGCGCGACGGGCTCTTTCCGTTGTCCAGCAGTGTGCCGGTCGCGGCGTCCAGAGTTCTGGCCAGAATCTTGGCCCGCTCGTTGCCGGTCTTGATGCCGAGATCTTCCAGACTCACTGCGAGGGCCAGGAATTCGCCGAGCGAATCCCATCGCAGGTGGTTTTCCTCCAGAAGTTGCTTGACGTGTTTGGGCGCCGAACCACCCGCGCCGGTCTCGTACATCCCGCCGCCGGCCATCAGCGGCACGATGGACAGCATCTTCGCGCTGGTACCGAGCTCGAGGATCGGGAACAGATCGGTGAGGTAGTCACGAAGGATGTTGCCGGTCGCGGCGATGGTGTCGAGCCCGCGCACCAGACGCTCCAGCGTGTACCGCATGGATCGGACCTGGGACATGATCTGGATGTCGAGCCCGCTGGTGTCGTGATCCTTCAGATAGGTCTGCACCTTGGTGATCAGCTCGTTCTCGTGCGGACGGTACGGGTCGAGCCAGAACAGCACCGGCATACCGGAGTTGCGGGCGCGATTGACCGCCAGCTTGACCCAATCACGGATCGGCGCGTCCTTGACGGTGCACATCCGCCAGATGTCCCCGGTTTCGACGTTCTGGCTCAGCAGCACCTCCCCGGTGGCGAGGTCCACGATGTTGGCGACGCCGTCCTCGGGAATCTCGAACGTCTTGTCGTGGGAGCCGTACTCCTCGGCCTTCTGTGCCATCAGGCCGACATTGGGGACGGTGCCCATCGTCGTCGGATCGAACTGGCCGTTGGTCTTACAGAAGTTGATCATCTCCTGGTAGATCCGGGAGAAGGTGGACTCCGGGTTCACCGCCTTGGTGTCCTTGAGTTTTCCGTCGGCGCCGTACATCTTCCCGCCCGCCCGGATCATCGCGGGCATCGACGCGTCCACGATGACGTCGCTGGGCGAATGGAAGTTCGAGATACCCCTGGCCGAATCCACCATCGCCAACTCCGGGCGGTGCTCATGGCACCGGTGCAGGTCCTCGATGATCTCGTCGCGCTGCGATGCCGGCAGCGTTTCGATCTTGCTGTAGAGGTCGGACAGCCCGTTGTTGACGTTGACCCCCAGCTCGTCGAAGAGCTCCTGATGCTTGGCGAAGGCGTCCTTGTAGAAGACCTTGACCGCGTGCCCGAAGACGATGGGGTGGCTGACCTTCATCATGGTGGCCTTGACGTGCAGCGAGAACATGACCCCGGTCTGGAACGCGTCCTGCATCTGCTCCTCGTAGAAGTCGCAGAGCGCCTTCTTGCTCATGAACATGCTGTCCATGACGTCGCCGGCGTCCAGCTTCACCTCGGGCTTGAGCACCAGCGTCTCACCGCTGGAGGTCACCAGTTCCATCTTGACGTCGCGCCCGCGGTCCAGCGTCATCGACTTCTCGCCGTGGTAGAAGTCGCCATGCCGCATATGCGCCACATGGGTGCGCGACGCCATCGACCACTCACCCATGCTGTGCGGGTGCTTGCGCGCGTACTCCTTGACCGCCTTGGGGGCGCGACGGTCGGAATTCCCTTCTCGCAGAACCGGGTTCACCGCGCTACCGAGACATTTCGCGTACCGCGCACGAAGTTCCCGCTCTTCGTCGGTCTTCGGATCGCCGGGGTAATCGGGCAGGTTGTAGCCCTTGGACCGCAGTTCGGTGATGGCGGCCAGCAGCTGTGGCACCGAGGCGCTGATATTGGGCAGTTTGATGATGTTGGCGTCGGGATCCTGGGTCAGCGCGCCCAGTTCGGCCAGGTTGTCCGGAACCCGCTGCTCATCGGTCAGGTAGTCGCCGAACTCGGCCAGAATACGTGCCCCGACGGAGATGTCGCGGGACTGGACGTCGATGCCCGCCGGCTCGACGAACGTCTTGATGATCGGCAGGAAGGAATAGGTCGCCAGCAGCGGCGCCTCGTCGGTCAGCGTGTAGATGATGGTGGGTTGCTCGGCACTCATGTGCTGGTCTCCCGGCGTCGTTGTGGTCAGGCTCTCATTGGGTACGCGTGGTCGCGTCGGCTACCAGTATCGCTGGCTAGTCCCCTCGGGTGTGCGTTAAGCTTCGAAGCGGTCATGAGCGCCAGCACCAAGCCCCGGCTTGCTGGCCGGCAACCCTCCAACCGCGGTGGGGTGCCCCGGGTGATGACCAGGTTGAGCAGCCCTCACGGGCTGCACGGCAAGCGCGGGTCCGCCTTGACGGGCCCCCCGAGTAGACAGGGAAACCTGATGCGGAGCCCTCATATGTGTCGCTGTCGCTGATCTCGACCCAGCCCCAGCGACCACCCAAGGAGCCACACCCCCATGACCGCCCCCGACCCCACCTGGTCATTCGAGACCAAGCAGATTCACGCCGGGCAGCGCCCGGATACCGCGACCAACGCGCGCGCCCTGCCGATCTACCAGACCACCTCCTACACCTTCGACAGCACCGACCACGCCGCCGCCCTGTTCGGCCTGGCCGAGCCGGGCAATATCTACACCCGGATCATGAACCCGACGACCGACGTCGTCGAACAGCGAATCGCCGCGTTGGAGGGTGGCGTAGCGGCACTGATGCTGGCCTCCGGCCAGGCCGCCGAAACCCTCGCCATCCTCAACATCGCCGGCGCGGGCGACCATCTGGTGTCCAGCCCACGGCTCTACGGCGGCACCTACAACCTATTCCACTACACCCTGCCCAAGCTGGGGATCGAGACGACGTTCGTCGAGGACCCCGATGACCCGGAGTCCTGGCAGGAGGCGGTGCGCCCGAACACCAAGGCGTTCTTCGGCGAGACCATCTCCAACCCGAAGATCGACATCCTCGACACCCCGGCCGTCTCGGCGGTGGCGCACGCCAACGGGGTGCCGCTGATCGTCGACAACACCATCGCGACGCCGTACCTGATCCAGCCGCTGTCCCAGGGCGCCGACATCGTGGTGCATTCGGCCACCAAATACCTGGGTGGGCACGGCACCGCGATCGCCGGGGTGATCGTCGACGGCGGCACGTTCGATTGGGCGGCCTCAGGTCGATATCCGGGGTTCACCACTCCCGACCCGGGCTATCACGGTGTGGTGTTCGCCGATCTCGGCGCCCCGGCGTACGCGCTCAAGGCGCGGGTGCAACTGCTGCGCGATCTGGGCAGCGCGGTCGCACCGTTCAACGCCTTCCTGATCGCCCAGGGTTTGGAGACGCTGAGCCTGCGGATCGAACGGCACGTCGCCAACGCCCAGCGGGTCGCGGAGTTCCTGGCGGGCCGCGACGAGGTGGCGGCGGTCAACTACGCGGGGCTGCCCGGCTCCCCGTGGCACGAAAGGGCCACCCGACTCACCCCGAAGGGCACCGGCGGGGTGTTGTCCTTCGAACTGGCCGGCGATCCCGAGACCGCCCTGGCGGCCGGCAAGACCTTCGTCGACGCGCTACGACTGCACAGCCACGTCGCCAACATCGGCGATGTGCGTTCCCTGGTGATCCACCCCGCCTCGACCACCCACCAGCAGCTGTCCGGCCCCGAGCAGCGGGCCACCGGCGTCACCCCCGGCCTGGTCCGGCTCGCGGTGGGCTTGGAGGGCATCGACGACATCCTCGCCGACCTTGAGCTCGGCTTCGCCGCCGTGGCGGCACGTTGAGGGAACCGGACATGACTCTCTCGCAACAGCGAACCGACACCCTGCCCGCCGAGGGCGAGGTGGGTGTCGTCGACGTCGGCACATTGCCGCTGGAGAACGGCACCGTCCTCGACGACGTGTCGATCGCCGTGCAGCGCTGGGGCGAACTCTCCCCCGCCCGCGACAACGTCGTCGTGGTGTTGCACGCCCTCACCGGCGACTCGTCCATCCCCGGCTGGTGGGAGGGCATCACCGGACCGGGGGCCCCGATCGACACCGACCGGTGGTGTGCGGTGGCGACCAATGTGCTCGGCGGCTGTCGCGGCTCGACCGGGCCGAGTTCACTGGCCCGCGACGGCCGGCCGTGGGGATCGAGGTTCCCCACGATCACGGTGCGGGACCAGGTCAACGCCGACGTCGCGGCACTGGCCGCGCTCGGCATCACCGAGGTGGCGGCCGTCGTCGGCGGTTCGATGGGCGGCGCGCGGGCGCTGGAATGGATGATCGGCTATCCCGACCGGGTCCGCGCGGCACTCGTGCTCGCCGTCGGGGCGCGTGCCACCGCGGATCAGATCGGCACCCAGAGCACCCAGATCGCCGCCATCAAGGCCGACCCGAACTGGCAGGGCGGGGACTACCACGGCACCGGCCGCTCCCCCGATACCGGCCTGCAACTGGCCCGCCGGTTCGCACACCTCACCTACCGCGGGGAGGTGGAACTCGACACCCGGTTCGGCAACGCCGGCCAGGGCAGTGGACCGGATCAGGAGGACCCGCTGACCGGCGGTCGGTACGCGGTGCAGAGCTACCTGGAACATCAGGGCGCCAAACTCGTCCGCCGGTTCGACGCGGGCAGTTACGTCGCCCTGACCGACGCACTGTCCAGCCACGACGTCGGCCGCGGTCGGGGCGGAGTGGCGGCAGCGCTGAGTTCCTGCCCGGTTCCGGTCGTCGTCGGCGGTATCACCTCCGACCGTCTCTATCCGCTGCGCCTGCAGCAGGAACTGGCCGATCTGCTGCCCGGCTGCACCGGCCTGAACGTGGTGGAGTCCATCTACGGCCACGACGGATTCCTGGTCGAGACCGACGCCGTGGGCCAGTTGGTCCGCCGGACCATGGACCTCGCCCGTGCCTGACGAGAACCGGGAGGGCCGCCGGGAGCGCTCGCTGTCGTTCGGCGAGCAGGCGGCGGCCTATGAGCGTGGCCGCCCGTCGTATCCGCCGGAGGCCGTCGACTGGTTGCTCGCCCCGGACGGCGACTGGACCGCACGTGACGTCCTCGACCTGGGGGCCGGCACCGGGAAGCTGACCACCCGACTCGTGGAGCGCGGCCTAAACGTCATCGCCGTCGACCCGATCCCGGAGATGCTCGAGGTGCTGCGCACCGCGCTGCCCGGCACCCGCGCCCTCCTGGGTACCGCCGAGCAGATCCCGCTCCCCGATGACAGCGTCGACGCCGTGCTGGTGGCCCAGGCCTGGCACTGGTTCGACACCGAACGCGCCGTCGCCGAGGTCGCGCGGGTGCTCCGCCCGGGTGGGCGACTGGGACTGCTGTGGAACATCCGCGATGAACGGCTGGGCTGGGTCAAGGAGTTCGGCGAGATCGTCGGTCGCGAGCAGGATCGGGTGACGACGGCCGATCTGCCCACCCCGTTCACCGATGTCCAGACCCGCGAGGTGGAGTGGACCAGCTACCTGACCAGGGACGCGCTGGTCGACTACGTCGCCTCCCGCAGCTACTGCATCACCTCGCCGGACGACGTTCGCGCCCGCACCCTCGACAGTGTGCGCGAACTGCTGGCCACCCACCCGGCACTGGTCAACGCCCCCGGTATTGGTTTGCCGTACATCACAGTGGGTATCCGGGCGACGTTGGCTGATCTACCATTGGTCTGACTCGGCCGTCAGCGGCACGTGATCATGCACGGAGGCGCGGAACGAATGGAATGCGGTTCACCGGCGGTAGCGCACGATCCCGTGCGCGACGACGAGTTCAGCGGCGCCGATTACGTGCGCGGTATGGAACGGCTGATGCGCGCGGTGCAGGAACTCTCCCTGGCCCGCAGCCTGCCCGACGTCCAGCGCATCGTCCGGACCTCCGCCCGCGAACTCACCGGATGCGACGGAGCGACCTTCGTTCTCCGCGACAACGGCCAATGCTTCTACGCCGATGAGGACGCGATCGCCCCGCTGTGGAAGGGCAGTCGCTTCCCGATGGATATCTGCATCAGCGGCTGGGCGATGCTGAACCGGGATGCCGCGGTGATCCCGGACATCTACCGCGATTCACGGATCCCGCACGAGGCCTACCGGCCGACGTTCGTGAAGAGCCTGGTCATGGTCCCGATCCGCAAGCTCGACCCGATCGGTGCCATCGGGAACTACTGGGCGCACGAGAGGCAGCCTTCCGAGCAGGAGGTGTCATTACTTCAGGCGCTCGCCGACTCGACGTCGGTGGCGATGGAGAACGTGGCGGTGTATTCCGAACTCGAACAGCGGGTGCGGGATCGGACCGCCGAGTTGGAGCAGGCCAACGAGGAGATCCAGCAGCTCTCCATCACCGATGAGCTGACCGGACTGCTCAACCGGCGCGGTTTCTACCTGTTGGCGCAGCCCGCGCTGGAGTCGGCGCGGCGCCACCGTCACAGCTGCCTGCTGGCCTTCTTCGACGTCGACGGGTTGAAGCGGGTGAACGACGGGTACGGCCACGACGCGGGCGACGACCTGATCAGGGATTTCGCCGGCGTGCTGCGGGGAAACCTGCGGAAGTCCGACATTGTTGCCCGGATGGGCGGTGACGAGTTCTGCGCGCTCATCACCGAGCCCGAAGGCGACCCGCAGTGGCTGCGGGATCGGATTGTCCATGCCATGGGGGGCTTCACCGAAGCCGGGGACCGCCCCTACCAGCTGTCCGCGAGCATCGGACTGGCCGAGTTCAACCCGAGTGAGCCGACGACGCTGGACGCCTTGCTCGCCCACGCCGACGAGCTGATGTACGAGGACAAGCGGAGCAAGTCCGGCAGCCGGGACCGGCCGAGCTAACTGGTTCCCAGCGGGTCGATGGTCCAGGCGATGTAGACCATGACCGCGCAGACCACCGTCATCATCGACACATCGACCATCCGGCTCCGCACCACCATCACACCCGCCCGGTCTGCGGGCAGCAGCAGCCGGAACGCGGCGGCCACTCCGACGCCGATACCGATCATCAGCGCGCCGCGCCGCCAGAAACCCGCCGCCACCAGCACCGCCGCAATCAGCCCGATCGCTGCCACGGTCAGCACCGGCCATTGGCGCCGTAGGACCGCGCGCCAGTACTGCTTCATCGCTGCCCCATGGCCGCTGTCATGGCCGAGCTTCGGCCAACTCCACAACATTTGTGAGCAGGAAGGCCCGGGTCAGCGGGCCGACGCCGCCCGGGTTCGGGGAGACGAATCCGGCGACATCCCAGACGTCGGGGGCCACGTCGCCGGTCAGCGTGCCGTCGACCCTGCTGACGCCCACATCGACGACCGCCGCCCCCGGCTTGACCAGGTCGGCGGTGAGCAGATGCGGCACCCCGACCGCGGCGACGATGATGTCGGCCTGCCGGGTGAGCGCCGCCAGGTCACGAGTTCCGGTGTGACACAGCGTCACCGTCGCGTTCTCGGTGCGCCGGGTCAGCAGCAGTCCCAGCGGGCGCCCGACCGTCACGCCGCGGCCGATCACCACCACATGCGCACCGTCGATGGGCACCTCGAACCGGCGCAGCAGGTGCACGATGCCGCGCGGGGTGCAGGGCAGCGGCGCGGGCTCGGTGAGCACCAGCCGGCCCAGGTTGGTCGGATGCAGGCCGTCGGCGTCCTTGGCCGGGTCGATGCGCTCAAGGGCGGCGTTCTCGTCGAGGTGGCGCGGTAGCGGCAGTTGCACGATGTAGCCGGTGCAGTCGGGGTTGGCGTTGAGTTCGTCGATGGTGTCGTTGAGCTGCGCCTGGCTGACGTCGGCGGGCAGGTCGCGGCGGATCGAGGTGATCCCCACCTTCGCGCAATCGGCGTGCTTGCCGCGGACGTAGGCGTGCGAGCCGGGATCGTCGCCCACCAGCACCGTCCCGAGCCCGGGAGTCCGGCCGGCCGCGGTGAGCCTGGCCACCCGTTCGGTGAGGTCGACGAAGATCTCGTCGCGGGTGAGCTTGCCGTCCAGGGTTTGCGCGGGCACGGCTACATTCTGCATATGAACGGGGTTCCGGATGTGTTCAGCCCGGCCAAGCTCGGCCCGATCACGCTGCGCAACCGGATCCTCAAGGCCGCAACCTTTGAAGCCCGCACTCCCGGCGCGCTGGTCAGCGACGACCTGATCGCCTTTCACCGGACGGTGGCCGCCGGCGGGGTGGGGATGACGACCGTCGCCTACTGCGCCGTCAGCCGCGGTGGCCGCACCGACGACTCGGCGCTGTGGATGCGCCCGGAGGCGGTGCTCGGGCTGCGTCGGCTCGCCGAGGCGGTGCACGCCGAGGGCGCAGCCGTCAGCGCCCAGATCGGGCACGCCGGTCCGGTCGCCAACGCGCGCTCGAACGGGGCGACGGCGCTGGCTCCGGGACGCTTCTTCAACCCGTTGTCGATGCGATTCGCCCGGCACGCCTCCGCGGCCGATATCGCCGAGGTGATCGCCGCGCACGCCCGTGCCACCCGGTACGCCATCGACGCCGGGTTCGACGCCATCGAAATCCACCTCGGGCACAACTACCTGGCCAGCGCGTTCCTGTCCCCGCTGCTCAACCGGCGCAGGGACGAGTTCGGCGGCTCACTGGAGAACCGGGCCAGGGTGGCCCGGGGGATCGTGCGCGCGGTACGTGACGAGGTGAACCGCGACGGCAGCCCGGCGATCGCCGTGACGGCCAAGCTCACCATGTCCGACGGCGTGCGGGGCGGCATCGAGATCGAGGAGTCGCTGCAGACCGCGCGGTGGCTGCAGGACGACGGCGGCCTGGACGCGATCGAACTGACCGCCGGAAGTTCGCTGGTGAACCCGATGTATCTGTTCCGGGGCGAATCACCGATCAAGGAGTTCGCCGCCGCGTTCACGCCGCCGTTGCGCTGGGGGATGCGGTTGTCGGGGACGAAGTTCCTGCGCCGCTACCCCTACCGGGACATGTTCCTGCTCGACGACGCCACGCAGTTCCGCCGCGAACTGAGCCTGCCGCTGATCCTGCTCGGCGGCATCACCGATCGGGCGTCGATGGATCGCGCGATGTCGGCGGGCTTCGAGTTCGTCGCACTCGGCCGGGCGCTGCTGGCCGAACCGGACCTGATCAACCGGATTCGGGCCGACGGGTCGGTCCGGTCGATCTGCGATCACTGCAACAAGTGCATGCCGACGATCTACTCGAAGACCCACTGCGTGGTGACCGGGGCTCCCGGGTAACCGTCGCCTAACATCAGCTGTGATGAGTGCGCCTGTTCTTACCGTCCGCTACAACGGCGCTCCGAGCTCTTTCGCCCCCGGCCACGATGTGGTGGTCGGACGCGACCTGCGCGCCGACATCCGCATCCCACATCCGCTGATATCCCGGGCGCACGTGGTGCTGCGCTTCGACTCCTCTGTTCCGGGCGGCCGGTGGACCGCGATCGACAACGGCTCACTGAACGGGATGTACGTCAACGGCCGCCGGGTGCCGGCGGTCGACATCGCCGACGGCAGTGTCATCGCCCTGGGCAACCCCGACGGTCCGGTGCTGCAGTTCGAGACGGGCCGCCATCAGGGGGCCGTCGGCCGCCCGCCGCAGACCTCGACGGTATTGATTCCGCCCGGGCCGCCGCAGCCCTCCTATGCGCCGCCGAGCGTCCCGTCGTATCAGCCGCCGCCGTTCCCGCCGTACGCGCCGCCCACCCGGCCGACCGCGCCCGCACCCACACCGGGGCTACGCGAACCGGGCCGCGAACCGGGCCGAGCCGACGCCGCGCCCACCCAGATGAGCCCGGCCCAGGCTCGGGCCGGCTCACCGGGCACCTCGAACCTGGCCACCTCGATGCTGAAGATCCTGCGCCCGGGGGCCTCGTCGGCACCACCGCCGCCGGGATCGCTGACCATCGGCCGCGCGACCGACAACGACATCGTCATCCCCGACGTGCTGGCATCCCGGCACCACGCCACCCTGATCCCGACGCCGGGCGGCATCGAGATCGTCGACAACCGCAGCATCAACGGCACCTTCGTCAACGGCACCCGGGTGGAGGCCGCCCTGCTGGACGAGGGCGACGTCGTCACCATCGGCAACGTCGACCTGACGTTCAGCGGCGGGACGCTGGTACGGCGCACCGAGACGGCGGCGGCCACCGGCACCGGCGGCCTCGACGTCCGCGGGGTGACCTGGACCATCGAGGGCAACAAGACCCTGCTGGACAACATCTCCCTGACCGCGCGGCCGGGCACCCTGACCGCGATGATCGGCCCATCCGGGGCCGGGAAGTCGACCCTGGCGCGGCTGATCGCCGGCTACACCCACCCGACCAGCGGCACGGTCAGCTTCGAGGGTCACAACATCCACGCCGAGTACGCCTCGCTGCGGTCCCGGATCGGCATGGTGCCCCAGGACGATGTGGTGCACGGCCAGCTCACGGTGAACCAGGCCCTCCTCTACGCCGCGGAACTGCGACTCCCGCCGGACACCACCAAAGCCGACCGCCAGGCGGTCGTCGACGAGGTGCTCGGCGAACTGGAGATGACCCAGCACGCCGACACCCGGGTGGACAAGCTCTCCGGCGGGCAGCGAAAGCGTGCCTCTGTCGCGCTGGAACTGCTGACCGGGCCGTCGCTGCTGATCCTCGACGAGCCGACCTCCGGTCTGGACCCCGCGCTGGACCGTCAGGTGATGACGATGCTGCGCCAGCTCGCCGATGCCGGCCGCGTCGTGCTGGTGGTCACCCATTCGCTCACCTACCTGGACGTCTGCGATCAGGTACTGCTGCTGGCGCCGGGCGGCAAGACCGCGTTCCTGGGCCCGCCGAGCCAGATCGGCCCGACGATGGGCACCACCAACTGGGCCGACATCTTCAGCACGGTGGCCAGCGACCCGCAGGCCGCCGGCGAACGCTACCGCGCGCTGAGCGGACCACCGCCGCCGGCACCTCCGATGGAACAGCCATCCGATATCGGCGAGCCGGTCCACACCAGCCTGGTGCGCCAGTTCTCGACGATCGTGCGGCGGCAGACCCGGCTGATCGTCTCCGACCGCGGTTACTTCACCTTCCTGGCACTGCTGCCCTTCATCATGGGCGTGCTGTCGCTGGCGGTCCCCGGGACGGTGGGGTTCGGCGTGCCCGACCCGATGGGCAACGCACCCAACGAGCCGGGCCAGATCCTGGTGCTGCTCAATGTCGGGGCCATCTTCATGGGCACTGCCCTGACCATCAGGGACCTCATCGGTGAGCGGCCGATCTTCCGCCGAGAACAGGCGGTCGGGTTGTCCACGACCGCCTATCTGCTGGCCAAGGTGTGCGTGTACGCGACCTTCGCCATCGCTCAGTCCACCATCGCGACCGCCATCACCGTCGCCGGCAAGGGCGCACCGACACAGGGCGCGACAGCGCTGGGCAACCCCACCCTCGAACTGTTCGTCGGCATGGCCGCCACCACCGTCGCCTCGGCGATGCTGGGTCTGCTGCTCTCGGCGGTAGCCAAGTCCAACGAGCAGATCATGCCGTTGCTGGTGGTCGCGATCATGTCGCAGTTGGTGTTCTCCGGCGGGATGATCCCGGTGACGGACCGCCTCGTCCTCGATCAGCTGTCCTGGTTGACCCCGGCGCGCTGGGGATTCGCCGCCTCGGCGTCCACCGTGGATCTGATCACCCTGGTTCCCGGCCCGCTCACGCCCAAGGACCACTGGTGGGAGCACAGTGCGTCGGTGTGGTGGTTCGACATCGGGATGCTGGTTGCGCTCAGCGTGGGCTATTTGCTGCTGGTCCGCTGGAAGATCAGGCTCAAGGGCGCGAAGTAGGAAGCGATTCCGACCTCCCGAAACGGCAACTTCCCCGGAATCCCTGACACTTTCGGTATCCGGGTAGCCGGGGGTTAGGCTGAGCCCTAGCAGGCCCATTGTTCGGAAGACATTCGAACTCCTGCTCGTAACGGTGGTCCGTCGCAATCGGATGCTGTTGGCGTCGCTCTGGGCGGGAGTGTCGATGGACGGAAGCCGACGGGTATGGCCTCGTCATGGTGGCCGGATTTTCGGCGTCGTGGTCGGAATTCCCCTTCTGATGGGATTTGTGCGGCCGGAGACAGCGGCTGCCGAACACATCGACGGATTCGGCTCGCCGGTGATGACAACGTTCAACCACACCCGTGCCGCGAACGCATCTGTCTCCGACGTACTCAAGGTATTCACCGATGAACTCAGCCGCATGCCGACGGCCAGCAGCACTGACAATCCCGCCAAGCCGATCGCCGACCGGGATCTCCTACCGAAAGTGCTTGCATTGCTTGAGGTCCAGGAATCGTGATCACCGAATCCGAGGCTGTCGGCCGCAATGAGAAACCTCAATCGGTGCTCGTGGTCGACAATGACGCGCCGAGCCGGGAGCTACTCAAGGCCCTGCTCGCGCCACTCGGAGTCCAGGTTGTTGAACTCGACCGGGGTGGAGCCGCGATAGGCCTTCTGACCGCACCGGATCACAAGATCGACCTGGTCATTCTGGACATGATGATGCCCGGCTGCGACGGTATGGAGGTGCTGGACACGCTCGCGGCACGGGATCTGATCCCCGCTCTTCCGGTCCTCGTGGTCACCGCTTACGAGGACCGAACCATGCGACGGCGCGCGCTGGAGGCCGGGGCGATCGACTTCATCGCCAAGCCGGTGGACCGGATCGAGTTACCGGCCAAATGCCGAACGATGCTGGAACTGAGCCGTCTGCGGGCAACCCTCGAGGAGCGCGACTTCCTGAATCAGGAACGATTCGAGGCGATCGTGGCAAACGCCCCGGTAGCCATCTCGGTTCGCGACGCCCAGGCCCGCTACACCATGGTCAACAACGCGTTCTGTCAGTTGTTCGGTAAGAGTTCGGTCGCGGATGTGATCGGCCGAACCGAGGCCGATATCCTGCCACCGGCAGTTCTGGACGGCTCGCGACGGTCGGTCGCCCGACTCCTCGCCGGGGAGAGTGTGATCGAGGAGGAGGCCATCCCGCACGGATCGGACACCATCTCGGTCCTCACCCAGCGATTTCCGTTGAAGAGTTCCGCCGGGGCCATCACCGAGATGGTGACGGTACGAACCGACATCACCCAGCGCAAAGAGGCCGAACGGAAAGCCGCCGAGCGCGCCATGTGGAAGGACCGGATATCGGCGGCCATCGGTGACGGTCGACTCCTGGTCTACTCCCAGCCGATCGTGGATGTCGGGACCAGAGAGGTCACCGAGGAAGAACTGCTCGTCCGGCTTGGCGACGCGGCCACCGGGAAGATCTGTCCCCCCAGCGAGTTCCTCCCTCGGTGCGAGCAGTATCACCTGCTTCCCATGATCGATCGTTACATGGTCGGCCGCGCGATCGACCTGGCCGCCGGGGGACGGCATGTGTGCGTCAACATCACCGGCCAGACGATCGGGGACGCCGCAGCTATCGCTGACATCTTCCAGACGCTCGCCACCGCAGGACCCGATGTGACCCGCAGAATCCTCTTCGAGATCACCGAAACGACAGCACTCGCCTCGCCGACGATTGCCAAGGCGTTTTCCTCCGGTATGCGCGCTCTGGGCTGCCGGGTTGCACTCGACGATTTCGGCACCGGGTACGGCACGTTCACCGAACTACGGCATCTCGATCTCGACGAACTGAAGATCGACCAAAGCTTCGTCCGGGACATGCTGCGAAATCCCGATGACAACCGCATCGTGAACACCATCGCCTTCGTCGCGCGCGAATACGGCCTCACCACCGTCGCCGAGGGGGTCGAAAACGACGAAACGCTGGAAAAGCTTGCCGAATTGGGGGTCGACCACGCGCAGGGGTATCTGTTCGGCAAGCCGGCCCCGGTCATCGTTGAGGGGCTCATCGGGTAAGGGCTCATCGGGTAAGGGCGCATCGGGTAAGGGCTCAGTCAGCCGCTGACGTCCAGGCCGTGCGCGGCGGCGAAGGCCAACGCCTGCGTCACGTCGATACGCGCGCCCCGGCATGCAGCGGTGGTCCACAGCGTCGGGTCGATCCGCGCACCACGCAGATCCGCCTCCACCAGTTTCAGCCCCTGGGTCCTGGCTCCGGAAAGATCGGCGTTGCGTAGCACCGCCTTGCGCAGGTCCGCCCCGACCAGCGAGGTCTCCCGGAGTCGGCAACCGGTCAGGTCGACGCCACGCAGATCCGCTCCGGCCAGCACCGCCAGGGTGAAGTCCACCTCATCGACCGTGACGGGACGCAGTCGGCAGTCCTCGAACGTCGAGCCGAGCAGGCTGCAGTTGCGGAAGGTGCTGTGCCACATCGTGGTACGCAGAAATCGGCAGTTGCGGAAAGCCGAACCCAGATGGACCGACTCGGCCAGGTTGGCACCACCGAAATCGCATCCGGTGAACACACACCGCTCGGTGCGCAGGCCGGACAGATCCTGCTCGCGGAAGTCGCCGCCGTCGACGTCGAGGTCAGTCCAGTGCTGCATTACCGAATCATGCCTGGCTCCCAAGTACCGGAGTCCGTCGTGTAGATTGAGCTTTTGTTCAATCCGCCAAGTCGACAAGTGGGGGTGAGCGGATGCCCGACGGTGTGTCACGCGGCAGCGAACGGCCGCTCTACGAGATCAAGGCGAATCTGTTCAAGGCGCTGTCGCACCCGGCACGAATCCGGGTGCTGGAGATCCTGTCCGCCAACGGCCGCCCGACCGGGGTCGCCGAGATCCTGACCGCCACCGGCATCGAACCGACGCTGCTGTCTCAGCACCTCGCGGTGCTCAAGCGCCACCGCGTCGTGCGGGCCGAACGCGTCGGCAACGCCGTCTACTACGAAGTCACCCATCCGTCCGTGTCCGAGCTGCTGATCATGGCCCGGACCTTCCTGGCCGACACCCTGCGCTCACAGCAGCGGCAACTCGAAGCGCTGGAAGCCCTGCCCCCGGTGGGAGAGCGGCAGTGACCGCGCCGACCGCGGTGTCCCTGCGCCGCCTACTCCCCCACCGCAGTGACTACGCCGGGCTGCGGCAGTCCTGGCGCCGCGACGTCCTCGCCGGCATCACCGTCGGGGTGGTGGCGTTACCGCTGGCGCTGGCGTTCGGCATCAGTTCCGGCGTCGGCGCCGCCGCCGGCCTGATCACCGCGGTGGTGGCCGGCTTGGTGGCCGCGGTGTTCGGTGGTTCTCCGGTCCAGGTCTCCGGGCCGACGGGGGCCATGGCCGTGGTTCTCGCCCCCATCGTCGCCGCGCACGGCGCCGGCAGCATCGCGGTGGTGACACTGCTGGCCGGCGTGCTGGTCCTGGCCGCCGGGTGCACCGGACTGGGCCGCGCCGTGACGTTCATCCCATGGCCGGTGATCGAGGGTTTCACCCTCGGGATCGCCGCAATCATCTTCCTGCAGCAGGTGCCGGCGGCGTTCGGCGCGAGCGCACCGGCCGGCCGCCGCACGCTGCCCGCGGCGGCCGAGGTCGTCACTCACGCCGACTGGTCGGCTGCGGCACCCACCCTCGCTGTCGTCGGGGTCGTCGCCGTCCTGATGGTCGGGTTGCCCCGGGTGCACCGGGCCATCCCCGAGTCGCTGACCGCGGTGGTCGTGGCGACGGTGGCGGTCGCGGTGTTCCACCTGCCGGTGGCCACGATCGGCGAACTGCCCTCACACCTGCCCGCCCCGTCGGTGCCCAGCACCGACCTCAGCGCGCTGCGCACCCTCATCGGAGCGGCACTGGCGATCGCCGCGTTGGCCGCGATCGAATCCCTGCTGTCGGCGCGGGTGGCCGCGACGATGGCGCCGACCGGGTCCTATGACCCCGATCGGGAACTCGTCGGTCAGGGGCTGGCCTCGGTGGCGGCGGGCCTGTTCGGCGGGATGCCCGCCACCGGAGCCATCGCCAGAACCGCCGTCAACGTGCGGTCCGGGGCCAGGACCCGGCTGTCCGCGATCGTGCACTCGCTGCTGCTGCTCGCCGTGGTGTACCTGGCCACCGGTCCGGTGGCGACGATTCCGTTGTCCGCGCTGGCCGGTGTGCTGATGGTGACGTCGTTCCGCATGGTGGCGTTCGGCACGGTCCGCAAGATTCTGCGCTCGACCCGGTCCGACGCCCTGACCTTCGTCCTGACCGCGGTCGTCACGGTCTGCTTCGACCTGATCGAGGCGGTGGAGATCGGCATCGTCATCGCGGCGTTCTTCGCCTTGCGGACGGTGTCCCGGCGCAGCAGCGTCGTGCGCGAGGAACTGCCCGGTCCCCGGCAGCCCGGCGACGAGCGGATCGCGTTACTGCGTCTGGACGGCGCGATGTTCTTCGGAGCCGCCGAACGCATTTCCAACGCGATCACCGATGCCGACCATCATGAGGTGAGGGTGGTGATCATCCGGATGTCCCAACTGGGCATGCTCGACGCGACCGGCGCGCACACCCTGGCCGAGATTTGCCAGGAGCTCGAGGCCCGCGGCATCACCGTCATCATCAAGGGTGTGCAGCCCGAACATCGCGCCCTGCTGGCCAATGTGGGCATCTTCGACGCACTGCGCCATGAGAACCACCTGATCGACTCCCTCGACGACGCGATCGCGCACGCGCGAACCCACGCCGTGGAGCGTCCGGTTCCGCCGCCGGACACCAAGCCGGCCCCCAGAACTCAGGCCGACCGAAGAACCGCGACCAGAAACTCCGAGTCGGCACTGAACGGCCGCAGGTCCCAGGTGGCCAGCAGCAGATCGGGGGTAAAGCCGGCGGACTCGGCGTCGGCGAAGAACTCGGCGTATTCGTAGTCACGTCCGGCACCGAAGCCGATCACCGCGCGCCCCTCATCCCGGAGGTGGGCCCGCAGCCGGGACAGCACCGGTACCCGGGTGCTCGGCGCCAGGAAGGTCACCACGTTCCCGGCCGAGACGATGATGTCGAAGGGCTCGGTGATTCCGCGTGCGGGCAGGTCGAGTTCGGCGAGGTCGCCGACGAGCCAACGGGGCCCCGGATGGTCCTGTTCGGCGGCCTGGATGAGCGCCGGGTCGACGTCGACCCCCACCACTCGGTGTCCGGCCGCGGCGAGGTGGCCGCCCACCCGGCCGGGGCCGCAGCCGGCGTCGAGAATGTGGGCGCCGCGCGGTGCCATCGCGTCGATGAAGCGGGCCTCCCCGGACAGGTCGTCGCCGGCCCGGGCCATCTCCCGGAAGCGTTCGATGTACCACTGCGAATGCCCGGGATCGGCGGCGACCTTCTGCATCCAGATACTCGGCTCGACCATGGTGGGAGTATCGCCGACGCGGCGCCCGATTCGACGGTGGGTGTGCAAAGCTCTGTGCCCGTGGAGTCGCTTCGTGCCCGATCCCGAAAGTGGGCCGTATGACGCCGCTTCCCCACGTCGGTCGCGCGCAGTCCCTGCACCGCACCGGCGGGGCGGCACTGATCGCCCTGGTATTCGCCGACCTGGTCGACCTCGCGACGTCGTTGACGATGTTGCTGACCGACCCGAACCCGTCAGTTCTGGTCGAGGCGAGGCAGCTGCTCGATCTATGGACCAGTCCGGTGGCTTTGAGCACGGCGGCGGCCGCGCTGGTTCTGTGGTTCACCCCTCGGCACCGCGCCTTCATCCACATGTTCGACGTCACCCTGGGGTTGAGCGTGCTCGCCCTCACGGTGAACGCGGTGAGTCTGGTGGCCAGCCTGTTCGACAGGTCCGCGGACCCGGGTTTCCTGCTGTTGTCCTCGACGCTGGTCTACGTGCAGAACGTCGCGGTGTTCACCGCCTGGTACTGGCGTTTCGACCACCGCTTCCGCCGCGACGACGCCGATGAGGAGTCCGAGCACCCGGCACTGGTGTTCCCGCACGACTCTGCGGGCTTCCGCACCTTGGAGAACTGGGCCCCAGGCATCGTCGACTACGTGTTCCTGTCGTTCAACACCGCGAGCACGTTCGGGCCCACTCTGCCGGTGCCCCTGCGGGTTTCGGTTCAGCTCGGCATGATGTTGCAGGTGACCATCGCGATCTCGGTCCTGGGCATGCTGTCGGCGAGGGCGATCGGACTCATCACCTGAGGTTGCTCTGCGGCGCAATTGCCCAACCGACGCGGCATCGAGCAACTAGCCTGACCGGGTGCCACCCGAGCCTGGTCGACTCCTGATCAAGAACGTCCAGATCTTCGACGGAATCTCCGACCGAACCTTCGCCGGCCATGTGCTCGTCGAGGGTCGCACCATCACCGCCGTCGACACCGCCCCCGTCGCCGAGGACGCCGCGACGACCGTCATCGACGGGGCGGGCCGGTTCCTGATGCCGGGGATGACGGACGCGCACGTCCATCTGGTGGGCATGGCCAACACCATGGCCGACCTGTTCAACGCCACCCAGTCCCAGTTGGCGGCCGCGACGATCGTGCGTGCCAAGGACACCCTGTTGCGTGGATTCACCACCGTCCGGGACGTCGCCGGTGACACCGCGGGGATCAAGAAGGTCATCGACGCCGAACCCGCCCTCGGTCCGAGGATTTACCCCAGCCAGGCGGCGATCTCACAGACGGCCGGACACGGCGACTTCAGCCTGCCCTTCGAGCCGCCGACGGCGCTGGGCGGCAGGCCATCCCGGGCCGAGGAGATCGGCTTTCTCCGCGTCGCCGACGGCGCGGACCGGGTGACCGCCGCTGTCCGCGAGCAACTCAAAGGCGGAGCGTCGCAGATCAAGCTGATGGCGGGCGGCGGTGTGGCATCCGTCTACGACCCGCTGTACACGCTTCAGTTCACGCCCGCCGAACTGCGCGCGGCCGTCGAGGCCGCCGCCGACTACGGCACCTATGTCTGCACGCACGTCTATAACGTTCCCGGTATCCGCCGGGCGGTGGAGGCCGGGGTGAAGTCGATCGAACACGGGCACTTGGCCGACGAGCCCACCATCGCGATGCTGGCCGACCGGGAGATCTGGCTGTCGATGCAGCCGTTCGCAGCACACGATCACAGCCTCCCCGATCACGACAGAGCGACGAAGAATCAGACGGTCGCCGACGGAACCGCGCAGGTGTATCAATGGGCCCGTAAGCATGGCGTCAAGTTGGGGTGGGGCACCGACCTGCTATTCGAACCCGACCGCAACCATCGCCAGAGCGACATGGTGGTCCGCCTCGGGGAGTACTTCACCAATGTCGAGGCGCTCAAGATGGTGACGTCGGGTAACGCCGCCTTGTTCCGGCTCTCCGGGGAGCGTGATCCCTACCGGGAAGCCCGACTCGGGGAAATCACCGTCGGGGCGTGGGCGGATCTGCTGCTGATCAACGGCGATCCCACCAGGGATCTGGGCGTGCTCGCCGATCCGGACACCAGCCTCGCGCTGATCGTGAAAGACGGCGTGGTCGTCAAGAACACGGGCTGAGACGCGCGGATTCATCATTCGTCTCTGCTCGCCTCGCATCACGATCCGGAGCACTCCTGTGCGCCGTTGATCCCCAGGTAGAGCGGCGGAGAGTGACCCCAGAGGAGTCACCGGCATTAGTCTCTTTGCTGTGAGTCACGATGATCCCGGCGACATCGCGCGGCGACTGCGGGCAGCCGAACAGGACGCCGCGGCAGCCCGGGTATTGGCCGGCGCGGCCGACCGCGACGTCACCGAGATCAGGGCCGAGATCCGCGACTTCCGAAACGCCACCACGGCCAGTTTCAATGCGATGCGTGCGGACTTCGTAGATCTCCGTAATCACGTCGACCGGGGTTTCGAGCAGGTTGATCGGGGCTTCGCCGAGATACGCGGCAAGCTGGACGCGACCGCTGCCGGGCAGGAGCACATCGCCAATCTCATTCAGAGGTTGATCGACGACCGGGACCGTTAGCGGTCCTGCTCTCCATGTTCCGGATCCTCTTCTTCTCGCCCCGCATCGCCCCGAACACCGGCAACGCGATACGCATGGTGGCAGCCACCGGCTGCGAACTCCATCTTGTCGAACCGCTGGGGTTTGACCTGTCCGAACCGAAACTGCGCCGAGCCGGATTGGACTACCACGACCTGGCGTCGGTCACCGTGCACCGGTCACTGATCGACGCCTGGGCCGCGATCGGTGAGGCGCGGGTGTTCGCCTTCACCGCGCACGCCGAGACGTCGTTCGCCGACATCAGTTATCGGCCCGGCGATGTGCTGCTCTTCGGACCTGAGCCGACCGGGCTGGATGAGGTCGTCCTGGCCGACCCGCGCATCACCGGCCGGGTGCGCATCCCGATGCTGCCGGGCCGTCGGTCATTGAACCTGTCGAATGCCGCGGCGGTGGCCACCTACGAGGCGTGGCGCCAGAACGGATTCACCGGTGCGGTGTGAGCCGCCGAATCACCAACTGTCCCAATGGGTCAGCTTCTCGGCGGGCAACCGCTTGGCGGGTTTGAACTCAGTCCCCTTGGTGTAGGCGATCGGAAACAGACCGCCCTGGGTGTAGTGCTGATAGGGAATGCCGAGCAGATCGGCGGCCTGCTTCTCCCCGTCGCCGATCAGGTGCAGCGTCGTCCACGCCGTTCCGATCCCGCGCTCGCGCAGCGCCAGCATGAAACTCCAGACCGCCGGCAGCAGCGACCCCCAGAACGACGCCTGCATGCCCGCGTCCGCGCCCTCCGGCCTGCCCTCGAGCAGCGGAATCATCATGACCGGGGCCTTTTCCATGTTCTCGTTGAGGTACTTCGCCGAGGACACCACGGCATCCATCTGTCCATCGCGGATATCTCCGCGCACCGGCTTGGGCAGATCGAGATACGGGGTGCCGGTGGCGCGATAGATGTCGGCCAGCGCCTTCTTCTTGGTCGGATCCTCGATGAACATCCACTGCCAGCCCTGGGCGTTGGACCCGGTCGGCGCCTGCAACGCGATGTTGAGGCACTCCATCAGCACCTCACGCGACACCGGCTTATCGAAGTCGAGGCGCTTACGCACCGAACGGGTGGTGGTGAGAACTTGGTCGGCGGTCAGGTTCAGGGTCATGGCAGCGACATTACTCAGGGCGCCACCACTGGGCGCCCACCGTTCAGCGCCGCACCGTTCAGCGCCGCACCGTTCAGCGCCACGCCGCTCAGCGGAAGTCCCGGGACCGGGCGCTGACGGCCATCGCGATCCGCCCCATCCGTTCGGCCACCACCGTCACCGCCCCAGTCGCGTTCTGCACCCGGCCGCGGATCAGCAGCGCCGTCGCGGTCTGCGCCAGTCGGCGGTGGCGCATCCACACCGCCGGCGGACAGAGCACGTTGACCATGCCGGTCTCATCCTCGAGGTTGACGAAGGTCACCCCGCGGGCGGTCGGCGGACGCTGCCGGTGGGTCACCGCCCCGGCGACCAGCACCCGGGTGCCGTCGGGAACCCCCAGCAACCGATCGGCCGGGAGGACCCCGAGCGCGTCGAGATCAGCCCGGACGAACTGGGTCGGATAGCTGTCCGGCGAGACCCCGGTGGCCCACACGTCGGCGGCGGCCAGTTCGACCGCGCTCATCCCGGGTAACTCGGGGGCGTGCGCGGACGAGCCCACACCGGGCAACCGGTCCGGACGCTCCGCGGCCGCGGCGCCGGCCGCCCACAACGCCTCCCGGCGGTCGACCCCGAAGCAACCGAGCGCCCCCGCGGTGGCCAGCGCCTCGGTCTGCGGGACCGACAACTGCACCCGGCCGGTGAGATCCAGCAAGCTCGCGTAGCGCCCGTTGGCGTTGCGCTCGGCCACGATGCGACCGGCCAGATCGTCGCCGATGTGCCGGACCGCACCCAACCCGAGTCGCACCTCGAGTCCGTTGTTCTCACATGTGGCGTGCGCCAGGCTGGCGTTGACATCCGGCCCGTGCACGAGCACACCGTGCCGGCGGGCGTCGGCCACCAGCGACTGCGGCGAGTAGAAGCCCATCGGCTGGGCCCGCAGCAGGGCCGCGCAGAACGCGGCCGGGTGGTAGAGCTTGAACCACGACGAGTAGTACACCAGCGAGGCGAACGACAGCGAATGACTTTCCGGGAAGCCGAAATTGGCGAACGCCGCCAGCTTCTCATAGATCCGATCGGCCACCTCCCCGGTGATGCCGTGCAGTTCGGCCATCCCCGCATAAAAGCGGTCACGCAGCCGTTGCATCTTCTCGGTGGAGCGTTTGGCGCCCATCGCCCGGCGCAACTGATCGGCCTCGGCCGCGGTGAACCCGGCACAGTCCACCGCAAGTTGCATCAACTGCTCCTGGAACAACGGCACCCCCAGCGTCTTGTGCAACGCGCGCTCCATCGACGGATGGTCGTAGGTGACCGGCTCAAGTCCGTTGCGCCGCTTGATATACGGGTGCACCGACCCGCCCTGGATCGGTCCGGGTCGGATCAGTGCCACCTCCACCACCAGGTCGTAGAACACCCGGGGCCGAAGCCGCGGCAGGGTGGCCATCTGGGCGCGGGACTCCACCTGGAACACACCGACGGAGTCGGCCCGCTGCAGCATCTCGTAGACCCGTTCGTCGGACAGGTCCAGCCGGGCCAGGTCGACCTCGATGCCCTTGTGCTCGGCGACCAGGTCGATCGCGTAGTGCAGCGCGGAGAGCATGCCCAGACCCAGCAGGTCGAACTTCACCAAACCGATGGCCGCACAGTCGTCTTTGTCCCACTGCAGCACGCTGCGGCCGGGCATGCGGGCCCATTCCACCGGGCACACGTCGGCGATCGGGCGGTCACAGATCACCATGCCGCCGGAGTGGATGCCCATGTGCCGCGGCAGGTCCTTGATCTGAACCGCCAGATCCTTCACCGCCTCGGGGGCGTCCTCGACGTGTTTGCTCCAGGCATCCTGCTGGCCCTGGGAGAAACCCAGCGCGCGGGCCATATCGCGCACCGCACTGCGGCCCCGGTAGGTGATCACGTTGGCGACCTGGGCGGCATAGTCGCGGCCGTAACGCTCGTAGACGTACTGGATGGCCTGTTCGCGCAGGTCCGACTCGATGTCGATATCGATATCCGGCGGTCCGTCGCGGGCCGGCGAGAGGAACCGTTCGAACAACAGCCCGTTGGCCACCGGATCGACGGCGGTGACCCCGAGGGCGTAACAGACCGCCGAATTGGCCGCCGACCCCCTTCCCTGACAGAGGATGTCGTTGCGGCGGCAGAACTGGGTGATGTCATGCACCACCAGGAAGTACCCCGGGAATTTCAGCTGGGCGATCACCTCCAGTTCCCGGTCGATCTGGTCATAGGCCGCCGGCGCCGACGCCCGTGGTCCGTAGCGGCGGGCAGCCCCGGCCATCACCAGTTCCCGCAGCCAGCTGTCCTCGGTGTGTCCCGGCGGGACGTCGAACGGCGGTAGCTGCGGGGCGATCAGCGCCAGTTCGAAAGCGCACTGCTCCCCCAGGTCGGCCGCCGTGGTGACGGCCTCCGGATGCCGGACGAACAGCCGGGCCATCTCCTCGCCGGAACGCAGGTGCGCGCCGCCCAACGTGGCCAGCCACCCGGCAGCGGAGTCCAGCGACTGCCGGGCGCGGACCGCGGCCATCGCCGCCGCCAGCCGACCGCGGGACGGCTCGGCGAAGTGGGCTCCGGTCGTGGCCACGACCGAGACACCGAACCGCGATGCCAGTGCGGCCAGCGCGGCGTTACATTCGTCATCCAGCGGGTGGCCGTGATGGGCGAGCTCAACGCTGACCCGATCTGCCCCGAACCGCTCCACCAGGTCGGCCAGCGCCACACCCGCCGCCTCCGGCCCTCCGGCCGAGAGCGCCTGGCGCACATGCCCTTTACGGCATCCGGTCAGTATGTGCCAGTGACCGCCGGCCGCCTCGGTGAGCGCGTCATAGTCATAACGGGGCCGTCCTTTCTCACCTCCGCGCAGATGCGCGGCGGCCAGTTGACGGGACAGTCGCCGGTAGCCCTCGGGACCGCGGGCCAGGACCAGCAGATGCGGGCCGGGCGGATCGGGCACCGCGGTGCGCGCGGTATCGGACAGTGACAGTTCGGCCCCGAAGACGGTGGGCACCCCCAGTTCACGCGCCGCCTCGGCGAAACGCACCACGCCGTAGAGACCGTCGTGGTCGGTGAGAGCGATGGCCCGCAGGTCCAGCCGGGCGGCCTCTTCCACTAACTCCTCCGGGGTACTGGCACCGTCGAGGAAACTGAAGGCGGAGTGGGCGTGTAATTCGGCGTAACGCACCGATGAGTGCGGGCGCGGGCGGTCCTGCGGCGAAGACCGGTAGCCCTCCCGTTTGCGCGACCAGGCCGGACCGTCGCTCCCGTCGGGAGGACGGCTGTTGAGCACCCGTTCCATCTCCGCCCACGTCGGCGGACCGTCATGCCAGCCCACCCTCCCACAATAATCGAACATACGTTCGCATTAGCGGATTGCGTCGCTGCGGAGGGCCGATAGGGAAGGATCGTCGTATGTCCGCAATGCCACCGATAGTCGATCCGCAGACCTGGCGTGCAGCCCTCGCGGATTTGCGTGCCCGGGAGAAGTCCGCCACCCGTGAACTGGACGCCATCTCCGCCCAGCGCCGTCGCCTGCCGATGCTCGAGATGCCCGACTACACGCTGGAAGGACCCGAGGGTCCGATACGGCTGTGTGACATCTTCGACGGCCGCTCGCAACTGATCACCTACCACCACATGTGGACCGACGGGCAGCAATGGCAGTGCCCCGGATGCACCGGCTACACCTCGCAGTTCACCCGACTGGAGTTCCTGGACGCCTACGACGCGCGGTTCGTCATCGTCACCAATGGGCCGATCGAGGAGGCCCTGGCCTACCGCGCCCGGGTCGGCAACACGATGGAGTGGTACTCCTCAGCAGGGAGTTCCTTCGGAGCCGACGTTGATGCACCGCCGGGGGGCGAGTTCGGAATCAACGTGTTCCTGCGTGCCGGCGAGACCGTATACCGCACCTGGCACACCACCGGCCGCGGCGTCGAACAACTCGGCCACATCTTCGGCCTCATCGACGTGCTGCCATGGGGCAGGCAGGAGGATTGGCAGGATTCCCCGGAAGGGTGGCCTGGCGGACCGAAGTACGTCGGATGGGCCGGGGCGGAGGACATCGCGCGCCGCTACGGCCAACCCCCTACGCTCATCCGGTGACCTCCGGAACCCACCCTGCCGAACCGCATGTCGGCGCCATCAATGCCAAGCTGAACTGGTTGCGGGCCGGGGTGCTGGGCGCCAACGACGGGATCGTCTCGGTCGCCGGCATCGTCGTCGGCGTGGCCGCGGCAACCACGGATCGCGGCCCCATCCTGACCGCCGGAATCGCCGGCCTGGCCGCCGGGGCGCTGTCGATGGCCCTCGGTGAATACGTCTCGGTGAGCACCCAGCGCGATACCGAACAGGCCCTGCTGGCCAAGGAACGCCGCGAACTCATCGAGGAACCCGAGGCCGAGCTCGACGAACTCATCGGGCTGTATCAGGCCAAGGGACTGTCGCCGGAGACCGCCCGCACGGTGGCCGAGGAACTCACCGCCCACGATGCCTTCGCCGCGCACATCGACATCGAACTCGGCATCGACCCCGATGAGCTGACCAACCCGTGGCACGCGGCCATCTCGTCAGCGATCGCGTTCACCATCGGCGCCCTGCTGCCGATGCTGGCCATCCTTCTCCCGCCGCCCGCGGCCCGGATCCCCATCACCTTCGTCGGTGTGCTGCTGGCACTGGCACTCACCGGCTGGATGAGCGCACGCCTCGGCGGCGCCGACCCCCGCCGCGCCACCAAACGGGTGGTGATCGGTGGCGCACTGGCGATGGCGATCACCTACGGAATCGGCCGCCTGATGGGCGGGGTCATCTGAATTCGGCGGCACCGTCGTCGAGCACCACTCGGGAGTTGGACCCATCCGGCGCACTCGCCTCGGTGCGGTAAAGCGCCTCTCCGCCCCCGGTGCGCCAGATCGAGGTGGTCAACGTTTCTCCGGGGAACACCGGCGAGGAGAACCGGGCCGCGACGGAAGTCAGTCGCGCCGCCTCCCCGCCGGCCAATTCGGCGAGCAGGGCCCGGCCTGCGAATCCATAGGTGCACAGCCCGTGCAGGATCGGCTTCGGGAAACCGGCCAGCGTCTGGGCGAACCACGGATCGCTGTGCAGCGGGTTGCGGTCGCCGGAGAGCCGGTATAGCAGAGCCTGGTCGTCCCGGGTCGGCAGCGCAATCCGGGCGTCGGGTTCGCGGTCGGGGAACTCCGGGGCCGGCGGTCGCCGGCCGGGCTGCCCGCCGAACCCGCCCTCGCCCCGGATCACCAAGGTGGTCAGCGTCTCGGCGACCTGCTCCCCGGTGGCCGGATCGGATCCGCGCGCCCGTAGCACGATGATGGCGTTCTTACCCTCGCCCTTGTCCTGGATGTCGGCGACCTCGGAGACCACCGACAGCGAGCCCGCCGGTGGCAGCGGAGCCGCCAGCCGGACCTCCTGCGAACCGTGCAGCAACATGCCCCAGTTGAACGTGCCGACCAGGGGTGCGGCGGCGAAGCCCATGCAGCAGATCACCGCGAAGGTGGGCAGAACCTGCTGCGGGATGTCGTGACTGTTCTCCGTCGTGTATGCCAGGTCCGCGGTGCCCGCGCCGACGCCGAGGGCGTAGAGCAGGGTGTCGCGGTCGGTCCACTCGCAGATCCGGGGTTCGGTGACCGCGCCGATAGCCGAGGGGTCGATTGCCATACCGAGAGGATGTCACAGGCCCGAGCCGAATCGTGGCCCGAATCGTGCCCGCCGGGACGGCGAAAAGGGCACCCTGTTTCCTATGACCGTTTCGGCGAACGTTTCCCGGATCCGATACCTGCGTGCGGTGGCCTGCGGGCTCCTGGTGGCCATGGTTGTCGCGGCGTGCGGTTCGGCGCCGCCGGAGCCGCGCAGTATCACGTTGACACTGATCCGCCATGCCGAGTCGGAAGCCAACGCGGCCGGTGTCGCCGCTACCACGGTGCCCGGGCCCCCGCTGACCCCACTCGGCAAGGAGCAGGCCGCCACCATCGCCGACCAACTCAAGGGCGGCGGCTATGACGGCGTCTTCGCCTCGCAGATGGTGCGAACGCAGCAAACCGCCGCGCCGGTGGCCAAAGCGCTGGGCGAGCAGGTGACGGTGCTACCCGGCCTCAACGAGATCTCCGCGGGCTGGTTTGAGGGCGTCCCGGTATCGGATACCTCCGGCACCTTCCTGCTGGGCCCGGAGGGGTGGCTCAAGGGCGACCGGCGCTTCGGCATCCCCGGCTCCGTGGACGGCAACCAGTTCAACAACGCGTTCAGCGCCGCCGTTCAGTCGATCTATGAAAGCGACGACAAGAAGCCGTTGGCTTTCTCCAGCGGGCTGGCGATCATGATGTGGACGCTGCTGAACGCCCGCAACAGCAAGCCGAGCCTGCTGACCGACCATCCGCTGCCCAATGCCGGCCGCGTCGTGGTCGAGGGCAACCCGGTGACCGGTTGGACCCTCAAGGAGTGGGACGGGCTCACTGACTTCGCACTGCAGTCTGAGTGAGCGACCGGCGGCCCCCGCGGCTGCGAACGGCGATGCCGTTGCGGGTTCGCTATGTCGAGTGCGATATGCAGGGCCGGGTCTTCAACGGTCATTACCTGACCTGGATCGACATGGCGCACGTCGAGGCACTGCGGGAGTTCGCCGGCGGCTACCAGGGGCTGATCGACCGCGGGATCGACCTGGTGGTCGCGGCCGCGGAGTTGCAGTTCCGCGCCCCAGCGCATTTCGAGGACGACCTGGTGGTCGGGGTGCAGATCGAACCACCCGGACGGACCTCGCTGCGCAGCCGTTTCGAAATCCGCCGCGGCGAGGACCTGATCGCCGAGGCGACGATGGTCCACGTGTGCGTGGACGCCACCGACTACCGGAAGCAGGTATGGCCGGACTGGTTCCGGGAACTGCTGGCGGCTCACTCGTAGACCCCCTCGGCATACCAGCGCCGCAGGCGGTAACACAGCAGCAGCGCCCGGGGCGGATCGGTGTCGAGAAGCACCTGGGCTCGCGCCGTGGGTCCGCCCCGGGAATGCCGGTCGCCCTGATCCCACCAGCGCTCGTCCACCGGCCACGGTCCGGTCCACCAACTCAGGTTCCCCCGGTACGCGGTATCCGCGCCGTGCAGTCGGGCCGGTTCGGAGGTGAACATGCCACGACCGTTGACCCGTACCGGATTGCCCTGGGCGTCAAGCAGTTCCACCACCGAGTCGCCCTCCGGGAGCACCGTCGGCGCGGGCTCCGGCAGGCACCCCGGCCACGGCCGGTCAGGGTCCGCTCGAGGTACCGCCTCGTCCCCGATCGGAATCAGGGTGATCCGCTCGGCCGGACCTCGGCCACCGCTGAGCACCGGCAACTGCACGGCCTCCGCCCCCAGCAGGCCCTGCACCCGGACCAGCGCCCGGCGGGCCCGTATCCGGTTCTCCTCACCGGGCCCACCCCACAGCGGTAGCTGCATCGCCTCGGCGGACACCACTTCCACCGGCTCAAGTCGCAGCATGACCACCGGACCGGTGGGGCCCGCTCCCGCCCGCCGGGATTCTTCCCCGAGTCGCTGCGCTCCTGCCCGCCGGGATTCTTCCCCGAGTCGCTGCGCTCCTGCCCGCCGGGATTTCTCCCCGAGTCGCTCCGCTCCTGCCCGCCGGGACTCTTCCCCGAGTCGCTGCGCTCCCGCCCGCCGGGAAGCCAGCCAGCCGTCGAGTTGCCAGCGCACCCGGTCTGCGGTGGCGTCCTCGGTGAGCGGCTCCGCACAGCGCCACACCCGGCTGAGTTCACCCCCACCGGCGGTGACGGCGTGGATGGCCAGCCGGGTACAGCCCACCCCGGCCGCCTCCAGGCTGCGGTGCAGCGCGGCAGCCAACGTGCGACCGGCGAATGCGGCGGCGTCCACCCGCTCGATCGGCGGGTCGCACTGCAGCACCGCATCGAGATCGGCCGGCAGCTCCTGTCCGGATGGGGCCCGGTCCGGCTCCCCGCAGACCATCCGGTGCGCCACCACCGCGTCCGCACCGAACCGGGAGGCCACATCCGGGCGCGGCAGCGCGGCGAACTGGCCGAACGTTCGAACCCCCAAGCGCCACAACAGGTCCGCGAGTTCCCCCCGTCCCGGCCCGGACAGTCCGGGTTCAGCCGGAAGCTGGCGGATCGACAGTCCCGAAAGGAACTCCGCATCCCGGCCCGGCGGCACCACTCGGCCGGCCCGGGCCGCGAACACCGCGGTCGCAAGCTGATCGGCGACTCCGGTCTGACACTCCGCACCGGCTGCGGCGACGGCATCGACCAGACGCTCGGCGGCCGCCTCCTCCGAACCGAAGTAGCGGGCCGCCCCACGCACCGGCAGCACCAGCAGGCCCGGGCGCAGCACTTCCGCACGCGGGACCACGTCATCCACCGCCGTCGTCACCGCCTCGAAGAACCGCGCATCGCGGGCCGGGTCGGCGGTGACGATGTGCACCCCGGGGCAGCGGGCCTGGGCCTCGCGGCGACGCAGACCACGGCGCACCCCGGCCTCCCGCGCCGCGGCCGAACAGGCAACCACCCGGTTGGCCAAGGTGACCGCGACCGGTGTGGTGGCGGGCAACCCGGCCGCCGCCGCCGCTGCGACAGCCGGCCAGTCCATGCACCACAGCGCCAGTACCCGGGCGGTCATCGAGCCCGGACCGAAACCCGCACCTTGCTGATCCGGCCGCCGTGGTGGCCGAACCGGCCCGTGCCACCCCCGGCGATCTCATAACCGCAGACCCGGGCGTGCATCCGCAATGACGCCCCCTGCCAGTCCCCATGGGTCACCAACAGGGTGCAACCGCGCTGACGGGCCCGGGCCACCACCGCCCTGGCCCGGGTGGCGGGCACCGATCGGCCGGCCAGCCCGAGTACGACCAGGTCCATCCCGTCGGTCAGAACCGCGGCGATCTCCACCGGATCGGTTCCCGGGTTGGGGATCACCGCGACCCGGCTCAGGTCGGCGCCCATCTCCGCGGCCGCCAGCAGCCCGAAGTCCGGCAGGCCGACGACGGACACGTTGCCGCCGGCCGCGGTCACCGATGCGACCAGCCCCACCGCCAGCGACCTGGCCCCCGAAAGCACTGCCACCGCGCCCCTGGGCAACCCGCCGGGAAGCAGTCCGGCCAGCGATTCGGGCACCGGCAGCAAACTTTCCGAACGCGTCGTGACGGGCGCTGAAGGATCCGGCGCCGCCCAGCTTGGGCCAACCTTGCCGGACACGGCCGCCATCTGGCGACGTAGCTGTTGTAGCTGTTCAGCGCGGCCGGGAAGGCTCCCGCCGGAGGCAACCGCCGCCCTCATCGCCCGCCTCCGGACACCATCGGAATCCCCTGTGTTCGAATGTATGTTCGATACAGGAAGTAAACACCGGGACGCCGACAGCAGTCAAGAGTTTTCGAGCGGAAACCGAGCCGATCGGACCGGAACCGGTCACTCCCACTCGATGGTGCCGGGGGGCTTGCTGGTGACGTCCAGCACCACCCGGTTGACCTCGGGCACCTCATTGGTGATCCGGGTCGAAATCCGTTCGAGCACCTCATAGGGCACCCGGGTCCAGTCCGCGGTCATGGCGTCCTGGCTGGACACCGGACGCAGCACAATCGGGTGGCCGTAGGTCCGACCGTCACCCTGCACCCCGACTGAGCGGACATCGGCGAGCAGCACCACCGGGCACTGCCAGATCTGGCGGTCCAGTCCGGCGGAGGTCAGTTCCTCCCGGGCGATCAGATCGGCCCGGCGCAGGATGTCGAGTCGGGCGGCGTCGACTTCACCGACGATCCGGATACCCAGGCCGGGTCCCGGAAAGGGTTGGCGGGCAACGATGTCCTCGGGCAGACCGAGTTCCCGCCCCACCGCACGGACCTCGTCCTTGAACAGCAACCGCAGCGGCTCGACAAGGCTGAACTTCAGGTCCGGGGGAAGACCACCGACATTGTGGTGGCTCTTGATGTTGGCCGCCCCCGCGCCACCGCCGGATTCCACGACATCGGGGTACAAGGTGCCCTGAACCAGGAACTCGATCTGCTCGCCAGTCACCAGATCGCGCACGGCCGACTCGAAAGCCCGAATGAACTCCCGGCCGATGATCTTGCGTTTGCCTTCGGGATTGCTGACCCCCGACAGCGCCTCCAGGAATCGGTCGGCGGCGTCGACGGTCACCAGCCGGGCACCGGTGGCGGCCACGAAGTCCCGCTGGACCTGTTCGCGCTCACCCGCGCGCAGCAGGCCGTGATCGACGAACACGCACGTCAACCGGTCGCCGATGGCTCGCTGGACCAGCGCCGCCGCCACCGCGGAGTCCACTCCCCCGGACAGCCCACAGATCGCGTGACCGTCGCCGATCTGCTCCCGGACCGCCTCGATCAGCGACTCGGCGATACCGGCCGGAGTCCAGGCCGGCGCGATACCGGCGAAATCGTGCAGGAACCGGCTGAGCACCTGCTGGCCGTGTGGGCTGTGAATCACCTCCGGGTGATACTGCACCCCGGCGAGGCCCCGGGAACGGTCCTCGAAGGCGGCGACCGGAGCGCCGGCGCTGGCGGCCACCACCTCGAAACCGTCCGGTGCGGCGGTCACCGCGTCGCCGTGGCTCATCCACACCGGCTGGGTTCCGGGAAGCCCCGAGTGCAGGTCGCCGCCCAGAACGGTCAGGTCGGTGCGGCCGTACTCGCTGGTTCCGGTGCGTTCGACGGTGCCGCCCAGGGCCGCCGCCATGGCCTGGAAGCCGTAGCAGATGCCGAACACCGGAACACCCAGGTCGAACACCGCGGGGTCGAGCCGGGGAGCACCCTCGGCGTACACGCTGGCCGGCCCACCGGAGAGCACGATGGCCTGCGGATCCCGGGACTTGATCTCCTCAACCGTCGCGGTATGCGGGATGACCTCGGAGAACACCCGCGCCTCCCGCACACGGCGGGCGATCAGCTGGGCGTACTGGGCACCGAAGTCAACCACCAGTACCGGGCGCGGAGAACGGGAATCAGGTGACCTCACCGGCATAGTTTAATGGCGCGGGGTTCAACGGCGCCTCCGGCGCGGGGTTCAACGGCGCCTCCGGCGCGGGGTTCAACGGCGCGGTCCGCACCGGCTCGATCGGAAGGCTGCGCAGCGCTCCCGGCGCCGACGCCGGCACCACCGGGTTCTTCGGCGGCACCGGGTCCAGCCGTCGGTAGGGCTCACCCTGAGCGGGACGCTGGTCGGCCTCACCCTGGTTGGGCCACAGCGCCGCGGCCCGTTCGGCCTGCGCGGTGATCGACAACGACGGGTTGACACCGAGGTTGGCCGAGATCGCCGCCCCGTCCGCGACATACAACGTCGGATAGCCGTACACCCGCTGATAGGGGTCGATGACACCGGTCTGCGGGCTGTCGCCGATGGCAGCGCCACCGAGGAAATGCGCGGTCAGGGGGATGTTGAACAACTCACCCCAGGTGCCGCCGGCCACCCCGTCGATCTTCTCGGCGATGCGACGGGTGACCTGGTTACCGACCGGGATCCAGGTCGGGTTGGGCTCGCCGTGGCCCTGCTTGCTGGTCATCCGGCGCCCCAGCGGACCCTTCTTGGTGAAGGTGGTGATCGAGTTGTCCAGGTGCTGCATCACCAGCGAGATCACCGTCCGCTCGCTCCACTGCCGCACCACCAGCATCCGATAGACGTCGCGCGGCCTGGTCACGACAGCGCGCGTCAACTGCTTCCAGCGCGGCACGTCGGTGCCCTCCGGACCGGAACCGTCGGTCATCAGGGTCTGCAGCAAGCCCATCGCGTTGGAGCCCTTTCCATAGCGGCAGGGCTCGATATGAGTATCGGCGGTCGGATGGATCGACGAGGTGATCGCCACCCCGTGGGTCAGGTCGAGGTCGGGTGCCGCCCGATAGCGCGCGGCACCGACGATGGATTCGGAGTTGGTGCGGGTCAGCACGCCCAGACGATCGGAGAGCTTCGGCAACCGGCCGGTGTCCCGCATGGCGAACAGCAGCTTCTGGGTGCCCCAGGTGCCGGCGGCCAGGATGACGTGATCGGCGGTGAAGGTGGACTTGTGCTTGCGCACCCAGCGGCCGGTCCGGACGGTCTCCACATTCCAGACCCCGTCGGCGCGCTGCTGCACACCGGTCACCGTCGTCATCGGAATCACCTGTGCACCAGCCTTTTCCGCCAGTGCCAGGTAGTTCTTGACGAGCGTGTTCTTCGCACCGTGCCGACAGCCGGTCATACATTCGCCGCACTCGATGCAACCGGTGCGCGCCGGACCGGCCCCGCCGAAGTAGGGGTCGGGCACGGTCTTTCCGGGGGCCTTCTTGCCGTCGGGACCGAAGAACACACCGACCGGGGTCGGAGTGAAGGTGTCACCGACGCCCATCTCGTCGGCCACCTCCTTCATGACCCGGTCGGCGTCGGTGAACGTGGGGTTCTTCACCACACCGAGCATCCGCTGCGCCTGGTCGTAGTGCGGCATCAACTCCGCACGCCAGTCGGTGATGTGCGCCCACTGCTGATCGTTAAAGAACGGGTCCGGCGGGACGTAGAGGGTGTTGGCGTAGTTCAGTGAACCTCCGCCGACGCCGGCACCGCCCAGGATCATCACGTTGCGCAGCAGATGGATGCGCTGAATGCCGTAGCACCCGAGTCGGGGCGCCCAGAGGAACTCGCGCAACCGCCAGGAGGTCTTGGCGAACTCGTCATCGGCAAACCGGCGACCCGCCTCCAGAACCCCGACCCGATATCCCTTCTCGGTCAGCCGCAGCGCGCTGACGCTTCCCCCGAAACCGGACCCGATGATGAGGACGTCGTAGTCAGCCATGGGGTCAGATTACGCGCCGACCGTCAGCCCGACCTTCTGAAACTCCTTCAAATCGCAGTACCCCGCCTTGGCCATCGCCCGGCGCAACCCGCCGACCAGATTCAGCGAGCCGAAGGGGTCGTCGGAGGGTCCGTTGAGCACCTGCGACAGGGCCGGACGCTCCCCGTAGGCCACCTGCAGCAACGCTCCGCGCGGCAGCGACGGGTGCGCGGCGGCGGACGGCCAGAACCAGCCCGCGCCCTGCGACTCGGCGGCAGCCGCCAGCGGCGTGCCCAGGACCACGGCATCCGCGCCGCAGGCGATCGCTTTGGCCAGATCCCCGGAGGTGTGGATGTCGCCGTCGGCGAGCACGTGCACGTAGCGGCCGCCGGTCTCGTCGAGGTACTCACGGCGGGCGGCGGCCGCATCGGCGATGGCGGTGGCCATCGGGACGCTGATGCCCAGCACCTCCGCGCTGGTGGTCACGCCCGCGGTGGATCCGTAGCCGACGATGACGCCGGCGGCACCGGTGCGCATCAGATGGAGTGCGGTGCGGTGGTCGAGCACCCCGCCGGCGACCACCGGAATGTCGAGTTCGGAGATGAAGGTCTTGAGGTTCAGCGGTTCACCGTCGGAGGCGACCCGCTCGGCGGAGATGATGGTCCCCTGGATGATCAGCAGGTCGATCCCGGCGGCCAGCAGGGTCGGGGTGAGCACCCGGACGTTCTGCGGGCTCACCCGCACCGCGGTGGTGACGCCGGCGTCGCGGACCCGGGACACCGCGGCGCCGAGCAAGTCGGGGTCCAGCGGCGCGGAGTGCAACTGCTGCAGCAGACGGATCGGCGCGCTGGGATCGTCGCTGGTCTCGGCGGCGGCCACCACCTGTGAGATCTTGTCCTCGACGTCGGCGTGCCGGCCGATCAGACCCTCGCCGTTGAGGACGCCCAGCCCACCGAGGCGACCCAGTTCGATGGCGAACTCGGGGGACACGATGGCGTCAGTCGGATGGGCGACGACGGGAATCTCGAAGCGATAGGCATCAAGCTGCCAGGCGGTGGAGACGTCCTTGGACGACCGCGTCCGCCGGGACGGAACGATGTTGATATCGCTGAGTTCGTAGGTGCGGCGGGCGGTTTTGCCCATACCGATTTCCACAAGATCGCGCACGGCTTCAGTGTCCCCTCTTCACGTTCGCGCAGGCGCTCATCGCGCGGAGTCGTTGGCTCGCGCTCATCGCGCGGAGTGGTTGGCTCGCGCTCATCGCGCGGAGTAGTTCGCTCGCGCTCATCGCGCGGAGTAGTTCGCTCGCGCTCATCGCGCGTAATAGTTAGGAGCCTCGACAGTCATCTGAATGTCGTGTGGGTGGCTCTCCTTGAGCCCGGCGGCGGTGATCTGGACGAACTGCGCCTGCTGCAGAGCATCGATGCTGGCGGCGCCGGTGTAACCCATGGCCGCGCGCAACCCTCCGGTCAACTGGTGGATCACGGTGGCCAGCGGACCGCGGAAGGGCACCCGCCCCTCGATACCCTCCGGCACCAGTTTGTCCTCGGAGAGCACGTCGTCCTGGAAGTAGCGGTCTTTGGAATAGGATCTCGTGGCACCAGCCGCGCCACGGCCCTGCATCGCGCCCAGCGACCCCATGCCGCGATAACTCTTGAACTGCTTTCCGTTGACGAAGATCAGGTCTCCGGGAGCTTCGGCGGTGCCGGCCAGCAACGAACCCAGCATGGCCGTCGAGGCCCCCGCGGCCAGAGCTTTTGCGATATCGCCGGAATACTGCAGTCCCCCATCGGCGATCACCGGAACCCCGGCCGGGGCGCAGACGGTGTGCGCCTCCAGGATGGCGGTGATCTGCGGGGCACCTACGCCGGCCACCACGCGGGTGGTGCAGATGGAACCCGGGCCCACACCGACTTTGACGGCGTCGGCGCCGGCCTCGACCAGGGCTGCGGCCGCACTGCGGGTGGCGACGTTGCCGCCGACCACCTCCACCTTGTGGCCCACCTCGGCTTTGACCTTGCTGACCATCTCGAGCACACGTCGGTTGTGCGCGTGCGCGGTATCGACCACCAGCACGTCGACCCCCGCATCGACCAGGGTCATGGCCCGTTCCCAGGCGTCATCGCCGACGCCGACGGCCGCACCGACCAGCAGTCGGCCATCGCTGTCCTTGGTGGCGTCGGGGTGCTGTTCGGTCTTGACGAAGTCCTTGACGGTGATCAGACCGGTCAGGCGCCCGTGCCCGTCGACGATCGGGAGCTTCTCGATCTTGTTGCGGCGCAGCAAACCCAGCGCGGCGTCGGCCGTGACACCCTCCTGCGCGGTGATCAGCGGAGTCTTGGTCATGACCTCGGCGACGCGCTTGGACATGTCGACCTCGAAGCGCATATCGCGGTTGGTGATGATGCCGACCAGCGCCCCGGTGGCGTCGACGACGGGAAGCCCGGAGATGCGGAAACGCGCGCACATCGCGTCGACCTCGGCCAGCGTGTTGTCCGGCGAGCAGGTCACCGGGTCGGTCACCATGCCGGCCTCGGAGCGTTTGACCATCTCGACCTGACCCGCTTGGTCGCTGACCGAGAGGTTTCGGTGCAGAACCCCCATCCCGCCGGAACGAGCCATCGCGATGGCCATTCGCGCCTCGGTGACGGTATCCATGGCGGAACTGACCAGCGGCACCTTGAGCCGGATCTTCCGCGTCAGTTGACTGGAGGTGTCCGCGGTGGCGGGCACGACGTCGGATGCGGCGGGCAGCAGCAGCACGTCGTCGAAGGTCAGGCCCAGCATGGCGATCTTGCGCGGGTCATCACCGCCGGTGCGCACTGCAGGGCTGCCTTCGGCGAGGGACATCGGCACGGCCTCCATCAGCGGGGAGATTGGGAGCCCTCATCCTATCGGCTCGCGGTAGGGTGATTCCGTGCGCGACCACCTGCCACCCGGCCTGCCACCGGATCCGTTCGCCGACGATCCCAACGATCCGTCGGCGGTGCTGGACGAGCTCGAGCCGGGCCAGCCACTGGATCCGCAGGAACGTCTGGCTGTGGAGGCCGATCTGGCCGACCTCGCCATCTACGAGGCACTGCTGGCGCACCGGGGTATCCGCGGCCTGGTGGTGTGCTGCGACGACTGTCAGCAGGACCACTACCACGACTGGGACATGTTGCGCGCCAACCTGCTTCAGCTTCTGGTCGACGGGACGGTGCGTCCGCACGAGCCGGCCTACGATCCCGAACCGGACGCGTACGTCACCTGGGACTACTGCCGGGGCTACGCCGATGCCGCGCTCAACGAGGCGACGTCGGACTACGACAAATATCGCTGACAGGTATCTCTGATCAGCCGGCGGTCGCCGGAGCCATCGTGGTGGTCGCCGGCGCAGCCGTGCTCTCCTCCTCGATGGCGGTTTCCGGCGCGGCCTCGGTCGTCGCCGGGGTCTGCACGGCTGCGGTCGGAGAGGCGGCCGTCTGAGAGTCCGTGGCCTGCGAGGCGGCGGTCGGAGAGGCCGCCTCAGCCGTGGTGCCGGCCGATTTCGGCGCTGCACTAGTCGGCGGCGCGCTGGTCGGCGTCGTCGTAGCGGCCGCCGCGGATTGCGACGCCGAGGTGGCCGAGGTGGTGGCGGCCGCCGCGGACGGTGCGGACGACGTGGCCGGGGATTGAGCGGGTGCCGTCGTCGACGCCGGTGCGGCCGCCGAAGCAGATGTGGACGACGAACCCGGTGTCGAGGTGGCCGCCGACGTCGCCGCCGACTGCGAGGCCGATGGCGAGGCCGACGTGGACGCGGATCCCGCGGAGGACGTCGGAGCCGACGAGACGGTGGAGGGCCCCGCGGAGGACGTGGCGGACGAAGACGGTGCGCTGGACGACGGGCTGGCCCCCGACGTCTCCGCGCCACTGGTGGCTTCCCCGGACGTCGTCGGGGTGGTTGTTGGGGTGGTCGGAACCGAAGTCGTGGTCTCAGTGGTCGTCGCGCTGTCGGTCAGCGGAGCCGGGGCCGGCACCAGCTCGGTGGCCGACGGAGGCACCGTGTAGACGATGCCGGGCGGCGCCGTCGCCTCCGGATTGCGCTCCACCACCTTCGCCGACAGATCGTTGAACTGGGTGAGCAGTTCCTGCTTCTGCTGCTGGTCGCCCACCGAGGCGACCTGACTGCTCACCGCGACCAGTCGGGCCTGCGCCTGCTGCCAGTCGCCCTGCGAGATCAGCTCCTGGACCTTGGTCAGCTCGGTGCGCGCGGCCAGGGCGACCTGATCGTCGCGGACCTCCCGTGGCGTGCCGAACAGCATCGTCCGCAGTCCGTACAACGAGTCGCCGGGCCCGGCGCCGCTCACCACGGCCCCGAATCCGCCGATAGCTAGGACGGCGGCGGCCGCCGCACCCACGACACCCAGACCGCGGTGATTCCGGCCGGGAGACCTGTTCCGGTTGCGGGGCTCACGAGCCGGCTTCTCTGCCAGACCGGCGTTGAGCGCCGCGATGGCCTGCGACTCGGAGATCAGGCCGGTATCCGGCGGCCAGCGGGTCTCGTTGCGCCAGCCGCCGAGCAGCGCAGCCAATGCCGCGTCGGCATGGTCCTGCGGTACGACGGGGCGACCGGAGGCCAGCGCCTCGATGAAATCGTCGCTACGGCGAATATCGTCCAACGACGGCTCGGGTGCGGGCCGTCCGAAGCCATTCCGCGAGAAATCAGACCCGGAGAAGTCAGACATAGTCGTGCCCCGCTCCGGCGATCTCGGACTTGAGCCGGGCCAAGGCCCGGTGCTGAGCCACCCGCACCGCCCCGGGGGTGCTGCCCACCGCCTCGGCGGTCTCTTCTGCCGACAACCCGACCACGATGCGCAAGGTGAGGATCTCGCGTTGCTTCTCCGGAAGCACCGCCAGGAGCTGTTTCATCCGCGCGGCGGAATCAGCCTGGATCGCCATCTGCTCGGGACCGGCATCCACCGATAGCCGCTCCGGCACCGAGTCGGTCGGCTCAGACCGGTTGCGGCCCGCCGCCCTATGGGCGTCAGCAACCTTGTGTGACGCGATGCCGTACACGAAGGCCAGGAAGGGGCGTCCCTGATCCTGGTAGCGCGGCAGCGCCTGGATGGCGGCCAAGCAAACCTCCTGAGCAACATCGTCGGCGGAGAGACCAACGCGTTCCGCGGTCCCCAGGCGGGCCCGGACGTAACGAACCACGATGGGACGGATGATCTCCACTACTTCCCGGAGTGCGTCGCGGCTGCCGGCCACTGCCTCGGCAACGGCGGCGTCGAGACGCTCTCCTGGAATGGTCATCGACGACGGCTTCTCCAACGTTACGCAGGCAGGATTCGGCGGACTCTGGCTCAGCTAGAGACAATACGGCGACGCACCGGCTAGCGCGGTCACCTGCCACTCCACCGCCCGCCGTGCCGCGTCACGAAGGCTGCGCTGCGGTCACGGATCTCGGCGACCTCCGCGGGACTGCGCTCCGCGCTGCCGATCCCGACAAGCAGACTCGCCACCGCCCAGCGCAGGGGCACGAGTCCGCAAGCGGCGGTGTCGGCCAGGGCGGCGTCGGCAAGGCACCGCGATGCGTCCAGGTCACCGGCGCAACACAGCGCCGCAGCCAGCACGATGTCGCTCTTGACCCGGTGGCGGCGCAGTTCCGGTGCGGCCGCGCGGGCTAGGCGGACGGCCTGGCGGGCCTCCTCGACGGCGACCTCGCCGTCACCGGACGCCATAGCCAGTTCGGCGCCGACCCAGGCCAGCCTGATCGCCAACCGCGGCGGGGGTTCGACGGCACGGTCGTGAACGATCCGGGCGCGTTCCAGCAGCACCGCCGAGGTGGTGAGCCGACCGACGCCCAACGCATCGGCGGCCAGCCCAACCAGCGCGTCGACCCCCGCCTCCGGGTCGTCGCCCGCCTGGGCCCAGGCGATCCCGTCGAAACCGGAAGCTCGGCGGTGCCAGCCCAGTTGCCGCAGGAACGAGGCGTGCGCGCTCCAGGCCAGCGATACCCACCGGGGCGAGGAGGCATGGCGGAGCACTGCGTCAAGATCGGCGCGGGCCGCGGCGTAGCGGCCCTGGCCCGCGGCCACGACCGCCCGCCGCCAGGCGTCGGGCACGCAGTGCGCGGTCGGCAGTGGCCAACGGCCGGGGTCGTCGCCGAAGGCGGCGGCAGCCAGGACGATCGAAGTCATCGGGGCGCGACGCTACCGAATGGCGGATTTCCGAATTAAATCTTTGTGGTTCCAGTGTTACGGCCAGGTCAACTGGAGGCTGCGCGTTCCCGTCACGACACCGGTGCCGAGACTCTCGCCTGCGGGTATTCAGCAACCGGCGGGAGCTCAGGTGAACAGGACGTTAATTTGCACGCTACGGCGTTGTGATTGACCACACTTGACCTTGTTGACGGTCTTTCAACTGCCCTCCTAGCGTAGTGCCGCGAGTGGTCACCGGCGACAGCGCTCAACGCACAACGGATCCTCAGAAGTGCGAGATATGCACGGAGAGAAAGGCTTTGAACATGCTTCAGCCGCACCAACTACCCGGCCCGAACGCGGATCTCTGGGACTGGCAAATGCACGGAGTGTGCCGGGGTGTCGATTCTTCGGTGTTCTTCCACCCCGATGGAGAGCGGGGCCGGGCACGCGCACAGCGCGAGATGAACGCCAAGCAACTGTGCCGGCAGTGCCCGGTGATCACGCAGTGCCGTACCCACGCACTGCGGGTGGGCGAGCCCTACGGCATCTGGGGTGGGCTCAGCGAATCCGAGCGCGAGGTGTTGCTCAAGGGGGGCCTCCGCCGTCGAACGGCCTAGCAGTCCCAGAGGAGCCAGGGGCCTCAGGCTGGGCGCCAGGGGCTTCGACGTCAGGGGTCTCTGGCTCGGGGGCATCGCTGACAGCGGCTGCGGCGGTATCGCCGACAACGTCATCAAGGACAACGTCACCAACGACGTCGTCGATGGCCGTATCGCCGTCGACCGAGTCCGGTGCCGCCTCCCCCGGCGTCGCACCCTCCGCGGGTGATTCGTCGGGAACTTCCTCGAACGCGTCGTCTGGATAGTCGGTGACCGGATAGTCGGCGTCGGACCCATCCATGCCGCTCGCGATCCCGCCCCCGGTCTCGTCCGCGCTCAACAGCACCGCGCCCACCACGAAGATGACGAGGAAGACCATTCCCACCGGAAAACTGAAGCCTCCGACGTTGCCGGCGGCCAGGAATGCCAGTGCGCAGGCCACCAGCCACCGGGTGTGGTGAGGCCGCTTCCATGACATGTCCGACCTCTTCTGAGTCAGGTGCCCGCGGCGCCGTCACCAGCCGCGTAGCTTTGCTAGCTTAGTCCAGCCCGGTCGTTTGCTGGCGCCGACCCGCTGACTTCGCGCTTGCTGAGGGCCCCGAGAAGTTGATGTAGCCTGCTGGCGTGGAGTTGCTGCGCGACGTCGTCGTACTGGTGCACATCGTCGGGTTCGCCCTGACCTTCGGGGCCTGGGCCGTTCAGGCGGTCGCGCAAGAGTTTCGCTTCACCCCCCTGATGAACTACGGCCTGCTCGTTTCGTTGCTCACCGGCCTGGCCCTCGCCGCCCCCTGGCCGGCCGGGGTCGAACTCAACTACGTCAAGATCAGCATCAAATTGGCGATCGTCGTGGCGCTGGGCGCAGTGCTCGGCATCGGAAGCGCCCGCCAGCGCAAGTCCGGCGAGCCGGTGAACACCGCGCTGTTCGCCGCTGTCGGACTGCTGACATTGACCGCGGCCGGGGTCGCCGTCATCGCATAACCTGCGACGACTCGGCGCCGTCACCGTATTTGCCCAGCTGGTGCGGCATGAATTGGCTATTTGATTGCCGCGGCAGTAGGTTGGAACAAGTAAGGAGACATGCTAACTATGACTCAAGACTTTGCTCTGAAGCTCACCGACATGCGCTTGCGGCAGGTTTCCATGCTGCTCGAATGGATGATCCAGAACGAATCCGAGGGCGACGCGCTGCGCCCCGCGCTGGTCGCGGTGAACAATGCGCACGACACCGTGATGGCCGCCTGCTCGCACTCGGTCTAGTCCCGATCTAGCCCGAGCCGACACCCGCCTCACCCGCTGTCACCCCGCAGGGGCGACGGTCATCGAACCGGAGTAGTACGTTTCCCGCCCGGTCGGGTAGCCGCCCCCATCGGTGGCGATGTGGACGTGGTCGAAATGGTTCGCCGTTTCATTGCCGTAATCGGCGGTCCAACTCGGTGCACCGATACCGGGGTAGAAACCCTGCCGCCAGATCACATGCAGCACTCCCCAGCGTTTGGCGTTCGCCAGGGCGTATCCGGCGATCTGATTACCGAGCTCGATACCTTCCGGTGAGTTGTGGTTGGGGATCATCACGTCGATGGCAAGGCCGTTGGGGTGCCACGGCAACGGATCCTGACGGTATCCCCCGATCGTCTTGATCTCCAGGAACATCATGCTGATAGCGCGGGCCACCCAGATCGTGTGGACCTGCAGCCCCTCCTCGGGGGCGACCCCCTTGGGAAGCGCCAGCTGGAAGTCCGGAGCGGCGGACGGGGCGCTGGCGGCCAACAATTGGGCCTCAGCAGCATTCGCCACGAATGGAGCCGTCGGAGTCGTCGGACCCGGGGCGGCCGCCGACGATGTCGCCGTCTCCGGCATCGCAGCGTTCGGTTGTGGGTGCTTCTCCTGCGCGTGGAACATGGCGACCGAGACGGCGATCGACGCCGCGACGGCCAGCCATCGGCCGCTCGGAATCAGCTTCACCATGTGATGCACCATACCGGCCACCGAAGGCACCCGGTCCCGCACTGATGGGCCGGTCCGGGCCCCGCATGGGGAGTCATTGGCCGACCCCGCTCCCGAAGCCGGCCGGCTGCCGACCGTCGTCGAGTTCGGGCCGCACGGCCGGCCAGAACATCCTGAACAGCCGTTCCTGCCAACCCTCGGCAACCTGCCCCGTGCGGGCGAATTCGGCGATGTACGCACCGACGATCGCATTGATCAACATCGCGGTGTCGATATCGGACCGCAGCGAGCCGTTGGCCTTCGCCCTCTCGATGGCGGCTGTCAGTTCGGCCCGCTGTTCATCCAGAATCTGCCGGAACGACGAGGTGAACTCGGGATCATCCTCGGTCAGCACCGCCGCGAGGCCGCCCAGCCCAATCCCGTTCTCAAGGATTCCGACGGCGTGGTCAATGAGCCACCGAAGCTGGTCGGCCCCTTCCGCGCGAGGATCGGGCGGAACTGGCGAGGCGACGCCGGCTAGCGCTGTCGAGAGCATCTCCCGACGATTGGGGTGCCGACGGTAAATCGTGGTTTTGGCTATCCCCGAATGCCCGGCGACCGCTTCGACGGTGACGGCGCGCGGCCCCCCGGTGCGCAGCAGGTGCAATGTCGATTCCGCAATGCCGTCCTCGACGGTGCGGCGCTGCGCCATCCCCAGACTCCTCTCAATCGAACCCCACCAAAACCGGGGTACACCATCGCCCGAATACGCGCTACGATAGCCGTATCGAACGCTACGATACGCGTAGCGTTGTGATGGGAGATGGAATCATGAGAACCACCCAACGGATTTCAGCATCAATGGCGTCCTTTACGGGCTACATCCTCCTGCTGCTGACCTTCGCGTCGCTCGGACTGTTCATCGTGGCGTTCGCCTCGCGGAGCGCATCTGCCGCAGCCCTGGGCGTCACGGCTCTGGCCTGCCTTGCCGGTTCCGCCGGAGCGTTCATCACGGCCGCTAAAAAACTGGACCTCGCGGGGGCTTTCGATAACGCGACCAGCGCCGTGAGCATTTTCACCACACCGCCCAGCGACAGTGAACTCGCGCGCTACCTGAGCACCTACCGCGACACCCGTGCGGTCACACGGCCCGTCACGTTGCCGGCCCCCACCGCCCACGACCGGCCGCCGACGGCCGAACACATCGAGCCCGTCTTACGTTCTGCGTAACCGGAGTCGAATAGCCGATCCCGAGTCAGATATCCGACTCGTCGAAATTGCAAACGAACTCGTTCGTTTGTTAGGTTGTCGTTGTTCACTCACCACGGCCACCACGAGACGGGAAAAGCGACATGGCTCTGATTCGGGACTCTTCCAGATACGTCGGCGCGGGTGTCGGCGCCATCGCCATCGTGGCGATGGGTGTCCTGTCGGCATGCAGCGACGAAGGCATGGACGGCGTCAAGAAGGGTGTGCCGTCGACGTCATCAACCGTCTCACCGACGGAGAAACACCTCGATTCGCGGGGCGGAAACTCGTTCGCCCCCAACGTTCCGGCGACGACGACGCTGCCCGCCCACACGAACAAAAACACCCCGCCGCGAATGCCTCCGCCCCGTCCGGGTCCCCCTCCCGGACCCGGCGGCCCCGGAGGACCTGGCGGCCCCGGAGGTCCTGGGGGCCCCGGCGGGGGACACGGAGGCGGAGGCGGCGGCCATAGCGGAGGCAGTCGCTAGTTCGGCGATTGCCGGCATCGGTTCAGCCCTATCCTTCTGCCGTGCGGAACGGAACGGAATTACGCGAAGACATCATGGCGGCGGCTCGGGCCGAATTCGCCCAATATGGCCTGGCCGGCGCGCGAATCGACCGGATCGCGCGGATGTCCCATGCCAGCAAAGAGCGCCTGTACGCCCACTTCGCAGACAAAAACGGGCTTTTTCGCGCCGTCGTGGCGGCCGACACGGCAGAGTTCTTCCGTTCGATACCGCTCCGGCCCGAGGCTATCGCCGACTTCGTCGGAGATATCTATGACCTTGCCCTCCGCCAGCCCGAACTGATCCGGATGAACAACTGGGCACGGTTGGAAGGTATCGCCCTCGATGAGCCCCTGACCGAGGGCGAACCGGCCCTCGGTCAGGCAATCGAGGCAATCGAAACCGCTCAGGCCACCGGATATGCGGACCCAGCCTGGCCACCGCTTGATCTACTTATCGTGTTGTTCGGCATCGGCCTGGCATGGGCCCATTCCCCCGACCCGCGTGCGGCCACCGGCGATCCCGACATCATCGCGCGCCGTCGCGCCACCGCCGTCGAGGCCGCGAACCGCGTCGTGCGCTCCCAGTATCAACGCTGACAACACGGAAGCAACAGAGCTACCCGGGGAGGGAACGCCGAAGGAGGGGGCACACCCGTGCGGGTGCGCCCCCTCCTTCGGTTACTGGATCAGTGGGCGTGGCCGTGATGACCGTGGCCGTGACCGTGGTCCTCCGCCTCGACGGGCTTCTCGACAACGGCGGTCTCGGTCGTGAGCACCATCCGGGCCACCGAGGCGGCATTGAGCACCGCCGACCGGGTGACCTTCACCGGATCCACCACACCATCGGCGAACAAATCGCCGTAGCTGAGCGTGGCGGCGTTGAAGCCGTGCCCGGCAGGCAAGGTGCTCACCTTGTGCACCACCACCGCGCCGTCCTCCCCCGCATTGGCGGCGATCCAGTGCAGCGGAGCGGTGAGGGCGTCGGCGAACACCTCGACGCCGACCAGTTCGTCACCACTGAGCGATTCGCGTAGCGGCTGAAGTGCTGCGGCCGCCTGAACCAGCGCACTGCCGCCGCCGGCGACGATGCCCTCCTCGACGGCCGCCTTCGCCGCCGCGACCGCGTCCTCGACCCGGTGCTTGCGCTCCTTGAGGGCGGTTTCCGTAGCGGCGCCGACCTTGATGACGGCGACGCCGCCGGCCAGCTTCGCCAGCCGCTCCTGCAGCTTCTCCCGGTCCCAGTCCGACTCGGATGCCTCGATCTCGCTGCGGAGCTGCTTGACCCGGCCGTCGATGGCCTCGTGGGTGCCGCCGCCGTCGACGATCACGGTGTCGTCCTTGCTGACCACGACCCGCCGTGCGGTGCCGAGCACATCGAGACCGGACTCGCGCAGCAGCAGGCCGACGTCGGGGTTGACGACCTGCCCGCCGGTGACGATCGCCAGGTCCTCCAGGAACGCCTTGCGGCGGTCACCGAAGAACGGCGCCTTGACGGCGACAGCCCGCAGGGTCTTGCGAATGGCGTTGACCACCAGGGTGGACAGCGCTTCGCCCTCGACATCCTCGGCCACGATCAGCAGCGGCTTGCCGGCCTCGGCCACCTTCTCCAGCAGCGGCAGGAGGTCGGGCAGCGAACTGATCTTGTCGCGGTGCAGCAGCACCAGAGCGTCCTCGAGGACGGCTTCCTGCGAGTCGAAATCGGTGACGAAGTAGGCGGACAGGAAGCCCTTGTCGAATCCGATGCCCTCGGTGACCTGCAGTTCGGTGTCCATGGTCGAGGACTCCTCGACGCTGACCACACCGTCGGCGCCGACCTTCGTCATCGCCTCGCCGACCAGTTCGCCGACCTCCTCGTCGCGAGACGAGACCGTGGCCACCTGGGCGATGGCGTTCTTGTCGGATACCGGCGTCGCCGCTGCCAGCAGCGCAGCGGAGACCGCGTCGGCGGCCTTGGCCATGCCCGATCCGAGCGCGATGGGGTTGGCGCCCGCCGCGACGTTGCGCAGGCCGTGGCGGATCAGCGCCTGGGCCAGCACCGTCGCGGTGGTGGTGCCGTCACCGGCGACATCGTTGGTCTTGGTCGCCACCGACTTCACCAGCTGGGCGCCAAGGTTCTCGAACGGGTCGTCCAGGTCGATGTCACGGGCGATGGTGACACCATCGTTGGTCACGGTGGGTCCACCGAACGCCTTGGCCAGCACCACGTGCCGGCCTCGCGGACCCAGGGTGACCCGGACCGCGTCGGCAAGCTTGTCGACGCCGGCCCCCATGGCCCGCCGGGCGGTTTCGTTGAATTCGATCTGCTTGCTCATGTCCTCAAATCCTGTCCGGAAAATGTTCCCTGACGTGTTCCGCCCCGGAAACCACCTGAAGCACAGGGGTTTCCGGGGCGGTTCACGACTGTTTACTTTGTGACGACCGCCAGCACGTCGCGCGCCGAGAGGATGAGGTATTCCTCACCGTTGTACTTGATCTCGGTGCCGCCGTACTTGCTGTAGATCACGGTGTCGCCCTCGGAGACGTCCAGCGGAATCCGCTTTTCGCCATCCTCGTCCCACCGGCCGGGGCCGACGGCGACAACAGTGCCCTCCTGCGGCTTCTCCTTGGCGGTGTCCGGGATGACCAGACCCGACGCGGTGGTCGTCTCGGCCTCGTTGGCCTGAACGAGGATCTTGTCCTCGAGTGGCTTGATGTTGACGCTCGCCACGATGGAGCCCTCCACTTGTTGTGTATGTGCGGGTCCGGGGATCGTTCCCCGGACCGGCCGATTAACCAGGTGTTCGGCATTCGTCCGCGCCCTCGCGCCGTCGTCGCGGGTTCCGACGCTGAGGCGGGCCTCCTGCCACTTGGCACTCTATACGCCCGAGTGCTAGCACTCAAGGGCGGCCCCTGCGGATTCGCCGAGGGCGAAGACTTCGCAGCGGGACGCGGCGGACCGCAGCGGACAAAATGTCGCGGTCGACGGTCAGTGCCGCCCCGACGAACCCCGACGGCGCTTAAGCCACCTGCCCGCGCAGCACCGGCAATCCCGGGTCACTGGCAACATCCAGTGCCGACGGCGGCGCTCCGGCGGCGATTAGGTGCGCGGCGAATGCGGCGATCATCGCGCCGTTGTCGGTGCACAACCTCGGGCGGGGCACACGCAGTTCGAGACCCGCCGTGGCGCAACGCTGTTCGGCGAGTTGCCGCAGTCGGGAGTTGGCCGCAACGCCACCGGCGATCAGCAACGTCGACACCCCGAGATCCGTCGCGGCCCGCACCGCCTTGGCGGTGAGGACGTCGGCGACGGCTTCCTGGAAACCGGCCGCGACATCGGCGGCGTCGGCGTCCGGGTGCGATTCGAGATAGCGGGCCACCGCGGTCTTGAGGCCGGAGAAACTGAACGCATAGGGCGCGTCGCGGGGTCCGGTCATCCCGCGCGGGAAAGCGATGGCGGCGGGGTCGCCGGTGCGGGCCAGGTCGTCGAGAGCCCTGCCGCCGGGATATCCGAGGCCCAGCAATCGGGCCACCTTGTCGTAGGCCTCCCCTGCCGCATCGTCGACGGTGCTGCCCAGTTCGACGATCGGATCGGCCAGCGACCGCACGTGCAACAGGTGGGTGTGCCCACCGGACACCAGCAGTCCCACACATTCGGGCAGTGGGCCGTGGTCGTAGACGTCGGCCGCCAGATGCCCGCCGAGGTGGTTGACGGCGTAGAACGGCGTCCCCCAGGCCGCCGCGTATGCCTTGGCCGCGGCGACGCCGACCAGCAACGCCCCGGCCAACCCGGGTCCGATCGTCGCGGCGACGATGTCGGGGCGGTCGATCCCCGCGGTCGACAGCGCCCGGCGGACGGTGGGCCCCAACGCCTCGAGATGGGCGCGCGAGGCGATCTCCGGCACCACCCCGCCGTACCGGGCGTGCTCGTCGACGCTGGAGGCCACCTCGTCGGCGAGCAGTTCCACGGAACCGTCGGTGCGGAGCCGGGCGATACCGACACCCGTTTCGTCACATGAACTTTCGATGGCGAGGATCAGAGTCATAGGGCCGGACTCCTCCTCATCGTGTACGCATCGGCGCCGCTGGCCTGGTAGTAGCGCTTGCGCACCCCAACCTTCTCGAAGCCCAGGCCGGTGTAGAGGGCCAGAGCGGCGTCATTGTCGGTGCGCACTTCCAGGTATACCGTCGCGTCTGGGCCCGCGGCCGCCAGAAGATCGGTCATCATCGCCCGCCCGATGCCCCGGCCCTGGTAGGCCGGGTCGACACCGACGGTGTGGATCTCGTACTCGTACGGCGGGATTCGGCCCAGCCTGGCCATACCGGCGTAGCCGACCAGGACGCCGTCCACCCGGGCCGCGACGTAGACGATGTGCGGCGCGGCGAGTTCCCGCACGAACGCCGACTCCGGCCACGGATCGTCGCCGTCGAACAGCAGCGCCTCCAGTTCCGCGCAGCGCCGGGCATCGGCGCGGGTCAGCCGGTCGTAGACGATGCCCGGGGCGGTCATCGCAGTCCCCGTTCGGCCAACGTCTTGGCATCGGGGCGGCGCAGGTACTGGGGCACCAGCGGTGCCGGTTCGGCGCCAACGTCGGCGCAGCCCAGCAGACCGGTCGGGGTGGGATGGGCCGGATCGACCACCGGCAGTCCGAACACCGCGGCGTGGACCGGGGAGCCGGCCACCGACCGGGCGCCGTCCACCACCACGTCATCCGGGGCGTCGACGGCCGGGCCCGCCACCCGAACCCCGTCGCGGTAGCGCGCCCAGTAGACCTCCCGGCGACGGGCGTCGGTCACCACAAGAGCCTCGCCGGCGGTCTGCACCCCGATGGCGTCCAACGAGCAGACCCCGTGCACCGGGATCGCCAAGGCGTGGCCGTAGGCGGCGGCGGTGGCCATACCCACCCGCAGTCCGGTGAACGGTCCGGGCCCGCAGCCCACCACCACCGCGCCGAGATCGGCCATCGCCAGACCCGCATCCGCGATGGCGGCAAGCACCATCGGGGTCAGCAATTCCGCATGCCCGCGGGCGTTGAGCGCGATGCGCTCGGCCAGCGCCTCGAACCCGTCGTCGGCGCGGCGCACCACACCCGCGACCACCGCCGGGGTCGAGGTGTCGATCGTGAGGATCGGCGCGTTCACGTCTGCTGCCATCGCCAGGTCGCGGTACGAACATCGCTGTCGGGCAACCGCGTCAGCGCGATGTCGAGATGACGCGGCGACAACCGCTCAGCCAGGCCCTCGCCCCACTCGACCACCACGACCGCGTCGTCGAGATCGGTGTCGAGATCCAACGAGTCGAGTTCGGCGAGAAGGTCGGCCCCGGTGTGCTCGAGCAGTCGGTAGACGTCGACGTGCACCATGGCCGGGCCGCCGGCGCGCCGGGAGCGGTGCACCCGGGCGAGCACGAACGTCGGCGAGGTGATCGGACCCTCGACATCCATGCCGAGGGCGATTCCCTTGGCCAATGCGGTCTTTCCCGCCCCCAGCGGACCGGAGAGCACCACGACGTCACCGGCCCGCAGGTCGCGGCCGAGTCGCTCGCCCAGTGCGATGGTGTCCTCGACGGTCGCCAACGAGGCGGTCCCGGCACCGGCGGCCGAGTCAGTCACGGCGGGCATCCCGGTCACTCATGGCGCGGCCGCCGGGTCAGTCACGTCCGAGCCCCTTGACTCTGCGGGCGAAGGCCACCAACGGCGACGGGGTGGCTTTCTCGACCAACCGGACCAGAGCATCGTTGATGACGTCGGGTTGTTCCATCATCGCCACGTGTCCGGCCCCGGGCAGGATCACCAGTTCACAATTCGGCAGTGCGGCGGCCATCTCCTCGGAGTGCTTCAGCGGGGTGAGCAGATCCCGGTCGCCACAGGCGATCAGCGTCGGTATCTGCGACAGCACCGGCAGCGCCGCGGCCTCGTCGTGCACTTCGAGGGCGTGCAGGAACTCGACCAGGGTGGCGATGTCGGTCTCGTGAATCATCGCCTCGGAGAAGGCCACCACCGAGGGGCTGACGGAATCGTCGCCGAAGGACGCGGTCTTGAGGATGGGCCGCAGCACGGCGCGGGCCGCGCCTCGGGTGCGGTGCACCAACTGCGGTGCGTACCGGGCGGCGAACCGCACCGCCTCCAGCGCGGGGTTCTGCAGAATCTCCCCCAACGGCGAACGCGGAACCCCCTCCGCCGCCGAGGAAATCAGCGCCGCACCGACGATGCGCCGGCCGTAGTGGTGCGGGAACTGCCGCGCGTGCGAGAGGACGGTCATCCCGCCCATCGAGTGCCCCACCAGGACCACCGGGCCGCGCGGAACCATCACCTGCAGAACGGTTTCCAGGTCCTGACCGAGTTGCTCGACGGAGTAGGTATCGATGGGTGCGGATGCCGACTTGCCGTGGCCGCGCTGGTCGTAGAACACCATCCGGACCTGCTTGCCCCACCGCTCGGCCAGCGCGGCCCGCTGGAAGTGGAAGGACCCCATCCGCATACAGAAGCCGTGCGCGAAAACCACCGTCAGGGGCGCCGTGACCGGGCCAACCTCGCGCACGACCAGGGGAATGCCGTCCGGGGTGGTGATCACGCAACCCCGGTCCGCCTCAAGCAGTTTGAAGTCCTCGCCCCGGTAGGCGTCCTCGATCCGCTTTCGCTGCCGCAATGACTTGGCCGCCGAAACCCCCGCGGCGGTGCTCACCGCGCCGATCCCGGCGACACCGGCCATCAGTCCGGCCTTCTTTCCGGCGGCGATCGCGGCGCTCTCGGCACCTCCGGGTTTGGCAGGCTTGGCGGGCTTGCCGGACTTGTCCGATCGCTTACCTGGCATCAGCCGGTCCCCCACGGTAACTGCGGTGCACCCGGCCGCGCGGGCTGGTCACCACCTCGTAGTTGATGGTGCCCAACATCTCGGCCCAGTCCAGGGCGGTCGGCTCACCGGATGTGCCCGGGCCGAACAGGATCGCGTCGTCACCCTCGGTGACGTCGGCGGCTCCGGGTCCGAGATCGACCACGAACTGGTCCATACAGATCCGCCCAACGTTCGGCCGGAGCCTGCCGTTGATGAGCACGTCCATCCTCCCACTCAGTGTGCGGAAAACCCCGTCGGCGTACCCGATCGGCAGCAGGGCAACAGTGGTGTCGCGTTCGGCGATCCAGGTATGACCGTAGGACACGCCCTCACCCGCGCGGAGAGCTTTCACCAGTGCGACAGGGCATTTCAACGTCATCGCCGGCCGCAGTCCCATATCGCCCCGGCTCGGGATCGGACTCAGTCCGTACACCGCGATCCCGGGCCGCACCATGTCGAAGCGGAAGTCGGGCCGGGTCATCGCCGCCGGGGAGTTGGACAGGTGCGCCACCTCGAACGCCACGCCCAGGCTGCGCGCCTCGGCGATCATCGCGGTGAACCGTTGGGCCTGAAGGTCGTTGACCGGGTTGTGCGGTTCATCGCCGCTGGCCAGATGGGACATGATGCCGCGGATCCGGACCATCCCCTCGACCGCGGCCCGCCGCAGCGCCTCCAACACCTCCGGGTACTCCCGCGCACCGACCCCGTTGCGGCTCAGTCCGGTGTCGACCTCGACGGTGACGTCAGCGGTACGCCCGGTGCGCCGTACCGCATCGAGGACGCCGCCGAGTTGGCCGCTGGAGGACACCGCGATGTGCACGCCGGCCTCCAGGGCGGGCCCGAAGTCGGCGCCCGGCGGATGCAACCAGGCCAGCACCGGTGCGCTGATGCCGTCCCGGCGCAGGGCCAGTGCCTCGTCGATGGTCGCCACGGCCAACTCGGCGACCCCGGCGGCCAAGGCGGCGCGGGCCACCTGGGTGGCACCGTGCCCGTAGCCGTCGGCCTTCACCACCGCCATCACCGCGGCCGGACCCGCGTGCTCGCGCAGCACCCCCACGTTGTGGGCGATGGCGTCGAGATCCACCACCACTTCCCCGTTGACACCGGGCGCCGATCGCGTCGCCCGGGTCAAGGATTGCGTGTGCATGTCCATCTCATCGCCGTCATCGCCGTCAATTGTCCCAGACCGTCCCGCGATCAGTGAGCGAAGTGCTCCTGGGTGAAGTAGCCGCCCGGCTTGATCTCACTGAGATGTTCGATCACCGCTTGCAGGTCCGCCCACAGCGAGCGGGCCAGATCCGCGGAGAAGCCCTCCCGCACCACCACCCGCAGCACCGTGATGTCCTGGGCGCCGTCGGGCATGGTGTACGCCGGCACCTGCCAGCCGTAGCTGCGCAGCGAGGTGGAGACGTCGAACTCGTTGAAGCCACGGCCCCCGGCCGAATCGGCACGGCCCCCGGCCGAATCGGCACGGCCCCCGGCCGAATCGGCAGCGCCAGCCGAATCGGCAGCGCCGGCCGCCAGCCTGAACGCGACCACCGGGATCTGCGATCCGTCGGAGATGACCTCGAAGTGATGGGACTTGACGAGCTGATCGGAGAACCACCGGGCGGTCTCCGAGAGCGTTTGCATGACCTGGGTGTATCCGGCCCGGCCCAACCGCAGGAAGTTGTAGTACTGCGCCACCACCTGGTTACCGGGGCGGGAGAAGTTCAGGGTGAAGGTGGGCATATCGCCGCCGAGGTAGTTGACCCGGAACACGAGTTCCTCGGGCAGCTGGTCGGCGTTGCGCCACACCACGAAGCCGATTCCCGGATAGGTCAGCCCGTACTTGTGGCCGCTGACGTTGATCGAGGCCACCCGGGGCAGCCGGAAGTCCCACTCGAGGTCGGGCTGCAGGAACGGCACCACGAATCCGCCGCTGGCGGCGTCGACGTGCACCGGGATGTCCAGCCCGGTCTCGCGCTCCAGGGTGTCCAGAGCCGCGCAGATCTCAGCGATCGGCTCCAGTTCGCCGGTGTAGGTGGTGCCCAGGATGCCCACGACGCCGATGGTGTCCTCATCGACGGCGGCCACCACCTGCTCGGGGGTGATCACGAAGCGGTCCTCCGCCATCGGCAGGTAGCGGGGCTCCACCTCGAAGTAACGGCAGAACTTCTCCCACACCACCTGCACGTTGGCACCCATCACCAGGTTGGGGGTGCGCTTCTTCCAGCCGTCCTCGCCGTCACGGGCGGCCACCCGCTGCTTCCACCGCCACTTCAGCGCCAGCCCACCGAGCATCACCGCTTCGGAGGAACCGACGGTGGACACTCCGACCGCGCTGGCCGCGTCATCGTCGCGCAGGTTCTCGGCGTGGAACAGATCGGCGACCATCGACACGCATCGGGATTCGATCGCGGCGGTGGCCGGGTATTCGTCCTTGTCGATCATGTTCTTGTCGAACGTCTCGGCCATCAGCTTCTCGGCCTCGGGATCCATCCACGTGGTGACGAACGTCGCCAGGTTCAGCCGCGAGCTGCCGTCGAGCATCAGTTCGTCATGGATGAACCGGTACGCCGCCGCCGGTTCCATCGGCTCGACCGGCAGCCGCAGCGACGGGATCGGGTCGGTGGACAGCCGCCCCGTGTAGGCCGGCGCGATCGACGGGGAGCGGTACTTCACGTGCGGCATGGGTGGCCTTTCCTCGTTGGGTGGTTACAGCGTGGCGAGCGCGGGACGGATATGCGCCAGGATTCGCGACGCCGAGGTGGGCACCGGGGCCGGGCCGGGATCGGCGGCGGCGGCGTTGGCCGCTCTGGCATGCACGAACGCCGCCGACGCGGCCGCCTCGGCGGGCGGCAGACCGGCGGCGAGTAACGCCCCGATGATGCCGGACAGCACATCACCGGAGCCGGCGGTGGCCGCCCACGATCCACCGGCCGGGTTGAGATAGGCGATCCCCGACCGGCCGTCGGCGATGACGGTGAGATGGCCCTTCAGCAGCACGACGGCACCGAGTTCGGCGGCCAACCGGCGGGCGGCGGCGACCCGGTCGTCGCCCACCGGACCGGTGCCCGATGTCGTCGGCAAGCCGACTCCGGTCCCGAAGCGCTGATACTCCCCGGCGTGCGGGGTCAGCACGGTCGGCGCTGTCCGGGAACTGACCAGATGGGGGTGGCGGGCCAGCATGGTCAGCGCGTCGGCGTCGACAATCACCGGCAGATCGGAGGACAACGCGAACGTCAGGGCGCTGAAGGCGGCCTCATCGGTGCCCAGTCCGGGACCGACCACCCAGGCCTGCACCCGTCCGGCCTCCGGGGCGCTGGGCGCGGCGACCACCTCCGGCCAGTGCGACACCACCTCGGCGGCCGCCGATCCGGCGTAGCGCACCATCCCCGACGTCGCCGCCACCGCCGCCCCGGCGCACAGAATCGCCGCTCCGGGATAGGCGGCCGACCCGGCCAGCACCCCGACCACCCCCTGGGTGTACTTGTCGTCGTGCGGGCCGGGCACCGGCCACCGCGATCGCACATCGGCGGCGTCCAGTGCCACCAGATCGGTCTCCGGTAGATCCAGCCCGATGTCGACCAGTTCCACCCGGCCGCAGTCGGCCAGTGCGTGCACGGGTTTGAGTCCGCCGAAGGTGACCGTCAGGGCGGCCCGCACCGCGGGGCCGTTGATGGCACCGGTGTGCACGTCGACACCGCTGGGGATGTCGACGGCGACCACGGGGACACCCGCCGCCTCGACGGCGGCGAAGATCTCCGCGGCGGCCGGGCGCAGCGGCCCGGTGCCGGAGATGCCGACCACCCCGTCGATCACCAGATCGGTGTCGGCCGGGACTTCGACAACCCCGCCGGCGACCACGCGGCCGCCGGCCGCCCGGAACGCCGCGAGGGCTGCGGGGTGGGTGCGCCCGGGGTTGAGCAGCACCGCGTACGCCCGGGCACCGCGGCGGCGCAGGAAGGTCGCCGCCCATAGCGCGTCGCCGCCGTTGTCCCCGGAGCCGACCACCGCGCAGACGATCCGCCCGGCCACACCCCCGGTGCGGCGGCGCAGTTCGGCGGCCACCGCCGTCGCCAGCCCGGACGCGGCCCGTCTCATCAGAGCGCCGTCCGGCAGGGCGGCGAGCACCGGCGCCTCGGCCGCCCGGATCTGATCCGCCGTGTAGAAACGCCGCACGGTGCCGCGCTACTCCACGGTGACGGACTTGGCGAGATTGCGGGGCTTGTCGACGTCATAGCCGCGGGCGCGGGCCACCGACGCGGCGAACACCTGCAGCGGGACGGTCGACAACAGCGGCTGCAACAGCGTTGACACCGCCGGGATCTCGATGATGTGGTCGGCATAGGGGCGCACGGTGTCGTCGCCCTCCTCGGCGATGACGATGGTGACGGCACCGCGGGCCTGGATCTCGCGGATGTTGCTCAGCAGCTTGGCGTGCAGCGTGGCCGCGTTCTTGGGCGACGGCATCACCACGATCACCGGCAGGCCGTCGTCGATCAGCGCGATCGGCCCGTGCTTGAGTTCGCCGGCCGCGAAGCCCTCGGCGTGCATGTAGGCGAGTTCCTTGAGCTTGAGCGCGCCCTCCAGTGCCACCGGGTAGCCGACGTGCCGGCCCAGGAACAGCACCGTGGGACAGTCGGCGAACCGACCGGCCAGTTCGGCGACCGTGTCGAGGTGGGCGAGCACCCGTTGCACCTGGTCGGGCATGGCCTCCAGATCGTGGTACTCGCGTTCCACCTCGTCGGGGTACTTCGTTCCGCGGGCCTGGGCCAACGCCAGGCCGACGAGGTAGTTGGCGGCGATCTGGGCCAGGAAGGTCTTGGTGGCCGCCACTCCGATCTCCGGTCCGGCCCGGGTGTAGAGCACCGCATCGGCCTCGCGCGGGATCTGGCTGCCGTTGGTGTTGCAGATCGCCAGCACCTTGGCCTTCTGTGCCTTGGCGTGCCGGACGGCCTCCAGGGTGTCGGCGGTCTCGCCGGACTGCGAGATGGCGATCACCAGCGTTCCGCGATCCAGGACCGGATCCCGGTACCGGAACTCGCTGGCGAGTTCGACCTCCACCGGAAGCCGGGTCCAGTGCTCGATGGCGTACTTGGCCAGCAGGCCGGAGTGGTAGGCGGTTCCGCAGGCGACGATGAAGACCTTGTCGACCTCGCGCAGTTCCTGGTCGGACAGGCGTTGTTCGTCGAGCACGATGCGGCCGTCGACGAAATGCCCGAGCAGGGTGTCGGAGACCGCGGCGGGTTGCTCGGCGATCTCCTTGAGCATGAAGTAGTCGTAGCCGCCCTTCTCTGCGGCGGACAGATCCCAGTCGATGTGAAACGGCCGAGCACGGTCGGCCTGATCGTTGCCGTCGAAGTCGACGATCCGGTAGCCGTCGGCGGTGATCACCACCGCCTGGTCCTGGCCGAGTTCGACGGCGTCACGGGTGTATTCGATGAACGCCGCGACGTCGGAACCGACGAACGTCTCCCCGTCACCGACCCCCACCACCAGTGGCGTGGACCGCCGGGCGGCGACGATGGTGCCCGGATCACCGGCATGCGAGAACACCAGGGTGAAGTGGCCCTCGAGGCGGCGCAGCACCGCCAGCGTGGAGGCGACGAAATCACCGGCGGTCGGGCCCTCGCGGTAGGCGTGGGCCACCAGGTGCACCGCGACCTCGCTGTCGGTGTCACTGGCGAACTCCACCCCGGCCGCTTCGAGCTCGGCGCGCAGCACCGCGAAGTTCTCGATGATCCCGTTGTGCACGATGGCGAACTCGCCGGCGGCGTCGCGATGCGGATGGGCGTTGCGGTCGGTGGGACGGCCGTGGGTCGCCCACCGGGTGTGGCCCATGCCCGACGTCCCGATGAGGGCATCCTGGTCGGCTTCGGCCAGCGCCTCCTCCAAGTTGGCCAGTCGGCCGGCGCGCCGGCGGACCGTCAGCCCGCCGTGGCCGTCCAGAACGGCCAGCCCCGCGGAGTCATAGCCGCGGTACTCCATCCGACGCAGTGCGTCCACCACGACGTCGCGGGCAGGGCGATGCCCGACGTACGCCACGATTCCGCACATAACCCACCAGGGTAGTCCAGCGGGACACTTCTCCCGGTCGACCGCCCGGTCGGACTCCCGGTCGGCTACCGTCGGGACGTGGCCCGCAATCGCTCACTGTTCGCCGCGCTGAGCCGGCGCGGACCCCACCGGATTCTGCGCGGGGACCTGGGCTTCGCGGGTATCAGCGGGCTGGTGTACACCCCCGCCGCCGGGTTCGGTCTGCCCGCGGTCGCCTTCGGTCACGACTGGCTGGCCGGCGTGGAGCGCTACACCGGCACCTTGGAGCATCTGGCCAGTTGGGGCATCGTGGCGGCCGCCCCCGATACCCAGCGCGGCCTGGTTCCGTCAGTGCTGAACCTGTCGCATGACCTCGGTGCCACCCTGGACGTGCTGTGCAGCGTGCGGTTGGGATCGGGGGACATCAGTGTCTCGCCGAAGAAGCTCGGCGTGGCCGGACACGGATTCGGCGGTTCCGCGGCGGTACTCACCGCCGCCGGACCGGCCGGCGCGGGAGCCTGCGCGAGAGCAGATGTGCGGGCGGTGGCCGCGGTGTTCCCGTCGGTCACCAAACCGTCGGCCGAGGCCGCCGCCGCAGGACTGCGGGTGCCGGGCCTGGTACTGGCCACTCCCGACGACGCGCCGTCACTGCGCACCGACGCCGCCGAGGTCGCCGCGGCCTGGGACGGCGCCGTCCTGCGCGTCGTGGAGAAGGCCGCACTGTCCGGACTGCTGGAGAAGCGGGGACTGGCCCAGGTACTCGGTGTGCCGGTGCCGAGCAATCGCACCCAACGGACCATCCGCGCACTCCTGACCGGCTTCCTGTTGTTCCACCTGACCGGCGACAAGAAGTATCGGGAGTTCGCCGACGCCGACGCCACGTTTCCGCGCACCTCGCGACCGGATCCGGAGGCGACGCCGCCGACGGACGAGGAACGCATCATCGCGCTCTTCAAGTAGCGGCCAACCAACCGGTTGGTGTATAACCCAGGCATGCGCACCGGTGTCTTCCTGTCCTACGCGGGCGGTTTCCGCGAATCCGTCGACCACGTCGTCACCCTGGAGAAGGCGGGCGTCGACATCGTCCTGGTCGCGGAGGCGTACTCGTTCGACGCCATCAGCCAACTCGGATATCTGGCCGCGAAGACCTCGACCATCGAACTGGGCTCCGGAGTGGTGCCGATCTACACCCGCACCCCCACCCTGCTGGCGATGACCGCGGCCGGGCTGGACTTCGTCTCCGACGGCCGCTTCCGGCTCGGCATCGGAACCTCCGGGCCGCAGGTCATGGAGGGTTTCCACGGGGTCAGTTTCGACGCGCCCCTCGGCCGCACCCGCGAGGTCGTCGAGATCTGCCGACAGGTGTGGCGCCGCGAGAAGGTCAGTTACCAGGGCCGGCACTATCAGATTCCGCTGCCCGCGGACCGCGGAACCGGGCTCGGCAAGGAACTGAAGATCATCAATCAACCCGTGCGGGAACGCATTCCGATCTCCATCGCCGCGCTCGGCCCGAAGAACGTCGAGCTGACGGCCGAGATCGCCGAGGGCTGGCAGCCGGTGTTCTTCCTGCCGGAGCGGGCCGACGAGGTGTGGGGGGACGCGCTGCGCGCCGGTAAGGCCAAGCGGGACAGCAGCCTCGGTGAACTGGATGTGATGGTCGGCGTCTCGCTGGCCATCGGCGACGATGTCGAGGATCGCCTGGAGTGGGCCAAACCTCAGTTGGCGCTCTACATCGGCGGTATGGGCGCCAAGGGCCGCAACTTCTACCACAACGTCGCGACCCGTTACGGGTTCGGCGAGGTCGCTGACCGGATTCAGGAGTTGTACCTGTCCGGGCGGAAGGCCGAGGCGATCGCCGCCGTGCCCGACGAACTGGTGCGCAGTGTGTCACTGATCGGCCCGGCGGGTTTTGTGCGGGAGCGCATCGCCGCCTTCGCCGAGGCGGGCGTGACAACCCTGCTGGCCACGCCGGTGGCCGTCGACGGCGCGGAGTACGTGCGTTTCGTCGAGCAGATGCAGGGCCTGCTGCCCTGAACCCTGCGGCCCTGAGCCGCTGATTCACTGCCCGATCTGGGGCAGGGCGTCGGCAGCGATCTCACACGGACTGCGCTCGTCGGAGTCGGCCGCCGCGGAACCGGCCTCCGCGGCCAGGGGTCCGGACGGTGGGGTCGGCGGTTCACCGATGGCGACCGGCTCGGGTGGCGCCGCGAACTCGGCGGGCGGGTGCGCGACGGCATCCGGCTGCGGTGGCGCACCCGTCGCGTCGATCCCGGTCTCGGCGCTGGGCCCGGTTTCGGTTTCGTCCTCGGTGGGGGTTTCTGCATTTCCGGCCGCCGTGTCGTCCCTGCCGTCGTCGTCCGTGCCGTCGCCGTCCGGGCCGTCATCGTCCGGGCCGTCGTCGTCCCTGCCTTCGTCGTCCTCCGCGGTATCCGCGGCCCTGTCCACCTCCGCGCCCTCGCCGATCTCGGCGTCCTTCCCGCCGACGCGCTCCGGGATGCGGTCCCAGACCGGCCGGGCGTCGCCGGCGGGGAGTCCGGGAGCGGAACTGACAGGGGCTTCCGGCCCCCAGGCCGGGACGCCCGGTGCGGCAGGCGACAGACTCGGAGGTGAGACGCCCACTCCGGTGGGAGCCGGGTCCGGCACCGGCGTCATGGACGCGGCCAGGGAGGTTGCGCCCCGGGCGGGGGCGGGTGGCGTGGTCGGCAGCACCCCTGAGGGCACCTCGAAGCCCGCGGTAGGCCGGGCCGCCAGTATCACGGTCGCCTCGCGGTAGGCGGCGGCCACCGACTCGGTGACAGCGGTGACTGACGCCGCCCAGTCCCCCGCGACGTCGGCGTCGAGGAACGGCGCGATCCGGGTGCGGACCTCTGCGACGGCCGCATCATCGGCGACCCCGGCCAGCACGGCATCCGCGCAGGCCAGCCACCGAGGGTGTTCGGCGGACCGCCGGCCGGCGACCCGCAGTCCGGCCTCGTCCCGTTCCTCCAGCAGTCGGGTCAGCCGCCCCCGCAGTCGTTCCAGCACGTCGGCGGACTCGGACAGGGCGGCGACGGTGCCCGCCGCCGTCGCGCAGTGCCGATCCAGCAGATCGGTTGCGGTCGCCGCTGACCGGCCGCGCCACGAGGCGGCGAGCATGCCGATGACTGTCCGCTGCGTCGACAGGGCGACCTCCGCCTCGGCGGCCGCCGAGGACAACGCCGCGATATCGGCCTGCAGTGCGGCCAACCCGAGGCCGTCGTCCCGGGATGCCAGATCACGGATCCGTTCGGCGCTGATTCCGCTGTGCCCGACGGCCCGGCATGCCGCGGCATACCTCTCGAAGGTCTCGACCGGGTTCACCTGAGCACCGCCGTGGCGGTGCGTTCGGTCGCCTCGTGTCCGTCGGCTCCGGCCCGTAACGCCGCCGCGAGTTCCGCGGCGGCGCGCCCCCAGCGGATCAGGTCGGCGGTCAGCCCGTCCAATTCCGCACGCAGTGCCGCCCCGGCGGCGCTATGACCGCGTCCGGCGTTCGCGGCGCCGAACTCCAGGCGGCCCAGCCTGGACCGGACCGCACCGAGGACGGTCTCCGCCGCGGTGTCGATGCGTTGCGCCGCGGCCCGCACGGCTGCCGGATCGACGAATGACGTCCCGGCAGTGGCCGGTTCACTGGTGACGGATCTTCCCGAAAGCCAATTGGTTCCCATACCGAGGTTGGACGCAGCCGACCCCTCCCGGGTTCCCTGGGCGCCGGATCAGCCTTCGGCGCTGACCGACTTGGCGACCCGGTGGGCGACCTGGCGGGCGGTGTCCTCGTCGGAGGCCTCCACCATGACGCGGACGATCTGCTCGGTTCCCGATGGCCGCAGCAGAATCCGGCCGGTATCCCCCAACTCGGCTTCGGCCTCGCGCACCGCGCTTTTCACGGCGGGCGCCTGGGCCACGGTCGCCTTGTCGGCGACCTCCACGTTGATCAGCACCTGCGGCATGGTCTGCATCGGCGCGGCGAGTTCGGCCAGCGACCGGCCCGTCTGGACCATCCGCGACATCAACCGCAACCCGGTCAGGATGCCGTCGCCGGTCGTTCCGAAGGCGGGCATCACGATGTGGCCGGACTGCTCCCCACCCAGGCTGAACTCACCGGCCCGCAGTTCCTCGAGCACGTAGCGGTCGCCGACACCAGTGGTGCGCACGGTGATCCCGGCGGCACGCATGGCCACGTGCAGGCCGAGGTTGCTCATCACGGTCGCCACGAGGGTGTCGGAGGCCAGTTGGCCGGCCTCGCGCATCGCCAGGGCGAGGATCATCATGATCGCGTCACCGTCGATCACCTGCCCGTCGGCGTCCACCGCCAGACACCGGTCGGCGTCGCCGTCGTGGGCCAGGCCCAGATCGGCGCGGTGCGCGGCGACCGCGGCGCGCAACGGTTCCAGGTGGGTGGACCCACAGCCTTCGTTGATGTTCAACCCGTCGGGGTCGGCGTTGATCGGGATCACCCGGGCGCCGGCGGCGGCGTAGGCCCGCGGGGCGGCGGCGAAGGCCGCACCGTTGGCGCAGTCCACCACCACGGTCAACC